>JACXTT010006334.1_pt1 | contig 16916 bp, 15 predicted proteins | sample 9270951 | NCBI WGS metagenome assembly JACXTT01 (sample SAMN15532306, study PRJNA645909) | rock metagenome | isolation source: weathered quartz diorite | place: Puerto Rico | collected 2017-06-21 | reverse complement strand
CCAGGTGTCGCTGATATCCCCTGCAATAGCTTCGCCGGCCTCGCGATGATATTGCATCGAGGTAGCGAGAACTTCGCGCCGTGCCAGGGCGCGCATCTCACGAAACGATTGGCCGCTCGACGAAGGAAAGTCGCAATCCAGGAAGTGCCGATTGGCGTCCAGAAGCGCTCCGACCTGATCGAGCGGTGGCACGGCGAGAATCTGGCCATGCTCTTTTGGAGCGAGCAGGCGCGGGAGGCTCACCGGTAGCACCTCGACGTGGGGAAGCAGTCGCACGACCATTCGCGTGCCGGCGCCGCTTCGGCCATCGCGTTGCGGATGACTCGGCGGTAGTACGCGAGCCGTTCGCCGGCGTCGTTGAGCACGCCGCCGAACGCCCGGTTCGGGTCGAGATAGAGCCGTGGTACGCCGACTTCCTTGATCCGCAAGCCGAGCCGGACTGCCTGGACCCATACTTGCAACGGCATGCCCCAGCCGGATTCGCTTATGTGCAGCTTCGCCAGGGCTGCGCAGCGGTACGCCTTGAAGCCACAGAACGCGTCGGTCAGGTTCAGGCCGAGGAGGTCGTTGAGTTCGCGCGTGACTGCTTCATTGATGTAGCGACGATCGGCGGGTGTCGCCGGCGTGTTCTGGCGAAAGTCGCGCAAATAGCGGCTGCCGCTGACGATATCGGCGTCGTGAATCGCCTCGAGGAGAACGGGGATGCGTGCCGGCTCGTGCTGGCCGTCGCAGTCCATGGTGATGAGCACATCGTAATCGTGCTTGGTGGCGTAATCGAACGCGGCAACCAGGGCCGAGCCGTAGCCGCGATTTTTCTCGTGAGTGACCACGTGCAGCTCCCTCACCCCCAACTCCTCTCCCGCGGGGAGAGGGGAGAAGCTGGCAAGCAAATCGGGGGTGCGGTCGGTCGAGCCGTCGTTGATGACGAGGATTTGCTCGGAGTAACGGCGCACTTCTTGAAGCACCTCCTGCAAGTGCCGCTCTTCGTTGTAGACGGGGATGGCGATCAAGAGCTTCATGGAGCACCTCGTGATGGGGGTCTTCTCCATTCTAACGGCGCGGTCAAGGATGTCAAACGTTCAGCAACGCTTGCAACCTGCTTCGCAGCCCCTCGGGCTTCACATCCCGCACCAGGAACTTCTTCGCCCGGCTCGTCGCGCCGGCGATCAATTCGACCTGCGACCGCTTCAGCCCCAGCGAATCGGCGATCACGAGAACGATCGATTCGTTGGCGCGCCCCTTGTCCGGCGGGGCGGTAACGGCGACTTTCAGAGCACCGGCTTGCGCGCCGACGATCAAGTTGCGCCGCGCTCGCGGCTGGGCGCGTACGTGAAGGATGCAGCCTTCCGCATGATCGGTAATCAAGATCGTCACGAATCCTCCGCGTAGGGACAAGCTGCCAGCTTGTCCTTGATCGCTCCGCGTAGGGACAAGCTGCGAGCTTGTCCTTGATCGCCCGCGCAGCGGCCGATACTGCTGGGACAAGCTGGCAGCTTGTCCCTACGAGATTCCCTCGAACAGCACGGTGCCGAGCCGGATGAACGTTGCGCCCTCTTCGATGGCGACCGCGAAATCGTTGCTCATGCCCATCGACAGGTGTTCGAGGCGCAGTCGATCGCGCAGCTGCCGCATGGTGACAAACGTCGGCCGGCACGCTTCCGGCTCTTGCAGGGCCGCCATCGTCATGAGGCCGCGCACACGCAGATGTTTCAACGCGCCCAGGTCGGGCAGGTTTGTCGGTGCGAAGCCTTGTTTGCTCGCCTCGCCGCTGGCGTTGACTTCCAGCAGCACGTCAACCTGTCGCTGCTGCCGGGCCGCTTCTTGCTCCAGTGCTTGCAGGAGCCGCACGCTATCGACCGCGTGGATAAACTGCACGAGCGGCAACGTCCGCTCGATCTTGTTGCGCTGCAAATGGCCGATGAGATGCCAGCGCACATCCATTGGCAACAGCTCGGCTTTGCGCCATAGTTCTTGCGGCCGATTCTCGCCGAGATCGAGCACGCCCATCTCCGGCAGCAGCGCCGCGATGTCGGCGGTCACGTTTTTCGTCACGACTACCAGCGCCACGTCGGACCGTTTGCGGCCCGCGCGCGCACAGGCCTTGGCGATACGTCCTTCGACAGCATCGAGATTGGCACGCAGTTTCTGTCGCACGGACGCATCCATATCATCAATATATAGGCGCCGGTTCACCGGAGGCCGAACCTGCCAGGAGCAACATCATGGCCGAAGTCCAGGCCTTTCGCGGCTATCGTTACGATCTTGCCCGCGTCGGCACTCTCAGCGACGTCGTCGCGCCGCCGTATGACGTGATCGACCCGGCGTTGCAGCAAGCGCTCTACGACCGCAGTCCGCACAACGCCATTCGCCTGATCCTCAACAAGGAATCGCCCAGCGACACCGCTCACGACAACCGCTACACCCGCGCCGCCCAGACCCTGCGTGACTGGACGCGCGACGGCATTCTCGCCCAGGATTCGGCTCGCTCCATCTACGTCTATCGGCAAGAATTCGAGGTCGAAGGCAAACGCTATGCACGCAAGGGCTTCATGGCTCGCGTTCGGCTCGAGAAATTCGGCGCGGGCCGCATCTATCCGCACGAAGAAACGATGTCCGGCCCCAAGGCGGATCGCTTGAAGCTATTCCACGCGACCAACATGAACCTGAGCCAGATCTTCGGCCTGTACCCCGACGAGGCCGGTGAAATCCAAACGGCGCTCGACGCGGCCATTGCGCGGGCGCTGCCGATCCAGGCGACCGATCATCTCGGCGTCGTCAGTAAGTTGTGGCCGATTGCCGATCAGCACGTACATAACGCGGTGTCGCGCATTCTTAGCCCGAAGCCGGTATTCATCGCGGACGGCCATCACCGCTACGAGACGGCGCTTCGTTACCTCGAAGAGAAGCAGCAAGCGGGCGACGTGCCGAATGCTGAGGCGCCGGCGAATTTCGTGCTGATGATGCTCGTCTCCATGCACGATCCGGGCCTGGTGATCCTGCCGACGCATCGGCTCGTCTCCGGACTCGGCTCGTTAAGCGCGCCGCAATTGCGTACGATGCTCGGCGCACATTTCGACCTGGAGGTCGCCGGCTCCGCGCGCGACGCGTGGGAGTCGATCGAAGCGGACGGTTCGCAAGACTTGCTCGGTTTCGGCACCGTCGCCGATGGCGTCTGGATGACGGGCCGTTTCCGCTCGCCTCAGCTCATGGCCCAGCTGGCGAGCGAACACAGCCAGGACTGGCAGAGCCTCGCGGTCGCAGTGTTGCAGCGCGTCGTACTGGAGAAGCTATTGCCGGAAGCGGGTAAGAAGGAGCCGAAGATCCAGTACGTGCATCTGTTGAAAGAGGTCGATGACGTGGTCGCCGCCAAGCAATGCGAGTTGGCGGTGCTGGTGCCGCCGGCGACGATGGGGCATGTCGAGTCCATTGCGGGCAACCTCGAAAAGATGCCGCCGAAATCGACGTACTTCTACCCGAAGCTGCTGACCGGGCTGGTGTTTCACTCGCTGAAGACGCATTGAAACCGCACGCGTTTCCGAGCCGCGCACGCCGCGCAGCGGAGTTTGCAATCTGATAGCGTCCGCTTACGCCGCTGCGCGGCGTAAGGGGCTCGGAATGGGTTTAGCGTACCTTTGAGCGTTTCTTTCGGTCACGCATCATGCGCACGAACGGCGGCACCAGGTGCGGATCGAACTGCGTCGTTATCCCTTCCTGCAGAACGTTTAATGCATCGTCCTGCGACATCGCTCCGCGGTAGGCGCGATCGCTGGTCAGGGCATCGTAGCAGTCGGCGACCGTGATCATGCGGGCCAGGAACGGGATCTCCTCGCCGCACAGGTTATCCGGGTAGCCGCCGCCGCCGAATTTCTCGTGGTGGCTGCGAATCGCCGACAGCACCATGCGGTTGCGAATGATCGGCCGCAGGATCCGCTCGCCGACGACCGGATGCTCCTTGACGAGATCGAACTCGCTGTCGGACAGCTTCGCCGGCTTGTTGAGGATCCCCTCGGCCAGGCCCACTTTGCCGATGTCGTGCAGCTTGGCCGCCAGGTTCAAGCGTTTCTGGCTGTGCTCGTCGAGTCCGATGTACTTCGCCAGCCGCATCGCGTATTTGCAGACGCGCAGCGAATGGCCAGAGGTGTAGGAATCGCGTGCTTCGAGGGTGCGCACGAGGCTGGTGATCGCGGAGAAGAAGGTATGCCGCAGCTTGTGCGTCTGCTTGTGGACGATCGATTCGAGATGCCGGCGATGGCGTCGATGTTTGCGGCGCATCTGCTGGCTATACCAAGTCGTCTGCAGGGCATGGTGGAATTCGTCGATGTGGACCGGTTTGAGGAAGTAGTGCTGCACGCCGAGGTTCATGCAATGCAAGAGAGCGGCCTCGTCGGCGCCGGCGGTGACGACGATGATGTCGATGTGGGGCCAGCGCTGTTTGATCTCCTGCACGAGCCAGACGCCGCCGTTGCCCGGCATGCAGATATCGGTGACCACGACCGGCGTCGGTTGGCGTTCGAGCAGCTCGATCGCTGCCTCCGCGGTGCTGGCGGTTTGGCAGTCGAAGTGAAACGATTGGGCCGCGCGCGTGAGGATGTCAAGAGCCGACGGCTCATCATCGACCAGGGTAACACAGCGGCGCAAAGGAGTTTTCTCGCTCACGGAATCTCCCGATCAGAGACCGAAGTCAGGTCAACTGTCCGATGTTAAAACAATTCGCCCCATTCGTGCAAGAAGCTGGGGAAGGTTTTCCGGGAATAGGGGCGGAAGCTGGTGGGGATTTGCCGGTTGTGTCGAGTTGCGCGATTTTAGAGCCTTATCCAGTTTGCCGGTTTCTGCTTGGCGCTCGCATGGCGCGTTGCGAACGCTAAACCGCAAGCCCTTAGCTCTTCGCCTATCCTTCGTGCTCTTCGTGCCCCTCGTGGATCGATTGGGCGAGTTCGACATAGGGCTTGCGATAGAGCCACCAGACCAGCGCCGCCGCTGCCGCCGCGCACACGGAGATCAGCCATGGCCAGGCGTCGTGCAGCAAACGCGGCATGCCCTCGGAATAGCGGCTCAACGGGATCAACGCGATCAGGACCGTGTTGTGCAAGAAATGGAATGAAATCGCCGGCAACAAGCTGCGGCTGCGCACCGTCAGCAGGCCGAGCACCACACCGAGCACGAATGTCGGCAAGAATAGAAACACATTCAGGTGAAACAGGGCGAAGAAGAAGCTCGACAGCAGCACCGCGTTGCGCGGCCGAAAGCCGTGATGCAAGCCGCGCAGCACGAAGCCGCGAAAGGCGATTTCCTCGCACAAGGCCGGCACCAGCGCGAATGCCAACACGTACAGAAGGAGCTGGCTGGCGCCGAGATCGCGCCGATCATGGATCGCGCGCAGGATCTCGATCAGCGGATGGATCCCCTCCAGAAGATGCGGCAGCCAGACGGCGACCGCTTGCATGAAGCCCGTCATCGGCGCCAGGAGCAGCAAAGCCAACAGCGCCGCCAACCCCGTTTCCCGGCGGCGCGGCCAGTTCAGGTACATCCCGTCCGTCGGCTGCGTGTTCAATAGCATTACCATGAAGAGCGGCGGCATCGCCACGAACGCGAGCTGACCGATGGCGGTGCGCATCGCCAGGGCCCAGCCGCTCCCCATGCCCAGCGTCAGCCAGCGCAGGCCGATGAGCAAGCCGAGGCAGAAGAACGCTTGGCCGGTCGTCGGCAACGCTTCCTTGTCGCGAAACAGACGCTTGAGCCAGAGGCCGAGGTCGAGCCGTTCCGCCTCGCGAAACAGCACCTCCTCGCGATTGAATTGTTCGATCGCCCAGCGGAGCGCCAGCCAGCTATACAAGCCGATCGGCGCCAGCACCGGCACGAAATACGCCGCCACGCGCAACGAGATTCCTTCCGTCATCAATCGCTGCATCAACAGCGCCACCCCGGTGACCGGGACCATGCTGTAAAGGGGATTCAACTCGATGCCCGGCGCCAGCGTCAGGCAGATCAACGGCATCGTGATCACGAACAACGGCATTAGATAATACTGCCCTTCCTTCGAGCTGCGCGCATAGGCGCCGATCGCCAACCCCAGCGCGCTGAAAAACGCCGATTGCGGCAACGACAGCACCACGCACCAGAGCAGGGCGGGAATGGAAATCCCCCCCTGCGGCATGTAGCTGGAGAAGAGCGCCGTGGTGATGCCCATGCTGAGCAGGTTGACGAGGGCGGTGCCTGAGCTGAAGACCCAGATGGTCAGGAATTTGCCGAGCACGATTTCCTCGCGTCCGGCGGGCGTGATGAGCAGCGTCTCCATGGTGCCGCGCTCTTTTTCGCCGGCGCATAAATCGACCGCGGGATAGAGCGCTCCCGAGAGGGACCACATGACGAGCATCAGCGGGAAAAAACGCACCACCAGATTGATGACGCTGTCCTTGCCGGCGCCGGCGGCCGACTCGTCGGGGATGCGCACCTCGAAGGTATCGAGGTATTGGTCAGTCAGGCCTTTGCGGACGAGTCGGACCTTCTTCAGCTCAATGTTCCAGGCGTTCAACAGGGGCGTCAGCCGGCGCATGGCGAGGCGCGACCGATCTTCGCCGGGGCGGATGTGCATCTGGACTGCGGGGAGCGGCGGCGCGCCGGCGTTGTCGTCGCGCTCCAGCTTCATGAAGAAGTCGCCGGTGGCTTCAAGAATCAGATCGAACTTGCTGTCATCGAGCCAGCCGGGATCGACCTTGTCGAGAAAGACCAGCTGGACCAGGCCGCCTTCCTTCGTCGCCGCCTTGGCGTCGCCGGCGGTGAACTTGCCCGCTTCGATCAGAAGCGGATAAGCGCGCTTGCCGAGCGGCGTGCTGGGATCGGAGCGCGGCGGAAAATTCTTGACGTCTGCCGAACCGGTGACCACGCCGACGACGCTTGGCTTCTCCGGAAACTCGACGGCGACGCGAATTACCGCGAAGCCGAGCAGCGGATACAGCACCAGCGGCAGGCCGACGATCACCAGCAGCGTGCGCCGGTCCCGCAACTGATCGCGCATCTCCCGGAACCAGATCGTGCGAATGATGGACCAGCGCATTGTCCGGAGTCCGTGGTCCGTAGTCCGTCGTTGGTCGTGATTCGCAGGCTACGGGCCACGGACCACGGACTACGGATTACTTTAGCCCCTTGCCGCCCCACATCTCTTCTTCGCCGAACGGATGCGCCGCGGCGGTCGGCTTCGGCTTCGGCAGGCTCTTCAGGATTGCCTCGGCCAGGAACAGGTCGTGTTTGGTGGTGATCTTGATATTGGTGGTTGCCCCCTCGACGACGTGAACCGCGTAGCCGGCGGCCTCCATGAGCTGGGCGTCGTCGGTGAAGTTCGCGCCGAGCCGGGTGCGGTTTTCGTAGACCTCCACCAGCCAATCGCGGCGAAACACCTGCGGCGTCTGCGCGAGCCACAAGCCCTGGCGCGGCTTCGTTCCCTTCACCTGCTTGTTGGCGTCGACTTCCTTGATCGTATCGTTTACCGGCACCGCCAGCATTGCCGCCCCGGTCTTTTCGGCCTTGGCGAACACGTCGTCGATGAGCGACTCGGTCAGGCATGGACGCACCGCATCGTGGACCGCGACGAAATCGACCTCTGGCTTGACCAGCGCCAGGGCGTTCGCCACCGATTCGAAGCGCTCGGCGCCGCCGTTGGCGATCTGGATGTTCATGAACACGAGGTTGGCGCCAAAACGGCGGCGAAACATCTCCTGATCTTCCGGCGACACCACGACGATGCACTGGGAAACCTCGGAGCGCGTGATGAAATGCTCGACCGAGCGCAGCCAGACAGCCCGGCCGTCAAGATTGGTGAATGGCTTCTTTTCCTTGTCGCGAAAGCGCGAAGACTGGCCGGCGGCGGGAAAGATGACGGCGAAGGAAGGCATCCTTATGCTCCGTGCTTGCCGCTTGCGGCTTAGCGCTCGCGCAGCGAACGCCGAACCGCTCGGCGAAGTGGCGCGAACGCTAAGCCGCAAGCGGCGAAGATACCGGTTATCCTATCGCGCGGTCCGTGTTGTCCGCCAGTTTTTGCCGAAGCGTTTCGCTCGCCGCCATCTTTTGCCGCAGGAGCGATTCCTCGCGGTACAAGACCTGATCGACGCTGTGCACGACCTGCTGGGCTGATTCGAGATAGGCGCTGAGGCGTTGCAAGCGTGCGCTCCACTTGGCGACGTCCTGGTGGCGTTCGTGGCCGATCGCGCCGGCGTCGAAGTGCGGCGCCTGCGCGATGCGTGCGTCGGCCAGGGTGATGGCATGATCGAGGCGCATGTGCATTTCGTCGAGAATATGGGACCAATCGGGCGGCAGCGTCGATGTCGCAGTGGACATTGGCGTTCTCCGTGAAGAGACATTTCGCGAGCATTGGGAGGGAATGAGATACCGAAGGACGGGCGGTAGTGCAAGGTCGAATCGGTTGCCGTTTCCCTACTCGCGTTACCAGGCGCCGTGCACACGGTAAACGAGGGATAACCGAACTTGGGCCGCGGTCAGTTGGCAAACTGGGGCGTTCTTGCAACGCTTATTAAAATAATGAGTTATGGCTCGCGTTCTTGCAGTTTGCCAGTTGGCGAGGGGGGTATCTCAACGGACCTTGATTTTTGTGCCAAAATCGAAAGGCAGACCCAATCAGCAGATTTGCTCTTGCTCGATTCGCGAGACGCGTTATAGTCCCGCACCCTAAATTTCACGGAAGCACGGTTCGCGCAAGGAGAATGCCATGTACGTCGCATGTTCCACGCAATGTTTCGCCCGCCTGCCGCTCGAACGAGCGCTGCGTCTGATGGCGGAGTTGGAATTCAGCAAGGTGGACGTGGCGATCAACGAGCAGGGATCGCATCTGAAGCCATCGGAGGTCGCCGACGATATCGCCCGGGCGGCTCTCCGCGTCCGCATTGGCCCGAGCTTGACGCCGGCCGCCTATAGCGTCGAGTTCGACGTCCAATCCGAAGAGGACTACCTGCGACAGCTCAAGGCAATCTGCAAGCTCGCCCGTACGACCGCGGTAACGCTTTTATGCGTCCCGGCTGCCAGTGCCGAGACCGGCCTGGACGACGAGGTCAAGCGGCTGCGTTACCTCACCCAGATCGTCGAGACCGAAGGCTTGATCTTGACCGTGCCGACGCGCATCGGCACGCTGACCGAACTGCCTCACGTGGCCCGTGAGTTGTGCGAGCGCGTGCCCGGCCTGGGGTTGACGCTCGATCCGAGCCATTACATCAACGGCCCGCACCAGAGCGCCGCCTTTGACGAGATCTTCCCCTACGTTCGCCACGTGCAACTGCGCGACACCGGCAAGGGGTCCGGCAAGTTCCAGGTCCGCGTCGGCCAGGGCGAAGTCGAGTATGGCCGAATTATCTCGCAGTTGCAGCGGTACCGGTACGATCGCCTGTTGAGCGTCACCTTGCACGACGTGGCCGAGGCGCCGTTCGCGATGGAGACGGAAGTGCGCAAACTGAAGTATTTGCTGGAAAGTCTGGTGTAACACCCCTTGGGGGTTCGCGCTCGCATGGCATCACGCGAGCGCTAAACGGCCAGCGGCGGAATTATTTGGGCTTCTTCTTCAGCACCAGTACGCTGTACGATTCGGTTTCCTTCCCTTCGAAGACGGTGGGGCGTCCCTTCTTGTCCTCGTCCATGACCAGCTTGATCTGGCCCTTCTCGAACTGATAAATGCCGAGCTCGGTCTTCCCCTTGTCGTCGCCGACCAGATAAGTGAAGTCGATCGACTTGGGTTTCTTGGTCGGGTCCAGCTTGATCTGATATTTGACGACCATCTTGCCTTTTTCGAAGCCGGTGAACGTATCCTTGTCGAAAACGAATTCGAGGATCTCGATATCGCCGGCTGGCACCGCCTTCCCCTTTTCGGTGAGAGAGACAACCAGCCAGGTCCCCTGCATGCGGTCGAGATCGCTTGGATCTTCGCCGGCTTTGACGCAGACCAAGCAGACGCAGAAAAACGCGCTGGTTGAGAGCAACGATTTCATGGATGATTCCGTGAACTTGGTTAAGCGTTCGCCTGGCGCCGCGCGGGCGCTGAACGGGGAAATGGTTATTCCTTCGCCCGTTGCAGCAGGACGAGCCACAATTCGCTGCCGGCCGGGCTGCTGAAATCGCGCGGGCGGGCCGCATCCTTGCTGGTCTGGATACAAATCTTCAACGAGTCGCCGTCGACCTGATAGATGCCCTTGTCGATGCGCCCTTTTTGCGGCCCAACCTTCAGAAGCAGATCGATTTCCTTGGTTTTCTTGTTCGGGTCGAGCACGAAGGAAAAGTTTTCCTCGGTCTTGCCTCCCTCGCGGATGAGGATGGCGTCGCCGCGAAAGATGAGGAAGAGCCCCTTGAGATCGTCGGCGGAGACCTTGTCCCCCTTGCTCACCGAGGCGGTCACCTGCCAGGTTCCCTGCAAGGCGGCCTTGTCCTTCTTGATGGCGTCGGCAAGGTCGCCGCCGGACAGCAGCACCGTCCCCGCGACCGCCCACGCTGCCATGATGTTCATGGTGAATCTCCTTTTGCAGCCTAAGGTTGATCTTATGATTGGTTGCCGTGAACGGAAATGCAAATAGATTAGCAGCGAAGGATTGACTTTTTCGCTGCTGCCGACAGGCGCTGGCAGGATGCAGGTGATTGCAACCGATGCTCTTCGGGCGAGCGCCGATCGCCAGCAGCTCATTCCATTTCTCAAAGGAGAATCGTTATGGCTTTCACCCTGCCAAGTTTGCCGTATGCGGCGAACGCGCTCGAACCACACATCGACACGATGACGATGGAAATTCACCAGGGCCGGCATCACAAGGCCTACGTGGACAACCTGAACAAGGCGCTCGAAGGCCAGCCGGCGTTGGCGAGCAAACCGATCGAGCAACTCCTGCGCGAGATCAGCCAGGTGCCGGACGCAATCAAAGCAGCCGTCACCAATAACGGCGGCGGACATGCCAACCATTCGATGTTCTGGGAGATCATGGCCCCCGGCGCCGGCGGCGACCCGAGCGGTCCCCTCGCCGACGATATCGAGGCGACCTTCAGCGACCTCGCCACCTTCAAGGCGCAAGTCAAGGACGCCGGCATCAAGCGCTTCGGCAGCGGCTGGGCCTGGCTCGTTCTTGCCGACGGCAAGCTCAAGATCGTCAGCAGCGCCAATCAGGACAGCCCGTACATGACCGGCCAGGCGCCGATCCTGGGCGTCGATGTCTGGGAGCACGCCTATTACCTGAAGTATCAGAACAAGCGTCCCGATTATCTCGACGCCTGGTGGAACGTGGTCAACTGGAAGGCCGTTGCGGAACGATATGCGAAAGCCAAGGCGGGCAAACTGTAGAGGTCATCCCGGTCTTCCGCACCGAGCCGCGTCCGACAGCATGCGGGGCTTGCCCACCGCTTCCTGACGGGCGCGGCTCTGATAGAAAGGCATATAGCCCAGAGCCACTTTCCCACCATGAGAAGCGGACGTGCGGTGCATGAAATTGCGCATTTCGCAGTTTGCCCTGACTGAAATACGCGACTGAAAAAGTCAGAGCAAGATAGATGCCAGTTCATTTCGCGGCAGTTCCCAAATGAACCTGAATCGATTTGATACTGCGACCGCTCTTTTTCCGCGTTTGAAGCACTTTCGTTCCTGCTTTCCGCGCGACTTCTTGAGAAGGGTGATGCACAAAAACGAGCATGCCGCTTCTTGGATCAGAAACGGCGACAAGAAAATCGTGCCGCTGGGAAATAACGAGCCGAGGCTTGGCAAGTGGAAGAGCTTGCGTAAAAAAGCAACGGCTTGCGATCACAATCGCAAGCCGATTTCAACTGGAGTCGAAGGGGATCGAACCCTCAACCTCCGCATTGCGAACGCGGCGCTCTCCCAATTGAGCTACGACCCCCGGGACGGGTTACTCGAATTGTACCTTTCCGTCCGCTTGCGTCAACCTCGGCCCATGAACCAGATTCCGCCACACTTGCTCTGGATCGGCGCCAGCGGCGACCTCCGCGATTGGCGCCGGTTGTACGACCTCGGCATTCACGCGGTCGTCGAGCTTGCCTATGAAGAAACGGCCATGTCGTTGCCGCACGATCTCATCGTGTGCCGGTTCCCGCTGGTTGACGGCGACGACAATCAGCCCGAGATGCTGGCGTTGGCGGTCAACACGTTGACACGCCTCCTGGAGGCGAAGCTCGGCTGCCTGGTTTGTTGCCAGGCCGGCCTGAGTCGCTCCCCCGCCGTGGCCGGCGCGGCGCTTGCCAAGCTGACGGGGCAGCCGCTGCTGGCCTGTTTGCATGAGATTGCCAAGCATCGCCCTCTCTCCATTCACCCCGCGCTGTGGACTCAGGTGCAAGCGCTGGGCGACTTGCCTGCCGTGCCATGAACCGACCCGCCGCCATTCACCACTGTACGTCGCATCCCTTGCGTTTCTTCGGCCGTGCCGAGGAACTCGCGCTGCTCGACCGCGCCTTGCACGGCGACGAACCGAGCGTCATCGCCATGATCGGCCCCGGCGGCCAGGGGAAAACCGCCATCGTGCAGCACTGGTTGGCGCGGCTCGAAGCATGTGACGGCGTCTTCCTGTGGAGTTTCTATCGCGGCAAAGACAGCGATCTTTGCCTGCGTGAATTGCTCGCCTATGCCGAGGGGTTCGATAAGCCGCCGGACGTTTCTGCGAGTTACTGCGTCGATAAGCTGTTGCCGATCTTGACGGGCGAACGCTGGGCGCTGGTCCTCGACGGCGCCGAGATGGTGCAGCACGAGCAAGGGGCGTGGTTTGGCCGCTTCGTGCATCCGGAGCTAGGGCGCTTGCTGGAAGAGCTGGCGTCGGTCGCGCTGCCGGGGGTTGTGGTGCTGACGAGCCGTTTCCCGATGCCGACGCTGGAGCAGCGGCGTCATGCGCGGATCGTTTCGCTCGACACGCTCGATCTGGACAGTGCGGTGCAGTTGCTCGACAGCTTTGGCGTGCGCGGCGCGCTGGCCGAGGCGGCGGCCTCGTGCGGACTCCATGCCAAGGCGGTCGAACTGCTGGCCACCTACCTGGTGCGCTATCGGCAGGGGAGGGGGGAGTCCCATCGAGACTTGCCGACCCTGGCGATCGACGGCGCGAGTGCCGAGGAAAGCCACGTATTGCGTGTGCTCCAGGCGCTGCAGGCGGTGATGCCCGCGGAGTTGCAGGACATGGTCGCCCTCGCCACGTCATTTCGTCAGCCGCCCACGGAAAGCCGATTGCTCGAATACCTGCGCAGCGAACCGTTGCGGCATCTCTTGCACGCGACCTGGGGCCGCGGTTATCCGCCGTTGCCAACGCGCACGCCGGATTGGCTGAGCGAACAGGTGCAGACGCTCGTCGATCTGCGTCTTCTGGAGCGTGTCGGCCTGGGGCGCTCGGATGCCACGGGAACCGATCGGGTCGTGCTCGACGCGCACCCGCTGGTGCGGCGCGGCTTCGAGCACGTGCTCGGTGAGACCGGGCATCCGAACGCGGCACGCAGCCGGGCGGGCTTTCTGCGTGGCCGGCCCGACCGCCGGGCGCCGCAGAGCCTGGAGGATGCACGCGACGAGATCGAGCTGTTTCACGCCTACGCCGACGCCGGGCTGTGGAATGAAGCCGACAGCACGTTTGTCGCTCTCGACAACCCGAAGCACCGCTTGCTGGCGCCGGCATTCGAACGCGACCTGCTCTTGCGCTTCTTTCCCGACAACGATTGGCGGCAACCGCCGCTCTGGCCCGGCTTCGGGCGCTACCGCAGCCTGGCGATCTGCTTCGAGCTGCTCGGCCAGTTCGACGACGCCATTGCGACCTATCGCCCCGCCGACGCCGCCTTGCGCGGCGATGCCCTGATCGCCCTGGGCCGCTTACAGCCGTTCGTCGCTGAGCCGCAAGCTGCCCATCCGTGGCAGACACTCTGGCAAGCGTATCGCGCCCATGCTTTGTGCTTGCTCGGGCGCCCGGAGGAGGCCTGGCGCCTTGTGCAAACGATGGTGCCGATGGACGTGTACGAATGGGTCCACGTTTTCGAATGCCTGCTGCGGCTCGGCAAGCTCGATGCGCTCGATCTACCGAGTCTTCTATATCGTCCGCCGTTCGCGGAAGAACATCGCTGGAGCCAACTCGCCCGACAACGCATGCGGCTCGACTATCTTCGCGTCGTCGAGCAGCGCGCCGACCTGGGCAACGACTATCGCGAATTGCTAGATGCCTACGACCGCGGCGGCTTGCCCTTTGAACGCGTGCTGACGCGGCTAAGCTATGGACGATGGCTGCTTTCCTGTGGCGACAAGGAACAAGCTCTCTCATTCACCAACACTGCGGGTGGAATTTACAATCGATTTGACATGGGCTTCCCGCTCGACCGCCCATGAGGAAGACTACTGAGCCTTGCCCAAGTACGCCACGACCACGCGGATCTGATCGTAGGGGACCTTTTCCTCCAGGGCGACAAACAACGGCTTGAGCCTGGCGCTGCCGTGCTCGCCAACCGCGGCGGCGATGCGGTCATACATGTCCGCCTCGATCCACGTTGCAACGCTGTCCGGCTTCTCTCGGTGAATGTAGTCGCACAGGTAATCGACGACGGTGCCGCGACTCATCTTCGTTTGATGCATCACGTCCTCGATAGCAGCGCCGTCCCCGAATAGCTTCAGGGCCAGGGCGCGCGTCGCTGTCATCGCCTTCTCCTGGCGAGGCGCCGGCTCGGTCGCCGGCTCATAGTCGTTGTCCATCGACAGCCCGTTGTCCTCGCAATATTGCTTGATGATCGGCAACACCAGCGGGCCAAGGTCGCGCATCTTCATTTCGCCGATGCCGTAGATCAGACGCAGCGTCTCGTTCCGCGCCGGCCGAACCCGCGCCAGTTGCCGTAGCGTCTCGTCGCTGAAGATGACGTAGGGCGGCTTACCGGTTTGTTTGGCCAGGTCGAAGCGCCACTTGCGCAGCGTCTCGAAGAGATTGCGTTCGACCCCTTCCCACGACACGACCTCCGCTTTCGATTGCCTGACACGTGCCGATCGCGTCTTGCTCACCGGCTGAACGAGTTGGACCTTCTGCTTTCCCCTCATCACCTCCCACGAAGCGAGGTTGAGCTTCAGGACGGGATACTCGTCCTCCGTTTGCGTCAGCACTCCCTGGCCCATCAACTGGCGGATCCAGTCGCGCACCGCCTGTTTGGAATGCTCCTTCAGCAAACCAAAAGTGCTGAGCTGATCGTGCTGCAAGGTGCGCACGCGTTCGGTATCCTCGCCGCGCAGGACGCTCATGACGTGGCCGATGCCGTAGCGCTCGTTGACGCGCGCGACGCAGGAGAGGATCTTCTGGGCGATTACCAGCCCGTCCGGAGCAATTTCAAGGTCGCCCAGGCACACATCGCACGCGGCACAGCTCGGCTCCGCATAGCTCTGTCCGAAATAGCCGACCAGGGCCTTGTGCCGGCAGACGGCGCCGCATGCGTAGTCGTTCATGTCGTTCAGGTGCTTCATGGCGTTCGGCAAGAAATCGGCGCCGACCTCGTTCTCCTCGGCCGATTTCTCCATGATCATCTTCCATGTCATGAAATCCTTGGGCGCATGCAGCAGCACGCACTCGGCCTCCAACCCGTCGCGGCCCGCCCGGCCGGTCTCCTGCTGGTAGTGCTCGATCGATTTGGGCATCGCCGCATGGATGATGAAGCGGATGTTCGAGCGGTCAATGCCCATGCCGAACGCCACGGTCGCGACGATCAGGTCGCACTCCTCGTTGATGAACGCCTCCTGCACGCGCATGCGTTCCTCGCCGTCCATGCCCGCGTGATATGGCAGCGCCTTGCGGCCCTTGGCCTTCAGCATGGCGTGGATTTCATCGACGTCGCGGCGGCGCAGACAGTAGACGATCCCCGCTTCGCCGGCATGGCGGTTGAGCAGCTCGGTGATTTGCTTGTCGATGTCGCCGCGGCGCAGGATGCGGTACGTCAAGTTGGGCCGATCGAAGTTGCCGACGAGGACCAGAGGCTTCGTGAGGGCAAGCTGCCTGCAAATATCGCCGCGCACCTGCTCGGTCGCCGTCGCGGTGTAGCCGTGCACGGAGACGCCAGGGAAGACCTCCTTGATCCTGCTCATCATGCGATATTCGGGGCGAAAATCGTGCCCCCAGTGGCTGATGCAATGGGCCTCGTCGATGGCGAAGGTCTTGACGTTTGCCTGCCGGCACAGGTTGCAGAAATCGGGCGTCATGAGCCGTTCGGGCGAGACGAAGAGCAAGCGGATAGCGCCGTCGCGCACGTCTTGTTCATAGGAAAAGCGTTCCGACGGCGATAGCGAGCTGTCGATCTGTGCGGCGGGAATGCCGCAACCGCGCAGGCCGTCGACCTGATCCTTCATGAGCGAGATGAGCGGCGAGATGACGACGGTGGTGCCGCCGCGTAACACGGCCGGCGCCTGATAGCAAAGCGACTTGCCGCCGCCGGTGGGCAAGACGAGCAGCGAATCACGGCCATCGAGGACGGCGCGCATGGCGTCTTCTTGCAAAGGCCGAAAGGTGGGATGTCCCCAGTGCTTCAGGACGAGTTGTTTGAGTTCGTCGAGCATGGGGACATTGTACAAATGAGTTGCATGGCGCCTGCGAGTTTTACCCACCCACTACCACCCATCCGCGGGAAATGAATTGGCTTGCGCCTGTGAGTTTTACACCCACCCACCGGCTCATGCGGTCCAGTGGTCACGATACAACGGACATTGACATTTTCGCACGCGGTCAGATTCCTTTGCGCGATTTCGGCCTTCGGGACTTTTCGTAGACCGCGACAGCTTTTTCGCGTTCCGCCATGGCTTTTTCGGCGGCCCGGACCCGACGCTCAAGTTCGGCAAATTCCGCCGGATCGGTGACCTCCACTAGTCTGAACTCATGCAGATTGCGCTTAACCGCAGGTTTTCAAGTTTTGCTTTTCATTCGTTTTCCTTAGAAAATCTTGGTGTC
>JACXTT010006333.1_pt1 | contig 16918 bp, 10 predicted proteins | sample 9270951 | NCBI WGS metagenome assembly JACXTT01 (sample SAMN15532306, study PRJNA645909) | rock metagenome | isolation source: weathered quartz diorite | place: Puerto Rico | collected 2017-06-21 | reverse complement strand
GCAACCAAACGCAAGTGAACTTCGGGGATAACGCGTGAAGAACTAACTTCGGACAACGTGGTGTAGAGCTGTGTTTCGCGATCTGCGAGGCGAGGTCCTGGGATCGAAGGTATTCGTGCCAGTGAGTCTCCCGCAACCGGCGGGCGGGATGCGGGCTCGCCGAGGCTCGGCGTAAAGTAAGCCCTTGGTGTCTGAGGTTTGCCTTCTATCACCTCCATCGAGTGGCCGGGTGGAAGTTTGGACACGCCTTCGAGCACAGTCTGGTGATCATCGAACGTGTAGCCGAACTCCAGAAACTGGTCGAGCGCGTCGCGGTTGATCTGTACCTTGAAGTCGGGCAACGCGAGAAACGCTTTGATCTCCGAAGCGAAGACAAATCCTTGATCTCCTGGCAGTGACGCATAGTAGAGCGGTTTCATCCCGAGCGGATCGCGCGCGAGAAACAGCTTGCGTTGACGCGTCGCCCATATCGCAAATGCAAACATGCCTTTGAAGCCATCCAGACACGTAGGTCCCCACTCGATGAAGCTGCGCAGGACGACTTCGCTATCGGTCCGCGACCGAAACTGATGTCCTCGCTTCTCTAGCTCACTGCGCAGCGCAAGATAGTTGTAGAGCTCGCCGTTATAGCTTAGGACAGGGCTTCCATCCTCGCTGAGCATCGGCTGATGACCCGCGGAGCTTAGGTCGATGATGCTGAGCCTGTTATGCGCAAGACCTACGCGCTGCTCGTGATCGAAGTAGTAACCTCGGTCGTCGGGTCCCCGATGCTCGATGCGACCGGCCATTGCCCGCAACTGAGACACGTCTCGATGTTGATCTGGTATTAAGAACCAGCCAGCTATTCCGCACATAGGTAAAACCGAAACCCGGGGAGCTACAGGCGAGAACTAAAAGCGAGAATAAAGCCTCAGCAACCTGGATCACCTAGGCCGCAGGGGATCCGGAAAGCGACATTGGATTTCCGAAGTCGCGCGCGGCGAGTTCTTTGATGCGGTCCTGCGCCGAAATCGCGGAACGCTGCTCGAGGAGCCGGGCAGTAGTACGCTCCCTTTCATATTTGCCGTTTTGGTTGGTGTGCCACAAGTGCACTATTGGGAGGTAGCCAAATGGCCACATGCGGCAGGTTTTGGCCCGTTCCCAGAACTCGTTATCTTCGCCGCCCCACCCGAGAAATGATTCATCGAATCCACCTACTCTGAAGTACGCCTCACGAGTCATTGCAACGCTTCCGCCTCCTTCGGCGTTCTGCATGATCACTTCGGGCGATGCGATCGCGGGTACCCTAGAGAAAAGTACTCCGCGCGTCTCCTCTTCTCCTAGGAAAAAGATAAATCGCTTCAGATTCAGCACCTCATATCCGTCGGCCGAGCGAAGTGCGATCTCAGAGGCATACTCTCGAGGGACTAGCATGTCGTTGTCGTGCAACACCACCACATTGCCGCGAGCCATTCGCGCGCCTACATTGAACGCCCATGCTCGACAATAAGGCATATCTGCAAGAGGGATAGGAGTATGAGCGTAGCGAACCCACGGAGGCAGATGAGTCTCGATCTCAGAGGCGCTCGATTGTTCGACGACAATGCACTCAACAGATGCATTACGTTGCGCGCCAATTGATTGAAGCGTCAATAGCAATTGCGGGAGCCGCTCCAACCCTCGATGCCCTATCACAAACGAGACCTGAGGTTGTTCGTGTCGACGAGGCGCATCTTGAAACGCAATGGGCCAATCGCGCAATGCTCGTTTCATCAAGGCGGAACCCAATGACGGGAATACTTTTGTGACGTGGAGGTCCGAGGTCCAGCGCCATTGGCATTCCGCGCCGCGACCTCCGCTGTGATATCTCAGGCGCTCGTCGCGATTGTGGTAATACACCCACGCGTGATCCGACGAAGGACGCATTGACCAGAGAAAGCGCGGAAGATCGTAAGCGAATGCACCGAGTTTTTGCTTAACAGAGTAGCTTTTCATGTATCTAAGATCGGGCATCACGTCCCGCCGGCCAAGTCAGTGTTTTGTACCCGGTCCGCTTTATTCGGCTTGCGCGCGATTCAACGCGGCCGGCGCTCACATCGCGCACGTCATGTTCCGCTCGTAGAACTCTGCGAATTCCATGATCTCACGAGCGGCTTCGTCACTCATCAACCCGCTTATGTGTGGCCATTCGTTGCCAGAATTAGAGTGCAGCATTTTCCTTCGCAGAATGGTTCGAACCCGCTGGGCTAGTCTCGGCGAGAGCCCGAGGCGAGCCAGTCGCCCATCTTGTGGCTGTGGGAGTGTCGGAATGGCGCCCTTCTGCGGCACGTTTTCGAGGCATCGGTTGAGCATCTTCGCCCACGCATCCATAGCACCGGAAAAAGAGTACTTGTCGGTCTGGGATGATGAGGCATTTTGCTTGAGACAATCCAACAATCCCGGCTCGCTGCTCAGTCGAAGAATACAGTTGCTGGCCTCTGCTATGTCACCAACTGGGAAAGTCAGCGAATTGTGTTCGTGTACATAAACACCCTCGCTCCTCAACCCAACAAAGCGCGACATAACGGGAACAACCGAATGCGCCATTGCCTCTCGGCCGGCGATTGTAACCCCTTCAGCAGGGGAGAAGTTGACCATGCAATCGAGATATGGATAGACATCGCGGTAGAGTTGCTCCCGTGTTTTCCATCCTCGGAAGGTCACGCGCCCGCTTGAGACGAATCGATCCATTTGTTCGCGAAGAGTTGCCTCATCTGGTCCTTCGCCAACTATACTCAGCTGAAAATTCAATCCATGCTTGTCAAGCTGCGAGACGAGTTGAACTAAGTCGAGCACTCGTTTATCGGTTTGCGAAAGGCGTCCAACGTAGCCAATCCGCAGCGGAGCGACGGCACCAGAAGACCGGTGTGGTACTGACGCCGGATGAACTCCGCCCGGAATACTTATGACTCTCTCGGGATCCAGACCGGCCCAGTCTATACTGGCAGCGGTCAGCAGATTCCCGTCCACAACGCACAGGTCAATGATGTTCTTGTAACGTCGCGCATCATAGAGATAGCCAGGCTCATATCCCCTGATTGCAACTGCCAGGCGCGGACTGTCAGATCGCTGTTTTAGGTTCGCCAGTACCTCGTACGCGTCGAAGATGCGAGCGGAAAGCACAACATCCGGTCGAACTCGTGAGATAACACTACGAATCGACTCCCGGCGCCCTTGCCGCGTTCCTGACGTTCCGTCCATTTCGAGAATAGGCAGATCGAGATGAGCCGCTCGATAGGCGGTCACATCATTAAAACGCGCGCCTTTCCCCAGTGCAAGAAACGGCTCCCATCCAAGCGCCGGGAGCTCGTGACACAAATCGTCGATAATTGTCTCGACTCCTCCGCGGACGGCCGCCGAAGGGGAGCAAATCAGCAGTTTCTTTGACGACACTAAAGGGCCTGCGCTTGAGTTACTCGAGGGATCACGAGTTGCCCGGTTGTAAGGTCAGATAGAAATCGCTCGGTATAAATCTTTACAAAGGCGACCGGCAGGCCGCCCTCCTTTGGAAAAGTTGCCTGCGACCGTTCGCCGTCGCTCGGTTCCCCGATGGTTCGATCGAACCAATTGTGATAATGGGTGATCTTGCCGTCTATGCTGTAGAAGTTTCCGAGTCCATATCTGTACAGCGCCCAGGATTCCTCCCAGTACTTCGGTTGAAAATGTGGTTCATAGATCGGGCGAAGCTCCGTCGTTGAAGTGTGCACTTCCATCATTTTCCAGGAGAGACCGCAATCGGCGAGCATGGCTGGCAAGTTGTAGGTGACGTGTTCGCCGTAGAAATCCACTGCCCGGAACGGCCAGCGGATCTTGAACCGCTGAATTCGGAACCACCGGCGCGCCTCCCGCGCGAGCGCAGTGCGAAAAAGCATGAACGAACTCTCCGGCATACCTTTTCCCCAAGGCCGGGTGTAAGGCCCGCAGCCGATGTCTTCTGGCGAGATCAAGGCTATTTTACCCTGCAGGTGCGCCGCGCAGAGTCTTAGCCAGTCCTCGGACAGCATTATCACGTCGGCGTGGATAAGCAGCGTGTAATCGGCCTTGGAGAGATTAAACAGATGATTGAGCGCCTGAGACTGTGTGCACTTGCGGTTGATGACTTCCGCGCCCTTGGTCCGCGCAATCTCCCTCGTGTTGTCCGTTGAGCTGTTATCGAGCACGACAATACGCGTGGATTGCGGGTCGGTAGTTCGTTTCGCTTGGTCCACACATGGACCTATGAATGCCTCGCTGTTCCACGATGTGATTCCGACGAACAGGTTTTCCTGTTTGCTCATTGTTCTGGGTTGGCCTTTGAAGACTCTGGATGAGAATTCAACACTGCGCTTCCGATTAAGGCTCGACCACCTCCATGAGTCATGCGACGCACTACGCGAGTCAAAGGAATTCCCGAAAACCGAATAGCGCGCCTTCGCCATCTTGAGCGGAAGCTACGAAGATGCCACGGCGATGGATTTGCTGGTTTGCAATATACGCTGCAAGCTAACGTCGAGCAGTTCGTTTCCAGTAGCGTTGCTTTCTTCGCGATGGCGAGACAAGTGGCTTCATATCAACCTACGCCGCAACAGAGACATCAGGGTGGCGGAATTGCTCATCCAGTGAGAAACCAAGTTTGAGTCCTAGTTTCAATCGTTGGCTCCCAGAGTAGATTCCGGAAAAAGTGCGCCGCTTGCTGCGGAATCAATGAAACCCTCTTCGCGCCTTACAGAGAATGAAGCCGCCTGGAGCGCTGCTGCGATCATAGGAATCAGATCGTCTACAGGCACAGGCCAGAATGCCGGGTCCGCTGGATCTTCGGTAAATGCCCGCGAGGTTCGAGATGGATTGAAGTGCTCCGTCTTCTCTAGTTCTAAGATACTCTTCCACCAGACGTGTCGGTATATCTGACGCCAAACATCCCCAATAGCTTCAGGGGACTGATACCTTTCGACGCTGGTGCGGCCAGCTCGTCCAAGTCTTTCTCTCAGTTCAGGCACTCTAATCAGTACCGCGAGTACTTGCTCGATGTTCGTCGGGTTAGTGTTGACGATCGGCAAGTTGAAAGCGGGATCGCCCAGATGTTCTTGATCGAGGTAAGTCAGCACGGGCTTACCCAACGCGAGCCCTTCCTGTGCGAAAGCTCCCCAGGCACCGATACAAAACTGATCCGCAAGAATGTCTGCTTGAGCGTACAAAGTAAGGGCTTCTTGGTGGGGAACGCGCTCGATGAGCCTGAGTTCAAAGTCAAAGCCCTTTTTTGCGAGGTTGTCAGCCGCTTGAATAAGAAAATCAGTGCCTTTGACCCAGCGATGCTGGGGCGCGTGCACCACGACCGGAGTTGGGTTGTCAGTCGCGAACAACGGCTGGATCGCCCGGCAATCCGCTGGGAAATACTTGAACAGGAGATCGCGCCGAGGCATCATGCGATTTATTGACGAGTCGGCATTGCAAACGAAGGCGGCATGTTTGCAAAACAGCGCAATGCGTCTCGACGTCTTTGCGGACTCGGCTTTGATGTCCCAATGCGGGTAGTCTTTTTGCAGCCTCGCAATCCAATCATACCGACCACGAGCTCGATGCCAAGTGACAATGTCTCCTCCGTAATTCACCATTACGATCTTGATTCCGACTGACCTCAGGAGACGTAGGATGAAACGGTTCTCCCATTCACGTTCGACGGGGTAAAACGGTCCGTCGAAGAACGCGACCCAAATATCGCCCCGAAGGAGGAGGTCGAATAGCCCCGCCCATAGCAGGTTGTGATTCTTTATGCCTCGGGCATCCAAAACAACAGTGAACTGGTCGGCACGCACCAATTGATAGATACCCGGAAGAGAGATCACGACTGATCGGCTTGGGAAACCTGCTGTTCGATCGGCCTCAACCTGCAGAGGAACGAGGTGGCTCCAGAACATACCATGCCAGATGCGTGGCGGTAGCTTGAAACAGCGGCGCCACCAACGGATGCCTAATCCCGTTAGACTGACGAAAAGGAGGCACACCACATTGCGAACTAAACGAAGGTTCCTTAGAGGTCTCGCGATGATATTAGCCTGCAAGACGCTCTCCTTTCGGCTGCTCTGTCTGAGACCATCGGCAATCCATGAGAACCCGACCGCGCCCACGATCCGTCAGGTAGGTCATCGGTTCCTGCTGACCTGGGTCGATGCCGACCTCAATCCGGCCTACGCGGAATAGGTGATCTGCGAATGAAACATTGACTCGCTCGATGATCCAGGCTTCAAGGTAATAGAGCCCGGGAAGGAGATTGGGCGCTGACACTAGACAATCAAACCTGCCCTCACCTTCGTCGAGAAGCGGGATGCGAAGGTTTCCTTCTATGGTTTCCGTCAGGAACACCCGCTCACCCTTGTCGGACAACAATGCGAATCCGAATCGGGGATCGGCCAATTGCTTGTTGGAATGATAATGGATACGCAACCTGAACGATTGCCGGAACCTTAGATTCTTGAGGAGGGTATCGCTGTCGGCTGCGAGGAAATCCAAACGCGTGATCCGAGCGCTGCCGGTCCCCTCGCGCTCCGTCTGTCCGTCGATTTGCCACCCGGAGCGAACGCTCGTCGACGTCAGATAGTTCGCAACTACTTCGTGAGTTGGGCCAGAGAACTCAATGCGACCGAGCTTAAGCAAGATCGATTGCTGGCACAGTTCCTCAATGGCGGTCATGTTGTGGCTTACAAACAACACAGTGCGACCTCCATGAGCCACCTCGTTCATCTTGCCTAGACAGCGCCGCTGAAACTCGAAATCGCCGACCGCCAGGACCTCATCGACTATCAATATCTCGGGCTCGAGATGCGCCGCCACAGCAAACGCCAACCTTACATACATCCCCGATGAGTAGCGCTTCACCGGGGTGTCGAGGAACTTCTCTACTTCGGCAAACGCGACTATCTGATCGAACTTTCTCTTTATTTCCTCACGCGACATCCCGAGGATCGCGCCGTTCAAGAAGACATTCTCGCGACCGGTGAGCTCCGGATGAAACCCTGTGCCTACCTCTAACAAGCTCGCAACTCGCCCTCGGATCTTAACGCGGCCCGTGGTCGGTTCGGTGATCCGCGAGAGTATCTTAAGCAGAGTCGATTTGCCCGCGCCGTTTCGCCCGATGATGCCGACCACTTCGCCTTGCTTGACGTCAAAGCTAACATCTCGAAGGGCCCAGAACTCCTCGTTGTGACCGGAGACCGACGAAGGCACAACGGAAGTCTTGTCACCGTCCGTCGTCCGTCGTGCGTCGAGCCGCACCGACCGGAACCGCCGGAGAGAGAGCGCGTCTGTCAGGACGTCCCGAAGCGTTCTATGACCATTCCCTTGATGGCCGATGGTGTATCTCTTGCCGAGATTCTCGACAGCGATGATTGGGTCAGACATAACGAGCGCGGTCAGAGATCAGAAGAACTGAGGCCAAAAAGCAAAGCGGGGCCGCCTGGCCCTACGCCAGCAAAGGATGAACTGTATCGTCTTTGCTTGAGAGCGGCGATGTGCGGATTCGATGGCCTAACTCGATTGCCGGACGCGCATCCTCAATGCCAAAGCCTTCCCCTGCCAATGTCCTTTCGTAAACTCGCGTGTGCAGATCGGTGAAACCATCTGTGAACTCGATTTCCTCACCATCTATCGTGATCGATCGGTACGTCGTGCGGCTCCCCGGGCTGGCGGTGAAAGGGAGATCCGCGGCATCTACCGATAGAAACCACCTCACACGCGCCCGCTCAAGCTCAAGGAATCCAGCCATTCGTTGGCTATCCGAGTGGTGGATCCGGCACTCACCAACATCCCCGAACAGCCACAACAACAGGTCAAAGAAATGAATGCCGATGTTAGTCGCAACGCCCCCTGATTTCTCATTCGAGCCTTTCCACGAGACGTGATACCAGCCTCCGCGCGCGGTAATGTACGTCAGACACACTTCATACTGATGGCGGTTGTTACCCTTAAGCAGTTCCTCTCTTAACTTGAGAAGTTTCGGATGCACACGCAATTGAAGAATAGTATAGATCCGCGCGCCTAATTCGTTCTCGACTTCCTGCAGGGCGTCCAGGTTCCACGGGTTGATAGTAAGTGGCTTCTCGCAAATGGCATTTGCTCCGATGCGCAATGCGAGACGGCAGTGCGCATCGTGTAGATAATTTGGCGAGCAGATGCCTACGTAATGGACTCTCTTGTCATCGGGCCCCCGCCGCAGCTTCTCCAAGTGTCGGTCGAACCGCTCGATCTCTGAGAAGAATCTGACCTCAAATGAGTATTGATCGAGGACCCCAACAGAATCGTGCGGATCAGTGGCCGCGACCAGCTGGTTGCCGGTGTCTTGTATCGCCTGCAAATGCCTCGGCGCAATGTAACCGGCTACGCCGATGATCGCGAAGTTTTTGGTCATACACTGGATGATTGGCCAACGGCAGACCGTCGGGGACGCGCGTCTCCCGTCTCCTTCATCAAATCACATCAGCGAAGGTGCGTTCCGTTTTGCGAAAATACCAGATTCCTGTCGCCAACAATGCCACCACCAGAGCGATTGAGAGCACAAGACCAGGGAGGTAGAGCCCTGTCTCTCCGCCGATGATCGCCCAACGGAAGCAGTCTATCACCCCAACCATCGGATTCAACGAATAAAGTAGCCGCCACTTTGAAGGGACTATGCTGCTCGAGAAGCCCACCGGCGAAACGTATATCCCAAACTGCACAACAAACGGGATGATAAATCGAAAATCCCGATACTTCACATTCAGCGACGCGAACCACAAGCCCACACCCATCGCCGCCGCGAACGCCAGCAACGTCAAGAGCGGCAACATAACGATGCGCCAGCTTGGGATGAACTGATACCAAGCCATTAACGCCAGCAGCATCGCGAACGACAACAGAAAATCGACAAAGCTGACGATGACCGAACTGGTCGGAATCGCCAGACGCGGGAAGTAAACTTTCGAAATCATGTTCGCGCTACCAACCAGGCTCTCGCTGCTTGCGGTGAGTGCGTTGGAAAAGAACTGCCACGGCAGCATCGCCACGAAGACCAGTATAGGATAAGGCGCGTCGCCTGACGGCAGCTTGGCGAGCTTGCCGAACACTACCGTGAACACTACCATCGTGAGGAACGGGCGGATGAGGCTCCAGGCTACGCCGATGACTGTCTGTTTGTAGCGCACCGCGATGTCTCGCCAGGCTAGAAAGTAGAACAGCTCTCGATAGGCCCAGAGGTCACGCCAGTAGTGCTTGAAGCCGCGGCCCGGCTCGATGATGATTTCTTCCATTATTCGTCGGAGGTCACCGAGTCCAGTCGATGCCATCGAGCAAAAATTTGGAGAGCGGCGGCGTCTTTTTTGCGTGGCCGCCGCTTTTCACTATCGCCCACGAAATGACAAAAAGCGGTGGCAACGCAAAGACGCCACCGCACTCCAAATACGCGGTCGCATATGAGTGCCCCGGTCGACCAACTCAAAACTAGGACTACACTAGCGACTGAGACTAATTGTTTGCTGCCCCAGTCATCAATTGCTCGATCTGGTTCTCAAACCGAGGGTAATCGAACACCTTGATGCAATCGGGAACCTGCCGGTCCCGCGCAAGTATCTCTTCGAGCCCCTCAAGCAAATCGTTCGGGCTCTCGGGATCAACCATCACCCCTAGCCGGCCGTCAACCAAGGCATCCCGGCTCCCATCGTTTCTTCCACCAAGCACCGGTAGCCCGCAAGCTGCCGCTTCCAAAAACACAAAACCAAATCCTTCGCTGGTGCTGGGCATCGCAAACGCGTCTGCCAGATTGTAGTGATCTAGCTTTTCAGCTTCAGAAATCCGGCCCGCGAAGATAACCTGATCCTCGAATCCCAGAGTCGCCACCACCCGTTCGAGTCGACCGCGATCGCTCCCATCCCCGACAATCATGTAGACCAGGTTTGGGAACCGCGCGGTCAACCTGGGCAAGAGCGCTATGATTCGATCCTGTCCTTTGTACCGCTCGTGACCGGGAAGCCGTCCGACCGTGAGCAGCACCAGCTTGCCTCCCACTCCATAACGATCCACAAGATAACGAGGCTTTTCCCCGATCGAATAACGACTCAGGTGCACGGCGTTGGGGACGACCTTTATTCGGTGGGGCTCGATTCCCGACCAGTGCATTAACCTCTCGCGGGTGAAACGGCTGATCGCTATAACAAGATCCACCTGATCCGTACCCCACGAGCGCAATCCGGGACGGCGCTCCCAGGCCTCGATGCCATATGCCTCCAATATCAAGCGGCCCCCCAGGAGCCTCTTTAGTAACGCAGCAACCGGCAGCAGATGTATATGCCCACACAGAATCACATCAGGATGTGAGCTCAGCCCTTGTTGAAGCGCAGCCGCCGCATAGCGAACCCAGTTCCCAGGCAAGAAGCGATTCACAAGCTTGTTGGACGGCGCTTCGAAGCCCGAATCGGGATCCGGTAAATGCCTTGTGAGCGAGACAATCCGATCTACTCGATCGGAGGCGACGAGCGTGTCGAGCAGGTCTCGATTGTATTGAGCGATACCGCCGAAACCCCGATAGGCATCAGGCATCAACGCAAGTATCTTCATGATGAGCGAGAAGGTCAGACGTCAGAAGTCAGAAAAAGGCGGAAGGAAGAAGGGGGAAGGCGGAAGGCAGAAGGCGGAAGGCGGAAGGCAGAAGGCGGAAGGCGGAAGGCAGAAGGCGGAAGGCGGAAGGCAGCCACGGAGTGGCGACAGAGTGTAGCCCAGGGCGAGGTACTCCGTAGCCCTGGGGAGGTAATGTGCGATCAATCTCAAACCCGGGTAGCGGGTGACAGCGTGTGCGGCTCTGTGTGTGTATGCGCGCGGCGCGCATCGATTTGACGTTCATTGTTTGCCGGGAATGCTGTCACCCACTGCGTGGGTTTGAGATCATCGCGCATTACCTCCCCAGGGCTACGGAGTACCTCGCCCTGGGCTACACTCTGTCGCCACTTCGTGGCTGCCTTCTGCCTTCTGCCTTCTGCCTTCAGCCTTTCCGCCTTCCGCCTTCAGCCTTCCGCCTTCCGCCTTCAGCCTTCTGACCTCTGACTTCTGACTTCTGATTTCCTACTGCGGCATCCCAAGCGAAACCGATGTGTATGCCCAGCGTCTAGCCCAATGTGTGCCCGGCCTCGTAAGCACCGGTAACCGGCGCCATACATCGAGCGTCTTGTTTCGCTCGATCCAGTGATTCAGCGGAACGTTGAAGCCCGTCTTGCCACGCTGGCTCACGCCACCCGGCAGCGCGGGCTGTACCACTCGCGCGAGCAGTCTCTTGTTTGCCCGCGAAGGGTTATATGACAAGGCCGGCGCGATGGCCCTCAGCAAATCGACATCGACCAGCGGCACTCGAACCTCGACCGAATGCGCCATGCTCGCCCAGTCGGTGTCGCGAAGAAGCTGGTTGCGCATGTACAAGGATGCCTCGAGAGCGGCGACTCGCGAATAAGCCGAACCGGGGTCAGGCCGCATTTCCTTCCCGATTATCCTCAGCGGCGCGAGGCGTCGAAGCCCCTCAACAGCCATCTCTTCACCGAGTATATCCTTCAACTCCCACGGCATGAACAAGCCGCGCCGCAGCAAATACGCGCCGGGATAGGTTCCCCCGTACTCAATCATTCCAGCCAGCTTTGGTGACCACTTGCGCGGCACGAGATGAGGGACCGTCGCCCGCGTTAGTCTTCCGAGACCGGGTACCCAAGCCGCGACTTGCAATCCCGATACCCAACGTGGAACGTCAAGAAATGATGGATAGCCGGAGAATAGCTCATCCCCACCCAATCCCGACAACGCGACCTTTACTCCAATTTCCGCCGCGGCCTTGCTTATGAAGTAAGCATTAATACCGTCGATCGACGGCTGATCCATCACCGAGAGGATCAACGGCAACTCGCTCTGAAACTCGGCTTCATTCAGCGGGCGCGTGCGATGATTGGTGCGGTAGGTGTGCGCAACTTCTTTAGCCAGCGGCGCTTCGTCGTCGTGTGTGCTTCGATACTCTTCAAAAGCGAGTGTAACGGTTTGCAGGTCCTTGGCTCCCGCCTCGCGGGCGAGCCCGACAACGGTGCCCGAGTCAACGCCCGCCGAAAGAAAAGCGCTCACCGGCACGTCCGCGATCAAATGATGACGAACCGAGTCCAACAAGGCGTCGTGGACCACTTGCGTCAGTTCAGGGTCGCTTAAACGCCTCGTTTCGTTTCCTGCGTCGTGAAAGACCTGGGCGATTGAAAAATAGGTCCGAGGCTCGGACGCGCCGAGATGATTCACCCAGACCACACTGCCGGCCGGCACGGAACGAATCTCCTGATAGATCGTGAACGGTTCGGGTACGCTACCGGTCAGATAAAAACCGGCAATCCCAGCGGGCTCGGGCAACGTCGAAACGTGAAAACCGGCCAGCAGCGACTTGACCTGAGAAGCAGCCCGCAACGTCCAACCGTCGTCGGCGTAGTAGAGCGGCTTGATGCCGTAGGGATCTCGCGCGAGCAACAGCGCGTTACGTCTGGCGTCCCAGAGAGCGAACGCGAACATGCCTCGTATATCGTGCACCATCTCTTCGCCGCGTTCTTCGTAGAGATGAACCAGGACTTCGGAGTCGGAGTGAGAGCGGAAGCGATGACCCTGACGGAGGAGCTTTTCTCTTAGCGCTTGATAGTTGTAGATCTCTCCGTTGAACACCAGTTGGACTGTTCCGTCTTCGTTGGTCATCGGCTGGCTGCCGGCCTCGGAGAGATCGATAATCGAGAGCCGTCGATGACCAAGCGCGGCGCGGCCGTCGGGTGAGAACCACTCGCCGATACCGTCGGGGCCGCGGGTCTCCATATGATCGCGGATGATGCGCAGTTCGTCTCTGCTGATTTCCGGAGCGACGGGATGGTAAGCGAAGAGAGCGACTAGTCCGCACATGATGGAAGAAGTCAGTGGCCAGAAGGCGGAAGGTGGAAGGTGGAAGGCAGAAGGCGGAAGTCGGAAGGCAGAAGGCGGGAGGCAGCCACGGAGTGGCGACAGAGTGTAGCCCAGGGCAAGGTACTCCGCAGCCCTGGGTATGTATGCATCGATTTGTCGCTCAGGATTTGCGACCGAATGCTGTCACCCACTGCGTGGGTTTGAGATCATCGCGCGTTTCGTACCCAGGGCTTCGGAGTACCTCGCCCTGGGCTACACTCTGTCGCCACTTCGTGGCTGCCTTCCGCCTTCTGCCTTCAGCCTTCAGCCTTCAGCCTTCTGCCTTCAGCCTTCTGCCTTCTGCCTTCCGCCTTCTGACCTCAGCTCTTAACTCTTGGCTCTCTGTTCCTCAGCTCCGCTCTGTCCATATTCGGTGTAATAACGCCGAAAGTAATACTCATCATACCCCTCGCGTTGCACATCGACGTTGTTGAGAACTACACCGAACACCTTCGCCCCGACACTTGCCAGCTCCTGTCGAGCACGTTGCGCGACTCCGCGCGAGCTCTTTCCGCCGTGCACTACCAGGATGACGCCGTCCACCAGGCTCGATAGTATCACCGGGTCGGTCACGTGTATCAGCGGCGGAGAGTCGATCAATATGTGATCGTAACGTTCGGAGAGCATTTTCAGCAGGTTCCTCATTCGCTCGGAGCTGATCAGCTCGGCGGGGTTTGGTGGTATCGGGCCGCAGGGAAGCAGTGACAGATTCGGTATCTGCAGTCTATGAATCAGTCCATCGATCTCGATGTCGCGAGACAGATATGTTGACAACCCCTTCGTGTGCTCGAGTCCGAAGACTTTGTGAGTTGCCGGTTTGCGAAGATCACAGTCGATGATGAGGACTGAAGAGCCTAGTTGTGCAAGCGAGATGGCGGTATTGACGACGGTCGTGGTCTTGCCTTCTCCCGGTTGCCCGCTGGTCACCAGCACAATTTTTGGCGGATTCCCGGCGGTTGATAGCAACATCGACGTTCTGACGACTCGATACGCCTCGGCGGCGGACGAGCGATTGTCGGCGAGTGCCAGGCGCTCCGCATTGTAAGGAAACCTCTCGGCGCCGTTGCCGGAACCATTGGTCGCTGCCAGCCTCTTTCCGTCTTTGCTCACCCTCAGCCTACCGGCCGCGGATGCTGATGCAATGGACGGAATGACACCCAGAGCGGGCAGCCGCACATAGCGCCCCACGTCCTCGACCGTCTTGATCGTGTTGTCGACGTATTCGAGGAAATAAGCCAGGCCGACGCCTCCAACAAGGCTCAGGAAGAACCCGATCATTATCATTCGGAAACGCGCCGGTCCAACCGGGCCGCCAGGAGTGCGTGCCGGTTGGATCAGGCGCATGCTGTTGTGCTGCTGTGCTACGTCGACCTTGGCCTGGCTGGTTTTTTGCAGGAAGTCGGTGTACATCGCCTTGGCGGTGTCAACTTCCTGCTTGAGGATGTTGTATTGAATGGCGTCCTGGTTTTGCTGAACCGCCTCGCCCTTGGCCTGCCCGAGGGCGACCTTTAGCGACTTCTCATCGCGCAGAGCCAGCTCGTATTCTGCTTTGAGTTTATCTTCGAGCGCCTTGCGGCTCGATTCCAGTTGCGCCTTTGTTGTCTTGATCTGCAGCTTCGTCAAGACAACATCCGGGTGGTCGGGCCCATATTTCAGGTCCAGTTTTTCGGCAGTCGCCTCGAGCTCTTCCAGCTTGCCCTGAAGCGCGCTCAGTTTTGCATCTGAGAATGCGACCGGCAGTCCGGTCACCCGGCCGGCCTTTACTTCTTCGTACACCGATTGCTTGAGTAGTCGTTCTGTTTCGATGCGAGTGGCCTGATCGTGCAACCTCGAGAGTTTGTCGGTCGTCAGTGTCTCGCCTTTGCCATCAGTTGAAAAGATATTGTGTATCTTTGAATAATCGGCAAGTTCTTGTTCGGCGCGTTGGACCTTTGCCATGAACTCCCGCGTTGTGGTGTCCAGCCATTTCGATGCGCTGGTGAATTTTTCAGTCTTGCCTTCGAAGGTCTTGTCGATGAAGTCCTGGGCCACGCCGTTCGCCACCGCCGCGGCGATAGCGGGATCGGTGTGGGTGAATGTCACCTTCAGCGTTCGTGTGTCCTTAACCTGCTCGGCCTGAAGTCCGCCCGCAACCATTGACACAAACGGGGCAAGCCGCTCGGTCTCTTCCTTAGAGCGCGGCAGCGCGTTGCCTGGGTCCGGGACCAACGAGCCGATTGTTGAAGAAGCCTCGGTCTCCGGTTTCTGAAAGGTGACTCTGTTAAGAATCGTTTGCACTGCTTCCCAGGTGGACCGCCTGGATGACTCTGCGAAACTCGGGTTCTGATCGAGCTTGAGGTCCGCTACAACGTCCTCGAGCAGGGGTTCACTCGTCAGGCGAAACAGGTGGGTGTTAATGGCAAGCTGAGGATAGTAGATATCCGGATCGTCGATGGTGATGGCCATTCCGCCGCTCGCTGATCGGACCGCAGGCACATCCTTTCCAAGTTCTATAAAGGCCGATGCCCGATATGTAGACTTGGTCCGATATGCCTCAATGGTGACCAGTGTAGTGATAATCACAGCGATTATCAGGATCAGCCATTTGCGCTTTCGGATGGTGCGCCACAACTCGCGGAGGTGCAGGCCCTCCTCCTCTTCTTCTTCGCCATAGCCGTACCCATAGCCGAAAGCCGGCATCTCCGGGTAACCCGGCGCCCTGGGATATTTGGCGCGCACGAGCGGAGTTTCATCAAGGGGGTCAACTTTTTCAAGATCGACTCTCTCACCTGACATTCAGTGCTCCTCCCAACAAACTCGACGATAGTATCAGAAATCTGATTGCCGATTGAGTGTTATTTTTATTTCTTTCGAGTCCGCGACGAAAGCGACAATCACCACCGGATCAGAGTACTGCAAAAGCTGGGTTCTCGATTCGAGAGCGGTTACCTGCGCTCGCCTCGTTCGACTTATCCTCGCTGCTCGCGCGCAAAAGCATCGCAGAGAGAACCAGGAACAACAAAGCATTCGAGGGTAACTGAAGATTGAAATCAAAAAGACTATGGACCAGCAGCGCGAAAATGCCCGCCGCGCTTCCCAGACCGACGGCTCGAACGAACGGATCAGCCGGCTTTGTGACTTGCCTCATTGCCCGCGCGAGCACCACGATAAACCACAACGCAATCGCTCCGCCAACAATCCCGCCGTCGGCCAACACCTGTAAGTAGTCGTTGTGAGCAAACTGAATCAGGAACGACCCGTCCCCGCGTCCATAGATCGGGTAGACTGTTTCAAATGCGCCCAGCCCGGTGCCCAATATCGGGTGAGCGGCGAATATTGTGAGAGTGTCTCCCCAGACTCCCCGACGATCGGTTGCCGAACTGGTAGTCAGAGGATCTTGGGCGATTCGCTTAAGGATATCTGAATCCGCGCCGATCCAGAGAACACCTGCAACTATCGCCACCAGCATCAGGATGACGAAGTATTTCGGACTGAAGCTAAACCAGGACCCTCTGCTGGAACTGGGCTCGCGCCGTCTTTGCCGAGGGGTGATCGCAGCAAGAAAGAGCAGGCCTGCGGCTAGGCTCACCATACCGCCGCGTGACAGGGACGCGGCCACGGCTATACTCATGATCGCGGCCGCGAATCCAAAAAAAAGACGCGATTCGCCACGTGTCGCGTTAGAGAACGCCAGCGCTACCGGAATCGGGATCAACATCTCCATGTAACCTGCGAAGTGGTTTCGATTCACGAACGGGCCGCCCGTCCCCGCGCCAGCCGACGGCGTTGGGCGCACCCAGTACATCTTGCCCTCCCACGTGAAGTGTTGAACCAGTGCGAACACCGCGAGCGCCAACCCAAAAACGATCAGAAAGTTTGAAAGCGTGCGGAGCCGCTCCGGGGTGTCAAAGAAATTCGCGGCGATCAAGAACGACACAAACAGAAAGAAGATCATCGCGGCGGCGCCCCGGGTTGCTTCGAC
>JACXTT010006332.1_pt1 | contig 16918 bp, 16 predicted proteins | sample 9270951 | NCBI WGS metagenome assembly JACXTT01 (sample SAMN15532306, study PRJNA645909) | rock metagenome | isolation source: weathered quartz diorite | place: Puerto Rico | collected 2017-06-21 | reverse complement strand
CTAACGCCAGGAAATTCGCGGCGTAGACAAAGCGCGTTGCAGCGCCAACGGTCTTTACGCCCTAAGTTCCTGTCCTTCCTCAGGTCTTCGTGCGCTGGCCCTGCCCCTCAAGGGAGAGGAGAAAACGATCCTCTTCGCATCCCATATCTTGGTGTGTTTTCTCTATAGACGCCCGTCGGTCCGACGTAGGGGCCGACCGGAGCCTGCCCTGAGTTTGCCGAAGGGTGTCGGCCCACAGGGTCCGGGCGACCACGCAGGGCCGCCCCTACAACAGTCGTGGCTTTCTGGGAGGAGACAACAAAGGCGGGAGCAACAACAAGGGACACCAACTGTGATGTCCCTTCTGTTATGTACGAGATGTTAAGGGAAAGACTATCGTCCGCCGAGGAGGGCGAGAGCTGATTGGGGCAACTGGTTGGCTTGCGCTAAGACCGAGACCCCAGCCTGCGACAAAATCTGGTTGCGCGTCAACTCTGCGGTTTCATGAGCGACATCTGCATCCTTGATTCGCGATCGCGCGGCTGAGATGTTCTCTGACGCCACCTGCAAACTACTAATTGTGGAAGTAAACCGGTTCTGTACGGCGCCAATCGAACCGCGCAGTTTGCCAATTTGTGTCAGTGCAAAGTCGAGGGTTTGGATCGCATCGTTCGCGCCGGACGCCGTGCCGATATTGAGGGTGCTGACTTGCTTGTTCGTCGAGGTCAAGGCGCCGCCACCCGTCGTCGCAAACCCCGCGCCAATCTCATTCGCCGAGGTTGACACCACCAGCGTATTACCTAACCCCACATTCAGCGTAATCCCGGCGTTGAACGTCCGTGACGCACTCGCGCCGTACACGTCGCCTATCACCGTGGTGCTAGAACCGGCCGAGGTCGCTTCCGTCAACGTAATGTCGCCGCCGCTTGCGCGGGTGTACACGATGCCGGTCGCCCCAGTCGCCACCGACACGCCAGTCTGGTTGGTGTACTGGTTGACCGTGGCCACAAAACTGGAGAACGCGTCGGCATTGCCCGTGGTCAGAATAATGTTGACACCGTTGAGCGTAAGGGTGGACGAAGAGCCAGCCGCCACGGCGTAGGTGCCGGCGGTGTCGGTAAAAGTAGTCTGCGAGTTCTTGAGCGCCGAAACGCCAGTATTCGCATACTGGTTGTTGATGCTTGTTACTACCTGATCAATAGTGGTCGCTGAGCTGACGCCAATGGAAACGCCATTGAGGTTGAGCTGTTGGATGACGCTCCCGTTCAGGGCCGTGTTACTCACCGCATTCCCCTGAACGATAGTGGCCCCCACGTCCTTGGTTTGGACGCTCCCCATCGAGAAAGAGATCACCTGGTTGGCGTAGGCGCCCACTTGGAACTGTGCGTTGGAAAAGGTGCCGTCGAACAACTTTTTTCCATTAAACGAGACAGTGTTCGCTAAACGATCCAACTCGGCCACGATGCTGCCGGTTTCGCTCTGCAGGGACTGGCGGTCGCTGGCGCTGTTCGAGTCGTTGGCCGATTGCACCGCAAGTTCACGAGCGCGTTGTAACAGATCGGTAACCGACTGGAGGGAGCTATCAGCGGTTTGTAGGGTAGAGACGCCGTCGTTGGCGTTGCGCACGGCTTGATCGAGGCCCCGGATCTGGGCTGTCATACGATCAGTGATGGCTAGACCAGCGGCGTCATCAGCGGCGCTGTTGATACGAAAGCCGGTCGATAGGCGTTGGATGGCTTGCTGCAGATTATTCTGCGTCTTTCCCAAGTTCCGCTGCGCATTAAGAGCAGCAACATTTGTATTAATGACAAACATAGACATCTCCTCGTACAGAACATCATAACCGACGCTCCCCGTACCGGGGCGGGGCGCAGACTAAACTGCTATTGGTGTTTGCGCCACAAATTCCGACACACTGGCTGAGATCTGAGCAGCGACTTGCTTATAGAGTGCGCTCAAACCATCACGATCCATTCCATCCTCCGCCACATAGCGACCGTCATCCTGCCACAACGATCCAGCCCACCTCGCGTAAAAGCGAAAACAGTTGCGTTGGTCTTCTTCTGGCGTTGGTCGCCAACTTTCTCCCATTCGTATCATCGTGCCTCGCGGGGTATACAGCACTCGCGCGCCGGTCTTTTGCACCTGCAGGCAAAAATCAACGTCCTCAAAGCGGTTTACTAGGTCAACACCGAATCCTCCCAACTCGCCGAACAGGGCGCGGGGAACCAGGAAAGGAGCTTCTACTGCATGAAACTCTCGCTGTCGGAGCGCTCCAGAAAAATCCGGCGGCAACAATCGATACAACGGGAAAGGGCTCTGGTTAATGTCGAAGGCAACGCCCACTTGCCAAAGAAGACCCTTATCATTGCAGACTCGTCCCCCGACGACCCCCACATTGGACTCCCCTTCAGCCGTGGTCAACAATCCCTCCAACCATCCTGGACAGGGAATCAGACCTGGCTTAAGGAATACTAAATATTTGCCCCGCGCCTCCTGGGCTGCAAGATTGCAGCACGCGGAAAAACTTGCTCCGGGTTGCGCGGCAATCACTTGCACCTCATCCCCTAGAGCAGCGAAACATGCACGCGTGTCTTCGTCAGTCGCCGCGTTGACAAGTATGAGTTCAAAAAGCTCCGGCGGGATATGAGCGGCGACGCCTTTCAAAGTTGTCAGCACGCTTTCAATCGGCGTATCGTTTACCGGCAAAATCAATGAACAGAGCGTGTTCGTTGCACTGGCCAACGGCAACGGCGAAATTATCTGCGCCCTTGCCTGCACCATCTCAGCCGCCATTTCCACCACCCGCTCATCAGTGTGACCGTCAAAAAATGCAAATTGTTTCGCGAAATAGCGCTCGATGTTTTGCCGCCGTTGCGGAGGGATCCCCTGCGTGAGCAACCGCTCAACTTTTTCAGCCAGATCCGGAAAATCATCTGCGGGCTCCGCCACTTCCTGCGCGGTAAAAGAATAGTAGTTCTGATCAGGAAGACGGATCTCAATCAAGGGCTTGTCGAAGGCTAACGCCTCCATGCCTGTGGTGGACACCCCGATGGTGACGCAAACGTCACAGGCGCCTAACAAAGAGTACGTATCAAATTCTTGTATGCTGACAATCCGAGTCAGCCCTTGCAGATGTTTGAGCGCCCGATCGATGACTTCTTTGTTGGTGATCGGGTGCCATTTGAAGACCAGCACAACGTCGGGCTGGCTCTTGAGCCACTTCTGCAACGGGGCCGCTTCAAAAGATTTGTAATCCGCATGAGAGGGAAAGAACAAGACGAGCTTCTGCTGCGGTTTGATTCCCAACGCCTGACGCGTCGCGGCGATGCTCTCGGGATGAGTCGCGCGTTCGCGGGCTTTCCATAAGTCAATATTCCCCAGCATGGGAATTTTGTCCGGGCTACACCCGGCGGCAATTAACATCTCCTTGGTGGCCTCGCCCCACACCACACACGCTGTGGAATAATCCGTATGGAAACGGTTGAAAGGCACGCTCGTGTAAAACAGACCTTCTTGGAACGTGACATAGGGAATCCCCAAGACGTGCGAGAGGTAGCCCAGAATCTTGCCCCACGGATTGAGCTCATGGAGCGCGAATAGCAGATCAGGTTTTTCCACTTCGAGCATGCGTTTGAAGCAATAGAGATTCTCAACCGCCGACACGATGATTTTATCTTGAATGGGGATCGGAATGGCTTGCAGCACAGGTTGTGAAAGAAAAAGCTGTTGCCACATTGGACGTAGGGCGCGACAGGCCGCAGTCGCCTGTTCGGCGAGCTCTGGCGTCGCATAGTCGAGGGCGTGACGGTAGGGTAGCCCCGCCTCATTCAGGGTGATCTCGAACGCCGCTTCGGCGGCGGCGGTGAAAAAGATGATTTCGACGCCGCGCTGACTCAACTTCTCCATAATAGGGACGAGGAGTCGATTGTGATGCGGCAAAGCGATGAAGCACAGGGCCTTTTTTCCGTGGAGAATATCCATAATGTTCTTTGTTCCTTTTGCCTCTAGCAGTGTGAGGATTTGCTCAGATCTCCGTCTCCACGGGACTTCCAGCGTGAGGAGCGGTCACTTTCAGTGGATTCTGTAACAACGCGCGCGCAAGATCGACAAGCCTCGCTCGGTTCAGCGCTCCACGCTCTCGCCATTCTTGAATCAAATCGGGAAGACGCTCGGGTTGCGGCTCCCAGTACAGATATTCTCCGCCCCAGCCGCGTTCTCCCATGGCTTGGCAGATAATCGTCGGTTTCAAGCAAAGCCCTGCGCGTTCCGTTGTACTGCCAGCGCAAGGAGCAATGACCAGATCAGCGAGTTGCAGCAACAAGCCCATACCGATCCGTTCGTCAATAATGACATGCGGCAGCGCACGCAGCTCACGATCATAGGATTTCATGACCAATTCTCGTTCACAGTATTGTCTACGGATGGTGCGCGCTTCGACCCGCACCACCACGCTCAAAGGCCCGGGCACCCGCTGGAGCGCCTCTAAGATCTTGCGCGCCTCCCACAGAAACGCCACATGGTGGGGAATCATGACCACGAACCGGTCAGCGGGAAGCTGGAGAATTTCTCGCGCCTGCGTCTCCTTCTCCAGATACGCCTCAACATAGTTGTCTTCTCCCGACCACAAGAGGTAGGACTCCTCCCATTTCAACAGCGACACTTGCGACGGTTGCGCAATCCCTTGACGAAGGAGAAACTGGCGCGACCACTCGCTTTTGACCGCGTAATGGTGCGCCGGGAAATAGCTCAACGTGTGTTTATTCCCTAAGGGACTCACCTCGATCGCCAGCACCGGAATGCCTTTCGCAGACGCCTGCGCCGCAAGCCAGGTATAAAGGCCGCAACCGCCTTTGGTGTTATTGTCGACGCCCATCATCGGCATAATGATGAGGTCCGCGTCAATTTGCGTGGGCGGTAGGGCCCCCCACAAGGTCAGCGAGCCGGCAAAGTCGTCGAGCGCTAACACTTTGCATAAAGGCAATTCACTTCCAGGGATCGCCAAATCAGCGGACTGGCGGATAATGATATCTGTCGCCAAGAGCCGTTCTTCTTCGGAAATCATTCGTGGGGAGATGTCGACCTGCCACACGCGCAAGCCTAATCGTTCCCCTTCTGCCGCTTTCTCCCGGTCGTTGGTGACCATAAGGATATCCCAACCGCTCAAGTCCTTGAGTCGACGCGCCAGGCGCCAAATCTTCCCTTCCGAATACGCACATTCGGCATCCCCCACGGCAAATAAGATTCGCGGGCGATTCACACCAGCAGGTGTTTGCCCAGTCGCCAAGCGCTCTTTCTGTTTCCCTTGCCTCTGTTTTCCCATCGTGGAATCCTTTCCAGCTGTCTCACTTAGGCTTGACCCCCACCAACGCGAGATACTCGACGTAGAGCTCATCGTCAGGTCCGCTACGACTGTGACGTTCGACCATCGCGAGGTCGAATCCACACTCGCGAAAAATCTTTCGGGCCAAAGCGGGCGACCAAAACGAGGTCTGACCGTTGTGGGCCAGCGGCATAGCGGGGTTGGCAATGTTGTCCACCGTCACGGCGTCAAGAAAGTTCCCTCCGCTACAGCGGTACATGATCGACGCATCAGAAAGCCGATAGCTGAAAAAGCGGCCTCCTGGTCTGAGGCAGCGGTAAATCTCCGTCAGCGCCCGACGCGACCCTACCATTGACGTGTGTTGTAAACTCACAACATCACAAATAACGTCGAAATACGCATCAGCAAAAGGTAAATGTTCAAAGGACGCAGCGACGAGCTGCGCGACAACGCCCCATTTCTCTTGGAGATGAGTCGCAGCCGCGGCGAGTGCAGCCACGCTGGCGTCAGCGCCGTGAACGGCAAACCCTTCTTTTGCTAGCATCCAAAGATTTCTGCCGCTGCCGCAGCCCACCTCTAAAATTTTTACGCCTGCGCGTTCGCTCCGCGACAATGAACCGTAGTGAGCGGCGACAAATTGGATCAGTTGTTCGCTGGGATATAACCGCTGCGCGGCTACTCCTACCCGCCGGTACTGTTGGTCAAAAACCCCTACCGTCTGTTGTTCGTACCTATCCATAGAGTAAGGCCTTCCTTGTCCCACAAACAGTCTACTTAGGCCGTTGGGTGTTTAGCCGCCGTCTCAGCGTCGGCGAGAAAAACTGTTTCGGCGTAGCGCTCTACTCGTTCGTGATACACGCGAGCGAAAAACTCCCGCGAGTAGAATTTTTCCCACCGATAGAAAGGGACAGTGCTGCCGCCAAAGCCGCGCTTAAAGGCGGCTATGGCTAATTCTTTCTCGCTTGGCAGATCATGCAGTAAAGGGCCGAATTGTTGGACGCCAAGCTCGTACCAGGCGCACCCATGCTCCAGTAACCATTGGAGGGCCCGACCCTGAAGGGCGTGACCGATGGGATGACGCTTCCAATCAGGATGATTACACGCCGACCCGTAATACGCTTTATCTTTGTAGACAAAAAGATAGATCCACCCTACGTCTTCTCCATCTTTGGTCGCGCCTACCAGCACCGCTTTCCCTTCCTGAATCCAGCGAAACATCAACGCAAAAGTCAGGGCCGGTCGCGTCACGCGGCCCGCGGCCCGCGCGTGCAACAATCGGTAGCGCGCGAAAATCTCTTCGGTAATAGAAGCGGCGTCATAACAGGTCACGTCGAAGTGTTTCAGCCCTCTTTTGACATCGTATGCATGACCCTTGCGCATGCGCTGGAGCAACGCCGGAAATCCTCGATCTAACGCCAGGACTTGGGCAGCAAGAGGAACCGCAAGGTAACTATAACGGTCACAGTCGACCCGTGTTTCCTGCGGTGCGCCCAACCAACACAAAGGCGATAGCTGCACCCTTGTTCGAGTCGCGTTGTGTTCTCGCGCCAGGTGATCAATCTTCCGGCAGATAGCCGCGAAGAGTTCGGCCCGCCTCTCCGGCTGCAACTGTACGGCAAGCGCCGGGGCCGGAGTATAACCGCCGCCAAAACTTAACTCATAGTGACTTTTTTCTTCGGTCTCTTGTTTCTCTAGTAACAGGGGGACGATTGCTACGGCTTGCCCATCCTGGGTCACTAGAAACGACAATGACACGCTGTGTAACGCTGGCTGATAGGCCAGTGTGTACCGAAGCCAGTCGGTGGTGTGCCAGAACCAGGCGGTAGACTCACGGGAGCAAAATCGATCCCAGTTCTCACAGTCGACGGAGGAGTCAAGATTAAGTTGATGAAATTCCATACGGCAACGCTTAAGCAAAATTGCGGATTACGCCTCACCCTTAAAAATGTGTCCACGACAAAAACAAAGCACGTGAGATACGAAGAGCAAGATCTGGACCAAGGACGGGAAATGAAAAAAGTCGAGAGTTTATCGAAAGAAAGAGGCGGTTGTCGTTGACCCGCGCGAAGGCAATCTAACATGAATCGGCAAAAGATCGGCAGTTTTTACTGACTTCGGCAAATTTTTCCCGCCACCGAGGCGGATATCAAGGGACTGCTCAGTACTGAAACTGCACTATAGAGAAAACACACCCAAATATAGGATGCGAAGAGGATCGTTTTCTCCTCTCCCTTGAGGGGAGAGGAGACAGGAGAGGGTGACCACTCAGCCATCCCCTCACCCTAACCCTCTCCCCCAAGGGGCGAGGGAATTACCAGGGACATACGAGGAAAATGTCTTAAGCAGTCACAAAGCCCGAATTCCGTAGGGTGCGCTTGCGCACCAATCCCTGGTGCAGAAAGGCGCCCTACACAAGACTGAAGGGCTACGGAGATTTCACACGGGGTGAGAAAAGCAGAATACGGGATTCACGCTCTCAACAAGCGGTCACAAAGAATCGTGCGCAGGGAAACTATATGTAAGCAACCTCAACTTCAGCGCGAACACGCAAGGACTCGTCGCTGGCGATGCAGATACTAATCACATCAAATAGTTCTTGCGTCTGTACGTCGAAATTTTCGTCCGTCAGAATGGCGGAGACAAATGGTTCGATGAGTGCGCCTTTTGTGGCGGGCAAGGAAGGTAACGCCACAGGCGCTGCGTTCGCCGCCGGGTCCCGGGTCAAATGCAGGCGTGGCCCGGCGTCATCATGGACAAAGGTTGCGTCCGTACCGAACACCCGCACCACATGCTGATGACGATGTACACAACCAAAATTGGCGGAAATGCGCCCGATCAAACCGGATTCAAACTGTAAGGTCGCCGTCACGTAGTCAGAAAAACGCAAAGCGGTTTGCTGCGTACATAAGCGGTTTCCCGCGGCAAACACTGAGACCGGCCGCTCGCCGATCATCCACAACATCAAGTCAACAAGATAGATACCACCGCCCTGCATCACTGAGTAGTCCTGCGTCTCTGCGCGCCAGCCCTGCATAAGCGTCTCCAGCCTGCCGTGCAAATAGTCCCCGTCGAAAGCGTAAGGCGCCCCCAACTCTCCGGCCCGCAGTTTTTGTCTGAGCCACTGATATGCAGGCGCCGTGCGCAGCACGAGGTTGGAGGACAGTTTTACCTTCCCATTATGCTGTCGCCACGCACGCTTCATGGCGCGGAGTTCCCTTTGCGTTCGGCAGAGCAGCTTTTCCACAAACACATGCTTGCCTGCTTCAAGCGCTGCTACAACCTGATCGCCCTGCGACTCATCACAAGAAGCAATAGAAACGATATCGACTTCCGGATCACGCAAGATTTGCTCAAAACTACGCGTCGGCGTTCCTACGCCGAGCTTGTCCGCCAAGTCCTCAGCTTTCCCTAGATCCAGATCGTAAAGCCAGCGGACCTGACAGTAATCAAGCGCGTTATACGAGTGCGCATGTTGCTCCCCAGCCTCAAGCCCCACCACTGCGATCCCAGGGCGGTATTGTTCAAACCGCATCGACATGCTGCCTCTCACTGCTTTGCCTCCATCTTTACTTCATCAACCCTCAAGGTTGTCTCCAAGCGTTAAAAATCTTCAATAGGCCACCAGAATACGGAAGACTATGCGGCGCAGATTGTTCAAAGGCGCCTGCAATGGACACTGAAGAAAGAGCAAGATCTAGACCAACAAGATCAGGAAGAAAAAGCTAAATTCTCGCCGATGGAAGGAAGCAGCCGCCTCTGCATCAATCAGCGGCGACCAACACAAGACGGCGTAGAGACAAGAGTTTTTTTGGCTTCAACAAATGCTTCCTACGAAGCGAGGCGACGTCGTGTCGCCTCACGAAGCGCGGGGTTAGGCATACAATGACTTTTCTGCGTCAACAGCTTGACGCACGCGTTCAATCATTGTCTGGAGGGCTCCTTCATCGCCGCACCCCCAATAGGTCAACACTTCAGGGGCGGGGGATACTGAGTCAGACAGGAAACCAAATCCGGCAAGCCCAGTCAAATAGTCTGCAACTCGCAAGAGAGCACCCAGCGACTGCGGTTCTTGCACCGCCATCGCATCATCATGATGAGACAGAATGGCGTTGCCAATTTCGCTGTCAAATTCCCAACAATCCATTAATACGACGCCGATCACGGTATGATCGGACCCATAGGTTTCTTTTTCTCGCACGAGGATAGGCGCTTTTTCCTCTTGCACCTTCTTGGCGAGCGCCCGAAACCCTGGTCCGTCTCCATGTAAAAGCACCATCTGTCCAATATCGTGCAGCAGACCAGCCAGGAAAGCGGTCTCCACCTCCCGAGAGCCGGCTTGGCGCGCCAACATTTCAGCAGTAAGCGCGACGGCGAGGGAATGCTCCCACAACGCAAGGGAGATTGGTGATTGATCGCGACAAAGGGATTGCGCCGTAGACGCCACTAAGAGGCGCTGTACAGTGCGCAAACCAAGCACTTGAATCGCTTGGACTAAAGTCTTCGGCGGCGTATAGCGACCATAGAAAGCGGATCGTGACACAGTAAAGAGACGAGTGGCCAGAGCCATATCATCGGACAGCACCCGGGCAAGTTTTCCCATATTGACGTTCGGGTCCCGCACCATGCGTAAGGCTGACGCTACTATGGCTGGGAGAGGAGGAAGCTTACAACGCTCCGACACCTCACGAAAATATGCCCGAGCTTGTTGTACATCTCCGGCTCCATCAACATTCTGCTCTGCTATTTGCATGTTGATACCTCCGGCTGATTTATCGGTGCGCAACACGAATTCTTTAAGACGCGAAGACCCAGCGATAAACCTCCTGGAGGGGCGTGGGCGCCCCAAGAGTCGCCAGGACAATGATATAGCATCAAGGGTCGTGGAGATTTGCGCCGCCTGATCTCTTGTAGGTTGACGGCGGCGTATCCCCTCTCATGCAGGCAGCTCGCCTCCGGAAGGACCGTAGAAGACCACCCAAACGGCGAGGTCCTCGCTGAAATCCTCGAAATGGTGCTCGATGCCAGCGGGAACGAAGAGGCAATCGCCAGCCTCGAATGCTTCACGCTGGTCTTCGTGAACGAGAACGCCCCGGCCGCAGATGATAATGTAGACTTCGTCCTGTAAGTGGGGCGTCTGCCGATTCGGAGGCAACGGCCGGGAGAGCTTTACTTCGAGGCTGCCGTGCCGCAAAAGGCTGAGCGCTCGTTGTCCATCGGGACCAGGGATGCTTGCGTGAGTCTTTGCGAAGGGGATTATGCAACTGCGGTCTGGTTTGCTCATGCTTCACTCCTCTAGGTTTCTCCTATCCATATTGATACTCAAGCCATGCGTCATCGTCAGAAATCACGCTGCTTGCAAGCGTTCATGTTGCAAGAGCGTGTTTTCAAATGCCACCTTCTTGGATTGCTCGCGGGCAATGAAGAAAATCTCTTGCAAACCGCTCTGAGGCGAACCGGCAAGATACGTAATAGTTGCGTCGATAAGAACTTTAGCGACTTTGTCAACTTGAGCCCCTCCGTGGCCCGTGCCAAGTATGGGGAACAAAATGGAGCGGATGCCCGCTTTGGACTGCTCTTTGCCGTCTGCAGCCTCAAGAACCCTGGTGACACAGCGGCCGAGATCGGCGACCGGGCGAAAGCCTTGATCAGGTTCGCCTTGAACGGCGGCGACATGGAAAATACGCTTCACTTTGTGTGAGGCTTCGAGCTCGCCGGCCGTTGTGACGAATACGGAGGAGGCCGGAACGCTCTTCCTGCCGTCGACCTTCCGAGCAAGGTCCTCGGCAATGACGTCTTCCTGGATCTCGCTGGTATTCTTGTCCTTCTTGGCGCCAAGGAACCGAATAGTGCCGGAGACCGAGCCCTCGAAAAATCTGGCCATTTGCATATTCGTGTTTTCGGAGTTGACCCACGCGTCCGCCTTCTTGAAGTCAAAGATATTGCCCGTTATGAGCGTAATTTTCTTCGTAGTGGTTCTTATTGTGAAGCTGCGAGCGATTCCAGAAGGAAGGACTTCGTCGAATCCCTTCTGCGGCGCTATCGCCTTTTGATCAGCCAGTTCTTTCTCAAGACGGGAGGCCTCGGCTTGAAGCTGGTCATAGTCCAGCGCTTTGAGGGCGCGACTGCTCCCGAACCACCAAACGAATACCCAACCCCCAAATGCCCCGGCGACCGAAAAGCCAAGAACCGTGCCTTCCAGTTTGCTGCTCGGAAAAATCGAAAAAATCACCAGCACCGGAAAGAGCGCGATACACACCCAGGCTATCTGAAAATAAAAATTAGATCTCTGCACCTTTCCACTGCGAGATAAAACGTTGAACCCTAAGACACTGACCACAAGCACGGCAAAAGCGAAGCTCAAGATGTATGGGTCAAAACTATTCGTCATCTCTCCCCTCCAACGATTCCAAGTCCAGACCCCCGTCAACGAACCGTTTCCATTTGAGAAAAGAACCACAATGCGGCGATCAGCGTCTTTGCGTCGATAAGACCCCCTGTGTCTACCAGGCGTTTGAGTTCAAGGGGCGCTAGACGAACGATCTCAACGTCTTCGTTCTCTTCAGCGGCGCCGCCTCCGGACGATACCTTATGTTTGTCGGAAACTGCAGCGAAGAACAGGTAGAGACGCTCGGTTGACCCTCCTGGAGAAAGGTAGAACGAAGAAATGAGCCGAGGAGCGTCGACGGCATACCCTACTTCTTCGATAATTTCCCGTTTAATGGCTTCTTCCGGCGCCTCATTTTGGCGGACCCCGCCAGCAATGATTTCCATTGTCCAACCGGGACCATTGCGGGTCACGGTCGGATAGCGAAACTGCTTTACAAGAATCAATTGGTCAGAGTCAACATCATGGATGAGCGCCCCAACCGAGTCTCCTCGCTCCATAGCAAGGAGTTGGCTCTCTCGACTCATGTTACCGTCAAAGCGTTCGAAAGCGACCTGCGCACGTTCGACGTTGAAGAACCCCTTAAACACCGTAGTTTCTTCGCTGATTTCGATTCTCTTGCCATCTCGGTATTCTATTCGCGCTGCCGCCATAGCGAAATCCACCTTTCAGAACTTTCATCCCATTCCTCTAGCACCGCCACGATCGGACTCCCTTCGACGCCGACCTGGGTCCCGCCGCCCGTCAAACCAGGATGATCCTGCGCTGAGGGTTCATAAAAATACTTATAGAAGCGACGTTTACTGTTCTCCGGATCACGTCGGTCTCCATTGAAAGCGACGTAGACCGAGTGCTTAAGGCTCACCGTAGGCAACGCGGCCCTTAATCTGCAGTCACTGTTCCATTCAGGCGATATCTGCAGAGCATTTCGCGTTGCTTCGGGATTTTCCCAAGTCTCGTACGAACACCAATGAAACTGAGGCTTCGAGCGCCTCACCGGGCGCCTTTGCCTGGGGACCGCAGGTAATCTGCCAGTACGCGCAATATAATCTCTTACTGGCTCGCTCGTCGGACGCGCCGTCTCTTGCGAATCCAACACTCTATACACATGACTCACAAGCGCTTCGATTCCTAGAATTTTGAACAAAGGAAACGCCGGGCGTGGTGGGATAATAGTGACAGGATAACGGGTCTCATAACCTTTTATGCCGCCGTTCCATCGGCAAACATGCTCAAGGCTGCGGCTCAGGGCTTTCCTTCCCGCTTCAGAATTCGTTTTGAATATGCGCGTGAGCTCGTCAGTCCGATGACCTCCAAATTCGTCGACGAAGCGAGAAGATACTATCAGGAATCCTTCCAAGGCTTCCTCGCTCACGCGCCCGCCCAGTATTTCCTCTAACATGTCGACTTGTTCTCTGGTGATGGGGTCATCGTCTTGGTCCCACTTCGATATATCGAGCATCTCTCTCTCCGAAGAGGGTCAAGCTGAGCTCCCCTTGCGCCCGAACCACTGGAACGCTTCAGCCCTATGCCCATTCATCGTGTCCACTTTGACCTCATCGACGCCGACGACGGTGAAGTCCGCCGTAAGTTGTCCAAGCCATCCCCGCTCCTGGTGCCGGAGCACCACTCCTTCCGGCAACTCAAAGACCCCATATACTCCATACTTGGCCTGATGCAGCCGATACCGCTCGACGTTCCGCTTATCAGTCTGCAACCAAAAGTCGCTGATGTACAAGAGGCCTCCCCGGCGCAGCACTCGGCGAATCTCGCTGATGATCCGCCGCTGCCCCTCATCACTCGGGACGCAGGTGAGCACTGCGAAAAGCAGCACGCCATCCATCGACTCATCAGCGATTGGTACATGAGGGGAGTCTATAGTCAAAAAGGTCAACTGGGGAAACTGCTGGCGGGCCGCTGCGATCATGCTCGGGGCCGGATCAACCCCGAGCAAATTGCGATATCCCTGGGTATACAGCGTTCCAAGGACCCGCCCATAGCCGCAGCCAAAATCAAGAATGTGACTACTGAGATCAAGGAGTTCAGTCAGGCGGCCCACGTTGAGCGAATGAGAGAACGATTTAGTAGGCCCCACCCGGTCCCAGTAGTTCTTTTGGTTGTCCAGGTCTTCCATTAGTCTTGCTCCATGTTGCCATGCAACACCTTATGATTCTGAGTAGTCTTCCTCAAACTGTGGCGTATCGTCCAGGATCTCATACCACGGAGCCTTATGGCTGACCCAAATATGCGCGTGCGGATGCTGGGTCGGGAAATTATCCACCGTACCAACCCTTAGCACGATCAATGAAGGATCATCTTCGTAGTATGCAAAGACATGGGACCCACAGCGTTTGCAAAAGCACCGCCGTTTGCCTGGTGATGACTCGTACCGTTCGAGGTTGTCCTCGCCCGCAGTTACCGTAAACCCAGCAGCGGACGTCAGAGCACTAGAGCCGAAGACAGTGCCATGAATCTTCCGACAGGTGTGGCAATGGCAATGTTTGAAACCGTAGACCTCGCCCTTGATCTCAAAGCAGACCATTCCACAATGACAACTTCCTGTGAGCATGCTTTCTCTCCTTGCTAAAAGTGACGAGATTCCGGAGCCGGCTCACGCCCCAGCTCTCAGTCGTCACGGCCTCACCGGGTCTTTCCAGGTTCAGTAGATTCCGCGCGCAGACCGCGGTCGGGCTGGTGACAGGAGACAGATGACAGTACACGACCTAAAAGCGTAGGATGTTCACAGACTGCAGAAGCGCCTGCCGCTGTGAGCTCTGCGTAGGAACCGTACCCCCACAACACGCCAATCGAGGGTACGCCATTCGCCGCTGCTCCTATTACATCGTGCGCCCGATCCCCTACCATGAATGTTTCCTGTGGCCAGAGGGCCTCACGCTCGAGCAGATGAGCAATGAGATGTCCCTTGTTGGCGCGGGTTCCGTCCAACTCACTGCCATAAATGGCGCGAAAAAATCGCTTCAGATTGAAATGAGTGAGAATACGGTCCGCAAAGACGTGCGGTTTCGAGGTCGCCACGAACAGCGTCGCCCCACTCGCTTGTAAGTCCTCCAACGATGCTTCAACGCCAGGGTAGACAGCGTTCTCAAGACATCCCCTTGACCCATACCGTTCGCGGTACAATGTCACAGCAGTCGGGATGCGACTCGGATCGTCTCTCAAGAGAAGCTTCAGCGTTTCTTCGAGCGGCGGCCCGATATGGCGTGCGATCTCGTCGTCCGGGCAGAGCGCACAGCCAAGTGTTACCAACGCGTGCTTGATTGATGCGATAAACCCTTCCCGAGGGTCCGTCAGCGTGCCATCCAAGTCAAACAAAATGTTCACAGTATCACTTTGCTTTTGTCATCTAAAGCGCTTCTGGTCAGGGGTGCATTCTCAGACAAGACTTTTCATATTCACTTAAAACCGCAAGAGGGGCCGCACCTCTCTAATTCAGAAGCTGCGTAACATTTCAATCTGTGCGCGGGCGGCAATGCGGAGAACGCTAGGAGCGGTTTTTCGGTTCATATCCAGGAACCCATTTCTCATATTGTGGTAGTCCATCCGTGATCTCCCACCATGCGGCCTTGGACCCCACAAAGGTGTGCAGTGCAGGCCGCACCCCGGGGTCGTCGTCAAACAGCCCGGCTGGGATGCTGATCGTCGGCAGGTAATCCGCCTGCCCCGGCACTGTGGAACTACAGATCTTGCAGAAACTCCGATAGCTCCCCGGCGCGGATTCGTACTGAGCGATCAGATCGATTCCCTTCACATAACGGAACTTCCTAGGTTTCACATGGGCGTAGGTCGCAAAGGTCGCTCCACTAAGCTTTCGACAGTTGACGCAGTGGCAATGAGTAAGAAGGAGAATCTCATCGACCTCGAACCGAATACCTCCACATAAACAACTGCCCTTAACCATATACCCTCCTTTGTGAATAGAGATGGGATTACAACGGGAACCAGCTGCTGCTGCTCTCTCAGCCGCCGCTCTCCCAGCAGGGCGTTCACGGCGTAGTGAGGAGTCCACGATACGTGCAGTACGTGGTGTTGCTCGCCGTGCAAGCCGCCTGGTTGATGACGTACAGTGAGGTCTGCACCGAGTACGAGCCGTCAACTACCGGAACTGAGAAGCAGGTGAAGGCGTTGTCGTACTCTGAGGTGTTATTACAGGTGGGGTAATTCGCTCCGCCCACAAGACTGCCAGAGTGATATGCCCCGGCGATGCTCGGGTCAGGACTCGGAACGCGGGTGGCTTCGTAGATTACGACGCCGTTAAGATTCCATGCCACCCCAACCCACGTAGAGTAGGTGGTAGTGCGGTAGCCCCCACCCCTGCCAGAACCGCCACAACGGGTCACCGCAAAGACATACCCGGTGACGTCGCCCCCGGCATCGAAGCCCTCGCCAAAGATCTGCTGCTTGATACCACCGCAGCTATGCCCGAGGCGCGCGAAGGCGTCAGGGATAGGCTGAAGTTGGACCATCGTAGCATTTGCGACTGAAGCCGTCAGCATCATGGCCGCAACAACCATCGAGAGTTTCTGAAGCATCATAGTTTCCTTCCTTCTGTCAACCTCAGTCTTGAGTTGCAATAGCAAGGTCGTCAATCCAATGCGGAGGTATAGAATCGAAGCGTGACCTTTGATTCTCTCCGAGGATGACAACCTATGGACAGCAGCGTAGACCACCACATGATCGAGATCTACTGCTTTGTGGATGAATTCTTCAAAGCGCACCCGGCGCGGTTGTCTTCGATCGATAGTAAACCCATTCCGCTCTGCACCCCCATTCGCCACGGGTGGGTGCGGCTGTTGCGGGACGAAGGGGCCTACTTTGGCAAGAGCAATAAAGGATGGTTCTTTGGCTTTAAGCCCCACCTCTTACTTCATCCTTTATCAGGAACAATCTTACTATTGCTCAGCATGTTGTGAGAGCCGTCGGAAATTTTGCACAAATCGCTTTCACTAACAACCACAAACCTCACATACACACACGCCATCGAGGGACAGGTCAAAGCGCACAAAGGCCTGGCGCACCCCACCAGCGCCAATGTTACGGATAAAGACGTCGGGACTGGCGCCGTTGTTCTGTGCAGGCTAGCTCAGGTTAATATTAGGCTTCAAGCAAGAATAACTTCCGGATTATGAACCGAGGTGATAGGCTGCCGACATGGATAGACGAGAGGCAGTCATGCGAGAGAAGTATGCCGCACTCACGGCGCATTTGACGGA
>JACXTT010006331.1_pt1 | contig 16921 bp, 17 predicted proteins | sample 9270951 | NCBI WGS metagenome assembly JACXTT01 (sample SAMN15532306, study PRJNA645909) | rock metagenome | isolation source: weathered quartz diorite | place: Puerto Rico | collected 2017-06-21 | reverse complement strand
CGACTTCGATGGCGAGACCGACGGCATCGATCTGTTGCGCTGCACGCCGCTCGTGGGGCGGACCTACAAATCCGAGAAGGCGGTCGGCCTCTGGAACGTCGACGAGCGCTTCGATCCGCGCTGCGACGTGAACGGTGACCTCGTCATCGACGCGAAGGACATCGACGCAATCGCCGAGTCGTTCGGAAAGACGAGGACGCCATGACGATCGCTCGCATGCTCGCCTTCTCGATCGGTCTCGCCGTGGTCGGCTGTGGGAACGTCGCCGTCGACAAGGGCGATGCGCCCGGTCCGGTGACGTTCAAGGGCGACGGCGCCGATACGCAAGGCGCGACGGTGTTCCTGCGCCAGCACGACATGCTCGGCAACGGCGGCGTTGCGTTCGAGGTCGTGGCGCGCGGCGTACCCGATCTCCACGGCATCGCGTTCCGGCTGACGTACGACCCCGAAGCGCTGACGTTCGGCAGCGCCGACGTCGGCCCGAAGTGGTCGAAGAACGCCCTCGCGCTCGCGTCGGAAGGCGCGCCCGGCGAGGCGCTCGTCACATGGACCGAGAGGGGCGAGACCGGCTTCGACGCGACGAAGGAGGTCGTGCTCGGCAACGTCGTCTTTTCGCTCGCGAGCCGCAAGGGCGCGACGGTGTCGTTCAAAGTGGAGCGCTCGCTCCTCGTCGATCGAAAAGGCGTGAAGGTCGGTGCGACCTTCCGCGGCGGCACGCTCGCGGCCCGCTGAAAAGGACGCCTCTCGGGCGTGCTAGAATGTTGGAGATGGAGCGCCGCGTCTTCACGCTCGAGGCGGTCAACGCCCTCGTTCCGCGGCTGCAGCAGCTCGTCGGTCGACAGCTCGAGCGACGCACCGCGATCGAAGCGCTCCTCGTGCGTCTCGGACGCGAGCTCGGTGACGTGCCGGAGCGCATCGTGCTCGACCCTGCGGACCCGACCGACGTGCGCGAGCTGAAGCGCGATCTCGTCACGAAGATCGAGACCTACCGAAAAGGCTGGAAGGAGGTCGAAGAGCTCGGCGCCGTCCTCAAGGATCCGCGCATGGGCCTCCTCGACTTCTATGGCACCGTCGACGGCAAGGCCGTGTGGCTCTGCTGGCGCTACGGCGAGACCGAGTGCGCGTTCTACCACGCGCTCGAAGAAGGCTTCTCGGGCCGCAAGCCGATCGGCCAGAGCGTGCGCACGCGCCTGCTCAACTGATCAGGGACGCACGAGCAGCTCGGGCTTCGCGGCATGCCACGTCCAGCCGAACGCCCCAGCGTGCCACACGACGCGAACGAGGCACGTCGTGGGAGATGGCGGCACCGACGCCTTGAAGCTGAACGTGTGGGTCGCGCCGGTCTCGTCTTGCGTTCGAACGTCGATGTCCGACGGGTGGTCGTCGTCGACTGTCGCCGACAGGACGGCGAATTCGTGGACGCGCGCGGGAGAGGGATCGAGCGCACCGTTGAGGAACGTGAGCAGGCCCGCGCCGAGGAGCGGGAGCGCGCCGGCGAGCATCGTGCGCATGCGCTTGATGTCGCGTAGCGCCGTCCCCTGTCCGTAGAACACCCGAGGCGCGACCACGAAGGCGACGACGAGGAAGACGACGAAGCCGATCGCCGCTCCCGCCAAATAGATATGGAGCATCACCGGCGTGTAGTGCGTGGCCCCCATCACGCAGAAGAGAACCGCGAATGGCATCACGAGATACGAGCCGACCTTGGCGAGCGATGCCCGGAGGGGGACCACGACGTCGGCGCCGACCTTCGCCCGCGGCGCGCCTGCGACGATGCGGAGCCAGCCGAGACGCTCGCGCAGCACCTTGGGCTCGTACGGTTCGCCGCCGCGGTCGGCGTCGGTCTTCACGTAGGTCGGCGTCACGACGATCTTCAGCCCGACGTCGAGGAGCGCGCGGATCGCCGCGCGAACCGCCGGCGACGAGAGCACGATGCGCACGTCGTACGAAGCCGCGCTCGACTCGATGAAGACGCTCTGGTCGAACCCGCCGTCGCCCGTCTGCGGCTCGACGACCACGCCTTTCTTCATGGCCTCGCGGTGCGCATCGCTCTCGACCACGAGGACCATCTCGGGGAGGCCGTTCGTGAGCGCGACGAGCTCCGATCCGACGACGGAGCCGCTGTTGATCGAGAGCGAGACCGTCTGATGGATCCCGTCGCACGTGACGGTGACGGCGAGAGCGGTTCCCTCCTGCCCCATCGAGCGAAGGAACGGCGCGAGCTCGCCATAGGAGCCCTTGTCTTCGCGGTGCACGTACTCCATCGCCTCGAGCGCCATCTCTTCGGCGCCGCGAAGCGTCGGTTGCTCGAGCTTGCACGACGTGCAGACGAAGGTCGCTCCCTCGGCGTCGGCGAACGCCGCCTCGTGGGCGACGCCACACGCACGACACGTGACGAGAATGTCCGTCGTGCGCGGTGCGCTCGCAGTGCGGTAGGGAGTCATTGGCAGACCTCAGCGTCGGCGAGATCTTTCACCCACCGGCTCACGTGCGCATCGTCTCGAGAGGATCCGCGCTCGCGGCCCGCCACGCGGGGACGATCGAGAGCAGCGCGAACGGACCGAGCACCGAGAGCGTGATGCCGAGGAGCTGCGCGACGTCGACGGCGGGCGTGAGCGCGGCGCGCGGGTAGAGCACGCTCCAGCCCACGAGCGCAGGACGCAGGCCGGGCGCGCCGAGCCAGAAGATCCACGCGTAGCCGAGCAGGAGCCCCAACGCGGTTGCGCTCGCGCCGACGAGGAGCGACTCGAAGAGCTTTGCCCACAGCACGTCGGACGTGGACCACCCGACCGCCTTGAGCACGGCGATCTCCTTCCGCTCCTCCGGACCGATCCCGCTCGCGCGATCCCAGGCGAGCACGAGGAGCGCGAGGATCGCGGGAATCGCCGCGCCGAGCACGAAGCCCGCGCGTCGCCCGTACGACAGGTGGTACACGCGCGCGAGGAGATCGCGCTCGATGACGCGCGCGCCGGGAAGACGCTCGGTGATCGTGCGCGCGACCACGCGCGCCTCGGCGGGATTGGAGAGCGGGATCGCGAGATCGGTCGCATCGCCGGACGGGAGCGCGAGGAGCGCGCGCGCGTCGTCGTCGTCGCACACGATCACGTCGGCGGTGAAGAGATCCAGCGACGACACGAACGTGCCGACGAGCTTCAGCGCATGGGCATCGGGGTTCGACGTGGGGAGGCCGAGCTCGTCGCCCGGGATCATGCCGAGGAAGCGCGCGAGCTCTTGGCCGGCGATCATTTCGTGCGCGCCGCGCGCGATGTCGCGGCCGTTCGCGAGCACGCCGTTGGCGGTCGTGAGCGGCGAGGCGCCCGCGCTCGTGCCGACGATCGTCACGTTGCCCTGCAGCGAGGGCAGGAAGACGTAGCCCCACACGCGCGCGTCGACGGAGCGAACGGAAGGGATGTCCTTCAGCTTGGCGACGTCGGCGGCCGGGATCGTGGTCGGACGCCCGCCGACGAGGCGCTGCACCACGATGTCGGGCTGCGCGGCGTGCGCGCGCTCGGCCTCGGCGCGGAGCGCTTCGGTCATGAAGATGACCGCCGCCACGAGCGCCACCGCGAACACGAGGCCGCCGCCGAGCGCGAACGATCGCGCCCTCCTCCCCACGAGCGCGCGCAGCGCGAACGAGAGGAGTGACGCCTTCATCGCTTCTCTCCTGCGCGCTTCCACACGTCGACGGGCGGCGCCATCGCGGCGCCCGCCGGATCGGGATCGGGGAGCGCCGGACCATCGGCGAAGGCCGCGCCCGGCTCTTCGACCGAGATCGCACGAAGCCATCGCGCGCCGCCCGAGAGCGCGAGATCGCTCGTGGGCAGGCGCCGCGCGAGCGCGTCGATCGCCGGAGCCTCCGCGGATTTGGCGACGCGACGCGCATGCGCGTCCCACGACAGCCCCGCGATGACGAGCACGGGGCTCACCACGAGCAGCGCGCCGACGAGCCGTCCGCGCTTCTCGGCTCCGACGGCCTCGCTCATGGGCCCTGCATCGCCATCAGGATCTTCGTGAGCAGGAAATCTGCGATGAGGATCGCGATCGACACCGCGACGACCGTGCGCGTGGTGGACAGGCCCACGCCCTCCGTGCCGCCGTGCGTGCGCAGCCCGAAGTGGCAGCCCACGATCGCGATGAGGAAGCCGAAGAACGGCGTCTTCGCGAGACCCGAGAAGAAGTCTCCGAGGCGCACGGCTTCGAGCGACGACGAGATGAAGAGGTTCGGCTTGATGTCGTACTGCGCGGCGCAGATGAAGATCGCGCCGAGCGTGCCGAGCGTGAGCGCATACACGCTGAGGAACGGCATCACGATGATCGCGGCGAGCACGCGTGGGAGGACGAGCTTCTTCGCGGGATCGGCGCCGAGCGCGCGGATCGCGTCGACCTGCTCCGTGACGTTCATCGCGCCCACCTCGGCCGCCATACCGCTGCCGATGCGTCCGCCGACGATCACGGCGGTGAGCGTGGGCGCGAGCTCGCGACAGAACGACAGGATGATGACGCGCGGGATGTACTCGACGCCGCCGAAGCGACGGAGGCCGAACGCGAACTGGATCGTCATGACCATGCCGATGAAGATCGAGGTGACCGCGACGATGCCCATCGACTTCACGCCGAGCGACTCGAGCTGTTGGAGCGTGGCCGTGAGCTCGAGCGGGCGCTTGAAGAGCGAACGGAACGTGCGACCCGTGAGGAGCACCACGTCGCCGATGTGGCCGCTGAAGCGGGTGATGCGGCCGCGCCAATATTCGAGGAACGTGGGCTCGGGCGGCGGCGCAGGGAGCGAGAAGCGCGCCGAGGGGCGACCGCTCGACGGCGGCATGTCGTCGTTCGTGCCGAACGAGCCGCTCGGCGTGCCATGGCCCGACGTGCTCATGGGCACCTCATGCCTTGGGTCCTCCGCCCGCGACGATGCCGGAGCCAGGGAGCGTCTTGAAGCCGTGCACGAACGATTCGAAGCCGCGCGATCCCTCCTCGAACGCAGCCGGATCGCCCATGTAGACGAAGTCGTAGACGCAGCCGTCCTTCTTCATCACGTAGATGTCGAAGGCCATCGGCACGCCGTCCCACTTCGCGCGCATCTTCGTGTGCAAGATCTCGCGTCCGTCGAACGGCTCGGCTTCTTGCAGCGCGATCTCGCGCATCGTCGAGCCGATGACGAGGTGGTTCGTCAGCGCGACGAGCGGGGTCGCCTCGTCGGGCTTGAGGCAGCGCGCGTTGACGAGGATCGACGCGCCGCGCGCGTCGTCGCGATACGCGAGGCTCGCGTCGGTGACGTCGACCGCGCGCCACGCGGAGGGCACCGGACCGATCTTGAAGGCGATCGGACCACGGCGGTACACGGTGCCGTCGAACGCAGGACCGCTCGGCCCGCCGCATGCGGCGAGGACGAGGAAACAGACGGTCGCGACGGCCGAAAGAGCGCGCATCGAGCCCGATTTGTTTACCACGCCGAGGGCCTTCGGAAGCGCTATACCGTGGGGCAAACGATGGCGGTCCGGCTCTACAACACGCTCACGCAGAAGGTCGAAGACTTCGTCCCGCAGACGCCCGGCAAGGTGAAGATGTACGTCTGCGGAATCACCACGTACGACCTCGCGCACGCGGGGCACGCGCGCACGTACGTCACGTTCGACGTCCTGAAGCGATTCCTCGAGGCACGCGGCTTCGAGGTGACCTACTGCCGCAACGTCACCGACGTCGACGACCGCATCGTGGCGCGCGCGAAAGAGAACGGCGAGCCCCCGCTCGCGCTCTCGCGCCGCATGAGCGACATCGCCGACTCCGACCTCAAGACGCTCGGATGCCAGCATCCCGACATCAACCCGCGCGTGTCGACGAGCATCGAAGACATCGTCGCGTTGATCGAGAAGCTCATCGCGAAGGATCACGCGTACGTCACCGACACGCCCGTCGGCAAAGACGTCTACTACGCGGTGCGGAGCTTCCCGCCCTACGGCAAGCTCTCGCGCCGCAACCTCGAGGAGCTCCGCGCGGGCGCGAGCGAGCGCCTCGCCGAGGGCGCCACCGAGCTGAAGCGCGATGCGCTCGACTTCGCGCTCTGGAAGGCGGCCGGCGCCGACGCATGGGGCTTCGACAGCCCGTGGGGAAAGGGCCGTCCCGGCTGGCACATCGAGTGCTCGGCGATGGCGAGCCGTCATCTCGGCGATCACCTCGACATCCATGCGGGCGGCATGGACCTCGTGTTCCCGCACCACGAGAACGAAATCGCGCAGAGCGAGGCCATCACCGGCCCCGAGTTCGCGCGCGTGTGGATGCACGCCGGGTTCCTCGAGATCGACAAGGAGAAGATGAGCAAGTCGCTCGGGAACTTCGTGACGATCCGCGACCTGCTCGAGCGCAACGATCCCGAGGCCTACCGCTACTACGTGCTCGGCACGCACTACCGCGGCCCGCTCTCCTTCGACGTGGAGAAGACCGGGAGCCGCGTCGTGTTCCCCGGCGTCGACGAGGGCGAGCGGCGGATGGATTACCTGTATTCCACACGCGATGCGCTCGCCGCGATCGCGGGCGACGCGCAGCCGGCCGATTCGAACGTGCTCCAGGGCCAAGCGAAGGTGATCGACGAGGCGCGCGATCGCGTGCTCGAGGCGCTCGACAAGGATCTCAACACGCCGCAGGCGCTCTCGGTGCTCGCCGAGCTCGGCAGGGCGGCGAACGAGATCGTGATGCAAGCGCCGAAGCTGAGGAAGGATCCCGCGAAGGCGGAGGCGGTGATCGGGCTCGCCGCGAAGGCGATCCGCGGGCCCAACGCGGCGTGCAAGCCGCTCGGCCTCAGGCAGACCGAGCCGAGCACGTACTGGACGCGCACCAAGGCGCTGCGGCTCAAGCTGCGCGGCCTCGACAGCAAGACGATCGACGGCAAGGTCGCCGAGCGCGTCGCGGCGCGGCAGGCGAAGGACTGGACGAAGGCCGACGCGATCCGCAAAGAGCTCGGCGCGCTCGGCATCGAGGTGTTCGACGCAGGCGACACGAGCACGTGGAAGGTGGGCGTGTGATGAGGCGGGCGGCCTGCTTCCTGATCGCGTCGTTCGTGACGCTCGGATGCAACAACTGCAACGGGAACCAGCCCGACCCAGCGACGTCGACGTCGCCCACGGCGTCTGCCCCGGAGCCCGCAGCAACGCGCGCGGAGGCGAACGGCGCGGAGACGAAGCGCCCGTTCTACACGCTGTTCGCGAAGGGCGAGCATGCAGGCGCCGCGATGGCGCGCGCGCAGTTCTCGTCCGACGTGCGCGGGCTCCCCGAGAGCACGAGCCATCCAGGCAAGCGTCCGTGGTCGCGCGACGAGGTGTTCGATCGCCTCGACGCGATGGCGAAGAAGGCGCCCGAAGGCCTGAAGGCAATGGGCGCGTACGCGAAGGAGCGCGCGAGCGAGCCGATCGACAACTCGGATCCGGCTTCGGCGGTGGGCGGCGGACCGGAGGCGGGCCTCGCCGCGTTCAACCACGGCGCGATGAACCTCCTCATCGGCCGTGTGCGCGAGCTCTCCGCCGACGCGAAGACGCCCGACGGGATCGTTGCACTCTACACGGAGATCGCGACGATCCCCCTCCCCGTCTTCTCGAACTCGGGCGGCCCCACCGACGGGCGCGACCAGCGCGACGTGCTGGCGAAGGAGCTCCGCCACGCGGTCGGAACGGCGCGGTGGACGGAGACGGACGCGGCGCGGTCGAAGGTGTCGTACGCGCCGAACAACAAGTAGCGAATCAGGGCGGCGGACGCTCGGCCCAGAACAGGTCGAGGTTCCCGCCCGTGTCCGGATCGGCGTAGATGTAATAGAGGCGGCATCGGTCGATCGACAGCCACGCCGGCCATTCGGCGGCGGCGGTGTTCAGCTCGTCGACGCCCGCGAGGCCCGCGTCGTCGAGCCCGCCACCGTCGACGCGCGTCCAGATGTCGAAGTCGCCCTGCCCGAATGGGTACTGGGCGCCCCAGAAGAGGAAAGCCTCGTCGTCGCTCACGACGGGGAAGCTCTCGAGGCCGCCGCCGTTGCCGCCGTCGGGCACGTGCATCCGATCGGCGAAGACGGGTGCGTCGAAGCCGCCGCTGCTCGCGGCCTTCGCGCGGTAGATCCCGCGCGTCGGCAGGTTGCGGTTCGACGTGAAATAGAGCGCGCCCGCCGAAGGGAGGATGTACGGCGTTTTGTCGACGCCGGTGCTGTTGACGTCCGCGACCTTGACGCCGGTCGGAAAGAGCCCGCCGGCGAGCGTCGACCGCCAGATGCGGTAGGGGCGCGGATCGCCGCTGACGGACGACGACGAGAAGTAGAGCGTCTTGCCGTCGGCGGTGAGGGAAGGGAACTCGGTCGTGGCGTCGGGCGGGTCTTGATTCGAAGCGTTGACGCCAACCACCGGGGCGACGTTCGCGAACGGGTCGGAACGCTTCGCTCGCGTGGCCTTGTAGATGCGCTGGTACGTGCCGAGGTTGTCCTGGTTGCTCGCGAAGTAGATCGAGAGCTCGTCGGCGCTCAGCGTGGCGCCGAACTCGCTCGTGGCGTTCGTCGGATCGATCCCGAGCAGCTTGCCCTTCTTCTGGAACGGCTGGGCGAGCTTGCACGCCGGGCCGGCGTCGAGCCCCGCATCGAGCCCCGAGTCGCTGGCGTCGCGCCCGCCGTCGGTGCTGGACGAGTCCACGCCGGGCGAATCGGCGCCCGTCCCTGCGTCGTCGGGCGCCGTCTGGGGCGCTGGGTCGTCGCCGGTGCACGCGTAGACGGCGCATGCGAGGCACCCGAACGACACCACTCCGATGACGATCCTGCGACGATGGCGCGCTCTCATGGCTCCATTCGAGCCTAGCATCACGCGCGAGGCATGGGAGAATGGGCCCCTACGATGAGGGCCCGGGGTTCGGCCATGCGGTTCATCGGCGCCGCCGTCGCGCTCGCGCCGACGTGCGCGGCCGGCGGCGCGTGCACGGGCGATGATCCCGTGGTCGTCCCATCGACCGACGCCGGCAACGGCGACGGAAGATCGGTCGCCGATGCGAGCCCGGACAACGGAGTCGACCAGGACGGTCCCTCCCCGGCGCCGGCGTGCGCGGGCCGCGCCTTCGACCCGCCCGTCGCCATCGCGATCACGGACGCCGCCCTCGACCGACGTTGGATCCTCGGGTTGCGTGTCCAAGAGGGCCAGCTCTCGGATGGCGCCAGGGTGTTCTTCCCGACGCGCCCGGTCGCGGAGGCGGGCGTGTTCCTCCCCGCGCTCGCCTATCGCGCGCTCTACACGCGCGCCGCGAGCCCATCGCTCGGGACCGCGACCGAGCTCTCGTCCACGTGGACGATCCCGCCGTATCCGAGCCAAGTCTGGTCGGTGGCCGTCGCCGCAGACGGCGCGTTCATGCTCTTGTCGTTCGGCGTGAACAACAGCCGCGCCCTGCACGTCGCGACGCCCGAAGGGGGAGGGTTCGGAACCCCCGCGAGCATCGGCGACACGGGGACGACCAGCGACGACGCGGACGGATGGATCCTCGGAAGGCCGCAGGCGCGCGCGATCCTGTTCGGCCGCCGCGTCGATCTGTCGAAGGGGATGGTGATCCATCGCTCGACGGTCATCGCCGGCACGCCGCCCGCGTTCGGCCGCGCCGTGCCCTTCGGCGTCGCATGCCCCGAGAGCAAGGACTGCAGCACGCCGGTGCTGACCGCCGACGAGTCCATCCTCCTCTTCACGTCGTTCGACCGCCCGACGAACGAGTCGTTCGAGCCCCACGTCTTCGAGCAGGCGGTGAGCGGCGGGACGCCGACCGGCTCGACCATCCCGCACGAGGAGCTCGGCAACCGCTACCCCTCGTGGATCTCCGACGACGGATGCGAGGTGCTCCTCGCGGGCGGCGGTCGTTCGGCGGCCGAGGTCGCCTACGCGCGTCGCCACCCCTGACGGACGGCTTCAGCGTAGGACCCCCGCCTCGCGCAGCGCCTTCTCGATCGCGTCGACATAGAAGAGCGCGCCCTCGGGGTTCGGATGGGGATCGTCCGGAAGAACGAGCGCGGGCGGCACGTCGACGTCCACCCACGCGAAGCGCTGTCCTTCGACGAGGCGCTTCGCGACCCACGGCATGCCGCCGTCGCGAACGCAGCGGGCGTGTGCTGCCTCGGTGAGCACGAAGAGGGGATAGATGCCGCGCTCGCGCACGTAGAGATCCGTGTCGCGTAAGATCGCCCGCGTGAGATCGATCGCCTCGTCGTCGTGGTGATAGCCGACGAGAGAGTAGAGGCGCGGGAGGAGCGGCGATCGACGGAGGAAGGGCCACGCGGGCGGCCGCGCGACGAGCGAGCCGTCGGGCGCCAGCGCCAGCCGTTCTCGGTAATCGGCGGTGTTGCGCTCGAGCCACGAGTACACCACGAAAGAGACGACCGCGAGGGGCCGCGCGAGCCGCGGAAGACGCTCGCGAAGGCGAGCGAGCGCCTCGTCGTTCGCGAGGCCGTCGAGCGCGAGGTTCACGACCGCTACACCCGTGCGCTTCGCGAGCTGGGCTTGGATCGTTTCGTCGAAGGAGAGGCCGTGTCCAAAGGCGACCGACTCTCCGGAGAGAACGATCGCCGGTGCCGCCGGATCGACCACGTCGTCTACGGTTCGCGCGCGCCGGCCCTCGGCGTCGATCGCGAACGTGATCGATCGTCCTGCGATCGTCGCCTCGGTCGTCGAACGCGGCGCGGGGCGCTTCGATCGCCGCTTTTCCTCCATCTGCGCGATCTCGTCTGGCTTCGCCGCGCGCAACACGAGATCGGCGGCGACCACGGCCAGGAGCGCAGCCACGAGCGAGCGCCCGAGCGCGCCCAGGCTCGTGTGCCGTACCAGGACCGGGCGAAGGAACGCGACGATCGCAGCGCCGCAGAGCGCGACGAGAACGCGCACCACGTGCGCCCGGACGAGCGCCGACGGCTGCTCGATGCAGTAGCGCACCATCATGTGCGTCTCGAACCACCGATCCTCGGCGAGGAAGGCCCACGCGATCGCGGCGACGCCGGGCAGCGCGACGAGCGCCCCCACGATCCGTCGCTCGCTCTGGCGCCTCATTCGCGAAGCCGTGCATAGCAGGCCGGCCGGCTTCGCGGTAACGTCGCCGGCTCGATGCACGAGCGTGGGAGCGATGTGAGGAGCGGGGGCGTGGATTGGCTCCTCCGTCCGGTCCATCGCTGGGTGTGGTCGGATCCGCATCGCCGCGCCCAGAAGCTCCTCGTGTTCGCCGAGACCGAGGCCGATGGTGGGCGCGACCTCGCGCGTGCGTCGGAGCTCACCGACGATGGGCTCCTCCGCCGCCTCTACCTCCGTCACGCATCCGACGAGCAGCGGCACGCCGAGATGTTCCGCACGCGCGCCCGCACGCTCCTCGCCTCGCTCTCTCGCGGCGATACGGGAGCGCGCAGCGACGTGCAAGCGAACTGGATTACGCCCGGCGAGCGCGGGCTCGACGATCTGCGCGTCGACGGCGAGCGCGACGACACGCTGCTCGCGTTCCTCCATCTCTCCGAGCGTGCCGCCGCGCAGCGCTTCGCCGTCTACAGCGACGTGATCTCCGAAGATGCGGAGACGCGCGCCGTGTTCCTCTCCATCCTCCGCGACGAGGCCTTTCACATGAACTACACCCATGCGCAGCTCCGCCGCGTGAGCCCGCGCCGCCACGGGCTCCGCCTCTGGGCGGCCCGCGCATCGCGGCTCTGGAAGGCCTATCTCCGCGTATCGAGCGCGATCGCCGGCGTGATGGGCGCGGCGATGCTCCTCGTGCAGTACTTCGTGCTCCTGCCGCCGTTCGCCTTCTTCGCGAAGCGCGCCGCGAAGAAAGAGCGCGCGGGCTGGACGCTGCCTTCGGGCAAGCCGCGCTCCGCGAGCTCGCAGTACTGAAGGCGCCGCGCGATGAAGATCCTCGGCATCTCGGCGCACTATCACGACTCGGCGGCGGCGCTCGTCGTCGACGGTCTCCCCGTCGCATCGGTGCAGGAGGAGCGCCTCTCGCGTCGCAAGAACGATGCGGCGTTCCCGCTCTCGGCCATCGAGCACTGCCTCGAGGCGGGCGGCGTCGCGCCCGAAGATCTGGACGCGGTCGTCTTCTACGAGAAGCCGATGTTGAAGCTGGAGCGCATCCTCACGATGGCGCTCCGCGAGTTCCCGCGCACGTGGTCGAGCTTCCCGAAGGCGATGAAGGCGTCGCTCGGCGAGAAGGTGTGGGTGAAAGGCATCATCGGCTCGCACCTCGGCGTGCCCGGGAGGAAGATCTTCTTCACCGAGCATCACCAGTCGCACGCGGCCGCGGCGTTCCTCACGATGCCCTCCGAAGACGCCGCGATCCTCACCGCCGACCGCGTGGGCGAATGGACCACGCTCTCGATCGCGCGCGGCCGGCGAACGATCGGCGCCGAGAAGAAAGCATCGATCGAGATCCTCCGCGAGCTGCGCTTTCCGCACTCCCTCGGCATGCTCTACTCCACGTTCACCGCGTATCTCGGCTTCGCCGTGAACGAGGGCGAGTACAAAGTGATGGGCCTCGCGTCGTATGGCGAGCCGCGCTTCGTCGACGTGGTCCGCAAGATGATCCGCCGCACCGATGACGGCGCGTTCGTGCTCGACCTCTCGTATTTCGAGTTCCACACCACCGCGAAGCGCTCGTTCTCGAGGCGCTTCGTCGAGGAGCTCGGCCCGCCGCGTCATCCGTTCGAGCCGCTCGATCCCACCACCGAAGAGGGAAAGCGCTGGGCCGACATCGCGGCGAGCGTGCAGCGCGTGCTCGAAGACGTGCTCGTCGATCTCACCCGCTCGCTCCACGAGGAGACGGGCTGCAAGGATCTCTGCCTCGGCGGCGGCGTGGCGCTCAACGGCTGTGCGAACGCGCGTATCCTCCGCGAGTCGGGCTTCGCGCGCGTGCTCGTGCCGCCGGCGCCCGGCGATGCTGGGTGCGCGCTCGGCGCCGCGCTGTACCTCGATCGTGTCACGTTCGGTCGCGTCGATCGCGAGGTGCCCGATCATCCCTTCTGGGGCCCGAGCGTCGATCCGAGCGAGCTCGCGCGGGTCGCGCGCGAAGACGGCCTCTTCGTCGAGGAAGGCGCGGCAGAGCCCGACGTGCTCGCGAAGGTCGCACGCGCGCTCCACGACGGCGAGATCGTCGGCTTCATGGACGGCGCCTGCGAGCTCGGCCGCCGTGCCCTCGGCCATCGCAGCATCCTCGCGTCGCCCACGAGCGTCGACACGCGCGATCGCCTGAACAAGGAGATCAAGTACCGCGAGGAGTTCCGTCCCTTCGCGCCCGCCGTGCCGATCGAGCACGCCGAGCGCTTCTTCGATCTGCCGCCGGGCGGCGCGCGCCTCGCGCAGTACATGTCGGCGGTGTTCCCGGTGCGACCCGAGTGGCGCGAGCGCCTCGCGGCGATCACGCACGTCGACGGCACAGCGCGCGTGCAGACGGTCGACCGCGCGATGGCGCCGCGCTTCCACGCGCTCCTCGAGGCCTTCGGCGCGGTGAGCGGCGTGCCCGTGCTCTTGAACACGTCGTTCAATCTCGCCGGCGAGCCCATCGTGAATCGCGCTATCGAGGGCTACTCCACGTTCCGGCGATGCGGGATCGATCGTCTGGTGGCGGGCAGCGCGATCGTCGCGAAGGCGGAGCAGGTCGCCGAGCTGCGCGAGCAGGGCGACGCACGCGAGTCGTACGAGGAGGCTGTGGCATGTTGAAACGCCGAGGGAAGATCGTGCGGGGCCTCTTCGTGCTCGCGAGCGCGTTCCCCGCCATCGGCGACTTCGTGAGCGGCGTGTGGGCGAGCCGCCGCGACAACAAGTGGATCGTGCCGCTCGCGGTGTTCTTGTGCCTCACGGGGCTGCTCCTCGTGGTGGCGGGAACGGTCGAGGTCCTTGCGCCGTTCATCTACACGATTTTCTGAGCTGCTCGCGTGCCCCGCGTGCGCGAGCGCGCTCGAGGCGCGCGGCGAGCAGCTCGTGTGCGCGTCGTGCACCGCCGCATATCACGGCGGCGACGGGATCCCTGCGCTGCGTCTTCCGTCCGACGAGCCCACGGAGGACGTGCGTGCATTCTACACGCATGCACCCTTCCCCGGGTATCCGCCCCGCGAGTCGCTCTCCGGCCTCCGCCGCAAGGCAGAGCGGAGCGAGCTCGCGCGGCTCCTCGATGCGGCCATCCCCGGCGACGCCGCGATCGTGGAGGTGGGCTGCGGCACGGGGCAGACGAGCCTCTTCCTCGCCCGCGCCGACCGCATCGTGATCGGCGCCGACCTCACCCGTGCATCGCTCGCGCTCGGACGCGATGCCGCGCTCCGCCTCGGCGTGGGCGGCGTGCATTTCGTGGAGACCGATCTCCGCGCGCCAGGCCTTCGCGATGGCGCGTTCGACGTCGTCTACTCCTCGGGCGTGCTCCACCACACGCCCGATCCCGCGGCGTCGTTCGCGCGCATCGCGCGCCTCGCGAAGCCCGGCGGCTTCGTGGTGGTGGGCCTCTACAACACCTACGCGCGGATCCCGCACCGACTGCGACGCGCCCTCGCACGTGCCACCGGCTTTCGCTGGTTCCCGTTCGATTCGGTGCTGCGCGATCGCGATGCGGAGCCTGCGCGCCGCGAGGCGTGGATCCGTGATCAATACATGCACCCGCTCGAGCATCGTCACAGCGTGGGCGACGTGCAGCGCTGGTTCCGCGGGAACGACATCGAGTACGTGCGCGCGTATCCGAACACGCTCCTGGCCGCCGAGCCGCTCCAGGGCAGCGCGCTGTTCGATCCTGCGCAAGACGACTGGTCGTTCGAGAACGTGCTCGCGCAGCTGTCGTGGGCGGCCAACCCCACGCTCGCGGCGGAGGGCGGGCTGTTCGTCGTGATCGGTCGCCGCCTCAGTGAGCGCCGCTCGGTCCCTGTCCCGGCTTCGGCTTCTTGAGCAAGAGCACGAGCGCGAGCGCCAGCAGGAACACGACGGTCGCGCGATAGAAGCCGTCTTGGAACGAGAGCACGAGCGCCTGCACGCGGACCTTGAGCGCGAGCACGCTCTCGCCCACGAGCTCCGGAGACGCCGTCTGCGTGCCGAGCGCGCCGCGGAGCCCCGCGAGCTGCTCCTGCGTCGCCGGCGAGAACGGCGTGACGTTCTCCGCAAGGTACGACCCGTGGATCTTCGAGCCGCGGTCGACCACGAGCCCCATCCACGCCGTGCCGATCGAGCCGCCGAGCTCGCGCGTGAGGTTGAAGAGGCCGGTGGCGTTGCCGCGCTTGTCGGCGGGCACGTCCGAGAGCGCGAGCACGCTGATGGGGATAAACACGAACGCGAGCGAAAGCGATCGTACGAACATCGACGCGACGAGATCTCCGAACCCCGAGTGCTCGGTGAGGTGGGCGTTCATCCAGAGGCTGGTGGTCACGCCGGCGATCCCGATCGCGAGGAGCACGCGCTGGTCGAAGCGTCCGCCGAAGCGTCCGACGATCGGCATCAGCACGATCTGAAACGCCCCCGACACGAGGAACACGCGCCCGATCTCCAGCGCGGAGTAGTGGAGAACGGATCCGCAATAGAGCGAGAAGAGGAAATTCCCCGAGAAGAGCGCCAGGCCCATGAGGAGGTTGATCCCCGTGCCGCCGGTGTACGTGAGGTTCCGGAAGATCCGGAGATCGACGATGGGATGCGGCGTCTCGAGCTGGTGGACCACGAACGTCACGAGCGCCGTGATGGCGACGCCGGCGAGCACCATGATGAGCGGGCTCTCGAGCCACCCTTCGCGGTTGCCCTCCTCGAGCACGAACTGGAGAGACGCCATGCCGATCGCGAGGAGCGCGATGCCGAACACGTCGACGGGCGCTTTGGAAGGCTCGAAGCCGGGCTCCTCGATGAACCGCAGCGCGAGGATCGCGGCGAGGATGCCGAGCGGCACGTTGACGAGGAAGCACCAGTGCCACGACGACCAGTCGATGAGGTAGCCGCCGAGCGTTGGGCCGAGCAGCGGACCCGTGACCGCGCCGAGACCGAAGAGCCCGCCCGCGATGCCATGCTCCTTCTGCGGATAGCGCGCGAAGAGGATCGTCTGCGCGGTGGGGATGATCGCGCCGCCGCCGAGCCCCTGCAGCGCGCGGAACAGCACGAGCGAGGGAAGGTTCCATGCGAGCCCGCAGAGCGCGCTCGCCGCGGTGAAGAGCAGGATCGACGCCGCGAAGTAGCGCCGGAAGCCGAAGCGCCGCTGGAACCAGCCCGTCATCGGGATGACGACGATGTTCGCCATCATGTAGCCGGTCGAGACCCAGCCGATCTGATCGATGGGCGTGCCGAAGCTCGCGCGGATGTCGTTGAGCGCGACGTTGACGATCGTGATGTCCACGAGCGCCATCAGCGCCGCGCACATGACGACGAACGTGATGCCCGCCTTGCTTCCGGTGACGACGCCGCTCACGGTCGCCTCCTCTTCTTTGCTCGTCAGGGCCTCGAGGTGCGCACGGACACGTACGTGCTCATGCCCGGCCTCAGCGTCGCGCCGTTCGGCTTTTCGTCGAGGCGCACGAGCACGGGGATGCGCTGCACCACCTTCGTGAAGTTGCCCGACGCGTTGTCGGGCGGGAGGAGCGAGAAGCGCGCGCCGGAGCCACCCGAGAGCGAGTCGACGTGTCCAGTGAGCGTGCGCCCCGAGAACGCGTCGACCTTCACGGCGACGGGCTGGCCGACCTTGATGTCAGCGATCTGATCCTCTTTGAAGTTGGCGACGACCCACACGTCGTCGAGCGAGGTGATCGCCATGAGCGGACGCGCCGGGTCGACCGTCTGTCCGACCTCGACGCTGCGCCGCGACACGACGCCCTTCGTCTGCGCCTTCACCTGCGTGTACTCGAGCGCGAGGCGCGCCTGATCGAGCGCCGCGTTCGCCTGCGCCACGCGCGCCTGCGCGACCGCGACGGCCGCGCGCGCCGACTCCACCTGCTCCGGCCCGGCCT
>JACXTT010006330.1_pt1 | contig 16922 bp, 11 predicted proteins | sample 9270951 | NCBI WGS metagenome assembly JACXTT01 (sample SAMN15532306, study PRJNA645909) | rock metagenome | isolation source: weathered quartz diorite | place: Puerto Rico | collected 2017-06-21 | reverse complement strand
GTCCGGCATCAGCCCCGCGCAGTCGTTCGTATTGGATCTGCCGCGCCCCAGCCAGCGGGCGCAGACCACGCAACGAGTCGGAATCACCGACATCACCATCTCCTACCACCGTCCGCTGGTGAATAACAGGAAGGTGTGGGACGGGCTAGTACCGTACGGGAAAGTCTGGCGCGCCGGAGCTAATGAGAACACCACCATTTCGTTCAGCGATCCGGTCACGATCGAAGGCAAGCCGCTCGATCGAGGAACCTACGGTTTGCATATGATCCCGGCGGCAGATGAGTGGACGATCATTTTTTCGAAGAATTCGACTTCCTGGGGCGCCTTCACCTACGACCAGGCCGAAGATGCGCTCCGAGTCAACGTCAAGCCGCAAGCCGCGGAGATGCATGACGCCCTCACCTACGATTTCGACCAATTGAAGCCGGACTCCACAGTGGTCGTGTTGGAGTGGGAGAAGGTTGCGGTTCCCTTCAAGGTCAGCGTCGATGTGCATGATGTCGTCCAGGCGAGCTTGAAAAAGCAGTTGCGAAACCTCTCGCAGTACACCTGGATCAGCTGGGATGACGCGGCGAACTACTTCCTGGCAGAGAAAATTGCTCTGGATGACGCGCTGAAGTATGCGGATAAATCCATCGAAACCGAAGACCGCTACGACAACGAAATGACCAAGTCGCTTGTCCTGACGGCGCTCAACCGCAAGGACGATTCTGCCGGGGCGGAAAAGAAAGCCCTGGCACTGGCGAATCCGCTGCAAGTGCACCTCTATGCCCGTCAACTCCAGGGGCAAAAGCGCGGCGATGAAGCCAACACGATTTTCCGGGACAATGCTAAAAAGCATCCGGAGATGTGGTTCACACACACTGGGCTGGCGCGGGTCTATTCTTCTCAGGGCAAGTTCGACGACGCGGCCAAAGAGATGAAGGTCGCGCTGGAGAAGGCGCCCGACAACCAGAAGAGCTATCTCGATGGCTTGGTCAAGAAACTGGAATCGAAGCAGGATATAAACCAGTAGTCAGCAACCAGGAGAAAAACGCGGGCTGCGGGTTCGCCGGCGAACCGGCAGCCCTTCTTTCTGAAGCGATGAACGGCGGATCGGCTTACGGCGTGAACTTGTAGATCGCGCCGTCGCCTCCAGTCCCGCCGTGGACCGTGGCACCGTACATATTGCCTGCTGAATCGGCTACCATTCCGTTGTAGGCCAGAGCGCCGTCCGGCACGTCCTTGAAGCGGTAGGCGACGGATTCCATCCAATTTCCATTGCTGTCAGGCCTCACCTTGAAGATCGTGCCACAACTGCAGCCCGCGCCGCCCTCGCTCGTCGTTCCATACAGAGCGCCATTCTTGCGAAGAACGAGATTGCTGATGGAGCCGATTCCGTCTCTGCCTCCCAGGAAGCTGTACAGGACCTTTTCACTCCACGTCCCATCCGGTTGCGGAGAAAGCTGGTAAACGGAGCCGAAGTTATTGGCTCCGGAGTAGTATGTCGTCCCGTAGATATTGCCCGACTGGTCGAAAGTCAAGCCGCCATAGGGAAAGCCGGAATCGGGCTGACCCTTGAAAGCATAAAGCGTCGTGAACTGCCATGCTCTCGGAACGTGTTGGAGACTGAAGACCGTGCCTTGTCCATTCGCGCCACCCACCGTGGCCGCACCGTAAAGAATGCCAGCACGAAGCACCAGCCGCCCTGGTGATCCAGTTGCGCCATCGTTACCACCGGTAAAGGCGTGGAGCACCTTGAGTTTCCAGGTGCCGTCGGGCTGCTGCTTCAATCGGAATATGACGCCCGCGCCGTAGGCTCCGCCGGTCGGAGTCATCCCGTAGAGATTGCCGTGCTCGTCCAGGGTCATCCCGGCTCCGGGACCTGATCCATCGTTACCGCCGGTGAAGGCATGAATCACGCTTTGGGTCCAGGTTCCACCGACGTGGGTCAGCTTGTACGCAACGCCACATCCACCGTCACACGGCCCACCTCCGCCGGCGACCGTTGTGCCATAGAGGTTGCCCTCGCGGTCGAGCGTGACACCTTTGTAGGGTTCTCCTCCATCGGCGCCGCCGGTGAAGCTGTAGAGCACCGTGTGGGTCCAGCCGCCGCCTGAAGGGGTCATTTGGAAGACCGTGCCGGAGCTGAAATCTCCACCTTGCACCGATGTGCCGTACAGATTGCCCGCGCTGTCGATCACCAGATCCGTGTCGAGGTACTCACCATCGTTGCCTCCGGCGAAGCTGTAGAGCACCTGAGTGGGGCTGGCCGCCCAGGCGGCGGTCGCCAGGATCGCTATCGTTGCGGATGCGGTCAGAAATCCGCTCATGGAATGCAAGAATCGCTTTCCCATTTTTCCTCCACCCGAAACCCTTTTTCCTTGGCAAATTGAGGTTGCGGCGACTCGTGGCGGTCTAAGACTATAGCACCGAAAACCTCCGCAAGCACGCGTGTGGCCGACCGGCACAAGCCATCCCTGCGGTCGCTTACGGATGGTTTCAGTCGCCCTTCACGCCAGTGGTTTCGGGGGCAGCTTGCTGCCTCGCCAATTCGGGATATTCAAACACGCCGCGCCCCGATTTTTGCCCCAGCCTTCCTGCCTTGACGTACTGCACCAGCAGCGGGCAGGGCCGGAACTTCTCTCCCAGGCTCTTGTGGAGGTATTCGAGGATGTGAAGGCGGGTGTCGAGGCCGACCAGATCGACGAGTTCGAAGGGCCCCATCGGATGGTTGAGGCCGAGCTTGAGCGCCTTGTCGATATCCTCTGCGCTCGCGATGCCTTCCTGCAGCATGTAGAAGGCTTCGTTGCCGATCATGGCGTTGATGCGGCTGGTAATGAAGCCGGGGGCCTCTTTGATGACTACGACTTCTTTCCCCATCCGCTTGCCGACCTCGACGGTGGTGGCCAGCGTATCGGCGTCGGTTTCAAGGGCACGCACGACTTCCAGCAGCTTCATCTTGTGGACGGGGTTGAAGAAGTGCATGCCGATGCACTTCCTGGCACGGTAGGTGACGCTGGCAATTTCGGTGATGCTGAGCGAAGAAGTATTCGAGGCGAGAATGGTCGTGGGACGGCAGACCTTGTCGAGCAGAGTGAAGATCTCGATCTTCGATTCCATCTCTTCGGGAACGGCTTCGATGACGAGATCCGCTTCGCGCGCCGCTTGCTCTACCGAACCGGCATATTCCACCCGGGCAAAGGCGGCATCGGCGGCGCCGGCGCTGACTTTGCCCAGTTCGACGGCCTTGTCGAGGTTGGCGCGGATTTCGGTCTCGGCCTTGCGCAGAGCGTTGGGGAGAAGGTCTTCGAGGATGGTGCGATAGCCGCCGACGGCTGCCGCATGGGCGATCCCGCGGCCCATGATGCCCGCGCCGATTACGGCGACGGTTTTGACGTCTGTCACTACTTAGCTCCTGCTTCCAGCTGTTTCAGCACGTCATCGTAGTTCGGGTCCGACTTGCGAATATATTCTGCGAGCCGCACGCGTTCTTCGGCGGTCATGGTTGGAATGCTGGTGCTGACGCGGCGCAGCGTGGCGGAAATGTCGTCGACGTAGTTCATCATGCGGATGAGTTCACCAGTAGCAGACATGCGGGCTCCTTGCGTTTTCTCTGGCAGAACCGAGCAGCTCGAACGGACGCCGTTGCGGCCAGGGTAAGCTTTCATTTTCAATGGGCGGGCGGAATTAGTAAAGGACGGCCGTGGTTTCGGCTCAATCCATCTTGTGGAAGCGGCGGAAGCCGGCGTAGCCTTCCTTGCCCATGTAACGCTCAAGGACCGAGGGATCGGTCTGCCGCAGGTCCACGATCACCAGGCCATCCACTACGTCGGAGAACTTGCGGTCGAGGTTGAAGCCGACCAGTTTGCCGCCCAGCTTGTCGTATTGCCGGATCAGGATGGGCAAGCCCTTGCCGTCTTCTTCCACGTCGGAAATTGGCTCGGCAAGCTCGTCGAGGTTATGCAAGGCGTCGCACAGGGCGCGGCAATCCCAACGGCGCAGTTTGGGGGTGCGGAAGGGTGTGCGAGGCTGGATGAGATCGGCAAACTCTCGGCCGTCGTCGCGCGCCTCAAAGTAGCGCACGATCATCTCGCGCGAGAGGCGGCTGTATTCGTTGCTGATGCTGACCGCGCCAAACAGCACAGGTGTCTGCGGACGCGCAGCGACAAAGCGGGCAATGCCCTTCCACAACTGGAGCAGCGGAGCGTACTGCCGCTGGTACTCGGTGCGAATGAAGGAGCGGCCGAGCTCGAGGGCGGAACCGATTTTCAGGAACAAGCGCTCGTCGTATCGGAAGACGGTGTTGGTGTAGAGGCCCTTGATACCGTGACTGCGGATAATCTCGTCGGTATTGCCCGCACGGTAGGCGCCGGCCAGTTCCTGTTTTTCCTTGCTCCACAGCAGCAGGTGCCAGTAGTAGTCATCGAACTGATCGAGATCGGCGCTTTTGCCGGTGCCTTCGCCAGCGGCGCGGAAGGTGACTTCGCGCAGGCGTCCGAGTTCTTCAAGCAGGTTTGGCATCTCGGCGGCGCGGGCTGCGTACACGGCAAACTCGCTGCTCTCCGTGAGCAGTTGCTCGGCAGGGAGAGACTCAATGTCGCGCGCCAGCAAGCTCTGCGGCACCGCGCCACCGATCGTTTCCTGCGCCTTCCGAGGCAGCACGGAGCGAACTTTGGTGGGAAGGGAAATCTCTTTCTTGCCGCGATACGAGAGCAAGTAAGTCCGGAGGCGAAGATATTCGGTGGCTTCCCGGTCGTTCTCGATGCCGGCAATCAGATCGGCCGGGATCGAGGTTCCGACGCGAACTTCGAGCTTCTTGCCACGCTGCTGCAGAAATTCCTGCATGAGAACAAGCGTGCGCAGCCGGGGATGAATGAGCCCAAGCAGCTGGAAGGTCAAGCTGTTGCGCCCGCAGAAGTACACAGGCAGCGCGCTGGCGCCGGTCTTGCGAACCAGGCGGGCGGCCACAGTGTTCCAGGCAGGATCGGCGACCTGCGCCTTCCCTACATTCCACTGCGAGACCTCGCCGGCAGGAAATACGGCGAGTGCGCCGCCTTGCTGGAGCCACTCGATGGCCTGCTTCAGGGCCTTCAAATTTCTCTCGGTCGAAGACTCCGTCTGGAAGGGATCTACGAAGAAGCAATATTCACGCAGCTCGGGGATTCCTTCGAGCAGCGAGTTCGTCATTACCCGCACGTCGGGCCGGACGCGCGACAAAAGCACGCCCAAGGCGGCACCGTCGAGCACGCCGAAGGGGTGATTGGCTACGGCTACCAGCGGACCTTTCGCGGGGATGCGTTCGAGGTCAGCGGGCTGGAGCTGGAGATCCACATGCATTTCTTCCAGCAGCGTCTCCAGGCGAAAGCCGTCCGGAGCCGAGCGCACGCGCTCATAGAGCGCACGCACTTCCGCCATGGGAATCAGCTTGCCCGCAAACCTTGGAAGGCCGGGCAGGTGCGGCGATCCGGACCAGAAGGCCCGCCGCTGGTCACGTGTGCTTGGCGATCTTCGCATAACAAATCTTCGCCCAGCTCCCTTTGCAGCCGTGTAAACAAACGGTTAAAGGTTCGTGAACAGTGTCCCAGAAGTAACCCTCTGATGATACAGGATATGTCATACCTCCCCATGACGGAGGTCACAGTACTTTGGAGGGCCTTGGTGGGTATCAATCTTGATGACCTGGCGGCTCGTGCGTCTGGGGGATGCCGATGTTTAGTCTGCCCGTCCGATTGCGGACAAGCCTCTCGGGCCGCCCGCTACGGTCGGATGCGGAACACGACAGCACCAGAGCCGTTGGCCGAACCTGCGGTCGTACCGTAGAGTCTGCCCGCTGAGTCACGGATGAGCGGCGCAAAAGGAAGCGCGCCGTTTTCCGCATACTTTCTGGTTCGAAAAAAGTGAAGTACACTCTCGTTCCAATTACCGCTGCCCATGGGCGACAGTTCAAACACAGCGCCGTAGAGTGTCGGGTTAACCCTAACGTCGCCACCCAGAGTCGTGGTGCCGAAAAGATTGCCCGCAGGATCGAAGATCAAGCCCGCGGTCGGGTTCGCGCCGTCCCTGCTGCCCTCGAACGTATGGATCAGAGTCTGTTGCCAGGGTGGGTTGACCGTAGGCGACAACTCAAAGACGACGCCGCACCCGCTACCACCGCACTGGTCCAGATTTCCGCCCATGAAAGTCGTGCCGAAAAGATTGCCGTCCGCGTCGAAGATCAAGCTACCACCGGGACTGGTGCCGTCGAACAAGCCGGTGAACTCGTAGAGTAAGGTTTCGCTCCAAGGCCCGCTCGGATTCGGCGAGAGTTGAAAGACTGTGCCCCATCCAAAGCTACCGCCGAAGGCCGTTGTTCCGTAAAGATCGCCGGCGGCGTTGAAGATCACGCCGCTCGTCGGGTTTGAACAGCCGTCCCGGTCACCGTCGAAGCCATACAGCACGGTCTCGTTCCACTTGCCGCTTTTCTTTGGCGACAGCTTGAAGACGGTGCCGCAATCGACCGGTCCGCCTGCAAACGTCGTACCGTATAGATTGCCGGCGCCATCGAAGGTCAGGACGCCACCAGGAGTGGCGGAACCTGCATTCGACCCATCGTTTCCGCCAGAAAAAGTATAGAGCACCTTTTCGTGCCAGCTCCCGCGCGCGGGCGAAAACCTGAAAACCACACCACAACCAGCACCGAAACAACCGCCCGCAAGGCCGCCTTGGGTGGTCGTGCCGTAAAGGTTACCGGCGGTATCGAAAATCAGTCCAGCGGTGGGATTCGCGCCGTCCGCTCCACCCGTAAACGAATGCAGCACGGTTTCTATGCGACCACCCTTGCCGAGCGACAGTTTGAACACCGTGCCAAAACCATGGGCACCACCCTGCGAGGTAGTGCCGTAGAGATTGCCCGCTGCATCGAACACCAGCCCGCCGTAAGGATTATTTCCGTCGCTGCCGGTGAACACGTGAAGCACTCCCTCGCTTTGCGCTGAGCTACCGGCCGCCAAGCTAAGGGTAATAGCTGCAAGCGTGAGGGTGCCGATTAGAATCCGCGAGAGTCGCTTGGTCTGCAGGAAGCCCCGTAGGCTCATAAGATTCTCCTGATCGGGTAACTCGACGGAAGGTTAATCGGGAAACGAGGCCGGAGTTATTTCTTGACTCCGAAAGCGAACCACATTATACGCCAGAATCGCGCACCCACCGCGTCGTTCACGCGGCCCACTCTTCGTTGACGATCTGGGGGACGGGTTGCGGAAGCCGGTCGGCAACCTCGGCGAGTGCTGTCATTTTCTCGGCCAGGTCCGGACGGAGCATGTCAGGGCGGAAACGCCAGCGCCAGTTTCCCTCCGGCTTACTCGGGATGTTCATACGCGCGTCGCTGCCCAGGCCGAGGATGTCTTGCAGCGGCACCACAGACAGGCTGGCGACAGAATTGATGGCACATCGGATCATGGCCCAGTTCACGCCGTCTTGGCACAAACCGAGGTACGAACGGGCGTGGCGACGTTGTTCCTCCGACGCGCCCGATTCCCACCATCCCAGGACCGTGTCGTTATCGTGAGTTCCCGTGTACACCACTTTTGCGGGGGTGAACGTGTGCGGAAGGTGGGTGTGCGCGCCCGGATCGCCGAATCCGAACTGCAGTACGGCCATCCCGGGAATGTCGAGCCGCTCGCGCAGCGCGTGCACGTCGGGCGTAATATAGCCGAGGTCTTCGGCAAAAAATGGCAACCCACCAAGGGCCTCTCGGACGCGGTCGAACAAGTCGTCTTTGGGTCCGTCAACCCAGCGCCCATTGATGGCCGTGGGTTCGGCAGCGGGAATTTCCCAGAATTGCGCGAAGCCACGGAAGTGATCGAGCCGGAGGTAGTCGAAGTTGCGCGTCGCCCATCGCAACCGGTCCACCCACCAGCCGTAGCCCTGGGCTCGCATGACGTCCCAGCGGTACAGAGGATTCCCCCAGTGCTGGCCGGTCTTGCTGAAGAAATCCGGAGGGACGCCAGCCACGACTTCGGGCCCCAAATCCGCATTGAGCCGGAAAAGCTCGGGATGGGTCCAGACATCGGCACTGTCGAAGTTCACGAAGATCGCGATGTCTCCGACCATGCGGATCGAGTGCTGCGCACAGTGGGCGCGTAACGCCTGCCATTGTTCGAAAAAGAAAAACTGGACAACACTGCGGGCTTCCAGGTCCTCGTGAAGTTCGGTTCGCTTCATCTGCAGCGCGGCAGGTTCCCGATGGGCCAATTCACGCGGCCAGAGGTTCCAGCTCTCCAGGTGGAAACGCGCGCGCAAACTGTCGAAGAGGACGAAGTCGTCGAGCCACCAACGGTTCTGCTGGCAGAAGCGCTCGAAGCGGGAGCGAGAACCGGGCGGGGCGGAGCGGAGGAAGTTGTGCGCCGCTTCGAACACGAGCGGGATTTTTCGGTTGAAGATCTGCGGGTAGTCCACCGGCACGATACTGTCGGGGAGCGCGGCAAGCTGGGCGCGGTCGATCCAGCCGTGATCGGCGAGGCGCTCCAGGCTGATCAGAAGCGGGTTCCCTGCAAAAGCGGACGTCGATGAGTACGGCGAGTTGCCAAAACCTAGAGGACCCAGAGGCAGAATCTGCCAGAGGCCTTGCTTGGCCGAGGCAAGATAGTCCGCAAACAAATAAGCGGCGGGACCAAAGTCGCCGATCCCGCCCCGGGCAGGCAGCGAGGTGGGATGAAGCAGGATTCCGCTGGCGCGGGGAAATGACAGCTCTAAGCTCTCAGTTCTCAGCTCTCCGGAAAACGGATTCCGAGTTCAGCCCGGCTGAGAGCTGAGAGCCGAGAGCTGAGAGTCTTGCCCGCCTACGATCCCTCTTCGGCTCCCCGATGCGTCAGGCTCTTCATTTCTTCCTGATTGACCTTGAGCCTGTTGGACTTTTCCATTTCCTTGCGCAGGTTCGAAATGAACAAGCTGAACAGCTCGTTCTGTTTGCTGTCGAGGAGACCCTGGCGAATCTGATCCTTCTTGGCCGCGTAGTCCTGATCGGTGGGCGACTGTTTTTCCAGGAGTTGAGCGACCACGCCATTGGCACCAGTGTTGAGCGGTCCGCTGATCTCTCCCGGTTTTAAGGTGAAAATCGAACTCGCTGCGCCGGATAACGATCCGACGTCAGGCACCTGGCCATCGGAAAGAACCAGTTCGCTGGTTTTCATGGTGGCTCCGAGTTCCTTGGCAGCCTTCTTCAAATCGTGCCCGGCCTTGGCACGGTCAGAGAGTTCTTGGGTCTTCTGCTGCAACAGGAAACTGGCACGCTCGTTCTTAAACTCGGTCTCTACGCGGGAGCGAATCTCTTCGAATGTAGGCGTAGCGGGGGGCTTGGTGGCGACCAATTCGAAGACCACGTAGCCTTGTGGAACCTGGACCACGTCCGCGGGCGATTTTTCGCGCTCGTTGAAAATCGTCTCCATCAGCTCAGGAGTGGCCTGCAGGCCAGGCAAGGTATCTTGGCGGCTGAAGAATTCCGTGGTCACCACATGCGCGCCTTTGGCAGGCGCGGCTTTGTCGAGTCCATCGGCACGCGCCTGGCTGAGCAGGGCATTGACCGCAGCTTCCGTGGCGCGGGTAGCTTTTTCTTCCTTGATCTTTCCTTCAATCTCGCTCTTCACTTCGGCCAGCGTTTTGACATGCGCGTCCTGCTTGTCTTCGACGCGGATAATGTGGAAGCCGTAACTGCTCTTCACCAAGTCGCTAGTTTGTCCCTTGGGAAGGGAAAACGCGGCTTTCTCAAATTCAGGGACGGTCCGTCCACGGCCGATCCAGCCCAGTTCGCCGCCATTCTTTGCGCTTCCGGGATCCTCCGAATACTGTGCTGCCAGCTTGGCGAAGTCTCCACCAGCCTTAACCTGCTTGAGAACGTCCTCGGCTTTTTTTCTGGCTTCTCCTACTCCCTTTTCATCGACCTTGCCATCCGCACCCGGGAGCGGCGTCTTGATCAGAATGTGGGTGACCTTTACCTGCTCGGGCAGACGGTATTCGTCACGGTGCTGGTCGTAGTAGGCCTGCAAATCCTGATCGGTGACGGTTGTTGCCGCCGGCTTGGCAGTTTCGACAATCGCATACTTGATCTGGCGTTTCTCGGGGATGGAATTGCTGTAGGTCGCCTTGTTCCTGTCGTAAAAGGCTTTCAATTCCTGATCGGTGGGGTGGAGTCCTTTGAGGATGTCGGCCTGCGTGAGCACTGCGTAGTCAAATTTGACCTTGGTGTTCCGACGGTCGAAATCGGCACGGACTTCCGGTTCGCCGACAAATGCGGAACCGGAAACCAGAGCGCGCAACTTCCGGATCAGGATGTACTCCTTCTCCAGAGTTTCGAACTGGGGAATGGTAAGGTCATTGCGCTGAGCAAAGTTTTCGTACTCTTCCTGGCCGACAAACTTGCCCTCGGGGAAAAGCATGGCGCCGAGCGATCCGTGTCGCAGTTCGTCCCGTAGTTCATCGTCGTTTACGCGCAGGCCAACGCGGTGCGCCTCGGCGACCAGGGTTTTCTCGTTGATCAATTGTTCGGCGGCCTGTCCGGCGAAAAGCGGCAGGAACATAGCCGCCTGCTCCCCGCCTTTGGGAAACTGCTGGCGGACCATGAGGCGGGCCTCGCGTTGCACCTCGTCCCTGGTCACTTCCTGATCGTCAACGCGCGCGACCACACCGCGAGGGGGCGCGCCGATGCCGAAACTGGAGGCCAAACCGCCGGGAATGAGAGTGATGATCATGCCGGCGCAAATGAAGAGAAGCATCCCGCCCAGAACAATTTTCAGGGTGGGGCCTGCACTTTGAAGAGTTCGAATCATGACTCGGAAAACTCCACGCGAAAAACTGTAATTTTTGATTATAAACCAGCGCATGCAGGCGGCCGGACGCAAGCTCGCTCTCTCACCTGCTGAAAATGGCCGATTCCGGACAAAACTCTTTATTGAAACGAATTAATAAAATGCTAGAAAGCTGGCGGCTCTTCCGGCAGAATGGATCGCGTACACTCACCATTGATCGAGGTCATTTCATGAAAATGGTCCGGCTTCTGCTTTCGATCGCTCTTCCAACCCTGTTGGGCACAATTGGTTTCGCGCAGGTTGGTGGCAAGTCCGCGGATGCGAAGTTTTCTCTGAATGACGGGTGGGCATTGCAGTCCTCGACCAAGGTTGCGGAAAAGGGCGAGGCGATCTCCAGCCCGTCGTTCCAGCCCAAAGACTGGATCAGGGCGACGGTTCCCACAACGGTCGTCGCTGCTCAGGTAAAGAGCGGCCTGCTGGCGGATCCATTCTACGGAATGAACCTGCGGCAATACCCCGGCGTGTCGTATCCCATCGGAGGCAACTTCTCGAATTTGCCCATGCCGCCCGACAGTCCCTATGCCGTCTCATGGTGGTACCGCAAAGAGTTCATGCTGCCGAAAGACTTTGCCGGAAAGACAGTGTGGCTGAATTTTCGAGGTATCAACTATCGCGGAAATATCTGGGTCAACGGAAAACAGATCGCGAACTCGGATCAGGTCGCGGGCGCGTGGCGCACCTACGAGTTCAACGTCACCTCGGCCGTGAAATCCGGTGTGAACGTGGTGGCGGCGCAGATATGGGCCCCCACGGACGCCAGCCTGGCCATCACCTTTGTTGACTGGAATCCGGCGCCGCCCGACAAGAACATGGGCTTGTGGCGCGAAGTGTACCTCAGAGCCAGCGGAGCGGTGGCGGTGCGGTATCCAGCGGTGATGTCCAAGGTTGATTGGCCAGCGAACAATGCTGCCCATCTGACCGTGACGGCGCTGCTGAAGAACGGCACGGATCAGCCGGTCAAGGGAACGCTGAAGGGCAAGATCGAGAGGACTGAGTTTCTTCAGAACGTGGATCTCGCACCCGGCGAAAGCAAGGACATCACCTTTGATCCTGTAACGTTCCAGCAACTCAACGTTTCGAATCCACGCCTGTGGTGGCCGGCGCAGATGGGAACGCCAAACCTCTATGAACTGGACCTGTCGTTCGAGGTCAACGGCAAGGTTTCCGATTCCGCGCACACGAATTTTGGCATCCGCGAGATCACTTCCGAAGTCGATGAACACGCACCCAACCGCTTCAAACGTCTGTTCAGGATCAACGGCAAGAACATTCTGATCCGCGGCGCGGGTTGGACTCCGGACATGATGGTTCGTTTTGACCCGCAGCGCATGGGCGACGAATTGCGCTATGTACAGGACATGGGCCTGAACACGGTGCGGCTCGAGGGCAAGCTGGAGCCGGAGCTCCTGTATGAGACGGCCGATCAGCAAGGCGTTCTGGTGATGGCGGGCTGGTGCTGCTGCGATCACTGGGAACACTGGGGCAACTGGGCTCCGGAAGACTTCGACATCGCCAAGGCATCCCTGCGCGACCAGATGTACCGGATGCGCGCCCATCCCAGCATGGTGATGTGGCTCAACGGGAGCGACAACCCTCCGCCGCCGGATGTGGAAGAGATGTACTTGAAAGTCGAGAAAGATCTTCTCTGGCCAAATCCGATCGTGTCTTCGGCAACCGCCAAGCCCGCGACAGTCACAGGCGCGAGCGGCGTAAAGATGTCGGGACCGTACGAGTACGTGGCGCCGTCGTATTGGTCAACGGATCCGCATCGTCCGACGGCCGAGCAGAGTTGCAACGCTGGCGGATGCGGCGGCGCTTACGGATTCAATTCGGAAACCAGCATGGGGCCGGCAGTGCCGCCGATTGAGAGCGTCCGGCGCATGATTCCCAAAGACCATCTCTGGCCGATTGACGACTACTGGAACTTCCACGCGGGTGGAGGAGCGTTCAAGACCCTGAAGGTCTTCACCGAGGCGCAGGATAACCGTTACGGCAAAGCCGCCAGCGCCGAAGAGTTCACCTACAAGTCGCAGCTGATGACCTACGAAGGCGTGCGGGCCATGTACGAAGCATACAGCCGCAACAAGTACACCTCGACGGGCGTGATCCAGTGGATGCTGAACAACGGATGGCCTTCGATGATCTGGCATCTCTACGACTACTATTTGCGGCCCGGCGGTGGATACTTCGGCGCAAAGAAAGCCACGCAGGCGCTCGATCCGGTATACGGCTACGACGATCACTCGGTGTGGCTGGTCAGCAGTCAGTATGCCGACGCGAAGGGACTGAAACTGACGGCGCGAATCTTGAACGTCGACGCGACCGAAAAGTTCTCCAAAGAAGTCACGCTCGATGCGGCGGCGGACAGCACGGCCAAGATCTTCGAGGTCCCGCAAGTTGACGGGTTGTCTGGCGCGTATTTTCTTGATCTGCGAGTCACCGACGCAAGTGGCAATCTGGTCGGCTCGAACTTCTATTGGCTCTCAACGAAAAACGAGACCATCGACTGGGCGAAATCGAACTGGTATGTAACTCCGACCGGATCGTACGCGGACTACACCGCGCTCGCGCAACTGCCCAAGGTGAAGGTGACGGTTTCCAGCCGCACCGAGAACAAAGGGCACCAGGCGATCACGCGGGTCACGCTTGAGAATCCCAGCAAAAGTGTGGCGTTCTTCGTTCGGCTGAAGGTCAACAAGGGCAAGGGCGGCGAGGAAATCCTGCCGGTGGTGTGGCAGGACAACTACGTCTCCTTACTGCCGGGAGAGAAGCGCGAGATCACGGCGATGTACCGCATCACGGACCTGGGCGGAGCGAAGGCTGAGGTTGAAGTGAAAGGGTGGAACGCGGAGTAAATGTAGAAGGCAAAGGTCAGAATGCAGAAGTGGGAGCTCACAACTTCGGCGGCATCCTGGTGCTGCGAGGGCGTACTTCTGAATTCTAATTTCTTACTTCTGCCTTCCCCCTATTCTTCCGGCGGCAAGTCGAAGTTGACCAGGTCTTCGCGGAAACCGCGCGTCTTCCATGCGCCATAAGAAATCCCCGCAATCATCCAGATCGAGCCCGCGATCAGCGCCAGATTCGACAGATGGAGCCAAATGAACAGGCAGATTAGAAATCCCAGGACCGGGGGAATTAAGTGTCTAACGGTTCGTTCGTTGCCCCGAATGAAGTAATGGGTCAATGCCGCGAGATTGACACCCATAAACGCGATCAGCGCGCCGAAGTTCAGCAGTTGCGCGCCATTGTCGTAGCTGATCAGAAAGGCTCCAATCAGAGCAATCGCACCGACGAAAAGCACGTTGTTGGCCGGAATTCGCGTCCGCGGGTGGATTACGCCAAAGAACCTTTTCGGAATGGCATCACTGCGGCCCATTCCGTAAAGTAAACGGGCCGCCCCCAGTTGGGCTCCCATGCCGGAACCGACCGTAGCAACGAGAAGAGTCAGGCTAATGACCTTGGTCATCAGAACGCCACCCGCAATACCAGCGACGTGGCTAAACACATTCTCGTCTCCAAATTCTGAGAAGATACCGAAATCTCTGGCGAACTTGGAATAGCTCAATAGTTGAGCTCCGTAGACTTCAGCCGAAGCCAGCACTCCCGTAATCAGGCAGACAAGAACAGTTGCCAGAAAGATGTTTCGCCGCGGGTTCTCCACTTCTTCTGACAACGTCGAAATACCATCGAAGCCGATGTAGGTGAGCACGGCCACGGAGGTACCGTGAAACACGCGGCTTACGGTAAAGGTTTCGGGATTGTAAAACGGTCGGAGAAAGTAGGCTTCCGGATATTGCGGCAGATGGAAGATGTAGCGAATCGTGTACCAGAAAAATACAAGTATGACCGCACCCATGATAGCGAATAGAATTTTGTTAATTCGCGCGGAAGTCTGCACTCCTCGAAGGTTCAGCAGAGTAAATAACCCAGCGAAGAACAGAGGCCATACCAAGCCCGGATAGGGGATCTGAAATCGCGTTCCACTCAACAAATCAGCCATCGCTTTGGCGCACCATATCGTGCAGATCAGCGGATTGACGATGTAGTCCATCGTCATGCTCCACCCGGTGACGTAGCCGAGAGAAGGGTGCAATTCGCGCCCCACGTAGGTGTACGCGGAACCGGCGCTTGGATATACCCTCGCCATGCGTCCATAACTCATGGCCGTAAATACCATCGCGACCATCGCTATCAGAATGGAAGTCACCACATGGCCTTGCCCAGCGTTGCTGAAGACGCCATACGCTGGCATAGGCGCCGTCGGTTGAATCACGATGATCCCGTACATGATCAAATCCCAAAGAGTCAAGGACCGCCGCAGACGGGTGGGTGGGGCGGTGATTGCGGGAGAACTCATCAATTCACCTCAAAAAAGCAAAACCCCATTATCCAACAGAGATAACGGGGTCGCGGGGAGGGCATCCGGGCTTGCGGCCCGAAAAATGCCCTTGGATTCTGATATGGCTGCGACATTCTGTCAACCTCAAAAAGCGCTATTAAAACGATTCTTTACTGGAGTCGAGCCGTAGGCGAAAATAGCGGCCAGTAAGGATCGGACTCTATGACTCAAAGATACACGATACGGTTTCTTGCAGTGATGACCCTGCTGAGTTTGCCGTTATTTGCGCAGACTCCGATGAAGACGGTTCAGGAGCGGCTCGGCTATCCCGCGACTGGGCGTCTGTTGGTGATTCATGCCGACGATCTGGGCATGAATCACTCGGTCAATCGCGCGACCTTCGAGGCACTGGAAAAGAGATGGATCACTTCCGCCAGCATCCTCGTTCCTTGCCCGTGGTTCCCCGAGGTGGCGCGTTGGGCCAAGGATCATCCCACCGCCGATCTCGGCGTCCACCAGGCACTGAATAGCGAGTGGACGACGTTGCGGTGGGGACCGGTGAGTCCAACCGACAAGGTACAGAGCCTGCTGGATCCGGAAGGCTACCTCCCGCTCGACACCGATGTTGTCGCCAAGAACGCCAAGATCCCCGAGGTCGAAACAGAACTGCGAACCCAAATTGATCGCGCCAAGTCTGCGGGCATTCCTCTGACGCACTTGGACACCCACATGCAGGCACTGTTCGATTCGACCGATCTGTACAAGGTCTACCAGCGGACGGGTTACGCCTACGGTCTGCCCATCCTGGAAGCGCGGAGCGGAACTCATGCACCCAAGGGTGTGCCACCGCCTGCTGAAGAGGTCCTCGTTGAGAAGGTAATCGAAATGATGCCGGGAATAGAAGCGAAAGACTGGACCGCGTGGTATGAGAAGCAGCTCTCCGCTCTGCAGCCGGGCGTGTACCAGGTCATCGTGCACCTTGCCTATGACGATGCTGAGATGCAGGGAGCGACTGCAGACCATCCGGACTGGGGAGCAGCATGGCGGCAACACGATTTCGACATGGTGAAGAGTGCAGAGTTCCAGAAATTTCTAAAAGATCAAGGATTTGTGCTCGTGGGATGGAAAGACCTGGCGAAGGCTCTGCTGGCCAATTACGGCAAGTGAACAGCGACCTCGTTGAAGGCCACGGCGTCTTTGATGCCCTGCCCTTCAACGATGCTGTAGATCTTGTCTGCCGCCGCATCCTGGAAGCTTTCGATTTTCCCGGTCGGCCAGCGCACCTCAATGAGATCGATTTTTGTCGCGGATCCCAGGCCAAAATGCAGCCGCAGATCATTCTGCGACAGATAGCTGCCGCCGCCACGGACTTCGTCGAACTGCGTCATCGCTCCGGTGTGAATTGTCACACGAGCGCCGATCGCCGCCCGATTGCTCTTGGTCCCAATCAGATGAAAGAGCACGCGGTGGTTTGAATTCTGGTTTGTGTTCAGCAATAGCGACGGCGGCTCGCCGACATTCAGCACCACAACATCGACATTGCCGTTGTTGGCGATATCGCCGAAAGCCGCACCGCGCCGGGACTTTAGCGGCATATCGGCAAGACCGGCGGGCTTTTAAACTTCCTCGAATGTCCCGTTGCGCCGGTTTCGATGCAGCAGGATGGGCTGTGCATATACGGCCCCTTCCTTCACCTTGTCCATTCTGGTGTAGCAGTTGCACTTTTAACCCCACACAAAAACAACAACCCCCGTTTTTCCTTT
>JACXTT010006329.1_pt1 | contig 16924 bp, 15 predicted proteins | sample 9270951 | NCBI WGS metagenome assembly JACXTT01 (sample SAMN15532306, study PRJNA645909) | rock metagenome | isolation source: weathered quartz diorite | place: Puerto Rico | collected 2017-06-21 | reverse complement strand
GAAGTGTGGCGGCGTTTGGCCTGATCGAAGGGAGAAATGCGCACCAGCCGATGGACGCCGATTTCGCTGGTCAGCAGACCGAAACTGTACTCGCCATTTACCGCGAAGGTCGCCGACTTGAGCCCCGCTTCTTCACCGGGCTGGTAATCATAGAGCACGGTCTGAAAGCTCCGCCGCTCCGCCCAGCGAAGGTACATTCGCAGCAGCATGTCGGCCCAGTCCTGGGACTCGGTGCCTCCGGCTCCGGGATGAATGGTCACGATGGCGTTGCGTGCGTCATTCTCCCCGGACAACAGGCTCTCGGCTTCCAGGCGGTCGACGAGATTTCGCAGGCCGTCAATCTCGCGCCGAAGGTCGGCTTCGACATTTTCACCTTCGCGCCCCAGGTCGAAGTAGGCAGAGATATCCTCTCCCCGGCGCACCAGATCGGTTTCGGTGGCCAGCACGTCCTCCAAGCGCTTCTTCTGACGCATTACCTGCTGGGATTTTTGCGGATTCGACCAAAGACCGGGATCAGCCGCCTGCTTGTCGAGCTCGGCTAGCTGTTCGCGCAACCTGCCTGCGTCAAAGATACTCCCGAAGATCGCGGACTTTATCCTTCAGGCTTGAGTATGCTTGTTCCAGTTCCTCGTTCATGATTGTGGTTCTGTCCTGGTGGGAATAGCAGATGCCGAAGCAATCCTGCTACGGAAATTATCGCACACAGGTAGGCGAACCAGTCTCCGTGACGCGTGTAGAACGTGGTTACCTCGGTCAGAGCGTAGCTGGCGTCAAGAGCGCTCCGGACCTTGCGCGGAATGGTGGACACAACTCGTCCGTAGGGGTCGATCGCGGCCGTCACGCCGGTGTTGGTGTCACGCAGCAGCCAGCGGTTATTCTCTACCGCGCGCATGCGAGCCTGCTTCAGATGCTGCGCGTAGGCGCCGCTGTCACCATACCAGCCGTCATTGGAAATATTGACGAAAACCTGCGCCCCATTCTCCGCCGACTGCCGGACTTCATCGGGGAAAATCGATTCATAGCAGATAAAAACACCCAGCTTGCTGTTCCCCGCTTGCAGCGAAGCACGCGACCGGCCGGAGGAAAAATCACCGACCTCCTTGGTCAGGCCGCCGGCAAAACCAAAAACCCGTTTGAACGGAACATACTCGCCAAACGGAACCAGGTGCACCTTGTCGTAGCGGCCCACCCATTCTCCAGCTGGATTCACCAGGCTGCCCGAGTTGTACAGTTCGGTAGCGCGTTGCGGCGTCTCACCGGCGTTGCGAATTCCCAAGCTTCCCACCAGCACCCAGGTTTGGGCCTGGCGCGCGATATTGCTCACGCCCTCGCGGAATGCCGGATCGGTGCTATAGAACGGCGCCGGCGATTCCGGCCACACGATCAAATCAGGGCGCGAACCGGTAACCTGGGGAGTCGTGGGGCCGGCGACAGTTGGATCCTCGCCCAGGCTGCCCGAAAGGTTCAGACTGATCAGGCTCAAGTCCCGCAGCGTGCCGTCAAAATATTCTTTCGTCCAGTCTCCGCCCTGCAGGATCGGCACATTCGCTTGTACCAGGCGAGCCCGGCGATCGGCTGGTACCGGAGGCGGGGCGATCCATCGCCCCCCTTGCAGCACGACTACGGCGGCAACCGTTGCCAGCAACAGCGGCGTGCGCTGGCGGCGCTGACCTCTTTCTCCGCGAATCACGAACGCCGCCGCCAGCGCCGTATTTACCACCATGATTTCGAACGACAGCCCGTAGACCCCGGTCACGGTGGCAATACGCGCCAGGGGAATGTTGTCCACCTGCGCGATACCCAGCAAATCCCAGGGAAATCCTGTAATACGAGTTCGGGCCAGCTCAACGGCAACCCACAAAAATGGAGCCAGGAGGAGAACTTGCCGGACCCCGGGACTGGTCTCCCTATCGTCAGCCCGTACGGCGCGCCCTCCCGGTCCACCGGCATGATTCGCCAACCAACCAATCAGCAAGCCAAACACTCCGTGGTAAAGCGCCAGATACAAGCAGAAAAGGAACAACAACCCCAGCGCCGCCGCCGTGCCCACTCCGCCATACTGGCGCATGGTGTTGTAGATCCAGTAACAGGTTCCGGCGTACCACAGGATGCCGCAGCCGTAAGCCAGCAGAAAGGCTTGCCACGGCCGAGCCGCCAGCAGGTTGATCCCCGCCTGAAGCTGCAGGGTTTCCGGCTCCCGCGTCCGCAGCAAACCAACGAGAAGCGGAGCCATCGCCGCCCAGCAGAGAAAGTACAGATTGGGCAGGGGAAAAATCACGATCTGCAAGATGGCAGAAAGCAATGCCAGCAGCCAGGCACTCTTATGCATTCGCAACACCCGGCAAGAATAACAAAACGTGTGGGGCGGACACTGTCGTCCGCCGCCCTTGAACTTGATTTGCTTTTTTTGCCGGGCTGTTGTCTGACCTCAGAATTTGTCTTAGGAAGCCCACCAGTCGGTAGAAGATGTCGAGAGGCACAATCGGCCCGACAGGCTTGCGCTGGACACGGTCGAGGGAGTGTCCGCTCCACGCTTCACAGATTGGCCAAATCTGTTTTCCGCCCTGTACCACCCCCTTGCCGATGGGCTAACATGATTGGCGCGTATGGGGTGCGGCCTCGGGGATACAATTCATCTGCTACAGTTATTCACCACAGGAGCATTTGACACCGCAATCGTGTCGGCCCGGGGTGCCCGGAATGTGATCATGCCGCCGGCCTATGACGATTCCGGTCCGCTTACCAGTTAGCCCGCCTCGGAATGGCATCTCCTCTCAAACCCGCGACCTCAACCGCCGACCGCGTTCGCATTGTGGTTGCCACGTCGGTGATGCTCACGTTTATTTCTTATTGGCGAGCCGCCGCCATCGTGCTGAACGATCTCGGTTCATCGGCCTTCTATGCCGCAGGCATCGCCGAGCAAGCCGTCGGCAAGTCGGCTCCGTGGTTCATCCTGGGCGTCATGCTGTTCTCCTTCGCGGTGCGCGCCGTCTATGTCGAGAGCTGTTCGATGTTCGTCCGCGGCGGCGTCTACCGCGTGGTCAAAGAAGCCTTGGGCGGTACCCTCGCTAAGATCAGCGTCTCCGCCCTGATGTTCGATTACATCCTTACCGGGCCCATCTCGGGCGTTTCCGCCGGGCAATACATCGCGGGATTGATCAATGACACCTTCGCCACCGCCGACTCCCACGGCTGGATTCCGCGCGCCATGCATACGCTGTTTCACGGCGTTCCCCACGTCGACGTGAACTGGACGTCGGTGGTTTTCGCCGTGGCGGTCACCATGTATTTCTGGTGGCAGAACACCAAGGGAATTCAGGAGTCCAGCGAGAAAGCCCTGCGCGTTATGCAGATCACCACCGTCATGGTGGTGGTGCTTCTGGGCTGGTCTGCTTTCACCCTACTGAAGCAGGGATTCCAGCCGGTACCGCTGCCCTCCGGAGGCAGCCTGAGATTCAGCCCGGAGGCCATGGGCTTCCTGAAAAACACCAACTTCGCCCATGACCTTGCCGGGAAGTTCGGCATTCTCGGCATTCTGATCGCCTTCGGCCATTCCGTGCTCGCCATGAGCGGCGAAGAATCGCTGGCCCAGGTGAATCGCGAACTCGCCCACCCCAAACTGAAAAACCTGAAGCGCGCCGCCATCATCATCGCGGTCTACAGCCTGGTCTTTACCGGCCTGACCGCACTGCTGTTCGTGATGATCATTCCGGACTCGGTCCGCATACCGGTTTACAAAGACAACCTCATCGCTGGGCTCGCCATGTATCAGTACGGCCCGGTGCTGTTGAAGTTGATTTTCCGCGCTTTTGTGGTGGTCGTTGGCTTCCTCATTTTGTCGGGCGCGGTTAACACTGCCATCATCGGCTCCAACGGGGTCCTCAACCGCATTTCCGAGGATGGCGTCCTCACCGACTGGTTCCGTCAGCCCCATCCACGATTCGGCACCACCTACCGGATCGTGAACATGGTTGTCTTCCTCCAGCTCTTCACCATCCTGGTCAGCCATGGCAACGTCTATCTCCTGGGCGAAGCCTATGCCTTCGGGGTGATCTGGAGCTTCACCTTCAATAGCCTCGCCATGCTGGTGCTGCGCATGAAGTACAAAGGCGAACGTGGCTGGAAGGTTCCGCCCAACATCACCATCGCTGGCCACGAAATCCCTTTCGGACTGGCGTCCGTGTTTCTGGTGCTGCTCTCCACCGCGATCGTGAATCTCTTCACCAAATCGATCGCCACCGTGGCCGGACTTTCTTTTGCCGGAGGGTTCTTCCTGATCTTCACCGTTTCCGAACGCGTGAACCGCGGCAAGCACGCGCTCGCCGAGCAACACATGAAGGAACATTTCCAGTTGCTGCAAAGCGATACGGTGGAGCGCACCGGACTTGGCATTCGCCCCGGCAGCGTGATGGTCACCGTTCGTGACTACAACACCCTCAACCACCTGAAGTGGGCGCTGGAGCGCATCGACACCAAAGAACAGGACATCGTCGTCATGTCGGCTCGGGTCAGCCAGTTCGGCACCGCCGCTTATGACCTTTCCACCGAGCAGATCTTCAGCGACTACGAACAGCAACTTTTCACCCGCGCCGTATCAGTTGCGGAAAATTTCGGCAAACACGTTTCCCTGTTGGTCGTTCCGGCCCGCGATCCCTGGTCGGCGATCGTACAGACCGCGAATAATTTGGAAGCCTCCGCGGTCGTCTCCGGACTCTCGAGCAAGATGTCATCCCAGGAACAGGCGTTCTATCTCGGACACGCCTGGGAAGCCATGCCCGAGCCCAAGCGGCAATTCATTTTCCAGGTCGTGCGCCCCGATCTTAACGTGGACACTTTCCACATCGGCCCTCACACCCCATCATTGAAGACCGAAGACGTGCATCTGGTTCACCGTCTGTGGCTGAACATCACCCACGAGCCCGGTCTGGAAACCCTGCACCACCACGACATTCTGACCGAAGCCTTGACCCGCTTTGCCCGCGAGTATGCCGGCCATGACCGTCAGGACATCTTGCGAGAGCTACGAAGAGCTTCCGGAGTAACCGTGCAGACGCGTCCAATCGGCGACGGTGGTGAAGGTCCCGCCGCGCCAGCAACCGAGCCCGTCAACGTGCTACCCCCGACTCCCAAAAGGCCCGAGCCAGGCGACAACGACGGCAGTCCCCCCCGACCCGCAGGACACTAGCCGATCAACTTGTCGGCACCATGTGGGGGCCAGCCGTTTCCCCTCATTCGCGCGGAACCCGCCCTCGAGAGCGCGAGTGATACCGCCGCCTACTTTTGGTCGATCGCCTTCTTCAAAAGTGCAATTTGCCCGGCGTGGTACACCGCGTGCTGGATCGTGCTTTGAAAGAGCCGGTAAAATTTGTACGGCCTGCCTGGGACCGTCGCTTCCAGGCGCGAGTCGCCGAATTCCTTGATCGCCTCCACCAACTGCAGGTGGGTCGCAAACAACGACCGTACCGCTTCTTGCCAGGCTTCATCGTCGTTGCCGATGACAGGCGGGAAGTCCTGTTCGAGCGGCATGTCTGGCCAGCCCGGTATGGGGATCCCTTGCACCGCTCCGCAGGCAAATCTGCACCAGGCTTCCACATGATGAACCAGTTCCCAGATGGAATGGGCCGAAGGGATGGGATGCGAAAGAGCCTGTTCAAACCTAACCCCTCCGAGAATTTTTTGCACCGAGTCCCCATACCACGCTTCTCCGTTGAGAGTGGCGGACAGTTGATCGGCGATGTGTTCGCATTCCGCGTTCATATAAAATCACATCAAAAAAAAGTGCAACTCGTTACACAAAATGTGAACTATACCAAAGCAACCCTTCCTCCTGTCTGGAGGAAGGGTGGTCTCGGCCATGGGAGCCACGAGGAGCAACTATGATTCGCCTAGCTTATTGGGTTATCGGCGCAACGGTCATCGGCCTAGCTTGTCTGCTGGGGGCGGTTTCGCAGCAGGACAGCGCCAGTAGCGTTCGGACGCGACTGATCGGAACCTGGGAACTTGTTTCTACCGTGGAGTACTTGACTGACGGATCAGAACGCCCATACCCGGATGTTGGGCCCAGGGGCAAGGGATTTCTCATGTACACCACAGACGGCCACATGTGCGCGGCCGGCATGAATCCTGACCGGCTCGCGTGGAAAGACGTGGACAAACCAACCGACGCGGAAAAGCTAAGCGCCATGGAGGGCTTCTTCGGCTACTGCGGGCGCTATGAAATGGATACCGGCAATCATGTCATCTATCACTATCCCCAGGTTGCACTCGACCCAGGCTGGGTGGGGACCAAGCAAAAGCGGCCATACAGATTCGATGGAGAGATCCTGACTTTTTCAGGTCAGGACACCGCACCGGGAGTCAAAGGCTACACCATCAGTTGGAAAAAAATAAGGCCGACTGGATAACTATCGGGTCGTTGCGGAAATGTCGGCGTGTCTGTCTGCCGCTCAACACAATCTAAGTACGCGCTGGCTTGATTTCCGGTGGGCTCTTCCGGCTGGTGTTCCCACGGTACCGATTTGAAGTCCGATCAAGAACCTCCCTACCTTGCCCCAATCGCACCGCTCTTCTATCATTCGGAACAGACAGGGATCGAGCCCAGACAGGGTCCAAATGCCCGAGAAGAAACCTCCCAAGCCGCAAGTCGCGGAAAACCCCATCGCCGACGTGTTCGAGGGACGTCATCCTTCTCAAAATGAAAAGGACTGGGCGGAAAAGACTCTCCTGCCGACTCTCGAGAAATCTCCCGAAAGACCCATCGGAGCGCTTACCGGCACAAACCTTGACGAGCACGGTCACGCTCGCTTCACTACGATCTCGGGGGTGCCGGTTCGCCGCCTCTACACCCAGGCCGATCTTCCCGAAGACTGGAGCGCGGGCAAATACCTTGGCTATCCCGGCCAGCCTCCGTTTACGCGCGGCATTCACGCAAGCGGATACCGCGGCAAGCTTTTCACCATGCGGCAATTCTCCGGCTTTGCCTCGCCGGAGGAAACTAACCGGCGCTACAAATATTTGCTCGAGCATGGCGGCGGAGGACTCTCTGTGGCCTTCGATCTGCCTACCCTCATGGGCTACGACTCCGACCATCCTGCGAGCCACGGAGAAGTCGGCAAGTGCGGCGTCGCCATCGATTCGCTCGAAGACATGGAAATCCTGTTCAGCGGCATCGATCTGGAAAAAACCACCGTCTCGATGACCATCAATTCGCCGGCGTCGGTGCTGTGGGCTATGTATCTGGTGGTCGCCGAAAAACAAGGCGCAGACTGGAAGAAGATCTCCGGTACCCTGCAAAACGACATCCTCAAGGAATATATCGCCCAAAAGGAATACATTTATCCTCCGGCGCCCTCGATGCGCCTGGTGGTGGATACTTTCGAGTTCGGTTCGAGGTTCACGCCCAAATTCAATACCATCTCGATCAGCGGCTATCACATCCGTGAAGCTGGCTCCACGGCATTGCAGGAACTGGCGTTCACCCTGTACGACGGCGTTGAATACGTCGAATGGGCGCGACGGCGCGGCTTGGATGTAGACGATTTCGGCCCCCGCCTCAGTTTCTTCTTCAACGCCCACAACGACTTCTTCGAAGAAATCGCCAAGTACCGCGCCGCCCGCAAGATCTGGTATCAGGTCATGAAAGACCGCTTCCAGGCGAAAAACCAGCGCAGTTGGCTGCTGCGCTTCCACACGCAAACCGCCGGTGTCTCGCTGCCCGCTCAGCAACCCATGAACAACATCGCTCGCGTCGCTCTGCAGGCGATGGCCGCGGTTCTCGGCGGAACCCAATCCCTGCATACCGACTCCTACGACGAGGCTCTGGCCCTGCCGACGGAAGAAGCGGCTCGCATTGCCTTGCGTACCCAGCAGATCATCGCTTACGAATCGGGAGTAACCCAGACGGTCGACCCGTTGGGTGGATCGTATTTCCTCGAGAACCTGACCCTGCAAATGGAAACGGGCGCGTTTGACTATTTCGCCAAGCTCGACGCCATGGGCGGCATGGTCAAGGCGATCGAACGTGGCTATCCGCAGAAAGAGGTCGCCGAGGCCTCTTACCAATACCAACGAGCTGCCGAAGCCAAGGAAAAAATAATCGTGGGTGCCAACGAATTTGTAATCGAAGAAGAGCCGCCTCACACTCTGTACATCGACGAGGGTGTCGCCCGCCAACAGAGCGCGAAGCTGAAAGCCCTCCGCGCCCGCCGCTCCAACGAAGAAGTGCAACGCTCGCTTCACGCCCTGAAGAAGGCTGCCGCGCAGGAGCCACCAAGGTCCGAGAACGGGGACATTTCCCCAGCCAACACCATGCCCCGCATCGTAGACGCCGTCCGGGCCTACGCCACGGTAGGCGAAATCTGCGAAGCGCTCCGCGAAGTGTTCGGCACCTACACTGAAGTAAGCATCACCTAGATGTGCTTGTGCGGTGGATGTGACTGTGTGGCGCGGTCGCCGGCGTTCCGGCTGCAACAACGCGAGATGTGGGCGCCCCCCTCTCGTGCGGGGCGGCACGGTCCCCTAAAAAGGCGAACGCCGATTTCATTGTTCGGGAGTATCCAGGCTCATGCCAAGGCGCGCTTCAACTCTCTCCGTACCGGTCGAATCACGGATCCTGATCCTCCGCCGCCACAGGGTCATTCTTGACAACGACCTCGCCGCTCTTTACGGCGTTACCGTCAAGCGGTTGAATGAACAGATACGACGGAACCTGGAACGATTCCCGTCCGACTTCATGTTTCTGCTGACGGCCAAAGAACACGAGGCTTTGAGGTCGCAAATTGCGACCTCAAAAAAAGGCCGTGGCGGCCGCCGCTACCCGCCCTATGCCTTCACCGAGCACGGCGCCATCATGGCCGCCACTGTCCTTAGCTCCACCCGGGCGATTGAGATGAGCGTCTTCGTGGTTCGGGCCTTTGTGCGCATGCGGGAGATGTTGGTCAAAAACCGTCAACTGGCCGCCAAAATAAACGAGTTAGACCGCCGCCTGGAGACCCACGACACGGCGATACAGGACCTAATCGACGCCATCAAGGAACTGATGACCCCCGAGGAATCGTCGAAGCGCAAGATCGGGTTTCAGCTTCCACCCGCTAAGTCGTAACGGTTTCGCCGGTCTCCGGATCTCCCATTACTTGCGCCTGTGCCGGTACAGCGTCTGGTCCACCTGCCGCATCATGGCTTCGACGTCCAGGGGAAGGTTCAGAAAATTCGCGACCGCCTCTGCCGTCTCCTTCGGCTTGCGCAGCACCGCGTGGTACTGCACCCGGCTCACCTTTAAGTAGGGCTTGCCGTTGAACCAAGCGTACACATCGGACAGGTGGTCCTGGAAAGCGCGCGCCACCACGGCGTTGTCCTCCGCCGGATCGAAATTCCCTCGCCGCCGCAACATCTCATCCTGCGAGGCCATCACTTCCGGCAATGGCCGCTGCATGAAAATAACCCGGTACTCGTGCCCAGCGGGAAGCGCAAGCAGTAGCTGCGAGATCACCTTCACCGCCTTGCCCTCCGCTTGGGCAATGCCGCCGGGATCTTTGGGAAGCTGTTTAATGCGCTCCCACTCCAGATAGCCTCGCGGGTTGTCGACATCAGCTGGGCGCTCACCGTCTGAGAGAATGGGCACGCCGCCCGCCGCCAACATCTGCATCATCAGAGACGTGCCGGAGCGGGGCAAGCCGGAAACGATTGTGATCATGAGTAATAGTAAACGGTGAATCGTTCATGCGGCAGCCGCTGGAGCGCAAGGTCGAAGAAGCCCTGCCCGCGGCCCGAGTGACGGGAAATTCACCGAAACAATCGTGCTAGACTGAGAGGCTTGTCGTCAACCACTCGCAGACGATTTCTGGGCCAATGCGCGGCGGCCACCGCCGGCGCGTGCCTGGGTCCGACTTTTGCCAGGGCGGCCTCCGCACCCAGCCTGCACTTTCCCGACGATCCGCGGCAGCGGATCGCCGTTGCTTCCTACCCGTTCCGCGAGTTTATCGCCGGGTCTGCGCACCAGCAGGGGACTCCGGTCATTGAGCTCAAGGACTTCGCGGCCCATGTCATCGAGAAGTTCAACGTGAACAAGATCGAACCCTGGACCGGACATTTCCCGTCGAAGGATGGGAACTATCTGGAGCATTTTCGGGCGTCAGTCGAGAAAGCACGGGCGGCGATTGTCAATATCGCGGTCGATGGCGAGCACAGCCCCTACTCCCCGGACAGATCCGAACGCGAGCAAGCCGTCGCTTACAGCAAGCAGTGGATCGATGCAGCCGTCGCTCTGGCTTCCCCCAGCATTCGCACCAATATTCCGCGTGCAAAGAGTGCGCAGCCGGACCTGCAGCGTGCCGTCGACAGTCTGTCGCGGGTAACCGAGCACGCCTCGGCAAAGAACGTCGTAGTCAACCTGGAGAATGACAACCCGGTCAGCGAAGACCCGTTCTTTCTGGTGAAGCTGATCGAGAAGGTGAACAGCCCATGGTTACGCGCCCTGCCGGACTTCTGTAACACGCTGGCAACTAAGAATTCGGAGTACGCTTATCGGGCCATTGACGCTATGTTCGCCCATGCCTACTGCATTGCCCACGTAAAGTCCTCTGAGACGAACGACACGGGCACAACAGTGCATGTAGACATGCCCAAGACATTCGGCATTCTTAAACGTCACGGCTATTTGGGCTATTGCTCCATGGAGTGGGACGACAGGGGCGATCCCTACCAGGGAACGGCTGCGTTGATTGAGACGACCTTGCAGTATCTTTCCTAGCAGGCATTGCGGCGGCGCGGAGTGTCACCCCACGGTTCTGCTATCCTCCTGGGTCTGAGCGACGTCAAAGTATCGTCATGCGGAAAGCCATCAACCACCTCAAGAAGTCCGATCCCGTCCTGGCCGTCATTATTGAGAGGGTTGGTGCCTGCCGGATGGAATTTGATCCGCCGGAGTTTCATAGCCTGGCGGAGGCCATCGTATATCAGCAGTTGAACGGAAAGGCGGCGGTGACCATCTTCAACCGCTTCGCCGCAATGGCCGGCGACCCGGTCACGCCGCAGGGCATTCTCAAACTGACCGACGCGCAGTTGCGGTCGGTAGGATTGTCCAAACAGAAATCGTCTTACCTCAAAGATATGGCCCAGCGCACCGTCCGCGGCGAGCTTGATTTCTCGCGCTTGCCCGCGATGAGTGACGAAGAAGTCATCAAGCACTTGACCCAGGTCAAGGGTGTTGGGGTATGGACGGCGCACATGTTCCTCATGTTCACGTTGCAGCGGCCAAACATCCTGCCCACAGGCGATTTCGGAATCCAGGCGGCGATGAAGAAGCATTACAACAAGCGCAAAATGCCCAAGCCGCACCAGATGGAGAAGATTGCGAAGGCCTGGGAGCCGTACCGCAGCATCGCGTGTTGGTATCTGTGGCGAAGTTTGGATGTCAAGACAATGTAGGAATGAGAGTGCCGATGGAAGATTGTCGATTTCAGATGGAAAATCGAAAATCCGCGCAGTCGCGGTTTGAAACATGCAATCGGAAAAGTTCAATCTGCATCTGCATGCCCAATCCCCAGTAATTGGGCTGCGACCGGTCCTCTGTGGTTAAATGTAGGCTGTGGCAGAGCAGAAGATCCGCGTGCTGGTGGCCAAACCCGGCCTCGACGGACACGATCGCGGCGCCAAAGTTATCGCCCGCGCCCTGCGCGATGCTGGTATGGAAGTCATCTATACTGGCCTGCGGCAGACGCCGGAGATGATCGTGAGCGCGGCTCTGCAGGAAGACGTCCACGTCATCGGACTTTCCATTCTTTCGGGTGCGCACAACGCCATTGTTCCCCGCGTGATGGACTTACTCAAACAGAACAAGATCGATGACGTGCTCATCGTGCTGGGCGGTATTATTCCGAATCAAGACGTGGAAAGCCTCAAGCAAGCTGGGGTGGCAGCCATTTTCCAGCCCGGCACTGCGATGGACGACATCGTCCAATTTATTCGCGCCAACGTCAAGCCGCGCGGCGTGCCCACGGCCGGTTGATCGTAATGGCCGAAATCAGTACGTCCCGGTTAAAAGAGCTGCTTCAGCGCACGGTCGGACCAACACCGTGGTACTGGAAGACATTTTCCGCCCTCCGGTCCATCTCCGGCCAGACCTTCGCCTGGACGTATCACGGCGAGCAAGGACCGCTCGCTTACCTGGTCTCTCTAAGCCTGGAACAGGAACCGCAAAGGCCGCGGCTGGCGCTAAATACCTATTGCCGGCCATTCCTCGTGCCGCACTCGCACCTGGGCATCTGGTGTCCGGAGGGCCGCAGCATCCGCTTCGCTGTATTCGATCCCGACCAACTCGGGGCTTTCGACTTCGCGGAAATCGCCGGGTGGTTCAAGCCATCCAGCGAGCGTATGTACGCCGCGACGGAACCGATTGCGGATTTTGAGATCTCGCTCGATCTGGCCGCAGGCATGCACCATATCGAGGTGCCGCCCGAACTGCGCGGTGTGGACGAACTGATTGTCCCCACCAGTTACCCGGCCAAGAGCGCGGACGATCCAGCTTTCGCACTGTATGTCATCTATCTGCAAGCAGGACTGGTTGAGGTTCTGCCGCAGCAGTGGTTCACGTCCAGCCAGTATCAGGTGGGAAAGCAATGGATTACGCGGGCGGCGCGCGATCCGAACACGCATCGAATTTTTGGTGAGTGTTTTGGTTCCGGCAGCTTCCTGCTGGAGGAGGATGGATGCCGGCTAGAGCGCTGGATGGAAAGGAATATTTCAGATTGAAGATTTCCAGCTTGAAGATTCTGGATTTCAGATCGTCGCCCGCATCGCACCATAAGCCGATGACGATCTGGGGCCTACCTTGGTTTGCCAAGGGCCGGCTAGCGTTGCGCATGTGCCCCGGCTGGTATACCGTAATCGGTTTTAGATTTCTTCCCCTATGAACGACCGCATCGATCCCGTGACTCCTTCGAGTTCGACTGTATTCCAGTCGCGCGTGGACCCGACCTCGGCGCGCTTTGAAGCCAACATGCGCTTTCTGGCGGACCTGGTTTCGCAGGTGCGCAACGAGGAAGAGAAGATTCGCGAAGGCGGCGGATCCAAGGCCATCGAGAGCCAGCACAATAAGAGTCGCCTGACGGCTCGCGAGCGGATCAACCTGCTGGTCGATCCGGGAACGTTTTTCGAGCTCGGCGCCTTCGCCGCCCACGCCATGTACGAAGAGTGGGGCGGGGCGCCTGCGGCCGGGGTGATCACGGGACTGGGGCGAATCCAGACGCGGCTGGTGATGGTGATCGCCAACGACGCCACCGTAAAAGCCGGATCGTTCTTTCCCATGACGGCGAAGAAGGTGATTCGCGCGCAGAACATTTCCATCGAAAATCGCATTCCCACGGTTTATCTGGTGGATTCCGCCGGGGTATTTCTACCCTTGCAGGAAGACGTTTTTCCTGACACCGACGACTTCGGCCGGGTATTTCGCAATAATGCGGTCATGTCGGCGATGGGAATTTCCCAGATCGCCGCTATCATGGGAATGTGCGTGGCGGGCGGCGGCTACCTGCCGGTCATGTGCGATCACGTGCTGATGACCGACGGCAGTGGACTTTTCCTAGCCGGTCCGGCGCTGGTGCAGGCTGCGATCGGACAAAAAGTTTCGGCCGAGGAACTGGGTGGCGCAGCGATGCATTCCGCCATCAGCGGCACGGTGGACTTCCGCGAGCCCAATGACGAAGGCTGCCTGGCACGCATCCGCGCCATCATCGAAAAGTGGGGCTACCGGCGACAGTCTCCTTGGGACCGCCGGAAGCCGCAACCGCCGGCGCTGGCCGCCGAGGAAATTTACGGCATCTACGATTCTTCACCGGCGCGACCTTATGACATGAAGGAAATTTTGGCGCGCGTCGTGGACGGCAGCCGCTTCGACGAATACAAGCCGGAATATGGCAAGACCATTATCTGCGGCTACGCGCGCATTGGTGGCTTCGCCGTGGGGATCGTAGCCAATCAGAAGTTGCATGCGCAGCAAACCGACCACGAGGGTCACAAGCGGATCGAATTCGGCGGTGTGATCTATACCGAGTCGGCGGAAAAGGCCGCGCGCTTCATCATGGACTGCAACCAGAATCTGATTCCGCTGGTTTTCTTCCACGACGTGAACGGCTTCATGGTAGGCCGGGATGCGGAGTGGAGCGGCATCATCAAGGCAGGAGCAAAGCTGGTGAACGCAGTATCAAATTCGGTGGTGCCCAAAATAACCGTGATCGTCGGCGGATCCTTCGGCGCGGGACACTATGCCATGTGCGGCAAGGCGTATGACCCTCGCCTTGTCTTCGCCTGGCCAACGGCGCGCTATGCGGTAATGAGCGGCGACGCCGCAGCCGGCACTCTGGTGGAAATCAAACTGAAGCAACTGCAACGAAGCGGCAAACAACTGAGCGAGGAAGAGCGCAAGGAACTATTCGAGTCGACCAAGAAGACATACGACGAACAGACCGATCCGCGCTACGGCGCCGCCCGCCTGTGGATCGACAAGATCATCGATCCGGTCGAGACCCGGGACGCGATCGCGCAGGCGCTCGAGGCGGCGGCGTTGAACCCGGATGTACCGGAGTTTAAGGTAGGGGTGCTGCAAACATGATTCGGTGAGCGAATGAGGCACGATTGCAGAGACGCCCCGCCACAACTATCAACTTTCCTGTGTCCGCGTTTGTCCGTGGTGGCACTGTAAGAAGCCATTCGAATATTTCCGTGCCTTGGTGGCGAATATGTCTGAGAGCGGTGTCAAACTGGTCGAATGCCCGCGCGATGCCTGGCAAGGGCTGAAGGGACAAATTCCTGCTTACATAAAAACCGACTACCTGAAGGCATTGATCAGCGCGGGCTTCAAACACATCGATGCGGCGTCGTTTGTCTCGCCCAAAGCCGTGCCGCAGATGGCCGACTCTGAGGAAGTGCTGAAGGAGGTCGATCCGCCGGAGGATGTGGAGATCGTCGCGATCGTGGTCAACGAAAAAGGCGCCCAGCGAGCGATCGCTACCGGCGCGGTGCGGACACTGGGATTTCCCTACTCGGTTTCGCCGACGTTCTTGCAAAACAATCAACGCCAAACGCTGGAAGAGGCTATCGACGAACTGGAGAAAATCAATAATCTGGCTGAAACTGCCGGACTCGATACGGTGGTTTACGTCTCAATGGCGTTTGGCAATCCCTACGGCGACGCCTGGAATGTCGGCGAGGTGGTGGACGCGGTCGAACTTCTGGAATCGGAGGGCGTGCGTACCATCTCGTTGGCCGACACGGTCGGCCTGGCCGGGCCGGGGCAAATTCGCGAACTATTCGACGCGGTCAGTTCGAAGTACAACTATCTGGAGATTGGCGTGCACCTGCACAGTCGTCCGGAGCAGGCCGCCCAGAAGATTTTGGCTGCGTACGATGCGGGGTGCCGGCGATTCGACTCCGCCCTGGGCGGACTGGGCGGGTGCCCCTTCGCGCAGGACGCGCTGGTCGGGAATATCGCGACCGAGAGAGTGATTGAAGCGCTGCAGCAAAGAGGCGCACAGTTACCGGCGCTGAAGCCGCTGGATGTGTTGCTGCGAGTTACCCACGAGATTGGAGCACGCTATACGGAGTCTTCGGCGGCGGATTGAACACTGGTCCTGATGAGGGTCGAGATCCCTCGACAACGTTCAGGATGACAGGTCGATAGAGAGGACAAGAAGTCTCCGGGAGCGCGGCGACGAATGCATGGCGTATAAGACTATCCAAGTCTCTTTCGGCTCCGGTGTCGCGACCATCACGCTGAACCGCCCTGAGAAGCGCAACGCGATCAGCTTTGCGCTGGTAGCAGAGCTGCTGAGCGCCTTTGATGAGGTCGAGCGATCCTCCTCTGGAGTACTAATTCTTACCGGGGCGGGCAAGGCTTTTTGTGCCGGCCTGGATCTCGATGAATTGAAGAGCCTGCTGGGGAAAACGCAAGATGAAAACATCGAGGACTCGGCAAGCATGGGCCGTATCTTCCGGCGCATCTACGATTTTCCTCTGCCCACCATCGCCGCGGTGAACGGGGCGGCCATTGCCGGAGGCACAGGATTCGCCACCATGTGTGATTTCACCCTGGCGGTGCCCGAAGCCAAGTTTGGCTACACGGAAGTGCGCATCGGATTTGTTCCCGCGATCGTTTCTTCCGTATTGGTCTGGCAGGTGGGACACAAGATTGCCCGTAGCCTGCTCCTGACAGGTCGGCTGTTTGACGCAGCCGAGGCTCATCGCTACGGTCTGGTCAACGAGGTCGTGGAACCAGATCGTCTGATGACCCGGGCGCGCGAGCTGGCGGCGCAACTCTTGGAAAATAGTCCATCGTCGATGCGGGCCACCAAGCGACTGATCAATGGATTCATTGCCGCCCAACTTGACCAGCAGATCAGCCAGGCGGTGCAGGACAACGCGCGGATTCGCACCACGTCCGATTTCCGCGAAGGAATTACTTCGTTTCTCGAAAAGCGCAAACCACGCTGGAGCGGCAAGTGACCGTGCGAGGCAATCACACTGGCGTCGTGTGCGAAAGCCGTCTGCGGGTACGTTACGCCGAGACCGATCAGATGGGAGTGGTCTACCATGCCAATCACTTTGTCTGGTTCGAAATCGGGCGGGTGGAGTTGATGCGCCAGTTGGGATTTGTTTATCGCGACCTGGAGCGGGAGCATGACTGCTTCATTCCCGTGGTGGACGCGCGGTGCCGCTACAAAGCTCCGGCCCGCTATGATGATGAAATCATCGTGCGTACCCATTTGAAGAACGTCCGCGAATCGGTGCTCCATTTTGGATACGAATTGGTGCGGGCCAGCGATGAGGTTATTCTGGCCGAAGGCGAAACCACGCACATGATTCTGGACGCAACCATGAAGGCGGCGACGCTGCCGGAAAGAATCCTGAAAGTATTTCGGAAAGCCGCGGGGAA
>JACXTT010006328.1_pt1 | contig 16926 bp, 11 predicted proteins | sample 9270951 | NCBI WGS metagenome assembly JACXTT01 (sample SAMN15532306, study PRJNA645909) | rock metagenome | isolation source: weathered quartz diorite | place: Puerto Rico | collected 2017-06-21 | reverse complement strand
GTCGTGAAGTCGGCCGACGACGGGTCGGTCGACCTCGACGACCTGCGCGCCCAGGTGGCGACGCATGCCGACGACCTGGCCGCGATCATGGTGACCTACCCGTCGACCCACGGCGCCTACGAGGACACGATTTCCGAGCTCTGCGGGATCGTCCACGACGCCGGTGGGCAGGTCTACATCGACGGTGCGAACTTCAACGCGCTGCTCGGGCACGCCCGACCCGGTCAGTTCGGCGGCGACGTGAGCCACCTGAACCTGCACAAGACGTTCTGCATCCCACACGGTGGCGGTGGCCCGGGCGTGGGTCCGGTGGCGGTGCGCGAGCACCTGGCGCCGTACCTGCCGAGCCACCCGATGCACCCCGAGGCCGACAAGCAGGTCGGCATCGGGCCGATCAGCGCGGCGCCGTACGGGTCTGCCGGGATCCTGCCCATCTCGTGGGCGTACGTGCGGATGATGGGCGCCGAGGGACTGACGCGCGCCACGGCTGTCGCCGTCCTCGCTGCCAACTACGTGGCGGCCCGGCTCGACGAGCACTTCCCGGTGCTCTACCGCGGCCACAACGGACTGGTGGCGCACGAGTGCATCCTCGACGTGCGGGGCATCTCGAAGGACACCGGCGTCAGCGTCGACGACATCGCCAAGCGGCTGATCGACTACGGCTTCCACGCGCCGACGATGAGCTTCCCGGTCGCCGGCACCCTGATGGTCGAACCGACCGAGAGCGAGGACCTCGGCGAGCTCGACCGGTTCTGCGACGCGATGGTCGCGATCCGCGCCGAGATCGACAAGGTCGCCACCGGGGAGTGGGCTGCCGAGGCCAACCCGCTGACCGGTGCGCCGCACACGGCGGACGCGATCAACCAGGACCTCCCGTACGACGTCTCGGTGGCCCTGTTCCCCAACGGCTTCGACCCGGACAAGTACTGGCCGCCGGTCAACCGGATCGACCAGGCGTACGGCGACCGCAACCTGGTCTGCTCGTGCCCGCCGCCCGAGGCCTTCGCTTCGTCATGAACGATCCGCGACGGCAGGCAGTCCTGGATGCCGCCCAGGCCGAGGGACGCCTGCCGTCGATCGTCGGGGCCACAACCGACCACGGCCGGATCACCTGGAGCGGCGCTGCGGGTGATCCCGAGGGAGTCGGGTTCCAGTACCGGATCGGCTCGATCACCAAGACGCTGACCGCCGTCCTGGTGCTCCAGTGCCGTGACGACGGGTTGCTCGACCTGGACGACCCGCTCGGCCGGTTCGTCCCGGAGAGCGGGTACCGCGACGCAACGCTGCGGGCGCTCCTGACGCATGCCTCCGGGATGCAGGCCGAACCGGTCGGGCCGTGGTGGGAGCGGTCACCCGGGGTGCCGTTCGCCGAGCTGGTCGCCGGGAACGACGGAAGCGGCCAGGTGCTGACGCCCGGGACGGCCTTCCACTACAGCAACCTGGGTTTCGCCCTCCTCGGCGAGGTGACCGCCCGACTGCGGGGCGAGGAGTGGTTCACCCTCGTGCGCATGCGGCTGCTGGAGCCGCTGGGGATGCCGGAGACGACCTATCACCCGCTGCCGGGCCGCCATGCGACCGGGCGCAGCGTCGCCCACTTCTCCGGCACCCTCTGCACGGAGCCGCACGAGGACACCGGCGCGATGGCCGCCGCCGGCCAGCTCTGGAGCACGTTGCCCGATCTGGCGCGCTGGCTCGATTTCCTGGCCGCGGGTTCAGACCAGGTGTTGAGTCTGGACACGCTTCGGGAGATGGCGCAGCCGGGGATCGCTGCGGACTACGGACTCGGACTGCGATTGCTCGCCGAGCGGGACACCCGGCTGGTCGGCCACACGGGCTCGATGCCGGGCTTCCTGGCCACCGCCTTCGTCGATCCGGGGAGTCGCACGGGCGTGATCGCGCTGTGCAACGCGACGACCGGGGTCAGCACCGATGCCCTGGCCCTGGCGCTGCGGGCCGGCCAGGACCCGTACGCCGGAGAGGCCTGGAGCCCGTCCGGCCACGTGCCCGAGCGGGCCGCCGAACTGCTCGGCCTGTGGTTCTGGGGCAACACCGCCCACGAGCTGCGCTGGACCAACCAGCAGCTCGAGTTCTGGACACTGTCGCCGGCCGAGCTGGTCGACCGGTTCGTCGTCGAACCGGATCGGATCCGCGGGGTCGAGGGCTACCTCCTCGGAGAGACCCTCGAGGTACGACGAGCGACGGATGGAACGGTCGCGCAGCTGGAATGCGCGACGTTCCGGTTCACCCGCTCGCCGTACCCCGAGGGCTCCTGACTACTGCAGGTTCATCTGCGGCTCGCCGTACGAGTTCAGACCGCTGGCGCTCCGCGAGCATGTGCCTGCCCGGGGAGTGCCGCCGTTGTAGGCCTGCCGCACGCAGTCCCTCAGCGCGAGCTCGCCCCAGTAGTTCGGGTGCAGCGACTCCTGGATGTAGTACGGGCTGCTGCCAGCCGTCGAGACCGTGCGGATCTGGTTGACCCACTCGGTGCTGTCGACCGCGCCGGACTGCGTCCAGGAGCTGAGGCCCCTCTCCTCGAGGAGGCCGACGCTGTTCTCACACAGACGCCGACCGTTGAACACGCCAGCGAGGTTGAGCAGCTTGACGTTGGTCAGCCCGCTCGCCGTGGCCGCACCGCTGACCGTGTTGTTGATGGTCGGAAGCAGCGTGTTGTTCGCGTAGTCGGCGTCGGCGTTCCAGAAGCCACACCCGCCGGTGCTCTGCCGCGTGTAGCCGCTCTGGCTGTACCGGAAGCCCGACGATGCCGGGATCGGCGACGGGTAGTTCTGCACCTCGAGGGTCCAGGCCGTGTCGGCGTACCCGGCGTTGCGCATCGCCGTCCGGATGTTCTGGAACGCGGTCGAGATCCGGGACTTCACCGCGGCGATGTTGGACGACGACATGTCGGAGGTCACCGTGCTGTCGTCGTAGCAGTAGTTCGGCCACCAGGACGGTGAGCCCAGGAAGTCCGCGACGCAGTCGGTGACGATCCCGGCGAAGTTGAAGTCGTTGCCGCCGATCGAGACCGACACCATCTTGACGTTGTGCGACGCCGCGAAGTTCTGCAGCATCAGGGCCTGGCCCTGGTTGCCTCCGGAGTTGTAGAAGTCGAGGCCGGGCTTGAAGTAGCCGTCCGACGAGGTGTACGTCGTCGTCTGGGCGCCCGAGCACGCCAGGTTCATCGCGCTGACGGTCCCGCCGATCTTGATCTCGGCCGCCTTGCTGCGGTGGCACCGGTTGATCACCTCGGCGGTGTTCGAGGCGTTGTCGTAGTACGCCGTCGACCCGAGGGCGTCGATGCCCGAGGAGCTGTTGTCGGTGTTGCCGGCCCAGCGGCCGGCCTCACCCGAGATGTAGGAGTCGCCGACCGACACGACCCACGGAGAACCGACCCCGGGACCGTCCGCTCGTGCCGGACTGGTGAGAGTGAGAGTGCTGACCGAGAGCGGCAGCAGGGTGAGGGCGAACAGTGCAGCGAGCCGACGCCTGAGGGCGGTGCGGCCGGGTGAGGATGACACCGGTGAGCCTCCTGTGGGAGCAAGAGGGGCCCGAGATGAGCCCTCCGGGCAACCTAATGGCCTGCGTCACACCAACATCAGTCTTGTTCTGGGGCGCTGGTTACTGGTAAGTAGCCCCAGGTCAGAGCGCCTGGGACACCGAGCTCATGTTGAAGTCGGGGATCCGTAGTGCCGGCGTCGCGGTCCGGGAGAAGTAGTCGTCGCCCCACTCGCGCGAGAAGCTGGGCACGGTCGCCGAGGCAGCCGTGTGCCGGCGGAGCAGGTCGACCGGACTCTCGTTGAACCGGAAGTTGTTGACGGCCCCGGTGATCTCACCGCCCTGCACGCGGTAGACGCCGTCCCGGGTCAGGCCGGTGAGCAGCAGGGTCTGCGGGTCCACCTCGCGGATGTACCAGAGGCAGGTCAGCAGCAGGCCGTCCTCCAGGTCACCGATCAGGTCGAGGTCCGTCCCGGCCCCTCCGCCCACCTCCAGCACCAGGTTGTCGATGCCCGGGGTCACCGGCTGACTGGTCAACCGTGCGGTCTCCCGGGTCTGCATCAGCGAGGTGACCTTTCCGTCCTGGAGCCAGTCGGTCCGTGTCAGCGGAAGGCCGTTGTCGTAGACGCTGGAGCTGTTGGAGGACCCACTGGTGATCACGAAGGGAGAGCACTCCAGACCGCCGTACGCCGGATCCGAGTACAGGTCGACCCCCGGGGCGACGAGCTGTTCTCCGATCCGGGTCCCTCCACCCGGACGGGCGTAGACCGATTGGCCCTCGTGAGCGATCCGCGCGCCGGCCGCCCAGTAGGCGTCGATCATCAGGTCGGCAGTCGCGGTCGGCGGCAGGACGGTGTCGTAACGACCGGCCGGGAGGTCGATCCGGCGAGCTCCCCAGTCCAGCCGCATCGCCAGGGCTTCGGCCATCGCGTACGCCGAGACGTCAGTGAAGTCGCGCGTGGCACCTCCGACCCACGCGCTGTTGGTCAGCGCGGTGTTCTTCCCGGTGCACCCGTAGTGACCGGTCGGTTGCACCTGGCGCAACCTCAAGCCCGTGCTGGACCCGAGGTAGGTGGTCGTGACCTCGTGGTTCACGAACCCGTAGAGGATCCGGCCAGCGGCCTCGGCTTGTCCGAAGGCGTCGCCGAGGTCCGCGGCGAACGTCCGGTAGACGTCGATGGTGGTCGCAGCAGCTTCTTCGTCCCAGTCCGGGCTGAGGAAGGACTCCACCAACGGCGCCCGGTCCTCCGCCGGATCGGCGACCGCGGCAGCCGCATCGGCCTGCTCGACCAAGGCGGTGACCTGGTCGGGTGACGTCGCAGTCCCGCTGACCGACGCGTTGCCGTCGCCGCGGAAGGCGATCACCGTGACCCCGAGGTCATGGGTGACCCCGTTGGTGGTGAGCGTGTTGTTGGCCCAGCGCAGGTTCGCGCTCGTGGAGTCGGTCACGATCACGATGCACTCGTCGGAGGTCGTGACCGACAAACCGTGCTCGACGAGACTCTGGGGGCGGGTGACCGACATCAGCTGTCCTCTCCTTCAGCCTCGTCCGCGACGTTGAGGATGCGCACTCCGCGGAACAGCGCGGTCGGACAGCCGTGGCTGACCGAGGCCACCTGGCCCGGTTGGGCCTTGCCGCAGTTGAAGGCACCTCCGAGGACGTAGGTCGACGGCCCACCGACGGCGCTCATCGAGTTCCAGAACTCGGTCGTGGTCGCTTGGTAGGCCACGTCCCGGACCTGCCCGGCCAGCTTGCCGTCCCTGATCGCGTAGAAGCGTTGCCCGGTGAACTGGAAGTTGAACCGCTGCATGTCGATCGACCAGGACTTGTCGCCGACGACGTAGATGCCGTTCTCGACCTGGCTGATCAGGCCCGCGGTGTCGGGCCCGGCGGGATCGGGCTGCAGCGACACGTTGGCCATCCGCTGGATCGGGATGTGACCGGGGGAGTCGGCGTAGGCACAGCCGTTGGAGCGGCCGCCGTTCAGTGCCGTGCCGAACTGGTGCGCCATCGGCCGGTCGAGCTGGTAGCCGACCAGGACGCCGTCCTTGATGATGTCCCACGCCTGGGTCTGGACGCCTTCGTCGTCGTACCCGATCGTGGCGAGACCGTACGGCGTGGTGCGGTCGCCGGTGACGTGCATCAGGCTCGAGCCGTACTGCAGGCTGCCCAGCTTGTCCGGGGTGGCGAACGACGTGCCGGCGTAGTTCGCCTCGTAGCCGAGTGCCCGGTCGAGCTCGGTGGCGTGCCCGATCGACTCGTGGATCGTCAACCAGAGGTTCGAAGGATCGATGACCAGGTCGTAGGTGCCCGCCGTCACGCTCGGGGCTCGCAGCTTCTCGGCGAGCAGGTCGGGCATCACGGCGAGCTCGGCGGCGAAGTCGTAACGGCCGTCGGTGAGGTACTCCCAGCCGCGACCCACCGGAGGTGCGAGCGAGGCCATCGAGTCGAACGTGTCGCCGTGGGAGCCGTAGATCTCGATGGACGGGTGCAACCGGATCCGCTGCTGCGTGGTGCTCGTCCCGGTCAGGTCTTCGTAGTACTTGTTCTCCAGGACCTGCTGCACGCTCGCACTGGCGTGATCGACCGCGTCGTGCGCGAGCAGGTCTGCGGTCCAGCGGGAGAACAACGCCGTCTTCTCACCGAGCGGGACGTCGAACGGGTTGACCTGGTACTCCGAGGCCCAGACGGCCTCGGCATGGACGGGCTCGGGAGCCAGGGCCACGGGGGAGCGGGTCATGCCTGCCGCGACCTGGGCCACGTTGACCGCCTGCTCGGCCAGGGTGATCGCTTCGTCGGTGCTCAGGACGACGCCTGCCGCGAACCCCCAGGCGCCCCGGTGGATGACCCGGACCGCGAAGCCCAGGTCCTCGACGTCCTCGGCTCCCTGCAGGTGTCCGTCACGCACGGAGAAGTGCTGGTAGCGCACCCGCTCGAAGCGGAAGTCTGCGTGCGTCACGCCGAAGTCCCGCGCCCGGGCAAGGGCCGCGGCCGCGAGCCGCCGGTACGGGAGCGCGGTGAACGTGGGGTCGATCAGGTCATCGGCGGCCATGCCGCGACACTACCCAGAAGGTCGGTCACGAACCGGCAAGGACCTGACGCACGGTCGAGCCGCTGCGGCCCTTGGTGACCTCGAGCTGGGTCGTGATCCGGCTGCGGAGCTCGGGTACGTGACTGACCAGTCCGACGACACGACCGCCGTCGCGGAGACTATCGAGAGTGTCCATCACGTCCTCGAGGGTGTCGGAGTCGAGCGAGCCGAAGCCCTCGTCGATGAACAGGGTGTCGATGTCGGTGCCGCCGGCCTCGTGCGCCACCGTGTCGGCCAGACCGAGCGCCAGGGCCAGGGACACGACGAAGGTCTCACCGCCCGAGAGCGTCGCCGGGTCCCGTCGTACGCCGTTCCAGTCGTCGCGCACGAGCAGGCTCAGCCCGCCCCGCTGCTCGCCGTACCCACGGTCGTCGGTGTGCTCGAGGGCGTAGCGCTGATCGGTCATCCGGGCCAGGCGCTCGTTCGCCGCATCGACGACTTCGCGCAGCCGCTCGGCGAGGACGTAGGCGGCCAGCCGCATCCGGAGCGGGTTGTCCACGCTCTTGCCCTCGACCAGCGCGGCGAGACCGGCAGCGAGGACGTGGCGTGCCCGCACCGGTGCCCAGGTGGTGAGTCGACGCTCGATCTCGACCGCGAGCTCGTGCGCCCTGGTGGCTCGGGCGAGGGCTGATTCATGGGCCGTGGCCGCTGAGGTTGCGGCGCGTTGCGCGGAGAGGTTCTGCCCGCGGAGCTCGGTGAGGTTGTGCGCCGGCGCGTCCATCGCAGCCGCCACGGCAGGGTCGGCGAGTGCTTCGGTGGCCGTGCGTCGGTGTACGTCGATCTCACCGAGCATCTCGGCGGTGGTGGTGGCCTCGCGCTCATCGAGACGAGCTCCCAAAGCCGAGTCGGCATCGTCGAAGCCGGCGGCCAGCGCGCCCTGGGCCAACGCCGCAGCCGCTTCCACACGGCTGCGCGAGGTCGCGTCCACGGTGTCGAGCGCCGTCATCGCGTCGTCCAGGAGTGCGCAGAAACGCTCGCGCGACGTCACCATCGACGCCAGGTCGTCGCGTGCCAGTTCGTCGGGTGAGGCACCGGGGCAGCTGAGGAGCTCGTCCCATGCCGCGGAGACCTCGGTGATCTCGGCCTTGGCCTGGTCGGCCTCCGCCGTGAGGGTGGCACGCTCGATCAGAGCCTCGGCCCGAGTGCGACTGGCGACCTGTTGCCGTGCCCGGCAATCTTCTTCGCGCGTGACCAGGACATCGAGCGCCGAGACGAGGGGTTCGAGCCGCTCGGCCTCGGCCACCGTGTTGGCCAGCTCGACGGCGAGTGATTCGCGATCGCGATCTCCCAACCTGGCATCCAGCGCAACCTGCTCGGCCTCGAGCGTGCTGACCCGGACTTCTCGCCCCTGGAGCTCGAAGGCAGCGTCCTCGTGGACCTTGCGGGCCTGGTCCTCCTCGGCGCGCCCGATCGCACCGGAATCCTGACGGGCGGGTGCGGGGTGCTCCGCGCTGCCGCAGACCGGGCAGGAACTGCCGACGGCAAGCCGACCTGCCAGCTCTCCGGCCATCCCGTTGATCCTGGCCTCGCGCACGTCGAGGTAGAGCTCGCGCGTCTCCTGGGCGTTGGCCGTCGCCGTCAGGACGTCCGTCCGGGCGGCGACGAGTTCCAGGCTGACGACTTCGGCGCGACGCGCGGCCGTGACCAGGGTCTCGAGCTGTTCGGCGCGTGCGAGGACTCCGGGCAGGAGCGCCGCCGCGGCACGGGCTTCCCGACTCGCCTGGGCAGCGTCGGCGATCAGGGCAGGGAGCTCGGCCAGCGCGATGTCGAGCTCGGCCACAGTCGTCTCGATCGTCTGGAGCTGTCCCTTGATCGCCGTACGGCGTTCGCGGGCTCGAGCACGGGCGGCGTCGCGGGGCGCAAAGGCCCGGGCCAGGGCCAGCGCATCGTGAGCCTCGCGCTGACAGCGCAGCAGACCGGGCCGGAAGTCCTCGATGCCCACCACGGTCAGAGACTGTCGGTGGTCCGCCCACACATCCTCGGCCGCAGTGGCACGCAGGTCGGCCTCGGCGGACCGGCTCAGCAGGGCGACCAGGGGAGTCGCCCGGAGGTGAGCCTCCAGTCGTGCGCGCCGATCCTCGGTCTCCTCCGATTGTGCGTCCAGCTCGCGCAACTCACGTCGGGCCCGGGTCCCACGCAGGCGCAGCTCGTGCGTCCGCTCGGCATCGGCCAGCACTGTCGCTGCTGCCTCGGCGTCCTGCTGCCGGCTCTGCCAGGACTCCGCTGCCAGCGCACCGGTCGCGCTCGTGGCTTCCTGGTGCTCAGCGAGCCAGGCGGCGATGCGTCCGTCGTCGGCCGCCCGTGCCAGGTCACCGAACCAGTCGGGCGCCTCTTCGACGCCGACGACCTCGGCGTACCGGTTGAGGGACTCGGCGACGGCGTGGGCAACCTCGTCACTGGCCCGGCGTGCGCTGGTACGCCGCTCGACCAGCCACTGCTCGACCCGTTCGAAGCGATCGGTCCGGAAGAGCTGCTGCAGCACGGCGTGCCGCTCGACCGAGGTGGCGCGGAGGAATGCCTGGAACCGGCCCTGGGGGAGCAGCGCGACCTGGTTGAACTGGGTACTGGTCATGCCGAGGAGCGAGGTGACCAGGAGTCCGGCGTCATCGAGACGGTTGGTCAGGGTGGTCCAGGTGCCGCCGACCAGCTCCTCGACCACGACGTGGGCCTGGACCTTGGTCTCACCGGCGCCGCGCAGCTTCGGACGGAACCAAGCGGGCGACCGGGTGAACCGGAACTGCCGCTCACCGATGCTCAGCCGCAGGGTCACTTCGGGCGCTGCCTGAGGCGGTGCGTGGTCACTGCGCAGGTGCTTGGCTCCCGCACGATCACCCGGAACCTGGCCGTAGAGCGCGAACGAGACAGCGTCGAGCACGCTCGTCTTGCCGGCTCCGGTGGCACCCGTCAGCAGGAACAGTCCGGCCGCCGACAGGTCGTCGAAGTCGACCGCGACCGTCCCCGGAAACGGGCCGAACGCCGTGATCTCGAGCTGGTGGAGCCTCATCCTGCCCCCACGACGACGTCGGCCTCGGGATCGTGGGCGCAGGCCTCACAGGCGTCGCGCAGCAGCGCGCTCTCGGCGGTGGTGGCCGGCTCGCCGCGGATGTCGGCCACGAAGTCGAGGGCAATCTGGTGGTCGCTGCGACCCTCGACGCCGGCCCGGCGGCGCTCGCCGGGAGCGAGCGGGGGAGCGAACTGGATCGCGACGGCAAACGGGAAGCGTTGCTGGAGTCGGGCCATCGCCTGCGCCGGTCGGACCGGATCCGTCAGCACGGCCTGCACCCAGGAATCCTCTGCCGGGGTGAACCGCTCGGCGCTGAGCAGCTCCTCGAGGTCGCCCTGCAGTCGTGCCAACGGCCGCGGTACGGGCGCCTCGACGAAACGTGAGGCCGCGACTCCGCGTGCATCGAGGTCGATCAGCCAGCAACCCTTGACGTGGTCGGCCTCGGAGAACGAGTAGGCCAGCGGCGACCCCGAGTACCGGATGGCCGGCGTGATCGTGTGCCGGCCGTGCAGGTGTCCCAGAGCCACGTAGTCGATGCCGTCGAAGAGCTCGGCAGCGACCACGGACACCCCGCCCACTGCGATGTCGCGCTCGCTGTCGCTCGGCAGACCGCCCATCACGAACGCATGGGCCAGCACGACCGACCTCGCGCCGCTGTGCGTCGACAGGTCTGCACGTACCCGGTCCATCGCGGCAGCCAGGGCCGCCTCGTGGGACCGCCCCGGCAGGTCCCAGGCCCGGCGTACGACGTCCGGCTCGAGGTAGGGGATCCCGTACACCGCGACCGTGCCGTGCTCGTCGTCGAGGAGGATCGGTTCGTCGAGGCGGGCCGCATCGGTGCGCAGGTGGAACCCCGCTGCGTCGGCTAGCCGTGCGTTGAAGCCGAGGCGGCGTGCGGAGTCGTGGTTGCCGCTGGTCACCACGATCCGTGCGCGGCTGCTCGCGAGCCGTGCAAAGGCATCGTCCGCGAGCGCCACCGCGTCGACCGGAGGCAGCGCACGGTCGTAGACGTCGCCGGAGATCACGACGAGATCGACGGCCTCGGCCTCGATCGTGGAGATCAGGTGATCCAGGAACGCAGCTTGGTGGGTGAGCATCTCCTGACCGTGGAACTGCCGCCCCAGGTGCCAGTCGGAGGTGTGGAGGATGCGCACGCCTTCACGCTAGGACCGCCCGCCCACAAAGGTGAGATCACACGCCGAAGCGACCGGCCCCGGCATAGACGACACACCGGTCGGAGCGCGTGAACCCGACAAGTCCGACACCGGCGCGCTCGGCGAGGTCGACGGCCAGGGACGTCGGGGCGCCGACGGCGGCGACCACGGCGATCCCCGCGACGACCGCTTTCTGGACCAGCTCGAAGCCCACGCGACCTGACAGCACGAGCACGGGAGGGACCGGCTGACCGGTCAGGACCCTGGACCCCACGACCTTGTCGACCGCGTTGTGCCGCCCGACGTCCTCGCGAACCACGGCCACGTTTCCGGCGGTGTCGAAGAGGCCGGCGGCATGCAGCCCGCCGGTCCGGGCGAAGCCCGGCTGGGACGCGAGCAGCTGGTCGGGCAAGGTCCGGACGAGATCCAGGTCGACGGCCAGCTCGCAATCGGGCGCGGGTGCGTTGCGCAGGGCTTCGTCGATCGATTCCGTTCCGCAGACTCCGCACGCCGAGCTGATCGCGCGCGCCTGCGGCAACCGATCCGGTACGACGGTGCTCGTCACCGTGACGACGTTGAACTCCTCAGGCTCGGAGAGGTCGACGTCGGTGCAGTACTGGATGGACGCGATGGCGTCGGAGGGGAGGATCTGCTCGTGGACCAGCCAGCCCGCGGCGAGCTCGAAGTCGTGACCGGGTGTGCGCATCGTGACAGCCAGCCGTTGGGCCGGCGCTCCGGGCCAGGCCAGACGGATCTCGAGGGGCTCCTCGGTCGCCAACCTGTCCTCGTGCGTGACGTGCTCGGCACCCCGCACCTCGAGCACCTGGGCGCGGACAGTCGGACCCGGTCGGCGAGCGCGCGACTGGGTCATCCGACGTACCGTTCCCGGGCTCGCAGCCGGCTGCGCATGTCGTCACCGGCATCGACCAGCACCCGGCGCATGCTTGCGTTCAGTGCGGGATCCGCGATCAGGGCGTCGGTGCGCGCCAGCGTTTCCCCGGCGACCGCCGTGATCGGGTAGAAGAACAGCGCCGCGTCGGCCAACCCCCAGCCGGCGCGGATCGACGTCGTACCGGGCAGTTCGTCGAAGTAGCGCTCGACGTACGGCGCCAGCAGCTCGTCGTGACCCGTCTGCCACATCCCGGTGCCGATCGCCTCGATCTCGTAGTTGGAGGCGTCGACCTCGCCGGTGAACCGTTGCCAGGCCCACGCCTTCGCATCGGGGTCGGCGAGTCGGGCACGGCACCAGGCGTGCGAGATCTGGGTCTTGGCGTCGTTGTCGTCGGCCAGAGCCCGGTCGAGCTCGTCGAGGTCGGTCGCCCCCAAGGTGGTCAGACGTTTGAGGGCTCGCCAGCGCAGTCCGGCGTCGATCTCCAGAGCGGGGAACAGGCCTCGGTCCAGGAACGAGCTGAGCTCACCCGGATCCGTCGCGGTGCTCAGGGCCCCCTGGATGGCCGCGAGCTGGAGATCGGAGTTCATCGGGGCCGAGAACGCGCGTGCCAGGAAGGCGTCGTGGATCTGCGACCGGGCGTCGTCCGGCTCGGCGACGACCGCGAGCAGCTTTGCGTGCACGAGACCCCGGGCACCCTCGCCGTCCTCACCTGTCCACTGACCCAGCGAGGTCAGCGCCGTGTCCTGCTCCTCGTCCGGTACGCCGGCACAGATCACCCGGACAGCGGCGGCCGGGTCCAGGCGCGCGTGGTGGACGCCGTTGCGCACGGTGTTCCAGATCGTGGCGCGCAGCAGCGGATCGGTGGTGCGCGCCATCAGCTCGGGGAGTGCAGCGGCCGTGGTCGGATCGATGGTCAGGTCCGCCCACGCGGTGTCGCCGGCGTCCAGTACCACCGCGGCCTGGTCGGGAGCCGCGAACTGTGTCCGGTCAGCACCGACGACGACGTCTGACGTCACCCAGGTGTCGCCGTCCCAGGTCGCTGCGCTGAAGGCGTGGGTGCGCGCGGTCGCGACGCCTCCTGGCGGCGTGAGCACCAGTGCTCCGCCATCCCGGTCGAGGTCGATCCGGTCGAGTCCGGCAGTGCGCAGCCAGGCCGAGGTCCACTCGCCGAGGTCACCGGCACCTGCGGCCTCCCACGATCCGAACAGGTCTGACATGGTGGCGTTGCCGAACCGGTGGCGCTCGAAGTGGTCGCGGACGCCGTTGAAGAACACTTCGTCCCCGACCCGGTGCGCGAGCTGGGTCAGCACCGCGTGGCCCTTGGAGTAGGAGATGCCGTCGAAGTCCTGCAGGGCTGCGTCGGCGTCGAGGGCTCCGGTGCCCGCCACCGGGTGCGTCGAGGGTCGCGAGTCGGCCGTCAGGCCCCAGTTCTTGCGTGCAAGCGATGCCCAGACGAGGGCCTCGGAGAACTCCGTGACCTCCGCAGTGACCCGGTTGCCCATGTACTCGGCGAAGGCTTCGTTCAGCCACAGGTCGTCCCACCAGGTCGGCGTGACCAGATTGCCGAACCACTGGTGGGCCATCTCGTGGGCCACGGTGGTCGCACGCTGGATGCGCAAGCTCCGGGCGACCCTGGTGGTGAAGAGCAGCCCTTCGCGGAAGGTGACGCAGCCCGGGTTCTCCATCGCGCCGGCGTTGAACTCGGGGACGAAGGCCTGGTCGTACTTGCCGAACGCGTACCGGATCCCGAAGAGCCGGTGGAACTCGTCGAAGCACTGCCCGGTCAGCGTGAAGAGCTCGTCGGCGTCGGCTTCGAGCGCCGATGCCATCGAGCCACGGCACAGCAGGCCGAGGTCGATCCCGTCGTGCTGGCCCGCGATGCGGTGGTAGGGCCCGGCGACTAGCGAGACGAAGTACGTCGAGAGCGGCTCGCTCTGCTCGAACTCCCACACTCCTGGTTCGACCTGCTGGCCGGCCGCGTTGGCTGCGACGATCCACGAGTCCGGCGCTGTCACGTGCAGTGTGTACGGCGCCTTCAGGTCGGGCTGGTCGAAGCACGCGAACACCGAGGGCGCCGCGCTCATGAAGCTCATCTGGTAGACGTACGCCGATCCGTCCGCCGGGTCGACCGCCCGGTGCAGGCCCTCGCCGTCGTTGCGGAAGCCCATCACTGCCTCAACGACGATCCGGTGCTCTCCGGGAGCCAGGTCAAGCGGGTAGCGACCTTCGTGGAGCGCGTCGACCGGTAGTCCGATGCCGTCGACGGTGATCGAGGTCAGCGAGACCGGCTTGAGGTCCAGGAACGTCTCACCGCCGCGCGAGGTCAGCTCGATGACGGTGGTGCTCGGGAAGGTGTTCTCGTCGCGGAAATCCAGCGTCACGTCGTACGAGGTGAGGGTGAGGAGGTCGTACCGGGCCCGGGATTCGTCACGTTGCAGACTGCGCACACCTCACACACTAAGGTCGCCGCCATGAGACGTGCCCGACGAGGGGTGCTGGCGTTCGCGGTCGGCACGGTCCTGCTCGCTTCGACCGCTGCCTGCGGCGATCGGGGCGGCGCGACGCCGGCGACGCACCCGACGGCGGCCGGTGCCGTGTGCACGCAGCCGGACGGCAGCCTGCTGCGCACCGTCGTCGACCTCGACGGCGACGGCAAGCCGGACCAGCTGACGTACTACCCGGCGAAGGGTTCGTGCCACGCCTACCTGGCCGCGGCCATCGGCGACGCCCAGCTGACTGCCACGATCGGCGGACCGCTGGCTGATAGCGCAGTGCGGTCGCGGGACCTGACGGTCATCAACCTCCCGGGGCACACCGGCAACGTCCTGCTGCTGCGTCAGGCACATCCGCGCGGCGGCTTCGCCGCAACCCTCTTCGGGTTTGCCCAAGGCTCGTTCGCCGCGCTCACCGCGGACGGCAGGCCGCTGTTCGACTTCGTGGCGACCGACGTGATGACGGCGCCCTACAGCGCGCACTGCACCTCCGGTGGGTTCGACGTCCTGCGCGGGTCGCGGGTCGGCCAGCGCTGGACGGTCACCCGCACGTCGTACCGCGTGAGTGGGAACACCGTCACCGCGGATGCCAGCACCCAGATCGCTTCGGGGCTGAGCGACCTCGACCTCCAGCGTCGGTACGCCGACGTGGCCTCCTACGACCTGTTCACCGGCTGCAGCGTCCACTGAGCCCGAGTGGCACGCTGGTGCCATGAACGAGGCCTCACGAGACACCCTGAGATCCGTCGAGCTGACCCGGATCGGTGAGGGTCGCTACAAGGCGACCAACCGTCGCGGGGGAGTGCTGCCGATCGGCAGTGGCGAGGATCCCGACTTCACGCCGGTCGAGCTGCTGCTCGCCGCGATCGCTGGCTGCAGCGCGATCGACGTCGACCTGATCACCGGCAAACGTGCGAAGCCGACGTCGTTCGACGTGCACGCCGAAGGCGACAAGATCCGCGACGACGACGGCAACCACCTGGTCAACCTCAAGCTGGTCTTCGATGTGGTCTTCGGCGACGACGAGGCCGGCGACGCTGCCCGAGGAGTCCTTCAGCGCGCCATCGAGCAGTCGCGGGACCGGCTGTGCACCGTCAGCCGCACCGTGGCGCTCCCGAGCCCGGTCGAGATGGAGCAAGGCGTCATTTCACCGAGGTGATCGTGACCGGTTCCTTCGGGGCGCCGTCGCCCGGGCCCATCCCGACCGTGCCGATGCCCTTGGCGGCGATCGCCTTGACCACGGCCAGGCCCGAGGCGTCCATGTGGCCCAGCACGGTGTACGCCGGCGGGAACTCCGAGTTGCCGTAGACGAGGAAGAACTGCGACCCGTTGGTGTCCGGACCTGCGTTGGCCATCGCGATGGTTCCGCTGTTGTAGGTGCACACGGATCCGTCGGACGCGCAAGGCTGCAGACGCGGGTCGTTCTTCACGAGCTCGTCCGCATAGCTGTAGCCGGGACCGCCCATACCGGTGCCGGTCGGGTCGCCGCACTGGAGCACGTAGTACCCCTGTGTGGTCAGCCGGTGGCACTTGGTGTTGTCGAAGTAACCCTGCTGCGCCAGGGACACGAACGAGTTCACCGTGCACGGAGCCGTGGACGGCTCCAGGGTGACCGGGATGTCACCGTGGTTGGTCGAGATGACCAGGCTCGTCGGATTCGACGACGGGGGGTTGCCCGGCGGCGGCGTGACCGTCCTGGCGGCGTGCCCGCTCGCGGGGTACGTGCACTTCGGGGCGCTCCCGGTGACGGTCTTGCCGGTCGTGTCGGAACTCCCCGAGCTTCCGCAAGCTGCGACGAGGACGAGCGGGGCGAGGACCAGGGCCAGGGCGCGAAGTCGGGTCACGCGGAGATGGTAGCCAGAAGGGCCACGGACTTCAGTCCATGGCCCTTCCGGCAGGTCGGTACGGCGTGAGCGCCGACCTCACATCTCGTAGTGCTCGTTCGGGTCGCCGTCGAAGAGGCGCCCGTCCTCGCGGCCCAGCGCGGTGATCGCGGCGACCTCGTCGTCGCTGAGCTCGAACTCGAAGATGTCGCCGTTGGACAGCTGGTGCGCGGCCACCGTCGACTTCGGGATCGGGACAGAACCCAGCTGGAAGTGCCAGCGCAGCACGACCTGGGCGGGGGAGACCCCGTGCGCCTCGGCGGCGTTGCGGACGGCGTCCTCTTCGAACAGCGCCTTCGCCTTGGCCAGCGGGCTCCACGCGACGGTGCGGATCCCGAGCGAGTCGTGGACGGCGCGCAGCTCTTCCTGCGGGAAGTACGGGTGCATCTCGATCTGGTTCACGGCGGGGACCACGCCGCTGGTGTCCATGATCCGGTCGAGGTGCTCGGCGGTGAAGTTCGAGACGCCGATCGTGGTGACCAGGCCGTCGCGCTGCAGGTCGACCAGCGCACGCCAGGCCTCGCTGTACTCGTCGCGCTTCGGGTTCGGCCAGTGGATCAGGTGCAGGTCGATGTGGTCCAGACCCAGTCGACCGAGCGACTCGTGCGTGGAGACGATCGCGTCGTCGTACGCGTGGTGGCGACCCGGCAGCTTGCTGGCGACCCGGAACTCGGGACGAGCCACGCCCGAGCGGCGGATCGCTTCGCCGACGGTCATCTCGTTGCCGTAGTTCACCGCGGTGTCGATCAGGCGGTACCCGGCTTCGACGGCGCTCAGCATCGCGTCGAGCCCGTCGGCGCCCTGGAGGCCGGTGGTGCCGAAGCCGACAGCGGGCAGCTCGGTACCGTCGTTGAGGTCATAAATCGGGATTTCCATCGCAACTCTCACGTTCTGCTCGCAGGTCGTCTTCGGGACCA
>JACXTT010006327.1_pt1 | contig 16926 bp, 15 predicted proteins | sample 9270951 | NCBI WGS metagenome assembly JACXTT01 (sample SAMN15532306, study PRJNA645909) | rock metagenome | isolation source: weathered quartz diorite | place: Puerto Rico | collected 2017-06-21 | reverse complement strand
GACGTTCAGGGCCAGCACGTACCCAGGGGCCGTTGCTGGACGCGGGCTCGCCTCGGCCGCGCGCACGATCTCTTCGAGCCGCTCTTCTTTCAGTCCCGAGACGCCAAGGTCCGGGCGCAACTGCATCTCCGCGTCGCTAATGCCGGGAATGAGTTCGCGCGCGAGCGCCTCGCACTTTTCTTTTTGGAGTTTGTCGGACACCTTCTCGCCCCGGGCGATCTCGCGACCGCGCCGCGTGCGCTTGCCTGCTTGCTTCTCCGTTGAGACACGCACCAGCAGCAGGGCGCGCGTCGTCGGTTCAATCTTCCAGCCATTCGCTGTCATCGGTTCTCGATCCTTTATGGTTGGTCGTTCACTACACCAACAATGCAACCGAAAGCTATCAGTGCCGACTAAGAAGTCAATCGGCGTTAACACCATGCCGTAGCGTCACTTAGATTGGCTTGAAAAGTTTGCTGATCCGCTGTATTCTTGCGGTGCGAAAGCCGTAGGTGTGTTCGAACGGTTCAACTAGGAGTTACGCTAACTTGAAATGTCGCTGGTGCCTTCACGAGTTCGCGGCGCAGCGCAGCACCAAAAAGTTCTGCTCGGCCAAGTGCCGCGTCTATCACCATCGGTGGCAGGACGCCGAGCGGAACGAGCGGCGTGCGTTGCGAGCGATACGAAAGGAAGCCCGCGAGCACGCGAAACAGAACTACCTGGCCGCGTGCCGCGTCCCGTTCATTCCGCCCGAGACCGCCCTCAAGCCCACCCGTGGGACCCGGGTGACGTGGGCCGCGAATCCCAACGCCATGGGCGTCGGGCAGGATGACAGCCGCCGCTATGGGCGGGCGACGCGCCCTGGTGGCTTTTCCATAGCTCAAGAGGAACGCAAGCGTGCCAAGCAGCTCGCGCGGCTCGCGAGCCTCGACGCACGTGTTAGAAACGCCGTGGGCCGGAGCTTGAGGATCATTTTACCGAAGGAGTAGGAGCAATGCGCGTCAGAAACGACGAGATGTCCCTAACCCAAACGGCGGCGGTGCTTGGTGTGGATCGTGCCACCGTGTGGCGCTGGCTGCGCCGCAAGATCATCGCCTCGCGCGCGCGGAGCGGCCATTTAGTGCCGGTGCTCGCGAGCGTCGTGGCCCTGCGCGCCCAGCGCGATCTCATCGCCAAGCTGAAGGACACCGCCAAGCGCGCGAAGCCGAAGAGTCGCAAGCCCACTTTCCTCTACGCAGGTGGCGTGACGGCCGGACGCGGACGCGGGAAATGGTTCCCGTTCATCATCGGCAGGCACGGCATCGAAAACGCGCCGCGCGGCTCGCGCAACGCGGACCTGATGGTGAAAGCCCACGATGTACACCAAGCGTGGAGCATCGCCACCGACTGGCATCTCGACGCGGCCTGAAACATTCCCTGCCCGGACGCTTCTCCTGAACGCCGGGTCAACACCAAAGAAAGCCAAGCTCCGCACGCCGGGGAGCGAAAGGAGGCCACAGCACCAACGTAGGAGTAGTGCACCATGCACACGTACAAAGTAGTGACTAGCTCGGGCATCGCGCACGTCCACAACGTGCTCGAAGACCCGCAGATCATCGACGAGTTTCTCGTGTTCACCCGCCTCGGCGCCCCCGACGTGAAATTCCTCGTCGTCAATGTGATCAGCTTCGGGGTGACCCAATGAACGCCCCGACCTTCGATCACATCCCGGCCGAATTGCAAACGCTCACGCGCTGGATCGTGTGGAAGCTCGAGCCGCGCGCCAACAGCGACAAGCCCACCAAAGTGCCGTACACGGTGGGCCATCGGCTGGCCTCAACGACTGAGCCGGGCGATTGGATGACCTTCGCTGCCGCGCGCACGCTCGCGGAAACGAACGGCTACAACGGCATCGGGTTTGTCTTCACGGACACGCCCTATGTGGGCATCGACCTCGACAAAGTGCTCACGGACGACGGCGTGAATCCCGAGGCGGCGGCGATCGTCGAGCAGTTGGACAGCTACACGGAAGTCTCGCAGTCGGGCACCGGGCTGCACGTGATTGCGAAAGGCAGCTTGCCACCCGGCCGACGGCGGCAGGGCTGGCTCGAGATGTACGACCGGTCCAGTCCGCGCTACTTCGCGCTCACCGGCACCGTGTGGAACGGGCACAGCACCATTCAGGACCGGACAGCGGCCGTGGCCTCGGTGCATCGGGAGCGCTTCGGCAACGAAGCGGCACCGAGCCCGGTCGTTGCTCCGGCTCAATCGAGCGAAGTCCTCACGCTGATGGAGCAGGCCGCGCCGAAGCTGTACCATCGCCTCGTGATCGCCGGGGAGACGGTGCCCGGTAAGTCCGAGTCCGAATCAGACGAGGCATTGGCCATCCTGGCCGCGCGGTTCACGCGTGATCCCACGGTGATTCGGGCCGTGCTCGATGCGTCCGGGCTCACGCGGCCGAAATGGACCACGCACAAGAGTTATCTCGAGCGCACCATCGCGCACGCGTTGAAGGTCGTTCCAGCGCCGTCCGCTGCCGATCCAACGCGCCGGGCCCGGTCGGTGGCCGAGATCATCGCGAACGGGCTGCCGCAACCGCCCGCCGTGGTCGTCCCTGGTCTCGCGTGGAAAGGCCGGATCACGCTGGTTGCCGCGACGGAAGGGATGGGCAAGTCCACGCTCTTCGCCGAGGCCGCGCGCGCCGTCACGACCGGCCAGCCGTTTCTCGGGAAGTTCCCCACGGTGCAAGGCGCGGTGCTCTGGGTGGTGTCGGAAGAGGCGGAAGACGACGTGATCCTCCGCGCCGTGGCACTCGATCCCCGCCATTCCGGTCTAGCGCACCTGTACTTGCAGGACCATCCGGTCCAGCCGCTCGATGACCTCGAAGCGGAGATCGCGAACCGCGCACCTCGGCTCGTGATCATTGACACCGTGCACAGTTGGGCGGGGACACTGATCGAGCAAGCATCCCAGTCCGATTCATGGCGCCCGGTAATCGAGACCATCCAGCGCGCGGCTCGACGAGGCCCGCTGCAACCGGCCATCCTCATGTCGGCCGAAGCGACAAAAAAGACGGGCGACTACAAAGACTCCGCCAGTATCGGGCACGGGGTGGATGTGGTGTTCTCGATGCGGCAGAAGAAAAGCGATCCGATCTCTCGGCAGGTGGAGCGGAAGAAAGCGCGTTGGGCCGTGTCCGACCTCTGGTACCAGCAGAAAGAGGGCCGCCTCGTGCAGATTCCCGCCCCGGATGCCAGCGACAAGGAGCGCGAGGCACTGACGCATGCGGCCGATGACCAAGCCCTGCTTGGCGCGCTCGACCAAGGGCGGGCCGGGGTTGTGATGCTGGCGGAGCGGTTGCACTGGGGCAAGCCACGGGTTGAACAGGCAATGGCCCGTGTGCTCAAGCGTGACCCGGCCGAGGTTCGAGTGGTTGGGCCCGCTGACCGGCGGCAGTTCGAGAAGGTGTTCTAACACGGGGGTCAGGGCTCCGGGGGATGTGGTCTGGTGCGCACATACATAAGTGCGCAGACCTCCAGACCACATCTCACCCCCGTGAGAGCCTAAAAGTCTGAAGTGGTCTCAGACCACATCGGACCTCCAGACCACATCTCGAATGGCGACTAGGACGGACCTCGGACCTGCGGGTGTAGAGGCGCCAGTATCGCGACAGTACTTTCGCTTGTCTGGGCTCAGGGTCAGCAACTAGCGCCGACGCGGCGAACGCACGAGGATCGCGGACGAAAATTCCGCATCGTAATATACGTACGCACAGGCTCGAGGATCGGCGCGTGAATTTTTATGCGTTGGTCTGGATGCCAACGGGGTTACCCGCGTTGGGGAGCAGAATGAAAATAATTGTAACATTTACAGTTAAGTGATCGCGACCGCGAGCGGAGGACCGGCACCCCGTCCCCCCAGCCGGTCGAACCTCGAGCGCTAGTCGGACGCGCCGCGGGCAGAGTTTTTCGATTTTCAGCCGTAGAACCACCGCAGAAGCGCCGTAGAATGAGCGTCAGGAGCACGTAGAATATGAAGACCAGGGTCATCAAGTCTGACAGTATCGCGACACTAACCGACGACCCCGATCTGACCTTGGATGGTCACCTCCCACACCAGTGCGAGGCGATCCTCGGGAACGGCCGCCGCTGCCGCATGCGGCTGGTTTCGAAAACGAACGATGGCCATTGGTATTGTCGCCACCACCGGCCCCCCCGGGGCGTCCGGGCCGCGTATGGCTGGAAGGAACTCGTCTGGGCCCTACTGACTCGGCTCGAACAGTTGGAGCCCGAGACGATCAAGCGGGCGTCCGTTGATCCCGAGTTCAAGCGGCTGGCGGACGTCCTCCTTTGATGGGACTCCTCATTTGGCAGGAGAAGACCCGTGACACTGACGGTTGAGCAAACCTTTGCGGACGATCCTCGCGCGCGGGCTCGTCCCCACGTTTCGGGCAGGTCGCCAATCTCGCGGGAGAGCGATTCGAGTGACATCAGGCCGAGTGTAGACAACCCGGTGCGCGGCCTCGAACGCGAGATCAGGCTCGACCGCGCGGAGCTCTACGAGCGCGTTTGGTCCCAACCGGTTTCGAAGCTCGGGGCAGCGATCCCGCCGTCGTCACGGCGTTCTGCTTGCTGCGCTTGTGTGGGCATTACACGGTGGCGGAGCCGGAGGACTAACCCCTTGACGATCTTTGCGAGCGACAACGCTCTACACATGGACACCGGACTCGCAATCCGCTGCCTGCCGAAAGCTAACGGGTAAGCCTCAACGGAATTAGTGCTGATGCCACTTGGGCATTCGCGACCGTGAGGAAGTCTTACTGCGAACTCGATCACAATCGGATTCCAGGTACCGACTCCGACGGTCGATACGGGGGGGGGCGGGTAACGGGCCGTGCGGCGGCGGCGCGGGCAGACTTCCTTTCGACGCGAGCGTTGCTCAACTCCGTGCGGCCAAGGCACCTCTATTGCTCGCACAGCAGAGCAGAACTCCGGAAACGCTGTCGCGTGACCAAGATTAGTGCTCGCCACCGCGTCCTCCTCATCGGCCTGTGCACTCAGCCGATGCAGATGCGCCCACTCAGAGCAAGCTTTGACCCCGTCACCCAGAGCTGGGTAGCTATCTACTTGTCGTTCTCATAACCGATCTGCCAGAAGCACATGTCCACCAGCTTCATGAGCGGGTAGCGCACGCGGGCACTGCGCTCGATTCTGAGTTGTTCCTGCCGGAGCTCATCAACGTTCTCCTGGCAAAACCCGAGAGCGCGTTCGATGAACCGGCTGTTCAAGTGCGAATACTTGAATCCACGACTCTTGAAGCCGTCGACAAAGTACCGATCGCAGGCGGGCAAGCAGCCGAAGGTGCCAAGAATGATCTTGGTGATCAGCGTGTCGGTCGGTTGGTCCGATTCGTCGGAGGAAACAAAGGCACTGTAAGACTCACGAATAGCGTTGATCAACTCCTCGATCTTTGGGATAAGGCGAGCATGCGTCTCGCTCGCACCGAAGTCCACGTTCCACAGCCCGTCGTAGGACCTATTCGCGATTAGATCAACGACGCTGCGATGGACGGTGTACGTGTGCTGGAGAAGGAAGCTCGAACCGCGGTACATGCCCCAGCTGGCCAGATAGAACCCCAGCTGAAGAGCGGCGTGGTCGCACTCGCGGGCAATGCCTCGGCGCCTCGCCCGGCGGAAGTACGTGTAGCAGTGCTCCCATGACCGATACCGGTGGTGTTCGTTCCGGCCCTCCCGATAGTAGGCGGCGATCGCCCGGTGGATGCTCACGAATGTGCCTCACGCGACCGAGTGCGTTGGGGCTTCGGTTACCAATGCCTTGAGGCTTCGGTTACCAATCCGGCAAGAACCGAAACCATTCTCCGCTCGCCAAACGTCGCCGGACGCAGCACACTTCGCTAGAACGGACGTTACGCCAGTCGAGCACTGGAAGGCCGCCATGGTTCTTTACGGCCACAGCCGTGCTGCTGGCATTCGCGACTCCGGTATACTGGCATGATCCAGGACTGACCCGTCGAGTGAGGTCAATGACCCCTCGATGTGCCTGAAGGAAAGCTGGGGGCCATGATCGGTCGGGCACAGTTCGAGCGCATAAGAGCGAGGCATGGTGCGCATGCGAGTTGGGCCGTGTGGACCCCGCCAAGCCGACGACCAAAATCAAATGTAGGCGACTTGACTGTTCTTGACCCCGGTGCAAATCCCAGTCTTCTGGCGATCCTCCGACCAGACGTCGTACTGGCTGGCCTCAACTTCTCCCGACATGTTTCCGCCACAGCACCCTTCAGCAATTTTCACGACCCCCGCCCGCAGGCGCAGGACTACAAGATCCGGTTTGCATTTCATGCGACGCCGTACTACGGCGCCTATATGACGGACGTCATAAAGGACGTGGAGATGCTCAAGTCGGCGGATCTTTTGCGGTACATCACACCTGAGTTGATTCGTAAGAACGTGACAAGGTTCCGAGGCGAGCTGCAGGATCTCGAAACAGAGAGGCCGATCATCCTCGCATTCGGCGGTGCGGCCCACGCGCTACTACGCGACAATCTGTACACGAACGAGTACTCTGCACTGGTCAAGCTGACGCACTACAGCCGCCGGATCGGCATGCAGGAATACCGTAAAGCAGTATTGGCGCAGATTGGTGAGGGCATGAGCGGTGTTTGTTGGTAGCGTTCTGGGACAGGACGACGCGATCGAGCGAGCCAAGCGCCTGGAGCGGCGCTCAACGGCACGTGCGGAGCGCGAGCAGCTCCTGCGGTCTGAGGCGGGGTGAGGGCGGCGCAGGAGGAGGTGCGCGGTCTCTACGCCGAAATCGGGCGGCTAGCGGCGGGGATCCGCGATCAGACCTCGAGGGTTCAGGTGGACGCGGGCTCTGAGGATGTCCGCTGCGTCATCACGACGGGCTCGGCCAGCGTCTCCACACCGAGATCCCGCGTCAACGAACCCCCCTCTTTGCCCTTGCGCCTTGCGCCGGATCAACGCCGCCCCGCCTCACCCATCAATGACGTGACCCTTCATCAGACAACCAGGGGCAACCTGTTTGCCCTAATGTTTGCCGGTCCGTGATGGATCTGGAGGGATTTTGCGGTCCCACATGACCCTAGGTGAGCACAAAAACGGCGGGCCCGCATGAACCCGCCGTCTTTGGAGACCGGTGCTCTACCAATTGAGCTACGGACCTAAGAATTGCTGCGGCTGGAAGTTACAGAATCCGGGACGACCGCGAAAGACGCACCGGGTTAGCAAACCGGTGCTCTGCGAATGTGAGACACGGACCTAAGAATTGCTGCGGACGGATGTTAGGTGCCGGCGCAGAGGGCGTCATGTTTGCCGTTTGTCTGCGGTTGCCAAGCCGTTTCGCTACGGCGGCGCCCAGTTCCTTCTTAATCAATATGTGTTGTAGCGGTCGAACATCGAGCGCGTCCGCCGCCCGTACAGGTTCATGATCTCGCCGTCCGACATGCCGGCGCGTCGAAAGTCTCGCGCCGCCGTAGCGCCGGAGGTCGTGCACCAGCGTGCCCTCGAGCCCGGCGCGCTTGGTTGCCCGCTTCCACGCGTACCGCACCGATCCGAGCGCCCGGCCATGACGGTGGAACACGTACAATCCGTTCCGTGCCGCCCAACGCCTCTTGATTAGCGCCTTGAACGCCGGCGCCAGCCCGAAGGGGAACACCGTGATGACGATCTGACCGTCGGTCCGGATGTGAACAAGCGCGTCAGGCGGAAAGACTTTGGCTGCAGCGCCTGCGTCCCTTCCTGGACGAGGGGCGTGCAGATCGGCGTAGAGCGCAACCAACAATCCGCCGGCGGTGGCGGCGGAGCGCACAGGAAGACCCGACACGTCAGGCGCGGATGATCCACCGTGGTCACGGCACCTGGACCTGCGCGGGCGCGCCCAGCTGGCCCGTGGTGCCCGACACGATGACGAGGTAGCGTCGCGGTGTCAGGATTTCTCCATGCACGATCTGCCGGATCGGGCCGACCGCGTTGACGATGGCCGCACCCGCTGGATTAGCCGTAAACGCTGACAGCGGCTCGAGCTCTCCGCCACCATCCGCCTGCGTCGAGAGCGCCAGGACATACGGCTGCTTCGGCTGTAGACCCGTCACCGCCGCCTGCAGCACTTGTGTCAGCCCCTGGTCGAACAGCGTGACGCTGGTTAGCGCCGTTGCAACGGCGGTCTTGTCACCAGCCAGAGGCCCCAATGCGAGATGCGCGGCCTGCCCCATCATGCCGAGCGGCTGCAGTCCTTGCCGGCCATCGCCATCCGGCACCGCGTTGGAGACATAGACGATCGCTTGTGGCGCCTCGCCGATCGGGATTGTCGTGATGACTTGGTTGGTCTCCGTATTGATCACGGCGAGCTCGTCGGCGTTCTCGAGTCCGACATAGATCCGGCTCCCGTCCCCGGACGGCCACACGCCATGAGGCAGCCTGCCGAGCGGAATGGTCGCTACCTTCGTGAAATCGCTGGTACGGAACACCTGCACTTCGTTCCGCCCGCCGACCGAGACATAGGCAAAGATGCCGTTGGCGTTGTTGGCGAAGTTGACGTGGTTCGTGAGGGGCCCCGTTTCGATCGTCGTCAGAACTGAGAATGGCGGACGAGCGTCGAAGACCATCGTCTTGCCGACGTCCTTCAGCGTAAGCCACACCTGGCCGCCGTCCGGCGTGGCAGCGATGTTCGGGCAGAAAGGGCTTTCCTGCTTCACCTGTCCGACGATCTGGTGATCCGTCACGGAGATAACCACAGTCTGGGGGGTGAAGGAGGAGCAGACGTATCCGTACTTTCCGTCCGGCGAGAAGATCTGCATGCCCGGCCCTGCCGGAACTTTGATCCGCGTCTTTTCCTCGTAGGTTCGACCGTCGAGGACGGCGATATAGTCTTCGCCGCGAACGGTGGCCCACAGCTCCGTGCCGTCGGGCGTGAAGAACGCCTCATGCGGCGCCCGCCCGACGTAGGTGATGTGCTTGACCGTATTGGTTGCGGTTTCGATGAACGAGATCGAGTTGGTGCCGATCGAGACGACCGCCAATGTCTTGTGGTCGGGTGAGAACCCCAACCCGTGGACGAGGACCTGCCCCCTGTAGAGGGGACTGAGGTTGGCGGGCTGCGGCTCACCCAACCGGATGACCCCGATGACTTTGTTGTCGACGGGATCGGTGACCGAGACGGTGTTCGAGAACTGCTCAGCCGCGTAGACGCGGTCGCGATGGCTGATGGGCACTGCGGGAGCCGAGACCGCACCCGGGGCCTGTCCACCACCCCGAACCTGGCCTGCTCCAGCGGGCACGACGGCGACGAAAGCCATCGCGGCCCACGGTCCGATCAAAGAGGTGCGCTTTACGTCAGGGCTCCTGATCCAGGGGGAGCGGTTGGCCGATCGCCTGCCGCATTCACTTAGCGAAACGGTCGACGTCGATGACAGCTTTGGCGAAGGCCGCCGGAGCTTCTTGAGGCAAATTGTGTCCAATGCCCCCGGTGATGTTCCGGTGCTCGTACTTGCCAGAGAACTTTGCGGCATAAGCACTCGGCTCAGGATGCGGCGCTCCGTTGGCGTCGCCTTCCATCGTGATCGTAGGCACCGTAATCACGGGGGCCGGAGCAAGCCGTTTCTCCAAATCATCGTATTTCCGCTCTCCGTCAGCGAGGCCCTGCCGCCAACGGTAGTTGTGGATCACGATCGCGACATGATCCGGATTGTTGAAGGACGATGCGCTGCGGTCGAACGTCGCATCGTCGAAGTTCCACTTCGGCGAGGCGAGCTGCCAAATGAGTTTGGAGAAGTCGTGTCGATACTTGTCGTAACCCGCGCGGCCACGATCTGTCGCAAAGTAGAACTGGTACCACCACTGCAACTCTGCTTTCGGCGGCAAAGGCACCTTTCCGCCTTCCTGGCTGCCAATGAGGTAACCACTCACAGAGACGAGGCCTTTGCAGCGTTCCGGCCAGAGTGCCGCGATGATGTCTCCGGTCCGCCCCCCCCAATCGAAGCCGGCGAGGATGGCCTTCTCGATCTTGAGCGCATCCATGAAGGTTGTGATGTCGACCGCAACAGCAGATGGTTGACCGTTGCGGAACGTGTCGCTCGAGAGAAAGCGGGTCGGGCCGTAGCCGCGGAGGTAGGGTATGACCGTTCTGTAGCCTTTGGCTGCCAGCAGCGGTGCCACATCGACGAAGCTGTAGATGTCGTAGGGCCAGCCGTGCAGCAGAAGGACCGGTGTGCCGTTCGGGGGACCCGCCTCGGCATATGAGACGTTCAGAAGGCCGGCATCAACCTGCTTGAGTGGGCCGAACGAGGCCTGCTGCGATGCCGACATTCCCCCTCCGGTCTGCGTCCATGCAGAGTCGCGGCTGCCGAGCTGGGCAGCGGCAATCGCGATGGCTGCAGTGCCCAAGAAACGGCGACGATCATAGTTGATGGCTTCCGACATCTTGCCCCTCTCCTCATCCGAACGTGAATGCGAACGCCTCCACACCCGCGCTCGCGAACTCGATCTCGGATTGGCGATCCACGATCGGCCGCCCACCCGGTTGCCGGATCAGCTGATACAACCGCTGCTCGCTCACAACGCCCTGCCCCTGCTCGTCGACGTCCACGCCGTGCGCGCTCCCCGGCGCCTCGCCATCGAGGCGGACGCGGAACCGGACCGCGGTCCCTTTCGTCGTAGGTCCTAGGACCATATGGAGATCGCGCGCGTGAAAGCGAGAGACGATCCGCCCGTCGGCCGCTTTGAGCGCGACCGCGTTCCTGCCGATCGTCCAGTCGCCGCCGAGCGTCCACTCGTTCAACCGCAGCTTCGTCGCATCGCCGTTCGCGACGAAACCCTCGGTGCGGTCGGAGCCGAGGTAGTTCTCCGGCGAGCGCAGGTTGTCCCAGTCGGCGGCGACCTCGATCCCTCGGGCGTCGGTCGTCACCATGTCCCGCGCCACGCCGCTCGCGCCAGCCTCCACCAGCAGCTTCTGAATCATCGCCTCGGCTTCGTCGTAGCTGCCCTCACCGAACAGGTGGTGGCGTATCGTGCCCTTGGCGTCGATGAAGTAGAGCGCGGGCCAGTACTCGTTATCGAACCCATTCCAAACCGCGTAGTCGTTGTCGACCGCGACCGGGTAGTCCACGCGCATCTCTTTCAGGGCACGACGCACGTTCTCGAGGTCGTGCTCAAAGCCGTACTCCGGTGTGTGCACGCCGACCACCACCAGCCCCTTATCGCGGTACTTCGTGGCCCACGCGCGCACGTACGGCAGCGTCCGCAGCCAGTTAATGCAGGTGTAGGTCCAGAAGTCGACGAGCACGACCTTGCCGCGCAGGCCCTCGGCGGTCAGCGGCGATGAATTGAGCCAGGTGGTCGCGCTCCGGAGCGCCGCCAATCCTTTGTCCCTGGCGGTTTCCATCCCGTGTAGGAGAGGCGTCGTCGCACCCAACATGGTGAGCTCCAGTCCCGCGATGGTCGCCGCCGTGGTGGCGAGAAAGCCGCGGCGATCATGATTGATCGTCATGGCGCTACTTCCCCGCGGACACCGCCGCTTCTTCGATCACTCTCGCCACAACCGCCGGGTGCGAGAGGAATGCCACATGGCTCGACTTGACCTCCGTCGTGTGCGCCTTGGCACGCTTCGCATAGAAGCGCTCGAGATCGGGATTGATGGCGCGATCGTCCTGCGACACCAGGTACCAGGACGGAATCGTCTTCCATGTCGCCCGATCGACCGACGCGCCGAAGACGCTGCCGATGATCGGCTTTTGTGTTACCGCCGCGATCCGTGTCTCACTCAGCGGAAGGTCGGCGGCAAAGACGTCGTGGAACTTCGCTGTATCGACGTAGAGGAAACCGGCCGCGTCGGGCTTGAGGGCCGTGCCAAGCGGGGCTGGATACTTGTCGCCGAACGCGCCGATCGGCTCGCCCGAGTCAGGCGCGAACGCCGCTAAGAAGACGAGCGCCTTGACGTTGGGGCTGCCGTCGGCGGCTCCGGTGATCACCGCCCCGCCATACGAATGCCCGACGAGCACGACGGGACCCGGCTGCGCGGCGACGACGCGTTTCGTCGTCTCGACGTCGTTCGCTAGGGATGTGAGCGGGTTCTGCACCGCGATCACGTTGTAGCCGTCGCGCTGTAGGATCGGGATGACCTTCGACCAGCCCGAGCCGTCGGCGAAGGCGCCGTGGACGAGCACGATCGTCGGCTTGGCCGATTGCGCAGCGACGCCGCGCGCCAGGCCGGTGACGAATAGAGTCATGATAAGAAGGCGTGTCATCGCGTGGTTTCTCCCAGAAAGAGTGACGCCTGTTGCACGAACGATTCATGGTACTGGAACAGCGAACCGTGTCCGGCATCCGGATAGGTGATCAGCATGGCATTTGGCAGATGCTCGGAGAGTGTGTAGGAGTTCTTGACCGAAATCATCTGATCGAGGACGCCGTTCACGACCAGGCATGGCTGCGTGATCCGGTGGAGCTTGCCGAACCGCTCCCCGCCGTCGCCGCGCTCCCACGCGCGAAACGCGGCGAGCTGTGCGGCCGCGACCTTGGGACCTGAGACGGGCTCCCGATCCTGCCGGCGTGCGGCGAGCCGCTGTGCGTACGCCCGGCCCGCCGCCTGACTCGCCTCACTCGGCGTAAAGAAGAGCTTCACCAGCCGCTGCAGCCCCTGCACCTGCAGATCATCGAGGATTCGCTTCAGCTCCGGTTTCTCGAGATGCATGATGTCTTCACCGCCCTCCGGCGCGGTGCCGACCAACAGCATCTTCCGCACGAGCGATGGCCGCTCGAGCGCGATCACCTGCGCGAGCACGCCGCCGAGGGAAAAGCCGAGCACGTCCACCTGAGTGAGACCAAGCGCATCCGCGAACGCGAGGACGTGTGCCGCCATGCCCGCCATGGTGTCGGGGACCGCGCCGCTCGAGCGCCCCACCCCGGCGTTCTCGAACAGGATCAGTTCGCGCGTCTGAGCAAGCGGATCAACAACCGCGGGATCCCAGAAGTCGAGGGTTCCCGTGAAGTGCTGTAGGCACAGGAGCGGCAGCGCTGACCCGCGACCAATACGGCGATACGCGTATCTCTCGGCACCGGTCGCGATGAATTGCGTCGGTGCCGTGACGTTGGTCGCCTCAACCTGGGTCAGCGTCGCCATTGGCATCCTCTCACCCACGAAGCGACCGGAAACCGGCGCGGAGCTCGGTCACGAACGACTCGGGCTGCTCCCACGCCGCGAAGTGTGTGCCTTTGGGCAGCCGGGTATACCGGAGCAGCTTGGGATACGCGCGCTTCGCCCAACTCTCTGGGGCTTGGTAGATCTCGTCGGGATACGCCATCACGGCGACCGGGAGCTGCACGCCCCTGACGTCGAAGTAGCCGCCCTTGCCGCCCAGCTGCCGCGTGGACCAATAGAGACGCGCCGAGGAGATCGCCGTGTTGGTCAGCCAATACAAGGTTACGTTGTCGAGGATGTCGTCACGTGACAGGCCTTCAGACGCGCCGTCAAAGACGCGAACGATCAATTCCTCGCTGCGCGCGTCATGGTCGATCATCCAGGCCGCGAGGCCGACGGGCGAGTCGACGAGCCCGTACAGCGTCTGGGGGCGGAGCCCCATCTCGATGGCATAGCCGAGCCCCTTCTTATAGAAGAAGTCGAGCTGGTCCCACGCGCGCCGTTCGTCCGCCGTCAGGGTGGCCGGCGGCGCCTGGCCGATCGCCATGGCCTGCGCGATCTCGGGCGGCACAGTGGCCGGCATGTTGGTGGAGATTGCGAGCAGACCGGCGGGTTGCTGCAGCGCCATCACCTCTGAGACTGCATTCCCCCAATCGCCGCCCTGCGCGACGTACTGCGAGTAGCCGAGGCGCTGCATGAGCTCCGCCCACGCGCGTGCGATGCTGATGGGGTTCCAGCTGGCATCGGTCGGCTTGCCCGAGAACCCGTAGCCCGGGAGCGACGGAATCACCACGTGGAACGCATCGGTGGCGCTCCCTCCGTGTGCCGTCGGATTGGTCAGGGGCTCGATGATCTTCAGCTGCTCGATGACCGAACCGGGCCAGCCGTGCGTGATGATGACGGGCAGCGCGTTGGCGTGCTTCGATTTCACGTGAATGAAGTGGATGTCGAGGCCGTTGATCTCAGAGGTGAACTGCGGCAGCGCACTCAACTTCGCCTCGCACTTCTTCCAGTCGTATTCACTGCCCCAATACTTCGCGAGATTCTGCATCGTGCGGAGCGGTACACCGTCCGATGAATCCGGCACCAATTCCCGCGCGGGCCATTTGGTGGCGTTGATGCGGCGGCGCAAGTCGGCCAGGTCCGCATCCGAAGCCTCGAAACGGAATGGACGAATGTCGGTCCCAGCTGGGCCCTTCTCTTCCGCGACGTCAGTCAGTGCTTGCGTCATGGCGTTGACCCTCCCGAAAAGTCCTAGCGGGCCAGCGGCAACGGTTGCCACTGAAACGCTCAAGAAGCGTCGGCGATCGAAATCGTGCGTTTTCCGCATACTGGTAAGCTCCTCAGATTGGCTAGTGCGCCCACCCGGCATCGCGCTGATGCGACTGGCGACGAAATCTCAGGACGTGGGCGACGGCCACTATTGGACGATGGTATTGGTCGCTTGAGGGCGGCGCGCATCAAAGCGCGTCGCCCTCCCCGTTCTACCTTCTTGCCCCTTGGCTCTAGCGGAGCGACCGGAAGGCCGCGCGCACCTCGCTCGCGAACAGCAGCGGCTGTTCCCACGCCGCGAAGTGCCCCCCTTTGTCGACCTTGTTGTAATAGATCAGTTTGGGATATGCCTGCTCCGCCCAGTTCCGCGGGGCTTGATACTGCTCGCCAGGGAAGACACTGACGGCTACGGGGATCTTGACGCCCTTGACGTTGAAAAAGCCGCCCTTGTATTCCCAGTAGAGACGAGACGCAGAAACCGCGGTGTTCGTCAGCCAATACAGCGTGATGTTGTCGAGGATCTCGTCACGCGTCAGCTCGCCTGTGGCGCTCGTGGTCCGGCTCAGCGCCGCGACGACGGCCGCGGCGGGCTCGCCGTCATGATCACCATGATCCAGCAGATAGGCTGCCAGGCCGACGGGTGAGTCGGCCAGTCCGTACAACGTCTGGGGCCGACCCGCCATCATCTGATAAATCGCCAGATGCTTGTACGTAAAGACGAGCCCCTCGTAGGCGTGTTTTTCCTCGACGGAGAGACCGGACGGCTGGGGGTCTCCGGCGAAGGCGGCCTTGTCGATGTTGGCTGGAACCGTGCCTGGCATGTTGGTATGGATGGCGAGCAATCCCGGTGGGGCTTGCACACCCATGTAGTCGACGACAAACGCACCCCAGTCACCGCCCTGAGCCACGTAGCGGGTGTAGCCAAGGCGCCTCATCAGCTCGGCCCACGCGCGGGCCATGCGCTCGGGACCCCAGCCCGTGCTCGTCGGCTTGCCGGAAAATCCGTAGCCCGGCATCGACGGAATCACCACATCGAACGCGTCCGATGCGCTCGCCCCATATGCCGTGGGATTGGTCAGCGGATCGATGATCTTCAGCTGCTCGATGATCGAGCCGGGCCATCCGTGACTGACGATCAGCGGCAGGGCATTCGGATGTTTCGAGCGTACGTGAATGAAATGGATGTCCAGCCCATCGATGTTTGTGATGAATTGCGGCAGGGCGTTCAGTCTCGCCTCGACTCTGCGCCAATCGTAATCCGTTGCCCAGTAGCGCGCGAGCTCCCGCATGGTTGCGAGCGGCACGCCCTGCGACTCATCGGCGACGGTCTCCTTCTCGGGCCATTGCGTCGCTGCGGTGCGCCGACGGAGTTCGATCAGCGCCGCGTCCGGCGCCTTGAAGTGGAACGGACGAATGGTTGTATCTGCAGTGCCGGCGCGCGGCGCGGTCGCGAGAGTCATGGCGAGCTCCTGACTGGCTGTTTGCGCCAACGCTGCAGTGAACGGGCAGATGGCGGCGCCCAGAGCGTACATGCAGAGCTGGCGAACGACGTGAAGACGAAGGGTGGTGCAGGTTGTTGGCATAGTGCACTCCTCTCGAACGGATTCGTGGCTCGGTTGCGAGCCAAGATGAGATGAGTGCAGAGGCGACTCTATTGAACGATGGTATCGACCGATACCAAAGCATCAGCCAACGGCGGACCGATACCTAAGTATCATGGAGAACCGGCGCACGTGGGGCTATTTCCCAGCGCGAAACCGATGATGCCATGGGCCCGGACATGTGACTAGCGCGACGCGCGCGTTCACCGGTATCGCCGTACTGGTGGGAGGCTGGGCGTGTCGCCGGCCTGCCCCGGCGGCGCCTCCTCCACCCGAAGTCTCCGTTCTGACCGTCGCTCCGGAGACGGTCTCGGCGCGTTACGAGTTCGTGGGAGAAGCTGCGGCGTCGCGTCGCGTCGAGGTGCGCGCGCAGGTCACCGGGGTCATCCTCGCGCGCCCGTACGCCGAGGGCACGGATGTCGCGAAGGGAACGCTGTTGTTCCGGATCGATCCGACGACGTATGAGGCCGCCTACCGCAGCGCCCAGGCGCGGCTCGCCAACGCCGATCGCAACCTGGCGCGTCTCAAGTCGCTGCTCGCGTCGCGCGCCATAGCACAGAAGGACGTGGACGACGCGCAGCAGGCGTTCGACCAGGCACAGGCCACAGCCGACCAGACCAAGAAGGACTACGAGGACACGTTCGTGCGCGCCGAGATCTCGGGGCGCGCGGGCCGGGCGCTGCTGGAGCTCGGCGCGCGGGTGACGGGCCCGAGCGACTTGCTCACGACGGTGGAGCAGGTGGACCCCATCTACGTGAATTTCAGCCCGTCCGACCAGGACGTGCTGCGTTGGCGGCGGGACATCGCAACGCGCCGGCTGCTCGTGCCGTCCCGCGTGCTCGCGGTGCAGGTGACGCTCGCGGATGGCAGCATCTTTCCCGGCACTGGCCAGCTCAATTTCGTCGACCTCGCGCTGCAGCCGACGA
>JACXTT010006326.1_pt1 | contig 16927 bp, 15 predicted proteins | sample 9270951 | NCBI WGS metagenome assembly JACXTT01 (sample SAMN15532306, study PRJNA645909) | rock metagenome | isolation source: weathered quartz diorite | place: Puerto Rico | collected 2017-06-21 | reverse complement strand
TACACCCGCACTGTGTTCGAATGGACCACCGACCGGCTCGGCGCGCAGTCGGCTGTTTGCGCCGGTGGCAGGTATGACGGGCTGGTGGAGCAGTTGGGTGGAAAGCCGACCGCCGCGGCTGGTTTTGCCATCGGCATGGAGCGGCTGGCCGAGCTGTTGGCATTGCAGGGCGATTCGCATCAAGCAATCCGACCACACGGCTATCTCATTTTGTTGGGCGAAGCGGCGGAGAAGCAAGGTCTGCAGCTAGCCGAAAACCTGCGTAACGTGGGATTGCGTATTGAATGCAACTGTGGCGCTGGCGGCCTCAAAGCGCAGCTCAAGCGCGCGGATCGTAGTGGCGCGCGCCATGCGCTGCTGCTTGGAGAGGATGAGGTCCGGAATGCTTCGGTTACGGTAAAAGATCTGCGCGACGGCACACAGCGATTGATCACCCAAAAAGAAATAATTTCTTTATTACTTAAAGAAGACCTACGAGGAATTACGCCTTGACTGCATACGAAGAACAGGAAGATCTGGATAAACTCAAAGCCTGGTGGAAAAACTATGGCAGTTCCATGATTTTCGGTATTTTGCTGGGTGTGGGTATCCTCGTCGGTTTCCGCTACTGGACCCAGTATAAGGAACAGCGGTTGCATACGGCTGCCGATCTTTATGAACGCATGTTTCAAGGTGTTTATACAAAGAAATTCGATGACGCACGCAAATTGGGCGAATCCCTGATCAAAGAATATTCCCCGACACCTTACGCCGGTATAGCCGGTTTGGTGCTGGCGCGTCTGGATTTCGAGACCGGCGACGCCGTCAAGGCACGTGAGCATCTGCAATGGGTGCTGCAACATGCCGACGATGCCGCGATCAAGCATGTCGCGCGCTTGCGTCTGGCGCGCCTATATCTAGGCAGTGGCGACAAAGAGGCAGCGTTGGCCCTTCTCGATGTCAAGGACCGCGCGGGTTTCGAAACCGAATACGAAGAGTTGAAAGGGGATATTCTCGTGGCACAGGGCCAGCGCAGTGCCGCTCGCTTGGCCTACCGCGAGGCGCTCAAACACCTGCCTGCCGGCTCATCCTATGCCCCGATGCTTAACATGAAGCTCGATGATCTGGGACCGGAGAAGGCGTCATGAAAAACACCGTCGTGGCCTTATGTCTCCTGTTGCTCTTGTCCGGCTGTGGCGGTAGCAAGATCGTACGGGAGGAACCGGCGAAACTTCAGGATTTCACCGCGGAGAAACACGTGAAGGAGATCTGGACAGCCAACAGCGGCGCGAGCGCGGTCAAGAAGGCCGTGGTGTTGTCGCCCGCGCTGGATGGCGACGTGATCTATACATCCGATCCCAAGGGGCGAGTGCGTTCCTTCGCCGCCGACAGTGGCCGCAAATTGTGGGAAATACATGTAAGCCAGCTGGTGACGGGGGCGACGGCAGCTGGCGAAGGTCTGGTGGTTGTCGTCACCAAGAAGGGCGAGGTGATCGCGCTTGACCGGGCGGACGGCCACCGTCTCTGGGCCAGCAATCTGTCGAGCCAGGTACTCGCACCGGCGGCAATCGGCGCCGGTGTCGTCGTGGTGCAATCGGTGGATGGAAAGCTCACCGGGTTTTCAGTCGCGGACGGCAAGCGTCTGTGGCGTTACGAACGTACGGAGCCGCCGCTCAGCCTGTACGGCACGGCCAGACCCGTGATCGTCGCCGACGCGGTGTTGACCGGTTTCGCCAGCGGCAAGGTGGCCGCGGTTCAGATTCGCAGCGGCAAGCTCCTGTGGGAACTGCCGGTGGCGCAACCGCAGGGGCGCAATGAGGTAGAACGTCTGGTGGACGTCGACGTTTCACCGGTGGTGGTGCGCAACGTGCTCTATGCCGCCAGTTATCAGGGCAAGATCATTGCCCTGGATGCACAAACCGGGCGTATCCTTTGGTCGCGCGATGTCTCCACGTTCTCCGGCATGGATGCGGATGCGAACAATATTTATCTCACCGACGATCACAGCAATGTACTGGCGTTTGATCAGCGCACCGGTGCCAGCGTATGGAAGCAGGAGCAGTTGCGCGCGCGCCAGCTGAACGCCCCACGCTACATGGATGGGCTGGTAGCTGTTGGGGATTTTGAAGGTTATGTTCACTGGTTGTCGAGTGACGACGGCCACTTTGTCGCTCGCTACCGGCTTGGCAGCAGCGCCGTCCGCTCTCAAGCGCTGGTAGGTGATGACAAGCTTTATGTAAGCAATCAATCCGGCAATCTTGCTGCGCTCCGCCTTGAGAAGAACTGATTTGTGAACCGTGATTCATTGGACGTAATGGATTTTACGTTTTATATAACATGGATCGCGATTCACGACTCACTAACCCATGAAACCCGTTATCGTTCTTATCGGCCGGCCCAACGTCGGTAAGTCCACACTTTTTAACCGTTTGACTCGCAGTCGCACGGCGTTGGTGGCCGATGTTCCGGGGCTGACGCGCGATCGCCAGTATGGCGATGGCCGGATTGGCGATCGCCCCTATTTTGTCATTGATACCGGCGGCGTGGTTTCCAGTCTCACTGCTGCGAAAGATCATGGCGATGTGAAATCCGGTGTTGCTGCCCAGGTAAGAACCGCATTGGCGGAAGCCGATGCCGTTATCCTTATTGTGGACGCGCGCGAAGGCATTCATCCCGCTGACCGTGAGTTGGTCACGGATCTGCGTCGGCAGGGCAAGCCGATTTGGATTGCGGTAAATAAGTCGGAGGGTCGCGATCCGGATACGGTTGTGGCGGAGTTCTACGTCTTGGGGCTTGGCGAGCCGATGGCCATCTCCGCCGCGCACGGGGAGGGCGTGGAGGATCTGATTCAGCGCGTGCTGGAAAAGCTGCCGGTAGCGGAAGAAATCTCACCGGATGAAAATGTCCCGCGCATCGCCGTGATCGGCAAGCCCAATGTTGGCAAATCCACGCTGGTGAATGCGTTGCTGGGTGAGCAGCGCGTGGTGGTGTGCGATGAGCCGGGTACGACGCGTGACAGCATCCGCATTCCACTTGAACGCGACGGGCGACGCTACGCCCTCATTGATACCGCCGGGGTTCGCCGCCGTGCGCGGATCGATGATTTGCTGGAAAAATTTTCAGTGCTCAAAACGCTTCAGGCCATTGATGAGGCCAATGTGGCCATTCTCGTGATCGATGCGCATGCCGGGGTTGCCGATCAAGATGCCTCACTGGCCGGTTATGCGCTGGAGGTCGGACGGGCCCTCGTCGTCGCCGTGAACAAATGGGATATCGTGAAGGAGTCCGACCGTGCATGGGCCAAGCGCGAAATAGAACGCAAGCTGTCATTTCTCGATTTTGCCCGGGTGCATTTTATTTCGGCGCACATCGGGACGGGGGTGGGCAGCCTGTTTCGCTCGGTGGATGAGGCTTATGCCTCGGCCCACCGGATCATGACGACCCCCAAACTGAACCGTGTCTTGCAAGGGGCAGTAACGGCCACGCCGCCGGCCTTGGTCCATGGCCGACGTGCCCGCCCCAAGTATGCCCACCAGGGCGGCAAGAACCCGCCCCGTGTGGTGATTCATGGCAATCAGGTAGCCTCGCTGTCCAAATCCTACCGCCGCTATCTCGCCAATGTTTTTCGCAAGGCTTTCCACCTGATTGGCACGCCCGTGCTGATCGAGTGCCGCCAGGAGGAAAATCCGTATCAGGGCAAAAAAGCCGGCAGCAGCAAGGGCGGACGCCGGACAAAGCGCCGCCATTCGTGAAATCCATGTGATCTATACTGAAAAAGTAGTTTGATAAATTATGGATACAAAATCTTTCTGTGTCGTCTCAAAAAAATGAGGCTTACGGGTCGGAAGCTTAACGGGGTTATGGCGTGAGTGCGTTTCATAAGAGTTCCCTCCGGTCGGGTTATCGACTGGCGGAATACACAATTGAATCGGTTCTGGGCCATGGTGGTTTCGGAATCACTTATCTTGCGCACGATACGGCGCTGGGCGCGCAGGTGGCCATCAAGGAATATCTGCCGCACGAGATCGCCAATCGGGAAAACAAGACCCAGGTACTCCCGAATCCTGGGCGCGATGCCGTACGTGATTACCAGACTGGCCTGAAAAATTTCGTGAAGGAAGCGCGGGCGTTGGCGCGGTTCAAGCATCCCAATATTGTGCGGGTATTACGCTTCCTCGAGGCCAATGGCACGGCTTATATGGTCATGGAGTACGAGGAAGGACAGAGCCTTGCCGATTATCTCCGGCGCAACGGTCCACGTCTGGATGAACCAGCGCTTTTGCGTATTTTTATCCCGATCCTGAACGGTCTGAACGCGGTGCACGAGGCTGAAATGTTGCATCTCGATATCAAGCCGGAGAACATTTATTTGCGCAAGGACGGTAGCCCAATACTGATTGATTTCGGTTCGGCGCGTCAGGGTTCGGCCCATATACATAAAGTGGCGCTGACGCATGGTTACGCTCCGATGGAACAATATCCGGACAAAGGAACACCGGGTCCGTCGACCGATGTTTATGCAATCGGCGCCTCCATGTACCGTTGTGTCACCGGCAAGAAGCCGGACGATTCGCTGGATCGCTATGAGGCCATATTGAAATACCAGGTGGATCCGCTGACCCCGGCGGCAAAGGCCGGAGGAAATTCCTATCAGCGCAATATTCTGGAATGCATCGACTGGGCCATGCAGGTTTATGCCCGTGATCGTCCGCAATCGGCGCGTGAATTCCAGGACGCTCTCATGGGGAAAGGCAGCCGCCCACGTTCGAACTCAACTAACATCAGTCAGCCTGCGACATTCAAGCGTTCGGCATCATCGACCGCTTACCGACGTCCGCCAACTTTTGCACGCAAGTCAAACAGAGACTCCAGTTCAACCGCCGTGGGCTGGATGGCGGCGGGTCTGATGGTGGCAAGTTTGACTGTCGCAGGTTTCGTGTATTGGTCGGATATCAAGGTTCATTTGGATCAGTTTGAAATTCAGCCGGCCAATCCGCCGCCATCATCAAGCGCATCGAATAAACCTGTTGAAGTATCGTCCGTACCAGTGGAAACCGCACCAAGGGCTGCTACTGCCAGTGCGTCAGCAGAATCCGTTGAATCGGCGTCGAAGCATGTGAACTACGCTTCAAGTTTCCCCTCCGTGTTGGCGAAAACGATTACTGACCATCAGGATTGGGTACAGTCCGTGGCATTCTCGCCGGACGGAAAATGGTTCGCCTCGGCTGGCCTCGACAAGACCATCCGGCTCTGGGTCGCGGACACGGGCACGCCGCTTGGTACATTGCGTCAGAGCTATGCCGTGAACGCTATTGCCATTTCCTCCGGTGGAAAATGGCTGGCCTCCGCCGGTGACGATGGTACCGTGAGGTTATGGGAGGCCAAATCGGGAACACCACGCGGAGCGCTGAGCGGCCCGGGTTACGCGGTTTATACCATAGCGTTTTCGCCTGATGGAAAACTCGTTGCCGCCGCCGGCAAGGACCGGTTAGTATTTGTGTGGGACGTGAACGATGGTCGGCGTGTGCATACGCTGGAGGGGCACACAGGAGACATTTATGCGCTGGCCTTCTCTCCGGATGGAAAGTCTCTGGCCTCCGGCGGCGCGGATAAAACTCTGCTTGTCTGGAATGTAACCCATGGCCTGGAAGCCATCAGAATGGCCGGCCACAAGGACAAGATATTGTCCTTGGCTTGGTCGCCCAACGGAAAATGGTTGGCCTCCGGCGATGCCCAGGCGATACGTTTGTGGGATGCCAGTACCGGCACATATCTGCGGACATTATCCAACGATCAGGCGGTCCTGACGCTGGCCTATTCTCCGGACAGCCGTTGGTTAGCCGCTGGTTTCGCGAGCAAAGTCATTCAATTGTTCGACGCCAGTGATGGTACGCTGCTGCAAACGCTTGCCAGTCACCAGGATCACGTTCAGTCTCTGGCATTTTCGCCCAATGGATCACAGCTAGTATCTGGTAGTCGTGACAAGACCGTACGGCTCTGGAAGTCAAAATAGCTTTTGTTTCGTGGCCGGCTTTTCGTGATCGGTCAAATCACCTTGTTACTCGATATTCTGAATCGTTTCTGGCAGGAAAAGTGCCGGATCGACACGGCTGTTGTTGAGGCTGACAGTCCAGTGTAAATGCGGACCGGTGACGCGTCCGGTCATGCCAATCTCGCCGATTTTCTCGCCGGTTTCCACGTGTGCCCCGCGTTTGATCAGGATGCGACTTAGGTGATTGAACATGCTGACGAGCCCCTGGCCGTGATCGATGAATATTGTTTTACCGTTGAAAAAATATTCACCGGTTTCCATCACGGTTCCCGCCAAGGGCGCTGTCACGGGTGTACCCGTGGGTCCGGCGATATCAATACCGCTGTGTGGCTGACGTGGTTCGTTATTGAAGAAACGTCGAAGCCCGAAGGTACTGCTGATGCGCCCGTGTGCCGGCAGGGAAAATTGCAGCGATTTCAACGGCAGGTCTGTCCAGGCGCCGAACACCCGTCGAATAACCTCTTGCTCGCGCGCGATGCGCGCCAGATCCTTCGCCGAAGGTTCAACCATGCCCTTATCCTTGATGGTCAGGTGTTGTTCGGCATAATCCTTGGCCCGCACGGTAAATGAAAATTCATGCTGTCGCTGCTCGCGGTCGTTGACCTGGATGGCTTGTAAACCGGGAGCAAGGGACAAGGGCAGGCCGACCACCGCTTGCCATTTCCCGGCATGTGACACGACCAGAACCCGCTGATTGTCGTAGTGCACCACGGGCACAGGTTCGGTGTCCGGCGCCACCGGGAGGATGACAATGCCGCCCGGCACCGGATTTTCGCGCGGCAACGGCTGCGCCTGAACCGAGACGCCGAGCAACAGGACCAGCAAGGACCAGGCTCTAATCGCCATGGGATTTTTCCACCAGACAATCCAGCTGACCACGCGCCAGCCGTGTTTGTATGCGCTCCCCCGGTTTGATTTTACGGGCGTCGGTCACGATGGCACCGCTGTCCGGATGTTGCACAATGGCGTAGCCACGTTCCAGCGTGGCGAGTGGGCTCAGGGCATGCAGGGTTTGCATGAATTGTCGCAACCGCGAATCGGCCAGCTCCAGGCGGCGTCTCATACCGATGGCGAGTCGTGAATATAAATGACCATTGCTCAGCATCAGCGCTTGTAACCGGGGGTGCGGTGAATGTTGGCGTAATTGCGCAATCATTGCCTGTAATTCCGATCGTGATTGGCGCAGCCTCGTGACCTTCGCCAGATAAAGACGCTGGGCAAATGTCTTGAGGCTTTGCTGCAAGAGCGCGATGCGGTTGCGCGGATGCACCAGGCGCGCCCCAAGAAAATCGAGATGTTGTTGATGGTTGCGCAGGCGCCCATGCAAGGCCGTGATCAGGCGCGCCTCGAAGCGCGCAAACTGTGCCAGCCACTCCTGTTGATCCGGGCTCAGCATCTCCGCCGCGGCCGTGGGGGTCGGCGCACGCGCGTCGGCAACCATGTCGGCGATGGTGAAATCGGTTTCGTGCCCGACGCCGCTGACAATAGGAATAGCGCAGGTATAAATGGCACGCGCCACGATCTCATTGTTGAATGCCAACAGATCCTCGAGCGAACCGCCACCGCGCGCCAGAATCAGCGCGTCGCAATCTCCACGCTCGCCCGCGAGCCGTATCGCACCGGCAATTTTTTCCGCCGCGCCTTCGCCTTGCACCGGCACCGGATAAACCAGCACGGCTATACCGGGAAAGCGGCGATGCAATGTCGTCAGGATGTCGTGCAACACCGCGCCCGATGGCGAGGTGATAATGCCGAGGCGGCGCGGAAGTCTGGGCAGGGGTTTCTTGTGTGCGACATCGAACAGGCCTTCCTGCAATAATCGCTGCTTGAGTGCGTCAAAAGCGCGCCGCAGGGCGCCTTCGCCGGCTTCTTCCAGGTATTCAATAATGATCTGATAGTCGCCGCGGCCTTCGTACAGGCTGACTCGGGCGCGCGCTAGTACGTGCAAACCGTCTTTGAGTGTGATGCCAAGCAGGCGCTGGTGCTGACGAAAGAAGGCGCACCGGACCTGCGCCTGTGCGTCTTTGAGCGAGAAGTAGACATGGCCTGAGGCGGGGCGGGAAAGATTGGAAATCTCGCCTTCAATCCAAACAGGCGGAAAGCTTCCTTCCAGGAGCGTCTTGGCCTCGCGGTTCAGGCGCGAGACCGTGTACACGTCGCGTAATGGTGTTATGGCAAGAGAGGTTTGTTCCATTCCTTGAAACATAACCTCATTTAAGGACATAAAAAAGCCGGACATAACCCGGCTTTAGGTGCTGGAAGAGGCGCTACTTGTAGCTGGCAACGGGGTTGGCGTTGTCTTTCGCCTGTTGTTGCGCCAATTTTGCCTCTTGCAGCGCTTTCTTTGCCAGTTTCATGGCCTTATTGTACTCGCTCTCACGCGTGGCGCTGTCGCTGGCCGCGGTGGCGGCATCCATGGCTTCCTTGGATTCCTTCATGAACTTCTCGGTATTACTCCACAAGAAGCCGGTCTTGTTGGCCAGCTTGATTTCGTTTTCCGTCTGGGCGGCAAGCTGGTCGTATTCGTCTTTGTTGATGCTACTGGCGCAGCCAGCGAGTGTCAGGGTTATTGCGCACAAAATAAGCGTATGTTTCATCCTTATTTCTCCTGTGTCTGACTGTGTCCAGTATTGACGCCACCACGGTAAAATACATTCCCGGCAGCGTCAACAGAAACATCACCATCGTCACAAGGGGTTTTGGTCGCTGGAAATAAGCAAGCGGCGCTCGACGTGGCGCCTGTTTACGGGTGCAGGGCAGGTAATTATAATGCGCCATGCGAATTGTCCAGGAAGCCCTCACATTTGACGATGTCCTGCTGATTCCTGCCCATTCGAGCGTCCTGCCCAAGGACGTGGGCCTGAAAACCTCCCTGACGCGCACGATCAGCCTCAATATTCCACTGCTGTCCGCGGCCATGGACACCGTGACCGAGGCGCGTGCGGCGATTTGCTTGGCCCAGGAAGGGGGGCTCGGCATTATCCACAAAAACCTCACGCCAGCGCGGCAGGCCGATGAAGTGCACCGCGTAAAGAAGTTCGAGGCCGGCATCATCAGTAATCCGATCACGGTCACACCCGACACCACCATCCGCAAGGTGCTGGAACTGACACGCGCACAGCATATCTCCGGCGTGCCCGTGACCCAGGGCGACAAACTGGTCGGCATCGTGACCAGCCGCGATCTGCGTTTCGAGACGCGCTACGACGAGCCGGTATCGCGCATCATGACACCGCAGGAAAAGCTCGTGACCGTCAAGGAAGGCGCGGGACGTGATGAAGTCCTGAAGTTGTTGCACCAACACCGCATTGAAAAAATCCTCGTGGTCGACAACAAGTTCGGCCTGAAGGGCCTTATCACCGTCAAGGACATTCAGAAATCCACCGAATACCCGCGTTCAGCCAAGGACCCCAAGGGCCGTTTGCTTGCCGGCGCGGCGGTTGGCGTCGGTCAGGGAACGGAAGAACGCGTCGAGCGACTGGTCGAGGCCGAGGTGGACGTGATCATCGTGGACACGGCGCACGGCCATTCCCAGGGCGTGCTCGATCGCGTGCGTTGGATCAAGAAGCATTATCCCGACATGCAGGTGATCGGCGGTAACATTGCCACCGCCGAGGCGGCTAAGGCTCTGCGCGATGCCGGAGCCGACGGCGTGAAAGTCGGTATCGGGCCCGGTTCCATTTGCACGACACGGATGGTGGCCGGAGTCGGCGTACCGCAGCTCACCGCGATAGCCAATGTCGCGGAGGCGCTGAAAGGATCCAATGTTCCTGTTATCGCCGATGGCGGCATACGTTACTCCGGTGATATCGCCAAGGCGCTGGCGGCCGGCGCGCACACGATCATGGTTGGCAGTCTGCTGGCCGGCACTGACGAATCGCCCGGGCAGGTCGAGATCTATCAGGGACGCTCGTATAAATCCTATCGCGGCATGGGTTCGCTCGGTGCCATGGGCGAAGGTTCGAGCGATCGTTATTTCCAGGAAGGCGCCAAGGGCGACAAGCTGGTGCCGGAAGGCGTCGAGGGTCGCGTGCCCTACAAGGGACCGATGATCAACATCATTCATCAGCTCATGGGCGGCCTGCGTTCCAGCATGGGCTATACCGGCAGCGCCAATATCGAGGCGATGCGCACCAAGACGCAATTCGTGCGCATCACCAACGCCGGTATCCGCGAATCGCACGTGCACGACGTGATGGTCACCAAGGAAGCGCCGAATTATCAAAGAGAGTAATAATTCGCAACCGCAGATAAGCGCGGATAATTAAGGATTTTTTTAGTATTTTGATCCGTATTTATCAGCCGTTTCACGCTTTTAGCCTATGACTGATCCGCATTCGCAAAGAATCCTCATCCTCGATTTCGGTTCCCAATATACGCAGCTGATAGCACGCCGCGTGCGCGAGGCCGGCGTGTATTGCGAGCTGTATTCTTATGACATACCGGTCGAGGAAATTCGGAAATTCGCCCCGCGCGGCATCATTCTTTCCGGCGGACCGGAATCGGTAACGTTGGCCGAGACCCCGCGCGCGCCCCGGGAAATTTTTGACATGAAGGTTCCCGTCCTCGGCATCTGCTACGGTCAGCAGACCATGGCCGCGCAGTTGGGCGGCACGGTCGAGGCTGGCGACAAGCGCGAGTTCGGTTACGCGCGGGTGCGCATGCACAGCCACTCGAAACTGTTTCGCGACCTGCGCGACGAGAAGGAAGAAACCGGCGCGGAATGGCTGCACGTATGGATGAGCCATGGCGACCGCGTTACTAAACTGCCCTCGGGCTTCAAGGTGATTGCGGAAACCGCCGCCGCGCCCTTTGCCGGTATTGCCGATGAGACACGCGGGTACTACGGCATCCAGTTCCATCCAGAGGTGACGCACACCACCCAGGGACGCTCGATACTGCAACGTTTTGTGCATGACATCTGCGGCTGCGGTTCGCTGTGGACGTCGGGTAATATTATCGAGAGCATGGTCCAGTCGGTGCGTACCCAGGTAGGTCAGGATGAAGTCGTGCTCGGATTGTCTGGCGGCGTGGATTCCTCCGTGGTCGCGGCGTTGTTACATCGCGCTATCGGCAAGCAGCTCACCTGCATATTCGTCGACAACGGCCTGCTGCGCCTGAACGAGGGCGATCAGGTCATGGAGACCTTTACGCGCCACATGGGTGTTGAGGTCATTCGCGTGGATGCCGAAGACCGATTTCTTTCTGCTCTCAAAGGAGTGGCCGATCCGGAGAGGAAGCGAAAAATTATCGGCGGCATCTTCATCGAAATTTTCGAGGCGGCGGCGGCCAAGATCAAGAATGCGCGCTGGCTGGCGCAGGGCACAATCTACCCGGACGTGATCGAATCCGCCGCGGCCAAGACCAAGAAGGCGCACGTGATCAAGTCGCACCACAATGTCGGCGGCCTCCCGGAAAAGATGAATATCAAGCTGCTCGAGCCGCTGCGTGAGCTGTTCAAGGACGAAGTACGCCGCATCGGCGAAGAACTGGGGTTGCCGCATCAGATGATCTACCGCCACCCGTTCCCCGGCCCGGGCCTGGGCGTGCGCATCCTGGGCGAGATCAAGAAGGAATACGCCGATCTGCTGCGCAAGGCGGATGCGATCTATCTGGAAGAGCTGTACCGCCACAATCTCTACGACAAGATCAGCCAGGCCTTCGCGGTGTTTCTGCCGGTGAAATCGGTCGCCGTGCTCGGCGACGCCCGCGCCTACGATTACGTCGTCGCGCTGCGCGCGGTCGAGACGGTGGATTTCATGACCGCCAACTGGGTGCGGATTCCCTATGAAGTCCTCGGCATCATCTCCAACCGCATCATCAATGAAGTGCGTGGCATCTCGCGGGTGGTCTACGACATCTCCGGCAAACCGCCGGCGACCATCGAGTGGGAGTAATGACACCGGAGGCGCGTGACGAGGCGTACATGCGTCGTGCGCTTGAACTGGCCCGCCACGCCGAGGAAGCGGGTGAGGTGCCGGTGGGCGCGCTGGTGGTGCTGAACGACTCGATTATCGGCGAAGGTTGGAACCAACCAATTGTCTCTCACGATCCGACATCTCATGCCGAAATCGTTGCACTCCGCGCCGCCACCACCCGTGTTAAGAATTACCGTCTTCCGGGCGCGGTACTCTACGTGACGCTCGAACCCTGTGCCATGTGCGCCGGCGCCATTGTGCAAGCACGATTAGCGCGTGTGGTTTTCGGCGCCGCGGACCCGAAAGCCGGTGCGGCGGGCAGTGTGTTTAATTTATTGGAAACATCGGCGTTGAATCATCGCGCGCAAGTCACGCGCGGTGTATTGTCCGAGGAATGCAGTCAGCCGCTTAAGGATTTTTTTCAAGCGAGACGTTAAAGGTCAAGCTAGGGAGGATCGAAAGCAATGTCCGTTCCCGACCCAAAGCAAGAGGTTCACGCGGAACAGAAAGTCGTGATACGACCCTTCTTTGCATTCATTGGTTTACTTAGGTAAACATCTCTTATTCATGCGACCCGCCCGCTCCAAGAAGCCTAAAGTTTTCCGATTCCGCATGCGCATCACGCAAGGCGATATCATCGCCGTCGGCCCCGGCAAAGTTGATTTGCTGGAAGCTGTCGTCGACGCCGGATCGATCACGGCCGCCGCGCGCAAGCTCGGCATGTCGTATCGCCGCGCATGGCTGTTAATTGACGAGATGAACCACTGCTTGAAATCGCCCGCTGTCGAGACCGCAACCGGCGGCCAACGCGGCGGCGGCGCGGTCGTCACGACCGTGGGACGCGAGGTAATTCAGCTCTATCGCGAAATCGAGCGCAAGGCCACGATTGCGGCGGCTAACGATATTCGTGTACTGACCAAGTTAATCCTGAACCACTGAGAAGCTCGTTCAGTCATCAGGCTATCTGAGCTGACAAGCGTTATATACAACGGTATACTTCGAAAACTCCGACAATGACGCACAAGGAAAACCATGATTAAACATTGCCCGTTGCTCTTTTATCTCGGCGCAATGCTGCTTTTAACCCTTCCGGGTTATGCCTTTGCTCAGGACACCGTGACGGTCTATGCCGCCGCCAGCGTCAAGGACGCGCTTGATGAGATTGGCAAGATTTATGAAAAAGAAAAGGGAATAAAGGTAGTCGCTTCCTATGGCGCTACCTCAGCGTTAGCGAAACAGATTGAAAATGGTGCGCCAGCGGACATATTCCTCTCCGCCGATAGCGATTGGATGGATTACGTCGATACGCACAAACTCATTAAACCGGATAGCCGGCGCAATCTGCTCACCAATCGGCTTGTTCTCATTGCACCGGGCACGAGCACAGTGAAGTTAACAATAGAACCCAGTTTTCCACTGGCGAAACTTCTCGGCGGTGATCGTCTCGCCGTCGCGGATCCGAACGCGGTGCCGGCCGGAAAGTACGCCAAGGCGTCGTTGGAAAACTTAGGCATATGGAAAGACGTGGAATCCAAAATCGCGCCGACGGAGAACGTACGCGCGGCTTTGGCATTGGTGTCCCGTGGCGAGGCACCATTCGGCATTGTCTACCGCACGGACGCGTTGGCGGATAAAAAGGTGCGCATCGTTGGTGAGTTTCCAGAGCATACTCATGCACCAATCGTTTATCCGGTAGCGCTTACGAACATGGGCAAGAGCGCGGCCGCCCCCGATTTCCTTGTTTACCTGTTTTCTCCCGCCGCGCGTGTGGTGTTCGAGAAGTACGGTTTCTAGCGTTCAATAGCATGCCGGCACTGACGCCCGAAGAATGGACTGCCCTCGGTCTCAGCCTGCGCGTGGCACTGTGGAGTGTGGTGATCAGTTTGCCATTCGCGATTGCCGTCGCATTTGTACTCGCGCGTAAGCAATTTATTGGTAAGACACTGTTCGACGCGCTCGTGCATTTGCCGCTGGTGTTGCCACCGGTGGTGGTTGGTTATTTCTTGCTGATCGTCTTCGGCAAACGCGGACCGATCGGTGCGATTCTGGAGCAGTGGTTCGACATTGTCGTGGCATTTCGCTGGACCGGCGCCGCGCTGGCGGCGGCCGTTATGGGTTTTCCGTTGATGGTGCGCGCGATCCGCTTGTCGCTCGAAGCCATCGACCGGCAGTTGGAATCCGCCGCTGAAACCTTGGGCGCGAACAAAACCTGGGTGTTCCTAACTATTACCCTGCCGCTGGCGCTGCCGGGAATCATCACCGGCACGCTGCTCTCGTTCGCGCGCAGCCTCGGTGAATTCGGCGCGACCATTACGTTCGTCTCGAATATTCCCGGTGAGACCCGCACTTTGCCGCTCGCCATCTACACCTATACCCAAGCCCCTGGCGGCGATGCACAGGCCTTGCGTTTGAGCGTGCTCGCGATAGGACTGTCGTTGGCCGCCTTGGTAGTGTCCGAGATACTGGTGCGTCGTGCCACCGTACGCGCAAAGGGTCACGATGCTTGATGTCGATGTCGAGTATCGTATTGGGTGTTTCGCGCTGCACGCGCGTTTTACGAGCCAGACGCGCATTACCGCGCTCTTCGGCCGCTCCGGTTCAGGAAAGAGCACGCTCATTAATATCATCGCGGGTTTGATTCAACCCGCGCGCGGCCATGTGCGCATCGACGGTGAAACATTGTTCGACAGCGAGCGACGAATCAATGTCCCATCGTTCAAGCGCCGTATCGGCTACGTCTTCCAGGAGGGCCGGCTGTTCCCCCATTTGAACGTGCGGCAGAACCTTGTCTACGGGCGATTCTTCATGCGCACCGCCGAACGCCACAATGAGTTCGACGCCATCGTCGATTTGTTGGGCCTTGGCCCGCTCCTCGATCGTCGTCCCGGTGCACTATCCGGTGGAGAAAAACAGCGCGTGGCGATTGGTCGTGCTTTGTTGTCAAACCCACGCGTACTGCTCATGGATGAACCGTTGGCATCACTGGATAGCGCACGTAAATTGGAAATTCTACGCTACGTCGAAACACTGCGTGATCAATTTAACATTCCAATCATATATGTAAGCCACGCCATACAAGAGATCGTACGACTGGCAGAGACTGTCGTCGTTATGCATGAAGGACAGATTGTTGCTACAGGCACGGCGAGCGAGGTACTGGATCGTTCAGGCCTCGAAACCGCCATCGATTCATCGGAGGTCGGCGCCGTCATTGAGACGAAAATGATTGCCCACGACAGTGTGTACGATGTCAGCATACTGCGCTTCGACAACGGAGAGCTCCTGGTAACGAACTTGGGCATGGCACTCGGAGCGCCCGTCCGGGTCTATATACGCGCACGCGACATCGCGTTAGCCTTGGAGCCTCCGACGCGGACCAGTTTGCTTAACATACTGCGCGCACGCGTTGATTGCGTCGACGGCCAGCACGCGCATTCCACCGTCGATGTTCATCTGCGTATTGGTCAAGCGCATTTGACGGCCCGCATTACGCGTCGCTCACATGATCAGCTTGGGTTGCAAGTTGGTCAGGAGGTTTACGCTTTGGTGAAAGCGGTTGCGCTGGATCGATCAAGCTGAATGTAAACGGCATTGAATGGCCGCTTTTGGCCGAAGGTGGATTTTGCAGATACGATCAGATCGCCGGCGCCTTGAGATCGAGCGCTTGGGGTTTGTTCTTGGCCTTTTCATCCTCGTCATTCTTTATCAGAACGTCATAGTACGTCCGCACCCGATTGACGAAGAGCACGGGCTCCATCCCGCGGGCATAGCCGAATTTTGTCTTGGTGTACCAGGCTTCGTCGGCGAGCCAGGGGAGATAACTCTTTACATCGTTCCACTTGTTCGGATCGCGCCCCTGTTTCTGCGTAATGACGCGAGCGTCTTCCAGATGATTGATGCCGATGTTATAGGCCGCGAGCGCCATCCAGAGCCGGTCCGGTTCGGTGATCCCGGGCGGCATGCGCATGATCAGGCTCTGGAGGTAACGCGCGCCGCCGTCAATGCTCTCGGTGGCATCCAGGCGGTCCTTGATACCCAGATTACTGGCGGTTTCTTCCGTCAGCATCATCATTCCGCGCACGCCCGTCGGCGAGATGGCTTCGGGATCCCAGAAAGATTCCTGATAACCAATGGCGGCGAGCAGGCGCCAGTCCAAGCCGTATTGTTCTCCGACTTTTTCGAAAGCAAGCTGATATCGTGGCAAGACACTGCGTAACCGTACCTTATAGACGCTGAGATTGACGAAATTCGATCGGCTGGCTGGGCCGTAATAGCGGTCGATCAGCTGTGCCAGCTCTCCCGAAGCGCGGCTTTTCGCCAGAAACTTCGTGGCCGCGTCATGCAGGCTTTGGTCCTGACCCTGGCGGAAGGCCCATGCCAGCGATTCCGGATTCTGGAGACTGAAAGCTACCTGAAGGTCGGGAAAATATTGTCGGCTGACCGCCACGATGTTCGAGTCCGCGATGGTGATTTCAAGCAGTCCTTGCCACACGGTTTGCAATAATTCCTCGGCTTCCTTGTCCACTTCGTTCCATTTGAGTTCGGGGTATTCCCGCCGAAGTTCATTCAGGCGCTCGACGTAGCTGGTGCCGGTTTGTACTTCGATCTGGCGTCCGATCAGATCCTGAACATTGGTGGGGCGCTCGGTTCCCAGCCGATAGATCACCTGCTGTCGGATTTCCTGATAGGGCGGGCCGAATTGCATCAGCTTGGCGCGCGATTCGGTCATCGTGATGCCGGCGGCCGCCATGTCGGCCTCGCCATTGAGAAAGCGGGGCATGATGTCGCTGAACTTCTCGGCGACAATGAATCGTGGGTTTACACCCAGCGACTCGGCGAAACTTTTCACCAGATCGTGCTCAAACCCGGCTGGTTCTTCCGGCGTTTCGTAATAGGTGGTCGGGCTTGCGCGGGTCAGCACCACCAGTTCGCCGGCGGCGATGATCGATTGCAGTTTGTTTTTCTGAAATAGCGAGCA
>JACXTT010006325.1_pt1 | contig 16930 bp, 18 predicted proteins | sample 9270951 | NCBI WGS metagenome assembly JACXTT01 (sample SAMN15532306, study PRJNA645909) | rock metagenome | isolation source: weathered quartz diorite | place: Puerto Rico | collected 2017-06-21 | reverse complement strand
GGCCGCGCCGCCCGCGAGCCCGGCGCCGCTGCCGTCGCTCGCGGGGCTCAAGGTGAGGAATCGCAAGCTGCAACCCGTCGCGCTCGCGGTGCCGGGGCGGCTGTTCGTCTTCGTCGCGCTGCCGCCCGAGGCGCTGCTGGGCGAGGCGCGGGAGAAAACCGAGCTCGACCTCGAGAAATTGCGCGCCCTGCGCGCGGCCGCCATCGTCCCCGGGGTCGTCATCGCCCGCGGCGATCGCGACCAGGAGGCGGCCGAGGCGCTGCTTCAGGAGGCGCGCGGGCTGCGGGTGCTGCTCGACGCGGACGGGACGCTGGCGGAAAAAGCCGGCGGCGAACCGGCGCTCATCGCGCTCTCGGGCGAGGGGACGGCGCTGCGGCGCGAGCCGTGGGCGCCCGGCGCGCTCGAGGCGGGCTGGGAAACGCTCGGCCCCGCCCTGGCGGCGCTGGTGAAGCGCTCGAATGAATGGCCGCCCGGGCGGGTCAACGGCTGGCTCGCGGCCCGGCTCGCCGGCTGGGAAAAACAGGCGCTCGCGGGGAGCCCCGACCGCGCGCCGATGATCGCGGTGCCCGGAGGCGACTACCGGGTTGGCTGCCTGCGCGGGCGTGACAAGCGGTGCGGCGAGAAGGAAGGGGCCGAGCGCCGCGCGGCGCTGAAACCGTTTTTGCTCGACGCCTACCCGGTCACGGTCGGCCAGTGGCTCAATTTCTCGGCGGCATCGGGCCGGCGCACCGCCGCCGAGCGGGACGGCTGGAGCTGGGTCTACGGGCGGCGCGGCGCCCACCGCGGCTACGGCGTCTCGTGGCGCGACCCCGAGGGTGACGGGGCGCCGGTCGAGAGCCGGCTCGACGAGCCGGTCCGCCACGTCAGCTACGACGACGCCGAGGCCTACTGCGCATGGGCCGGCAAGCGCCTGCCCGGCGAGGCGGAATACGAGGCCGCGGCGCGGGGCGCCGAGGGGCGCCTCTTCCCGTGGGGCGACGCGGGCGAATCACCCGGGGGCTGCCCGCCGCGCGCCAACGTCACCGTCAACTTCGGGCGGGTGAGCGGCCGCCTCGACCCCGACGGATTCCAGGGGATCGCGCCGGTGGACGCGCTGCCGGCCGGGCGGGGCCCCTTCGGCCATTTCCAGCTCGGCGGCAACGTGGACGAGTGGGTGGACGAGATTTTCGAGCAGGGGGCGACGCGGACCAGCCCGCTCACCCAGATGGTGGTCAAGGGGGGCAGCTACCGCTATCCGCTGGTGGGGACGCGGGCCGCCGCGCGCGGCGCGCGCTACCGCGACGAGGCGACGCCCGAGATCGGCTTCCGCTGCGCGCGCGAGGGGGGCGCGGCGTTGCTCGCCTCCGCCCCCGAGCCGATCATCACCCCGCTTCCGGCGGCCTGCTTCGCGACCGGCGAGAAGATCCCCGCGTGGGCCGTCGCGCCCGCGCAGCCATCCCCCGCGGAATCGGGCGCCGCGTCGGGGGGCGGTCCGGCGTCACCCCCCGGGCCGCCGGCGGGCGCGACGAACTGACGAAAAAAACTCGCTCAGCGCGGGGAGGACGCCACGGCGGGCGCGCGCGAGGGCGCCGAAGGCCCCGCGACTCCCGCCGGCGCGGCGGATTCCGCGAGTTGTTTGCGGATCCCGGGCAGCGCCTGCTTGAGCTTCAGCGCCGCCTCGCGGACCTGGTAGTCCGGGTCGGCGGCGATGAACCCCTCGAGGCGGGCGTCGAGCGCCGCGCCGCCGGTGAGCGCCAGCGCTTTGAGCCCGTTGACGATCGCGTCGCGTTGCCGATCTTCCGAGAGCGGGTATTCCTTCCACTCGCCGCGCGCGCCGGTGCGCGGGTCGAGGGCCCGGGTCTTGATGCGAACCCGCGCGAGGGCCGCGCGGTCGGTCATCGCCAGCAGCACCGGCCCGCCGGCCGCGTCGCGCAACCGCGCCAGTGCGAGGGCGGAATTCCAGCGGACGTCCACGCTGTCGTCCTGCAGCAATTCCTTCAGCCGAGCCTTCGCCGCCTCGCCGCCGACCGGGCCCAGCGAGCCGAGCGCGAAGGCGGCGGCGGTGCGGAGACCGGGGTCGGCGTCCCGCGAGTGCCGGAGGATCGGCTCCAGCGCCTCGGGCGCCCCGGTGTTGCCCAGCGCGAGCAGCGCGTAGATGCGCCCCTGGCCGGAATCCTTGTCGTCGGGCAATTCGAGCGACTCGAGCAGCACTCCGGCCACGCGCGGGTCGCCGGTGCGCCCCAGCGCGAGCGTGAAGTAGTCGCGCACCTCGACCGTGCGCCCCAGCAGCAGCGCGAGCACGCGCCGGGTGGCGGGGTTCTCCTGCTTCGCGTTCTTCCACGACTCGAGCAGCGCGTCGACGACCGCGGGATCGCGCAGCAATTTCGGGTCGCGCGCGGCGAGGCGGACCAGCTCGTTGGCGGCCTCCCAGCGGGCGTTGCCCCCCTCGTTGCGGATCTTCGCGATCACCTTCCGCGCCGGCGGGTCGCCGGTGGAAATCCTCGCGAAGAGGTAGAAGACGCCCAGCGAGGCGAGGCAGACCGCGAGCGGGATGAGGAAGAGCTGCACCAGCCCCGACTGGTGGAAGCGGCGCGCGGGGCGATGGTCGGGAGACGACGGCGCGGGGGCGCCGGAAGGCGTGTGCGAAGAGGACATGGGGGAGGATCCGTCGGCGGCAGCGGGGAATTATCGCAGGGGCGGATGAAACCGCCCCGAATTCCGAGCCCCGAGCCCTCACGACATCGAGGCGTCAAGCAATGAACGGAACCCGATGATCATGCGTGGCGCGCAGGACTCGACACTCAAGACTTGCACGCGCGCTAAACTCCGCGCGGCCGCTTGACGCCGCCGTTCGTCACGGAATCGACCGCATGACCCCCTTCGACCTCTCGGTCCGCTTTTTCCTGCAGATGGCGTTCATTCTCGCGGTCTGTCGCGCGACCGGGTGGCTGTTCCGCAAGCTGGGGCAGTCGCAGGTGGTGAGCGAGATGATCGCGGGGGTGCTGATGGGCCCCTCGCTGATGGGCTGGCTCTTCCCGCGGGCGAGCGGCTACCTGTTCCCGGCCGCCTCCAAGCCGATCATCTTCTCGGTCTGCCAAGTCGGGCTGGCGCTCTACATGTTTCTGGTCGGCGCGGAATTCGACCTCGGGCTGATCCGCAGCCGGCTGCGCAGCGCCGCGGCGATCTCGGCGGCGGGCATCCTCGCCCCCTTCGCGCTGGGCGGCGCGCTGGCGCTCCTGTTCGCGGGCGATCCGACCATCTTCAACGAGAAGGTGACGCTGCCGCTGGCGGTCCTCTTCATGGGCGCCTCGATGTCGATCACCGCCTTCCCGATGCTGGCGCGCATCATCCACGAGCAGGGGCTGACCAGGACCTCGCTGGGCACCCTCGCGCTCGCCGCCGGCTCGATGGACGATGCCGCGGCCTGGTGCGTGCTGGCGATCGTGCTGGCGAGCTTCGCCGGCACCCCGCGATTCGCGGTGGTCGCGATCAGCGGCGGCATCGCCTACGCGCTCTTCACCACGCTGGTGGTCGGCCGGTTGCTGAAGCCGCTGGGGGCGCGGGTCGAGCGCGAGGGGCGGATGCGCGACGAGGTGCTGCTGGCCGTGCTCTGCTTGGTGATGCTGGGTGCCTGGGTGACCGACTCCATCCACATCTACGCGGTCTTCGGCGCGTTCCTGATGGGGATCGCGATGCCGCGCGGCGAGTTCCAGCAGGCGCTGCGGAGCAAGCTCATGCCGCTCACCACCAATTTTCTGCTCCCGCTGTTCTTCGTCTACTCCGGGCTCAACACCAAGATAGGGCTGGTTGACTCGTGGCGGCTGTGGGGGCTGACCGGGCTGGTGATGCTCGCGGCGGTGGGCGGCAAATTCGGCGCCTGCATGCTGGCGGCGCGCTTCCACGGCGAGTCGTGGAAGGAGGCGACCGCGATCGGCACCTTGATGAACGCGCGCGGGCTGATGGAATTGATCCTGCTCAACATCGGGCTCGAGCGCGGCATCATCCAGCCGGCGCTGTTCGCGATCCTGGTGATGATGGCGATCCTCACCACCCTGATGGCGACCCCGATTTTCGAGCGGATCTACGGTAAGCCGCCCGCGGACGGCGGGACCCGGGCGCCGGCGCTCGAGTAGGGGCGGGCGGCGCCCGTCCGAACATTCAAGTTTTCCACACCATCGAGAAGAGCCGCCCGCAGTCCGCCCCGTCCCGGCGGTGGGACGGCAGCCCGGATTCCTTGACGCACAGCCCCGCGTCGAAGAGATTTTCTCCGGGGACGCCCGCCTCGCGCAGCCGCGCGCGGGCGAAGGCGCACTGGTCGAAATGCAATTTCCCCGAGGGGCCCGGCGCCAGCCACGCGCCGCTCCCGAACGGCGCGAAGGTCGCGCGGAATTCGTCGCCGACCTCGTAGCATCGCCCGCAGATCGCGGGGCCGAGCGCGATGCGCAGCTTCCCGGGCGCCGCGCCGCGCGCCGCGAGCGCCCGGGCGACGATCACCGGCAGGTCCTGCGCGAGCCCCCGCCAGCCCGCGTGGACGGCGGCGATTTCGCCCGTGTCGGGGGCGTGGAAAAGCAGCGGCAGGCAGTCGGCGGTCTTCACCGCGAGCACCGCCTCCCGCTCGCCGGTGAAGAGCGCGTCGCCTTCGGTGCCGAAGGGCGGCGCGCCGTCTTTCACCTCGCGCCAGAGCGCGGAATGGGTCTGCCGCAATTCCCAGAAGCCGGCTTCGCGCGGGGCGGCCAGGCGGGCGGCCTGCGCGCCGGCGGCGAAGGCGGCGCCCCCGCCCGGGATGGCGAGGAAGCCGGCGGCGGTTTTCCCGAGCGCGGCGAGTGGGGGGCGCGGATCCATCGGCGGGCGCAATTTACCAGCCGCGCGGCGGCTGGCGGAGGGGCTAAAATTCGTCTCCCCGCGCCAAGGCGCGCGGCAGTTCCCGACCCGGGGGAGACATGGCCCTCTTCAGCAAAGGCGGACCCGACGACTACCAGTCGCTGCTCGCGAAGGGCGACCACGAGGGGGCCGTCAAGATCATGCGCCGCCTGACCCGCAAGGCGCCCGACGAATTCGCGCTCGGGGTCCAGCTCGCGGAGACGCTCGAGAAGACGGGCAAGCGCGAGGACGCGGTCGCCGAGTTCATCCGCGTGGGCGAATTGCAGGAGCAGAAGGGCCACCACACCAAGGCGCTCGCGCTTTACCGCCGCGCCGAGAAGCTGGCGCCCGACCGCCCCGACCTCAAGGCGAAACTGGGCGGCAAGCCGGACGCCGCGGTTTCGCCGGTGCGCCAGGTGATCGCCGCGAGCAAGGCGGCCAAGACCGCCTCCGATTCCTTCGACATCGACCTCGATTCCGCCTTGGAGCCCGAGATCGAGACCGGCGCCGCGACCCTCGCCCCGCTCGAGGAGGATTTCAGCGCCGACGACATCGCCGCGCTCGACGCCGCCCCCGAGGAATTGCCCGCCGCCGAACTGGTCGCCGAGCCCGGGACGGCAGCGGCGCCCGAGCCGCCGCCCGCCGCGCGACCGAGCGCCGACGAATTGCTCGCCGCCTCGGCCGCCGCGGAAGGCGTCCCGGAGGCCGGGCCCCAGGCGCCGGAATTCTCCGGCATCCTCTCGGGGCTCAATGCCGACGAGGCGGCGCTGGTCGCCGCGCGTTTCAAGAGCCGCGCTTACGCGCCGGGCGACCGCATCATCACCGAGGGGGAGTCGGGCGAGAGCATGTATTTCATCCGCTCCGGGGTGGTGCGCGTCTCGACCATGACCGACGCGGGGCTGCTCGAACTGGGCGAACTGAAGCCGGGCGACCATTTCGGCGAGGTCTCGCTGTTGAAGAAGGTGCGGCGGACCGCGACCGTCTCCGCGCTCGAGGAGGCCGAGCTGCTGGAATTGACCCGCGACGATCTTGACGCGCTGCGCCCCGAGATCCCCGACCTGCTCGAGCGGCTCGAGGGCGGCCTCGCCAAGCGCGCGCAGGCGACCATCACCGCGATCACCCGCCAGATCGCCGGCCGTTGAGCCGGCATCGCCCCCGAATGGCCGTCCGCCCGATCGTCAAGTATCCCGACCCCGTCCTCTTCACCGCGACGAAGCCGGTCGCGGACTTCGGCCCCGAATTCCAGCGGCTCGTGGACGATCTGTTCGAGACCATGTACAAGGCGCCCGGGGTGGGGCTGGCCGCCAACCAGGTCGGCGTCTCGCTGCGGGTCGCGGTGATCGACCTGAGCGTGGGCGAGGACCCGAAGGCGCCGTTCGTGATCGTCAACCCGAAAATCGTCGGGACGCGCGGCAAGCAGAGCGGCGAGGAGGGGTGCCTCTCGGTGCCGAAATTGAGCGAGGTGACGCCCTGCCCCGAATGGGTGCGCGTCGAGGCCCTCGACCGCGCGGGGAAGCCCCTCGCGATCGAGGGCGAGGAGCTGATGGCCCGCGCGCTCACCCACGAGATCGGCCACCTCGACGGCCACCTCTACGTCTCCCGCCTGTCCGCGCTCAAGCGCGGCATGATCAAGAAAAAAATGGACCGCTGCGTCAAGGGCGGCCATTGGGCGGAGGTCTATCCCTGATTCATTCCGCCAACCGGCCGATTTCCGCCGGGTTGCCGCGGATGAACATCTCCGGCGCCGCCCCGTAATATAGGCCCGCCGCCCGTCGACCCCGCAGCCGGCGGCAGGAGAGAATCGCAATGGCCGACATGCTCAAGAGCGAAAAGAATTTCCTCGAGCGGCTCGCCGACGCGATCCCGGGCCTCAAGGGTTACCGGGCGCGCGACGACGCCCGCGAGACCGACCAGCGGCTGCGCGAATACCTCGCGCTGCGGCTCGAGGGGGTCGCGCGCGGCCTCGACAACGCGAAAAAGGCCGCGCTGAAAAGCGGCGGGCTTTCCGCGATGAACGATTTCGACGGGCTCGACGCGCGGCTTTCGAAGTGCACCGGGCAATTGCGCCACGCCCGCCAGGGCTATTCCGGCCTCTTCGACCAGGTCAAGCTCAAGGAGCCGGAGCTGGCGCAGCTCTACGAATTGGACGGCAGCCTCGTCGGGCTGGCCGACCAGCTCGAGCACGGCGCGAAGAGCGGCCAGCCGGCGCTGCTGCGCAGCGCGCTCGACGCGCTTGAAAAGCAGCTCGAAACGCGGCGCTCGCTCTTCGACCTCCCGCGCGACTGAAGCGGCCGGCGCCGCGCGAATTTTCCGGACCACGAATCACCGAGGTAACGAATCATGGCAATGTCGATCGAAGTCATCGAATGGAAGGACGAATCCGGCATCGAGATGGCGCACCGAGCCGCGACCGGCGGGCGGATCAAATTCGGCGCCCAGCTGGTGGTCCAGGAGTCGCAGTGGGCGGTCTTCTACCGCGACGGCAAGGCGCTCGACACCTTCGACAAGGGGCGCCACACCCTCACCACGCTGAACCTGCCGCTGATCACGAAGCTGCTCTCGCTCCCCTTCGGCGGCCAGTCGCCGTTCGAGGCGGACGTCTACTACATCGCCCGCAAGGAATTCACCGACCTCAAGTGGGGCACCGACGCGCCGGTGCTCTTCCGCGACAGCGAATTCGACATGATCCAGCTGCGCGCGCACGGGCAGTACTCGGTCCGCGTCGCCGACCCCCAGCTCTTCCTCGGAAAACTCGTCGGCAGCCAGGGGGTCTACACCACCGAGGAGATCCAGGACTGGCTGCGCGGCATCCTGGTGCAGAAGCTGAACGACGCACTGGGCGAGAACCTCAAGTCGATCCTCGACCTCGCGAAGATGTACAACGAATTGTCGGGCGCGCTCAAGGCGCTCGCCGCCGACGAGGTCGGCCGCTACGGCCTCGCGCTGGAGAACTTCGTCATCCGCGCCATCGTCCCGCCCGACGAGGTGCAGGCCGCGATCAACGAGCGCGGCGCGATGAAGGCGGTCGGCAACATGGGGCAGTACATGCAGTTCAAGGCCGCCAAATCGATGGAGGCGGCGGCGAACAACCCGGGCGGCGGCGGGATCGCCGCGGCCGGCATGGGCGCCGGCCTCGGCATGATGATGCCGCAGATGATGCAGCAGGCGATGCAGCAGTCGCAGCAGACGGCCCCCGCGACCGCCCCGACGGCCGTGCCCGCCGCGGCGGCGGTCGGCGCCTCGCTCGAGGATCGCCTCAAGAAGTTGAAGGGGTTGCTCGACGGCGGCCTCATCACCCAAGCCGAATTCGACGCCAAGAAGGCGAAGCTGCTCGAGGAAATCTGAGCCGGATCCAATCCCGGCGGTTCGACGAGGCGGCCGCGCGGCCGTCCGGGTCGTTTGATCACGGCGGCGCTTGCCCTCAGCCGCCGCAGCGCTTGGCGATCGCGAGGAAACCCTCCCGGCGGGCGGTCTCCCCGAGCGCGCGCAACGCGGCTTCGCCGTCCGCCTTGCTTCCCGCGGCGCCGAGCGCGAGCGCGCGGCGGTACTCGGTGAGGAGCGTCACTTCCCGGTGGCCGGATTCCTTCGCGAGCCCGGCGGCGGCGGCGAACTCCCGCTCCCGCGCGCCCTCGCCCTGGCGGGCCCGCGCCAGCGCGAGGGCCGAGAGCGCCAGCGCTTCGGTGTTCCGCAACCCCAGCTTGCGGGCCAGCTCCAGCGTTTCGCTGGCGTCGAGCATCGCCGCGCCGTCGCGGCCGCCCCGGTCGTATTGTGCGCGGAGCGCGGATTTTGAAATCCGAGGGCTGCGCGGACCGCGCACTTGCCGTTGAGCGGCGTCCGCTAGAATTTCCACCTCAACTCCCGGAGCCTCACCAACCCATGATGAACGCCAAACTCGCGCACCACGTCAGTCAGCAGGAGACCGCCGCCGCGGCGGCTTGGGCCCGCCGGGCCGGGGAGCTGTTGGGCGAGGCCCCTGCGGCCGCCCTGGACGGCGCGGAGCACCGCAACAGCCGGCGCGGTGTGGTGCTGTGCGCGCAGCATTTGAAGCAAGAATTGAAGAAGGACGACCTCCACCGCTGGGCCGCCGACCTCGGCCGGCTCGCGAAGGAGGGCGGCCTGCGCGCCGACCAGCTGCTCGCGTGGTTCATCGCGGGGCGGATCTCGCTGCGCGACCGCTTCGAGTCGGCCGCGGAGCCCCAGCACGCCGCCGAGACCGAGGCGCTCATGCACGCGCTCTTCCGCAGCGCCCAGTTCTTCGACCAGGCTTCGCTCAACGCGCTCGCGGTCTACGACGCCGAACGCAAGGGGCACGCGCACCCCGCCGACGCGCCGCACCTCTTCAAATAATCCCGGCCCGTGAAAGCCGTCATCAAGCCCGCGCCGGGGCCGGGGCTCGCCCTCGACGAGACCCGGCCGCAGCCCCGGCCGGGCCCCGGCGAGGCGCTGATCGAGGTTCGCGTCACCACGGTCTGCGGCTCCGACCTCCACCTCGAGGCGTGGGACGACTGGGCCGCCTCGCACCTCAAGCCGCCGATGACGATCGGCCACGAGATGTGCGGGGTCGTGCGCGAATTGGGCCCCGGCGCCGCGGGCGTCAAGGTCGGCGATTTCGTCTCGGTCGAGACCCACTTCGTGTGCGGCGTCTGCAAGCCCTGCCGCACCGGCAACGCCCATGTCTGCCGCAACCTCAAGATCCTGGGCGTGGACGTGGACGGCAGCTACGCGCAATTCGCGGCGGTGCCGGCCACGAATTGCTGGGTCAACGATCCCGGCCTCAAACCCGAGTGGGCCTCGCTCCAGGAGCCGTTCGGCAACGCGGTCGACACCGTCTTCGCCGAGGAGATCTCCGGCAAGTCGGTGCTGCTCACCGGTTGCGGCCCCATCGGGCTGATGGGCGTGGCGATCGCCCGGGCGGGCGGCGCCGACCAGGTCATCGCGGTCGACACCAACCCGGAGCGGCTGGCGCTGGCGAAAAAAATGGGCGCCGACGCGGTCCTCAACCCCGCGTCCGACGACGTCGCCGCGGCGGTCCTCGCGCGCACGCGCGGGGAGGGGGCCGACGCGCTGCTCGAATTCTCAGGCGCCGCGCCGGCCCTGCAAAGCGGGCTCGCCGCCCTCGCGCCCGCCGGACGCGTCTCGCTGCTCGGCCTGCACAAGCACGACGTTTCCCTGAACCTCAATCGTGACGTGATCATGCGCGGGGTGCGCGTCCACGGCGTCTGCGGCCGCCGCCTCTACGCCACTTGGTACAAGACCCGCGCGCTGCTGGAGAGCGGGAAGATCGACCTCGATCCGCTGGTCTCGCTGCGGCTGCCGCTGACCGACTACGCCCGCGGCTTCTCCGAATTCAAGGCCGGCCGGGCGCTCAAGGTCGCGCTCTTTCCCAACGGGATGTGACCCCCGGGGCGCCGACCCGCCCGGGCTAAAATTGCCCCGGGATGATCCAGATCAAGGGGTCGACGATCAAGAGCCGCCTCGACTTCGCGCGCGCCCGCGGCGGCGAGGCGTTGCTGGCGAAATTGCGCGCGACGCCGGGGATCGTGGGGGAATGCGCGAGCGCGACGATGCTCGCGCTGCGCACCTTCCCGCTGCACGCCGACCAGGCGCTGTGCGAGGCGATCCGCGCGGAAATGGGCGCCGGCGAGTCGCTGTTCGAGGAGATGGGCGCCTTCTCCGCCGACGAGCACCGCAACCTGCAGAACATCGTCCACGGCCGCAAGACCGACCCGCACGAGATACTGGGCGGGATCCCGCGCCAGTTCCCGCAGTACCTGCTGGGCGAATTCGGCGGTGCGCGCTACGAGCGCGACGGCGAGCGCGCGGGGCGGGTGGTCTGGGAGGGGCACCGCGAGACCTGCCGAGCCCATTGCCGCAGCTCGATCGGCTACACCGTCCGCCTGCTCGAGAATTGCGGGGTGACCGGGGTTTCCGGGCGCGACGAGCAGTGCCTGCTCGACGGCGACCCGCGCTGCGCGTGGCGGTTCGCGTGGAAGAGCGTATCGCACCTCCGCCTCTCGGCCAAGCTGGCCGCGGTCCGCCCGGTGGCGTGAGGCGGGATGGCGCGGGCGGCCGCGCCCCGCCCGTAGAATTCCCGAATGGCCGCGAAAGACCTGCAAGCGTTCCTCAAAGAACTCGAAGCCGACGGCGACCTCGTGCGCATCCGCGAGGCGGTCGATCCCGTCCTGGAGATTTCGGAGATCGCGGACCGGGTGATGCGGATGCCCGGCGGCGGCCCTGCGCTGCTGTTCGAAAACCCGAAGGGGGCGAAATTTCCCCTCGCCATCAACGTGCTCGGGAGCGAGCGGCGGATGCTCAAGGCGTTCGGCCTCTCGAATTACGGGGAATTCGCCGAACGGATCCACGCCCTGCTCGACCAGAAGGCGCCGCAGGGGCTCCTCGACAAGCTGAAGCTGCTGCCCAAATTGAAGGACCTCGACGCGATCTTCCCGAAGCTCGTCAAGAGCGCGCCGTGCCAGGAGGTCGTGAAGAGCGGCGACGAGGTCGACCTCTCCGAGCTGCCGGTCCAGAAATGCTGGCCGCAGGACGGCGGCCGCTTCATCACCTGCGGGCTGGTGACGACGAAAGACCGCGAGAACGGCAAGCGCAATTTCGGGATGTACCGGATGCAGGTCCACGACAAGAAGACGACCGGCATGCACTGGCAGCTCCACCATCACGGCGCCAAGCATCATCGTCAACGCATCGCCAACAACGAACGGACCGAGGTCGCGGTGGCGATCGGGGCGGCGCCCAGCCAGGTCTTCTGCGCGATCCTCCCCGCGCCTGACGACGTCGACGAGATGATGTTCGCCGGCTTCGCGACCGGCGAGGCGGTCGAATTGGTGAAGTGCAAGACCGTCGACCTCGAGGTCCCTGCGCACGCCGAGATCGTCCTCGAGGGCTATGTCGAGCCGCACGAGAAACGGATCGAGGGGCCGTTCGGCGACCACACCGGCTTCTACACGCTGGAGGAGGAATACCCGGTTTTCCACGTCACCTGCGTCACCCACCGGAAGAACCCGATTTATCAATCCACCATTGTCGGCATTCCGCCGAAAGAGGACTGCCACATGGGCGCCGCGGTCGAGCGGCTCACCTTGCCGCTGCTGCAAAAGCAGTTCGCCGAGATCGAGGACATGCACATGCCGTGGGCGGGGGTCTTCCACAACCTGATGCTCGTCTCGATCAGGAAGCAGTATCCCGGCCACGCCCGCAAGATCATGCACGGGCTGTGGGGGCTGGGGCAGGTTTCGCTCGAGAAGTTCATCGTCGTCTTCGACGCCGGCACCAACCTGCGCGACTACAACGAGGTGGTCTGGAAGGCCTGCAACAACCTCGACCCGCAGCGCGACACCGAGATCGCGATGGGCCCCATCGACGTCCTCGATCATTCGAGCCGCGCCATGGGCTACGGCTCGAAGATGGGTTTCGACTGCACGAAAAAACTCCCCGAGGAGGGCCACACCCGCCGCTGGCCCGACGAATTGAGGATGGACGACGGCGTCAGGAAGCGCGTCGACGAGATGTGGGGGAAATTGGGAATCCGCTGAGAGGCGCGGCGAAAGCGCGCCGGCAGGCGGGCCCGATTCAGTCCGGCTTTTTGGGGTCGCCGCCGAAGAGCGCCGCGAAGGCCTCGATCGCTTTTTTCTGGGTGGGCGTGTGGTGCGGCGCATTGCCGCCGGCGCGGACGCCGGCGAGGTAGAACTCGCACAGCGTCGCGCGCTCCTTCTGCTCGACGGGCTCGGCGCGCGTCTCCAAGCACTCGTTCGGGTAGCCCGCGGCGTAATTGCGGCAGTTTTTGCAGCAGCGCAAATCCTTTCCGCACTTCCCGCAGACCGCCCCGAGAGGGGGAGCCGCATCGCCCTCCCACCGCGCTTTGCAGTGGTGGCAATGAAGGTAAGGCATGTTTTGGGGAGGCGCGGAGTATAGCAGTCGCGAATGTCCGCGGCGCGCGCACCCGCAACGAAAAACCCCGGAGGGTTCCGGGGTCTTCGTGGTGCAAACCGCCGCGCCCGGCGGGTTGACGGGCGCGGCCGCGATGCGGACGCCCCGGCGCGCTATCTGACCTTGAAGGTGCTGCGCAGCTTTTTGCGCCTCGGGTTTGAAAAATCGGGCGGCGGGGCCGCCGGCGCGGCGGGGGCAGGTTCGGAGACCGGCATGCCGGGCGCCATCGGCTGGTCGAATCCCAGCCGCAGCTGCGAGAGGCGCGCGTGTTCCTGGGGGGAAAGCCGCCCGTATCGTTGTTTTAACTCGAGCAGCTCCGCCTCGAGGGCGGCGCTGTCTTTCCACGGGGGCGTCTCGGGAACGGCCATTCGGGGGATAATATGAACCGGATGCGCAGCGGATGCAAATGCTCGCAAGGCATGGCGTGACGCCGGGCCGCCTGATGCGGCGCGCGCTGGCGGCCGCGCGCCGCGCGGGGGAACGCGACGAGGTGCCGATCGGCGCCGCGCTGGCGGACGCCGACGGGCGGCTCTATTCCGCCGGCAACCGGGTGATGGCGCGGCGCGATCCGACCGCGCACGCCGAAATCGCGCTGATCCGCAAGGTCATCCGCGCGCGCGGCGGCATCCGCCTGCCCGCGGGCTGCGTCCTCGCGGTGACGGTCGAGCCCTGCCTGATGTGCCTCACCGCGCTGGCCCACGCGCGGGTGGCGAAGGTGATCTACGGCTGCGCCGAGCCGAAGTGGGGTTCGGCGGCCCGCTTCGCAAAACTGCTCGAGGCGGGGGCGTTCAACCACCGGTTCGCGATCGAAGGCGGAATCCTCGCGGACGAGGCGGCGGCGCTCATGAGAAGCTATTTCAAGGCGAAGCGAAACGGGAGTTCCGAGTAACGAGTTCCGAGCAACGAGTCCGTTCCGAGCCGCAACGGGTTTGATTTCACCCCATGCGGCTCGTTCCGGCCACTCGGAACTCGGCAACTCGGAACTGAGTATTCGGAGCTCGGAAGTCAACCCCCGCAGTCGCTAAAATCCCCCGCCCATGGCCGAAACCCCGATCGCCGCCGGCGCGCCCGAGCTCTATTCGGACTCGCTCGGCTACGCCGAATCGCAGCTGCTCAAGGTGGCGCTGCCGGTCTTCGAGGGACCGCTCGACCTGCTGCTCTACCTGATCCGCAAGAACGAGATCGACATCTACGACATCCCGATCGTCGAGATCACCCACCAGTACGTCGCGCACCTGCGGAAGCTGGAGGAGATGAACCTCGACGTGGCCGCCGAATTCATCGAGATGGCGGCGACCCTCATCTACATCAAGGGGCGGATGCTGCTGCCGCAGCCGCCGGGCGCGCCGGTGGACGGGGAGGCGGGCGCCCCGGGCGAGGATCCGCGCGCCGAACTGGTCCGCCAGCTGGTCGCCCACGACCGCTTCAAGCGGATCGCCGACTTCCTCGACCGGCTCGAGGAGACCGCGATGGCGCGCCACCCGCGCCCCGAGGCCGCCACCGAGCAGCTTTACACCGACGCGCCGGTGACCCTCAAGGTCGAGATGATCGACCTGCTCGAGGCGTTCCGCGACCTGCTGGGCCGGGTCAAGGACCGCAAGGTCCTCACCGTCACCCTCGAGCTGATCTCGATCAGCCAGCGGATCCGGCAGATCGTCGAATTGCTCCAGCGCGAGCCGGAGATCTCGCTCGAGCGGCTGGTCGAGAACGACCTCGGCCGGCTTGAATTGATCACCACCCTGCTCGCCCTGCTCGAGATGGCGAAGCAGAACCTCGTCCGCATCGTCCAATACGCGCAGTTCGGCGGCATCCACGTCATGTACAACATCGAGGCGCCGCCGGAGGAGGCGTGAGCGGCGCGGCGGCGTCTCACGCCGGGCAGATTTTCCCGAGGATCGCCCGCGAATTCGCGCCGGTCACCGCCGGCAGGTTGCCGGGGTTGCCCGCCAGGCACTCGAGTCCCAGCCACGCGAAGGCGACGGCTTCTTTCGCCTGCGAGGGGATGCCGTACTCGTCGGCGTGGGTGAAGCTGAGCGCCGGCAGGCGGCGCGCCAGGTCGCGCATGAAGAAAGCGTTGTGGACCCCGCCGCCCGAGACGATCACTTCCTCGATCAGGTGGCGGTTGGTCACGAATTCCTCGACCCCCACCGCGATCGACTCGACGGTGAAGGCGGCGGCGGTGGCGACCAGATCCTCGTCGCGGTTGTGGCCGCGGTGGGTCAGCAAATAATTGACCAGCACCTCGCCGAAGACCGAGCGGTCGACCGACTTGGGCGGCGGCGCCTTGAGGTAGGGGTGCATCAACAGCGCCTTGAGCAGCGCCATGTCCGGCCTGCCGGCGAGCGCCATCGCCCCGTCCTCGTCGAACAGCCGCCTGCCCCCGCTCAGCCGCTCGACCAGCAGGTCGCTCAGCACGTTGGCCGGCCCGGTGTCGAAGCCGGTCACGTCGGCGAGCGTGCATTGTTCCGGCAGCACCGTCAGGTTGGCGATGCCGCCGAGGTTGAGCAGCACCCGTCCGCGCGCGTAGTGGCGGTAGATCAGGTAGTCGAAATAGGGGACCAGCGGCGCGCCCTGGCCGCCGCGGGCGAGGTCGGCGGCGCGGAAATCGCACACCGTCGTGACCCCGGTGCGCGCGGCGATCACCGCGCCGTCGCCCAATTGCAGCGACGCGCGCACCGGGTATTCGCCGCACGCCGCGGGCTGCGGCCAGTGGCCGGAAGTTTGCCCGTGCGAGGCGATGAAGTCGATGTCCGCCATTTCGAGCGAATGCTCCCGCGCGCAGGCCTTCGCGGTGGCGGCGAACGCCTCGGCGACCGCCTTGTCGAGCCGCGCCAGGGTCACGGTGTCGAGCGAGCCGGTGGCGGCCGAGACGATGAGGTTCTTGAGCAGCGGCGGCCACGCGGCGCCGAGGTGGCCGACGAATTCGACCCGGGTGTCGAGCCCGGCGCCCGTGAATTTCACGAGCGCGGCCTCGATCGCGTCCATCGAGGTGCCGCTCATCAGCCCGATCGCGGTGTAGCGCGGCTTCTCGGGGAGGTATTTCATCGCGCCCTCAGCGGCCCGGCCCGGCGAGGATCTCGGCCAGCATCCGGTCGGCGGCGGAGTAGGGGTCGATCCGCCGCTCGCGGAAGGCCCCGAGGCTGTCGCGCAGCGCCGGGTTGGCGGCGAGCGCGGCGTTCACCCGGTCCTCGAGCTTCTCGGCGACGATGCGGCTCAGGCGCAGTTTCGCGCTCCGCTGCGCGCGCGCGCCGGCGGCCGCGAGCGCGCGGTGGCGCTCGATCAGCGCGGCCAGCTCGGGGACGCCGAGGTTCTCCCGCGCGACGGTGCGGGCGACCGGCGGCTCCCACTCGCGCGCGCCGTCGTCAAGCCCGAGCATGGCCTTGATCTCGCCCTCCAATCGCTCGGCCCCCTCGCGCTCGGATTTGTTGATCACGTACACGTCGGCGATCTCCATCAGCCCGGCCTTGATCGCCTGGATGTCGTCGCCCAGGCCCGGCACCAGCACCACCAGCACGGTGCCGGCCGCCTCGATCACCTCGACCTCGTCCTGCCCCACGCCGACCGTCTCGAGCAGGATGAGCTCGTAGCCCGCCGCGTCCAGCAAATCGGCGGCGTCGGTGGTGGCGCGCGCGAGCCCGCCCATGTGGCCGCGGGTCGCCATCGAGCGGATGAAGATGTTCGGCTCGAGGAAGCGGTCGCTCATGCGGATGCGGTCGCCGAGGATCGCGCCGCCTGAAAACGCGGAGGAGGGATCGACCGCGATGACCCCGACTTTCTTCCCCTGCGCGAGGTAGTGCGCGGCGAGCTTGTCGCACAGCGTCGATTTGCCGGCGCCGGGCGGCCCGGTCACCCCGATCCGCCACGCCTTGCCGGTCGCCGGCCAGACTTTCGCGAGGATCGCGGGGCCCGCGGGGTCGCGGTCCTCGATGAGCGAGATCGCGCGCGCCAGCGCCCGCTTGTCGCCCGCGAGCAGGCGGTCGGCGAGGGCGTCGGCGTCGGGGGCGACCATCGGCCGCGTATTTTGCCAGCCGTCGCCGCGCGCCCGCTAGGATTCAGCCGTGCGTTCCCCGGCCGCCTGGCTGTTCCCGCTCGCGCTGCCGCTCGCGGCGGCGCCCGTGAAGCGGAAAAAAGGCGCCGCCCCGCCCGC
>JACXTT010006324.1_pt1 | contig 16931 bp, 10 predicted proteins | sample 9270951 | NCBI WGS metagenome assembly JACXTT01 (sample SAMN15532306, study PRJNA645909) | rock metagenome | isolation source: weathered quartz diorite | place: Puerto Rico | collected 2017-06-21 | reverse complement strand
GCAAGTCACCAACACGCCGAAGCGCGATGGCTGGCTGCGCGAAATGGAGCACGAGTCGCAGCTGCACCTGTACACGAACCTGAGCGGCCACTGGGAGAGCTATCGCAACCAGCTCGTCCCCTTCAACTGGAGGTTTGCCACCGGTGACCGCGTGGAATTCAATGTCGTGCCAACGGGCGAGAGGCTCGTCGCGCCATTCGAAGTGGCCGACAACGTCCACATCCCGCGGGGTTCGTATCACTGGATGCGTTATCGACTCGAGGAACAGTTCGCGGCCAAGCGCAAATTCAGCGGACAGCTGACATGGTGGTTCGGTGGCTTCTACTCCGGCACGCTCAATCAGATTATCTGGACTGGTGCATGGCACCCGTCGCCGCTCATCACCGTCGAATTGACGGGCGAGCGTGACACGGGTGATCTCCCGGAAGGGCATTTCGTCCAGGCGGTGACGGGCTCTCGCCTCCGCTTCAACGTGTCGCCGGACATGCAAGTCAGCAGCTATTGGCAGTACGACACCGATACCAAATCGATCGGCAGCAATTCGAAATTGCGGTGGACCTTCCGCGCGGTTGGCGACTTGTTTGTGATCTACAACCACAACGTCCGCCAGTTCGGGGAGCGGTGGCAGATCGATTCCAATCAGCTTCTGGTGAAGCTGCAGTACGCGCTTCGCTATTAGTCGTTCCTGCCACAGGTCGGTAGGCGACCGGAGTGCCAATTGGCGTGGTTCTGATACCCTTGTGCTTCGATGGAGACCAAGCGAATCCCTCCAGTGGTCTTATCCGCCGCGGCGGTCATTGCCATCATGGCCTCGGCCATCGATGCGCAATCCACCCCCGGCTGGATCAATGCGTACCGCGACGCCGCAACCCGTTTGATCAAGACGGCAACCGCCGACGACTTCGCGTGGCAGCGGCTCGCGGAGCTCACCGACACCTATGGCAACCGGCTGAGCGGCTCCGAAAACCTGTCGCGCGCGATCATGTGGGCCGCGGAGATGATGAAAAAGGACGGCCTCGAGAACGTCCGCACCGAGAAAGTCATGGTGCCGCGATGGACGCGCGGCCGCGAGAGCGCGGAGATCATCGACCCGCCGCGCCATTCATTGACGATTCTCGGGCTTGGCGGCACCGTCGCGACGCCGCCCGGCGGCATCGATGCCGAGGTGCTCGTGGTCGAAAGCTTCAACGAGCTTCGCATGCGCGCCGCCGATGCGCGCGGCCGGATTGTTCTGTTCAACCAGCCTTTTACCAATTACGCGGATACCGTCAGCTACCGAACGGGAAGTGCACGCGCGGCTGCGCAGGCGGGCGGCGTTGCTGTCCTGGTGCGGGCCGTCGGGCCCGTTGGGCTTCGAACGGCGCACACCGGGAGCGTGGCGTATCAATCTGATTTGCCGGCCATCCCGGCGGCCGCTGTGGCTGGCGAAGACGCGAACCGCATTGCGCGTCTCACGGCGCGCGGGCGGAAGGTGCGCGTTCATCTGTCGCTCGAAGGTCGAAGCGAGGGTGACGCCGAGTCGGCGAACGTCGTGGCGGAGATCCGCGGCCGCGAGCGGCCCGAGGAGATCGTCGTGCTCGGCGGTCACATCGACTCGTGGGACGTTGGCGCGGGCGCATCGGACGACGGCGTCGGGTGCGTGATCACGTGGGAGGCGCTCCGGTTGATGAAGAAGCTCGGCATTCAGCCGCGGCGGACGGTGCGTCTCGTCCTGTGGACGAATGAAGAAAACGGGACACGTGGTGCGGCCGCCTACGCCGAGCGGTATGCCTCCGTTGCCGCCAACCATGTCTTCGCGCTCGAGGCCGACTCCGGCGTGTTCGAACCGGCACGGTTCGGGTTTTCAGGCAGCCTCGCGGCGCGCAACACGATCCGCGACATCACGTCGCTGCTCACACCGCTCAATCTCGCAGAGACGATCTCTGGCGGCGGGGGTGCCGACATCGATCCCATCGCGCAGGCGGGGCGAGCACCAACGATGGCATACATGGGCGACCCGACGCGCTACTTCACCATCCATCACACGTCGGCGGACACCATCGAGCGCATTGCGCCGGAAGAAGTGTCAAAGGGTGCTGCCGCGATCGCTGTGGTCACCTACGTCATCGCGGAGATGCCTGATCGGTTGCCGAGGTAAATCAGTCGTTCGGATCGTTCGGGACGTTCGGATCGTTCGGGACGTTCGGACCGTTCGGTAACGTTCGGATCGTTCCGATCGTTGTCGTTCGACGCTGAGTTTTCCGCGTACTTCCGCCGCCTGTAGGATCGCAGTTTTTCAAATCAGATCACTGCGAACCGAAAGAATCCCCAATAAACCCTACGGTACCTCGCATGCGTTCTACGACGGCATGAGCGGTGCCCGTGATTTTGAAGAACTCGTGTCGTGGCAGCGGATGCACGAACTGAATATCGAGGTCTGGAACGCGACCGAGCATGGACGCGCCGGCCGTGATTTCGATTTTCGCGATCAGATCCGCGATGCGGCGGATTCCGCGGAGCGCAATATCGCCGAAGGGTTCGGCCGGTACAAACCTCTGGTCTTCGCGAACTTCCTCGATTTCTCGCGAGCGTCGGCATGCGAGACGCGGTCACTCCTTCGGAAGGGACTCGCTTGCGAATATTTCAGTGCGGAACAGTTCGATCGGCTCGACAAGCTTGCCGTCCGCGGACTTCAGGCCGTGGCGGGCTTTCAGCGTTATCTGCGCTCACCGGCCGCCAAGCGAAACGCCGCGCGCCGCTATCAGCGTCCCTATACGGCCCCCCGCGAGAAACCGTCGAACGCCCCGAACGCCCCGAACGATTCGAATGGTCCGAACGTCTCGAACGAACCGAACGATCCGAACAACTGAAGTCAAGTTTGAACGACGGCCTGAACCTTGAACAGTCCGAACGATCCGAACGGTCCGAACGAATTAGCGAAGTTCGGTAAGCGTAACGTCGAGAATCCGCGCCTTCCGCGGCGCGTTTTGCCACTGGACGAGGATCGGGCTCTGATACGGACCTTCGACGATGCCGAGCTGCCCGTGTTCGGTTTCCGAGACCAGCAGGCTTACCGAGCGCCGCATGCGGAAGAAGCGCGCGGCGGGGACCGCCAGCGTCCGTGCCAGCAGCTTTTCGACAATCGAGCCGCGCAGCCGCAGCGTGTCGAGGCCGGTGTTCATCACGCGCACAAAGTCGTACTTCGCGTAGCCGAGCGTCTTGGCGGGGACGGCGCGCGGGTTCTTCATCGCGTTGCGGTATTGCTGCGCGACGAACCGCACCGGGTTTCGCAGCACCTCCGCGAGGTCGTACTTCATCAGCAGCGTTTCGTACTCGTTGACCGTCAACGCCGAATGACGTTCTGTCGGATCGAGCACGATGCGGAGCTGTCCTTTGCCGCCGCCGGTCTTCGCCACGAACTCGGACAACGCGGCGTAGATGCCGAGACGGGGATCCTTCAGATTCACCGAGTCGATCGGGTGCTCCGAGACCGGCACCTCGATGCGCGTTTTCCCGACGACCTGCTCGGTGCGGAAGCCGATGACACGCGTCAGGCGCCGGCGCGGGCGCCCTTCGACGATGCCGTCAAGATCGACGAAGCAGACCGCTTCGCCATCGCGATTCGGGTGTGTCACACACGGACGAAGTCCGCCGGCCATGAACGCCAGATGCGAGTCGGCATTTTTTGGTTCAGAGGCGCGCTGAATGGCGTCGAGATCGGAGCGGCGATCCAGCTGGTCGTGCTCGTACCCGGCGCCCTCGGGAAACAGGGTCCGGAACGCGTCCACATAGGTGGAGACGTGCTGCGCGCGCAGCCGAGCCGAAATGCTTCGATCGAGGAACCCGGCCGTCGTGTGTGACGACCAATACAGACAGTGGGAATACTGCGCGAGCACCCTGTGTTCCGCGGCGAAACGGGACCTCAGTTCCACCACGTCGAAGCGCGCCTTCGGAGCCACCTCGAGCGTGAGGTCCAGCGGTTTAGCAGCGCTCATGCGAACGGTTAACAGCGTAACACGAAGCCAGTAGGAGGACTCGCCTTTGCACGTGCCTGCCGTTGGTGTCGTGGCCACTCGTCATCGTGCTCATCATCGCAGGCACGATCACGATCTTCTGGACGCTGCGTCTGGTCTGGCGCCTGCACGGCGTGTGGCGCATTCATCGCGCCGGTCCTCGGCCGCTGCTCGCGACGCGGCATCGCATCTGGCATCACGTGCACTTGGACGAAGCCAACGACCTTCGGTACGGACCCGGCGGTGCGGCATATGTTCCCGATCCTCCATTCGAATTCGTCGAAGAGCTGATGACCGGTTTGCACCCGGGCGTGTCCGTCCGCGATCGGCGCCATCGTCTATGGCGCGTCAAATGGGGCGCAGAGGCAAAACCCGAGGCGTTCTGCGTGCGGTTCGCCGCCGCGTGTGGGTATTTCGCCGAGGTGACGCATTACCTCGCCAGCGGGCGCATCGATTGCGTGACCATGCTCACGCGTGCGCGTCCGATGGTAGGCGAAGACGGAAGCTTCACCGACGCGCGCTTCGAGCTCGAGGATCGCTCGGTGCGCATGCTGTTTGAGGAACACAGCTGGGCATGGAACGACAATCCATTTGTCGGCACACGACAGCTCGATGGCCTGAAGATTGTGGTCATGCTGCTGTCGAACTGGGACAGCAAAGACCGGCGCGACGTGTCGCGCGGATCGAATACGGCGATTTTTGAATACCCGGTCTCGCGATTTTCGACCGAAGCCCGTTACCTGATCACCGATTGGGGAGGCGCCATGGGCAGGTGGGGCACGACCGTCGTCTCGCGAGGACGATGAGATGCTGAAGGCTTCGAGGCGCAGACATCCGGCTTTGTCGCGGCGGTCCACGACGGTGTCGTCGACTTCGGCTATCAGGGTCAGCGATCGGAAATCGGTCGCGGCATTCCGGTTGCGCACGTGCGATGGTTCTACCGGAAGGTTCGGCCGATAACCGAACCCGCCCTGCGGAAAGGCCTGCTCGCCAGCGGCGGCACCGAGGAGGAAGCCGCACGGTTCGCGCGGGCTCTGATGCTGAGAATCGAGGCGCTCGGGCGAGTACGATAAAGACGGCATGAAACGACTTGGGCTGCTGGCCGCTGCCGCTGTCGCTTTGGTCGTCGTCTTCGTGCTCGTCGCTCATACGCCGCCCTTCCGCCGCCTGGTTCTGCGCTACGTCATCAGCGAAGTGCAACGCCGATACGCGATGCGTATCGACGCCGAGCGCCTTGATTACAACCTCGCCACGCTGACACTTGGGCTTGCCGACATCCGGCTGGCGGCCGACCGGACGCCCCTCACGCCGTTCTTTGAAGCCGACTATGTTCGGGTGGCCCTTCCGTCGCGCGCATTGCTCGGCGCAATTGCTTTTGACGACATCACGGTCACCTCCGGGCGAATTCATCTCGTTCGTGACCGTGATGGACGGATGAATATTCCCGAGTCGGGCGAGACCCGTTCAGGGGAACCAGCGGCGCTCGACGTTAGACGCTTCCTGGCAGCGCGGCTTCTGGTCGATTTCACCGACGCGCAAAACGATGTGGCAGTGACGATTCCCGCGGTCACGCTGGACATCGGGAAGGATGAGGGACGGGTGGCGCTGAACGCGCCCGCGATCATTCGCGTTGCCAATAAGGAGGCACGCGTCGCAAAACTCGACGGCGGAGCCTCGTTCGACGGACGTGCGCTGAAACTCAGCTCCGTGGCGTTGCGGGCGGAAGAAGGGTCGCTGCAAGTCGATGGGACTGTATCGTTGCTGGTGAGCGACCCATCGTTGGATGTCCGTACCGCAGGAACGGTGGACGTCGAACGGCTCGCCCGCTGGGGGGTCGAAACAGGGGAGCGGCCACGCGGTTCCGTCGCCTTCGATCTTCGAGCGCACGGACCGTTCGCCGCCCCTGTCGCAGACGTCCACGCGACGTCGGCTCGCATCGACTGGCAGCGGATCAGTCTGACAGACGTTCTGCTCCAGTCGCGTGTCACTGCCGATGCCGCGGATGTGGAGACCGCGCAGTTCACGATGGCGGGCGGGCGAACGACGGCGAAGGGTCAGGTTCCCTTCACCGACGCCGACGTGCATCTGACGGCCGCCTGGACGGGCGTCGATGCGGCTGCCCTGACCAACGCGTTGGCGGGTCCCCTCGAAATGGTGCCGACAGGAACGCTGTCGGGTGACCTCGAGACCAGCGGACCGCTGGCGCGTCTCTCACTGTTGTCGGCAACGGTTCGGCTGCATGCGGAGGGCGGCGCAACTACCCGCGGCCGTCTCGCCATTCCTGGCGACACTCGTCTGCAGCTCACGCAGGGCCGCTGGAATATTCAGGCTCGCCATCGCGCGGGCGGCACGCTTCCCGTCGTACTGACCGCAGGCGGCCAACTGAAAGACGAAGCCATCGCCAACTCGACGCTGACGGGGCGACTCGATGTCGATTGGACCAACGTGCCGCCGCTCGTGAGGATGCTGCGCACGGCCGGCGTGTTGGAGATGGAGGATCCGCTTTCGGCGGGCATCGTATCGGCCGCCGTAAAACTTGGGGGCCGCCTGTCCGCGCCCACGATCGACGCGGATGTGCATGCACTCGACCTCGCGGGCACGCAGTTCAGCGTCGCGGATCTGCGCGCCACAGCGTCGGGTGAGCTCGCCACGCCGCAACTGATGTTTCGGGTTGATGCCCCTTCCGCCGTGATTGCCGATGAACAGCTCAGCGACGTACGCGTCGGCGGGGGACTCGCGGGCGATGTGTTGACCATTCGCGAATCGTCCGCATCGCAAGGTGGCAACGGTGGGCGATTGACGCTCGCAGGAACCTACAACCTCCGCACACAGCAATACAACGCAACCGCGGATGTGACGACGTGGACCGTCGCACCGACTCCGGACAGGCCGCTTGCCGTGCAGCTCGACGCAATGTTCAGCGGCACCGGGTCGGTGGAACAGCCTCACGGGACAGGGACGCTTCGGGCGACCAATATTTCGTGGAACGGCTCGTCTGCCGGCGATCTCGCCGCCGACGTTGAAATGGACGGCGAGGCCGCCAACATTCGCGCACGCGCCCCCGACCTGAACGCAGAGCTCACCGCGCGCGTCAACGCGCGGACGCCGTACGCGACAACCGCCGACCTGCGCGGCGACGACATCGATCTCGAAAAACTAATCCCGCGGTCATCCTCGCCGACACCGCTGACGGGCCATATGACCGTTACCGCACATGCGGACTCGCCGCTGGCGCAATGGCGCGATGGGAGCGCTCGTGCGGAGGTGGTTGCGCTCGAGGCCGCGGCGGGAGATCTGCCAATCCGCCTCGCGCAGCCGGCGACTGTCCGTTTCGCTGACGAGCGCGTCTGGATCGATCGATTCGAGGCGCTGGCGGGCGCGACGCGAATCTCTGCGTCCGGCGTATTGCCCGCGTTTGAGCGGTCGCCTCGTCCAAGCGGCGCGGCGAGTGAAGGTCTTTCACTGACCGCAGATGGCGACATCGGTGAAGCCGCCCGCGCCGTCGCGGCAACGGGCTTGGCGATGGTGCCGATTGCGGCGGGCTCCGGTCCGCTTGTATTGCACGCGCGCGTGACCGGATCGATCGAGAAGCCGGTCATCGCCTCCGACCTCGACGTCGGTCCCGGGTCGGTGTCACTCGAGGGCCTCTCGACGGCATCGGACGTTCGGCTGCGCGCTCATTTAGAGAACGATGTCGTTGATCTCCGTGAAGCCCACGCGGCCTACGAGGGGGCGACACTCGACGCGACGGGCTCGATTCCACTTGCGGTCGCTGGCGTCACCACGGCGACGACCACCTCGGCGCCCGCCTCGCTGCACGCGACGGCGACCGGCCTGACACCAGCGGTGCTGCGCGGGGTGCTCGATCCCGCAACGCTCGAGGATTTGGCCGGCGTGGTGGATGTCGCGGTCAATCTCCAGGCGCCCTCGACCGACATCTTGCAGGCGACCGGCGACCTCACATTGACCCGTCTCGACCTGCAAATGGCGGGGCTTCCGGTCACCCAGCGCACGCCGACGCGTATTGTGGCGAGAGACGGCTTCGCACGAATCGAATCGTGGAACTGGACTGGTCAAGGCGCCACCCTCGGGGTCTTCGGACAGGTGCGACTCGCCGATCGGCAGGCCGCCATCATCGCGAACGGCGATATCGATCTGCGGGTACTGACGCCGTTTGTACGAACCGCCGGCGTGTCGACGGCCGGTCACCTGACGCCCAAGCTCTCGATCACCGGGCCACTCGACGCGCCACGCATCGACGGCGACGTTGCCCTCGCGGACGGCGAAGTCCGGCTGATCGATCCACGGGTGGTGATCAACGGCCTAACGGCGCGCGCGTCGCTGACGCGATCCGAACTGACGCTACGTGAGCTGAATGGTTCCATCAACGGAGGTGCGTTGATGGGAAGCGGATCCGTTGCGTACGAGGCGGAAACGGGAGCGACCGCACATCTGGCTGCGGATATCGGCAACATGGCGCTCGATTTTCCGGCCGGATTAAGAAGCGAGCTCGACGCAATGCTGCAGCTCGACGTTATGGCGCCGCCTGGCGGAGCCGCGCCATCAGGCCGGCTGTCTGGATCAATGACGGTTCTCCGCTCCAGCTACCGCGAGCCGCTCGCGGTCGTCGGCGGGTTGCTTACGGCGTTGCGGGCACGACGAGTGGCCGCCACTGGAGGCGCGGCCGGAGAACAATCCGCATTCCTGAAACAGCTTGCGCTAGACATCCGCGTCGTCACAGACGAGGACATCATCGTCGACAACAACTACGCGCGCGCGCAGCTTGGCGGCGATTTGAATTTGATTGGCACCGCCGCCGCGCCGGCGCTTTCGGGACGTGCTGCGTTGCGGGAAGACGGTCAGCTCTTCGTAGGCCGGAACGTATACACGATTTCGCGCGACACGCCGAGCACCATCGATTTCGTCAGCCCCACGGCGATTGAACCTGAACTGAATATCCATCTGCGGACGCGCGTCAGCGGTCACGACATCGAGGTCGTCCTGACAGGACCGGCTGAATCGCCGCAGGTGGACATGACATCCGAAGACCTCGGACAGGCGGACATCACGGCACTCCTCCTGACGGGCCGCACGCTCGATCAGCTCGGGACTGCCGACGCTTCGTTCATCGGCACGCAGGTACTCGGCAACTTCTCCGGCGAGGTGCTCGGGTTTGCCGGCCGTGCGGTTGGCCTCGATACACTGCGGCTCGGCGGCCTCGAGGAGGCCGAAGGGAACGCGGATCTCACTGCGGTCGCGAGCGTTGTCGACCCGACGTCGAGACTCACGTTCGGCAAGGGTCTCGGGTCGAACGTCGACGTCACGTTCTCGCAGAGTCTGCGGGATTCCGAGGCGCAAACGTGGATTGTCGAATATCTCCCGACGCGGCGCGTCGACGTGCGCCTCGTATCGGATGATCAGAACCTCCTCTCGTCCGGGTTCAGGCATGAGATCTCGTTCGGCGGCGGCACCACTGCGACGACGTCGTCGCGAACGGCCACGGAGCGGCGGCCCGATCAGCACATCGCGGATGTGAGAATCGGGGGTGATCTCGCCTTTCCGGAAGAGCGGATTCGATCGCTCCTCAAACTTGGGCCCCGCGACACGTTCGATTTCGCCCGGTGGCAGGACGACCGCGATCGACTCGAGGATTTCTACCATCGGAATGGCCGCCTCGCCGCTCGCGTTAACGCCAGTCGCGAGATCAACGGCGACGTCGTTAATCTGGTGTACGAGATTGACGCCGGACCGCAGACGAACATCGAAGTCAGCGGAGTAGATGTCGATAATGGCGTATTGCAGCAGCTTCGGGAGGCATGGGCCACGTCCATTCTCGACGAGCTGCTCATAGAGGACGCCACGCGGATCATGCGGAGCATCCTGGCGCAGCGCGGGTATGTGCGTCCCGCAGTTTCCGCGCATGTCACGTCAGAAGGAAGTACCAGCACGCTCCACGTCGACGTGCAGCCTGGCGAGCGGGGGAGCGAAACGCGGGTGCGGATCACGATGTCGAACGAAGCGCTCGCCATGGAGCTCAACCGAGAAGTGGTCGCACGTGGACTGGCGATGCTGATTCTGCGTGACCCAGGCGCCGTGACACGCCAGCTCACGGAATACCTGCGCTCGCGCGGTTACCTTCGAGCAACCGTCAAGCCCGCCCCACCCGTCGTGGAGGGGACCGCAGCCGTTCTACCCGTTGCAGTCGATCCGGGCCCGCAGTTTGTCATCGCGACTGTCGACGTCGAGGGGACGCGGAGAGTACCTCTGTACGATGTGGAAAAGGCGGCGGCAGTTTCCGTCGAAACGCCGTACGATCCGGCCGCCATTGACGTCGCGCGCGACCGTATCGTCGGCCTGTACCGCAGCCGGGGATATCCGTCGCCAGCAGTCATCGCGAACGCAGCGATTCGGGACGCGGAGGCTCGCGTTGATCTGACTTTCGAGGTCACGGAGGGCTCACGCCAGACGATTGGGGACATCGTCATCTCGGGCAGTGCCGGCGTGGACACCGACGTTGTGACGCGAGCGATGGGCCTGACTATCGGCGCGCGTCTCGAACCTGCCGAACTGCTTCGTGCGCGCACGCGGCTGTTCAACACCGGACTGTTCAGGCGTGTGGATGTCACCACGGAGCCGATCAATCGCGTCAGCACGGCGGATCCGGACCAGCCTATGCGCGTGCGCGTCGCCCTGGAGGCATGGCCCGCGCTCCGACTCAGATACGGACTTCAGGCGGCCCAGGAGTATTCGTCCACATCGGTTCCTGCGGAGCGCGACGTTGTTCCGGGCCTCCTCGCCGATGTCACGCGACGCACGCTGTTCGGGCGCGCGGTAAGCGTGAGCGGCTCCATTCAATATCAGCCTCGCGACCGGCAGGCGCGAGCGTTTGTCAATGCCCCAACGCTGCTGACACTGCCAGTGGAGTCGTCGCTCGTCCTCCAACGCGAGCACATCGAGCCGCCTGGGACGACGCTTGTCACCGACCAGAACAGCATCGCGTGGCAGCAGCAGCTGCAAACTGCACGCAATCTGACCCTTTCGTATTCGTATCAGTTCAACCGCGATCACACCGTGAATACGAGGATCGATCCGATTACGGGCATCCAATTCGATATCACGGTGAACGTAGCGCGGCTGATCGGCAACGCGGCCTGGGACACACGAGATGATCCGCTCAACGCAACGCGCGGCTCGCTGTACTCGTCGAGTCTGCAATGGGCCCCCGATAGCCTGGGTTCGCAGTTCCGGTTTCTCAAATATGTCGGGCAGGCGTACCGCTTCCAGAACGTGCACGGCGTCGTGCTCGCGTCAGCCGCCAGACTTGGTCTGGTCGGCCCGCTTGGTGGTCAGGAGTTGATCACGTCGGAGCGTCTTTTTGCGGGTGGGTCGCGCACGGTCCGCGGTGTAGATGAGAACAGCCTCGGCCCCCGCGATTTCTTCGGCGATCCCGCCGGCGGCGAATCGATGCTTGTCCTGAACCAGGAGGCACGCGTGCCTGTCTACAAGTGGCTGCACGGTGTCGGGTTCATCGACGCAGGCAATGTCTACCCGACCATTCGAGACCTGAAACTGAGTGACCTCGCAGGTTCGGTCGGCTTCGGCATCAGGCTGAACACGCCGTTCGCGTTGCTGCGCGCCGATTACGGAAAGGTTGTGTGGGGACCGGCGCCGCGGACCGGCAAGTGGTTCTTCGGAATTGGTCAGGCCTTCTGAGAGTGCGAAGAGTGCGATGAGTGCAATGGGTGCGGAGGGTGCCTGATTCAGCACCTATCGCACCGATTGCACCCTTCGCACCTATCGCACCGACGGTCCTACCGACCGCGGACGGTCTTCATGATCTGCGTGACTTCGGGCCGTTCCGGCGCATCGGGCGCCAGCTTCAGGAACTGCTCGAAGTGATTGGCCATCCGGTCGGGCCGGTTGGCGCGGTAGTACATCAACCCGCCGTAGTACTGCGCATACGCGTTGGACGGATTGATCTCCGTGACGCGATCGAACTCGGCGGCCGCCGCCGGCCATTCCTGCCGCTTCGCGAGCACGAGACCGAGCTGATAGTGCGTTTCGGCCATGCCGCCGTTCATTGCCACAGCTTGCCGCGCGGAGGCGAGTGCGCCCTCGGTGTCGTCCTGCATCAACTGCTGGGCAGACAGGCCGATGAAGTGCCACACGTCACCCTCTCCCCGTGAGGCGAGCGTGCCGTAGGTTTGAAGCGCCTGATCGTTCTCCCCGAGCTTCTGGTGACTCTGCGCCGCCGTATAGAGCACGGCCGGATCCGCGTCGGGCTGCGCGGCCTCGACGACGCGCTGGTACTCGCCGGCTTCGAACAGCTTCTGCACTTGTGAGGCGTTCTGCGCAAGAACTGTGGATGCTGTGAAGGTCAACACGAAAGTAAGCGTGGTCTTCTTCATGATTTGATTGTACGGTGTCGGTTCTATTCGACGACTACTGCAGGGCCAAAGAGCACGCTGCGGTCGCTGCAGCCCTCCCACCGTATAAGACGGCCACTATCGACCTTCACCTCGGCACGTTCCGCGCCATCGGAAACACGTGGTCGCGGGGGCTGTTTGACGGTGATTTCTATCGAAGTACGTATGTAAATCTGGACATTCCCGTTACGAATCTGGTCATAGTGGAGTCTCGCGAGGGCAACACCGGGGCGGACGACCCAGCGACGCTCGGCGGCGGCCAGACCGACAAGCACCTGATTTACGAAGGGCTCTCGCGCGTCGACGCCGACGCCGTTCTTGCCGGCGCGACGACCGCGCGTGGGGACGAGCTTGTTTTTTCGGTATGGCATCCAGAGCTCGTCGCGTTACGGCGCGATCTCGGACGCACCCGCCATCCGGCTCACGTCCTTATCAGTAGCCGCAGCGCGCTGCATATCGAGACGGCGCTCATGTTCCAGGTTCCGGAAATTCCCGTGTATCTCGTGACAGCGTCCGACGCCGCTTCGTCCTTGCGCCTGCAGGTGGCGACGCGTCCGTGGATTCAGGTGATCGACGGCGGGCAGCCGCTCTCGATGCGTACCGCGCTTGAAGAACTCCGCTCGCGTGGCATCGAGACGGTGGCGGCAATCGGCGGAAGGACCACAGCGCGTGCCCTCCTGCGTGAACACGTCGTTCACGATCTCTACCTGACGACGTCGCCGAGCCGTGGCGGCGAGCCGCAGACACCGCTGCTGAATGCCCGGATAGATGCGCCGCCCGTTGTGACCAAGATGGGAACCGGACCGGAAGCAGGTGTCCGGTTCGCGCACTATGCCTTAAGGGCCGGCTGAAGCCGGCCCTACGCGGACAGTTCCTCCTCGTCCGGGAAGCCGTGCTGTTTGCGGCCGATCGGTCCTTCCATCTTCGCGCTGGTTTTGTACAGTTCGAAGCGGCCATCCGCTGCTTCTTCCCGGACCCGACGACGCAGCACGTTCATCTGGCGTTCGGACATCGGCTTGAGCCCGAGAGCCACCTTCAGGTTCTGCCGCAGCACCTTCATCGAATCGATCCCGCTCACGGTCGTTGCAACCGGAAGACTCATGGCGTAACGCAGTCCCTCCTGAGCGGTGATCACTTTCTGTTTCACCTGACGGCCTTCGCCGCCAAGGCTCTTCATGCCGATTGGTGCAATCCGGCGGCGAAGAAGTTCGGGAAGCACCTGCCGCTCGAACGAGCGGTCTTCGAACGAACTGTCAAAGCAGTTGAGCGGCAGCTGGCACGTGTCGAACGGGTAGTCGTGCGCCAGCATCTCGAGGTGAATGCGGGGATCCTTATGTCCCGTGAATCCGATGAAGCGCACTTTTCCCTGGCGCTTGGCCTCTGCGAGCGCCTCGACCACGCCGCCGCGCATGAAATGACGGTCGGGATCGTTGTAGTAGACGCATTCGTGGATCTGCCAGAGATCAAGGTAATCGGTCTTGAGCCGGTGAAGCGACTGTTCGAGTTGCCGCATCGCTTCCTGTTTGTCACGCCCGTGCGTGCAGACCTTCGTCATCAGAAACACGCGGTCACGGCGGTCCGCGATCGCCTTGCCCATGATGTGTTCCGACTTGCCGTCGTGATACTCCCAGGCGTTGTCCATGAACGTGACGCCGGCATCGATGGCCGCGTGCGCGATGCGAATGCCTTCACGTGCGGAGCTGGCCATCGCAAGGTGATAGCCGCCGAGACCCAGCGCCGATACGAGCACGCCGGTCGCGCCGAGGGGACGCTGTGGGATTTGCATCGGGGTACGATAATGCAACCAATTCGGATCAGGTATCAGGCCTGAAACCTCCTGAAACCCAACATCCGATACCTGACACCTTCTGCGGAGGAAACGAATGCGTGGAAACGCGAAAGTCATCGAACATCTGAACGACGCGCTGCGTGAGGAATTGACGGCCATTAACCAGTACTTCCTGCACGCGGAGATGTGCCACAACTGGGGGTATCACGGCCTCGGTGACTACATCAAGAAACAGTCGATCGACGAGATGAAGCACGCGGAGGCGTTGATCGAACGCATCCTGTTTCTCGACTCGACGCCGAAAATGGAATACCTGGATCTGAACGTCGGCGGCAACGTGCAGCAGCAGATCGAGGCCGACCTCGCGCTCGAGATCAACGCCGTCGCGATGTACAACAAGGCCATCCAGGCCGCGCGCGAAGCGGGCGACGATCAGTCGCGTGAGCTGTTTTCCAAGCTCCTCAAGGACGAGGAAGAGCATGTGGACTGGCTCGAGGCGCAGGTACATCAAATCAAGGAGATGGGCTACGAGCGGTATCTGACGCTGCACGTCGAGGGCCCGAAGGACTAGCGCCTGTTACACTGGATTGCTCGATGGTTGCTGTTCTTGTTCTCTTCGCGCTGATTGCCGCCATCCCTGCTGAGGCGGCCGGCGCGAAGTCCGCGCCCGTGAAGATTGTCGCGTTCGGCGACAGCCTGACGTCGGGCCATCGCCTTCCGTCGAAGGACGCCTATCCCTCCGTGTTGCAGGCCAGGTTGAAAGCCGCCGGTCTGCCCGTCACCGTCGTCAACCACGGAGTGTCTGGCGACACGACGACGCGGGCGCTTCGTCGTCTCGACGGCGCGCTCGCGGAGCATCCGCAGATCATGATTGTCGAACTCGGCGTCAACGACGGGTTGCGTGGCGTTCCGGTCCCGGTCGTGAAGACGAATCTGGAGAAGATCATCACGGCGGCGCAGGCGCACAACGTCGAGGTGGTGCTGTGTGCGATGGAAGCGCTGCCTCTGCAGGGCTGGCAGTACACGATTGCGTTCCACCAGATGTACGAAGACCTGGCAGCAACCTATGGTGTGACGCTCGTGCCGTTCCTGATGAACGGCGTCCTCGGCAACCCCGATTTGATTTCCGACGACGGGGTGCACCCGAATGCGGCAGGCGCGCGCTACATCGCCGAGACGGTCTTCGAATATGTCCTTCCGATTGCCCGCACGATCGGAGAGGGCGCGGCTACCACACCCGACAAGCTTTAGCCGGCGCCATCGGCGCGTCCTCCTTGCATCCGAAGGCCTTCCGGAATTCCGGCATGTTCCGCAGCACGCCATTCGCGCGCCAGCGCCCTGACGAGTGGACGTCTTCCTGCGCGCGGCGACGGAAGTCCTGTTCGGTCGCGTTCTCGCACCAGACCTGCGCGTAGGAAATGAAGAACCGCTGCGCCGGTGTGAAGCCGTCGACTGGCGGCCGAGGATCTTTCCGGGCGAGCAGTTCCATCAGCGCGTAGTAGGCAACGCGCACGCCGCCGTTGTCGGCGACGTTCTCTCCGAGCGTGAGATCTCCGTTCAGCTTCACGCCAGGCAGTGACGAGTAGTCGCTGTACTGCGAGGCGACGCATGCGGCGCGTTCCCGAAAAGCGTCCTCGTCGCGTGGCATCCACCAGTTCATGAGGTTGCCGGCAGCGTCGAACCGGCGGCCGCTGTCGTCGAAACCGTGCGTAATCTCGTGGCCGATCATCGCGCCCGCCGCCCCAAAGTTCACCGCGTCGTCCATCGTCGCGTCGAACACCGGCGGCTGAAGGATCCCCGCTGGAAACGTAATCTCGTTGAGCGGTGGGGCGTAATAGGCATTCACCGTCTGCGGCGTCATCAGCCAGAGCGTTCGATCGACCGGCTGCCCGATCCACTGGAACTGCCGCTGTCTGTCGTCGGCTGCGATGCGAATGGCGTTGCCGGCGTAGTCATCGCGGCGAATCGTCACGCCGCTGAAGTCGCGCCATTTGTCGGGGCCGCCGATCTTCCGCCGCATCGCATCGAGCTTGGCCAACGCGCGCTCGCGCGTCTCGGCACTCATCCAGTCGACTTCGGTCAGCGTTTCGCGGAGTGATCGTTGGAGCGCCGTAATCAGTTCGTCCATCCGCGCCTTCGCGTCCGCACCGAACCGCTGCGCGATGAAGATTTTTCCGACCAACTCGCCAAGCGCATCGGCGCCCGGCTGTCCCGCGACCGTCTCGCTGCAGCGCAGCCAGCGCGGCCGCATTTCCTTCTGGCCGCTCAGAATCTCGCCATTGAAGCGAAACTGCTCCTGCTCGAAGCGACCGGTCAGCAGCGACGCCATTTCGTCGAGCGCGCGCCATTTCATGTACGCCTTCCACGAGGCGAGTGGCATGGTGGCAAGTGCGACGCTGATGTCGCGGAGGTACTGGGGATTGAGCAGGTTGAGACGCGAAAACGCTGGCGCGCCTGTTCCGCGGAAGTACGACGCGAAGTCGATGTTGGGAGCGAGCTCGGCGAGTTGAGCAACCGTGGTTGGATTGTCGCGACGCCGCGGATCGCGGAATGCGACGCGGTCCATCGTCGCGCGCGCGATCGTGGTTTCGATGTCCATGACGGCTTGGGCGAGCCGATCCGGCGGGTCCGGAAGGACCCGCCCCACGCCGGGAGATGGCCGGCACCGCCCTACCAGGGACGCCAGGGTAAGGCCGGGCCTTTCGGACCCAGGGAAAAACCTCC
>JACXTT010006323.1_pt1 | contig 16933 bp, 14 predicted proteins | sample 9270951 | NCBI WGS metagenome assembly JACXTT01 (sample SAMN15532306, study PRJNA645909) | rock metagenome | isolation source: weathered quartz diorite | place: Puerto Rico | collected 2017-06-21 | reverse complement strand
GTCCCACGCCTTGACCTGGGAGGGGATGTGCTTCCAGTACATCACCTGGTACTTGGCCACGTCACGCCTCCACCAACGCGGCAAGGCGCTCTTCGAGTTCCCCCAGCCCCACGTCTTCGACCTCCAGCGGCAGCCCGAGATACACGGCGATCTCGCGCGCCTTCTCCGCCAGCCGAGGGTTCGGGACCTGGCGCAGGTACAGAACTCCTTCGTAGTTGCCGAAGAGCATCGGCTTTAGATCGGGGTCGCGGTCCAGGCCCAGGCCCCTGACCACGGCGCGGTCGAAGTTGCGCACGAGCCAGTCGGTCAGGAAGAACGTCGCAGGTCTCTGCTCGGCGATCTCACTGAAACGAGCTTCGCCCGCGTACATCTCGTAGCAGTGCGGTCCACGCAGGCGCGTTGCGCCGACTTCCTCGAGCAGCGGCTCCAGCTTGCCTGTCATCCCGCAATCGCCATACACCACGACCAGCTTTTCGTAGCGCGGCTGAAGCTCGTGCAGCTTCTCGCTCAGCTCGTCCACGATGCGTGAGGGATAGAGATGAAGCAGCGCCGACACCCCGTACACGTCGACGTCCCAGCCACGCCTGGTGATCATGTCCTTCACCTCGCGGCCCAGCGCTCCGCAGATGACCAGGGCAGTGGTCGTCATATGACGCGCTCCAGTTGCGGAAATCCGAGCACCGAAATGAACGAATCATTGAAGTCGGAGCGGCCGGACAGCTCGACGTACTCGATGCGCGAGGGGAGCTCGAATGCGACCTGGCGCTCGCGGTAGGAGAGGAGCGCGATCTTGGCGCCTTCTCCGGCAGAGTTGCCGACGGCGATGATGCGGTCGACGTCGACGGGCGGCACGAGGCCGATGATCTTGGCGCTCTCCGGGTTCAGGTAAGAGCCGAACGATCCGCCGAGCAGGACCTCGTCGAGGTCATCCGCGCCGACGCCGAGGATGTCCATCAAGACCTTGATGCCGGTGGCGATCGAGCCCTTGGCGAACTGCAGCTCCCGGACGTCTCGCTGCGTCAGATGGACGCCATCCGCGAGCAGGAATGCGCGCATGCCGTCGACGTCGATCAGGCGGTCGCGAAGCGGGTGATGGGGCACATCCCCGGCCGACTTCAGGCGGCCTGAGTGGTCGAGCAGGCCCGCGAGGAGCAGCTGCGCCACGGCGTCGACGAGGCCCGAGCCGCAGATGCCCTGCGCGGGGACGTCGCCCCCGATGACCTGCAGCTCGATCCGAGCGCCGAGCTGGACGCCCTCGATCGCCCCGACGGTCGCCCGCATCCCGCACCGGATCTGGCTGCCTTCGAACGCCGGGCCGGCGGGGGCGGCCGTGGCGAGGGCACGCTGGGCGTTGCCAAGCACGATCTCGCCATTGGTGCCGACGTCGACGAACACGCGCATCCTGTCCTCGCGTACGACCCCGGTCGCAAGGACGCCGGCGACGATGTCTGCGCCCACGTAGGCGCCCAGCGCGGGCAGCGTCTGCACGTATCCCTGCGGATGGATGTGCAAGCCGACGTCGCGGGCCTCGACGCTCAGCTGGTCCATGAACGCCGGCGTGAAGGGCGACATCGAAAGCGGGCTGGGGTCCACTCCCAGGAGGAGGTGGAGCATGGTCACGTTGCCCACCACCACCGCCTCGTACGTCTGGAGCGGTGACACGCCCGTCTCCCGATAGAGGTCTTCGAGGATCGTGTTCATGGTCGACACCACCGCGTCCTTCAGCTCGACGATCGCTTCCGGCCCGTCCATGCCATGGCTGATGCGCGAGATGACATCCGCGCCAAACGGCGCCTGCCCGTTGAGGGTGGAGAGCACCGAGGCGGCCATTCCGGTGCGCAGGTTCATCAACGTGCCGACCAGCGTCGTCGTGCCCACGTCGAAAGCGACCCCGAAGCACCTCTCCGTCGTGTCGCCCGCTTCAACGGCCACGAGATGCTCACCCGCGAGTACCGCGGTGACGCGAAATCCGGCTTCGCGAAACGTCTTGGGAAGCGTGCGCAGCACGGACACGCCGGCGATCATGTCGTGGCCTTCGTCGGTCAGGGCGTCCTTCAGGCGGGCGATGTCGCTGCGCTGGTCGTCCAGCGAGGGCTCGGCGAGCTCGAGATACACCTTGCGCACGTTCGGGTCGAGGATGACGAGCCGGCCGAGGCCCATCGTCGCGGCCTTTGGTACGCGCAGCAGCTGCGGGACCTCGCAAGTCATGTCTTCGTAGATGCGGGCCTGGCACGAGAGGCGCCAGCCGTCGGCGATCTCGGACGGACGGAGCTGCCGATGGTCCGCGGTTTCGGCGTCGGACCGTCCTTCGATCACGCGCACCTTGCACTTCCCGCACGTGCCGCGACCTCCGCAGGTGGAGTCGATGGGCAATCCGATCCAGTGAGCCGCGCTGAAGACCGTCGTGCCAGGCGGGACTCGGGTCGTCCTGTCGTACGGCAGATAACGGACCTCGAGCTTGCGCTGGATCATGTCGCGGCGGCCCTACTCGCCTGTTCAGCGCGGAAGCTGGCGATCCATCGCATCGCGTACTCGTCATGCCCGAGCAGAAGGTCGCCGGCGAGGATGGCGCGGCGCACCTGCGCCTCGAGCGGGTTGGTGATGGCGCAGGTCAGTCCGGCGTGCATCGCCAGCGGCAGGAAGGCCGCGTTTACAGTCGCCCGGTCCGGCAGGCCGAAGGAGACGTTGGATGCCCCGCACGTCATGTTGTTGCCGAGCTTGTCGCGGATGAGCCGCATCGTCTCGAGCGTGATCACGCCGCACGTCGGGTCTGCGGCCACCGTCATCGCGATGGGATCGATGATCACGTCCTCCTGAGGAATGCCGTGGTCCGCGGCGCGCTCGACGATGCGCCGCGCCAGCGCGAGCCGCTCTTCCGGAACCATCGAGATCCCGCTCTCGTCGTTGGCCATGCCGATCACGGCGGCGCCGTGCTTTTTGACCAGCGGAAGGATTCGCTCCATCCGCTCTTCTTCCGCCGTGACGGAGTTCACCAGTGCCTTTCCCTCGTAGGCGGACAGTCCGGCCTCGAGCGCCTCGATGATCGACGAGTCGATGCAGATCGGCACGTCGGTCACCTCCATCACCGCCTTGATGGCGGCCACGAGTAGGGCCGGCTCGTCGACCGCCGGGATACCGGCGTTGACGTCCAGCATGTCGGCGCCCGCGGCGGACTGCGCGAGGGCGTCGGAGCGCACGCGGTCCATCACGCCTTCCTTCATCTCCGCCGCGAGGACCTTGCGGCCCGTGGGGTTGATGCGCTCGCCGATGATCACGAACGGACGATCGCCGGACAACACAACCTCGCGGCCGCGCGAGGCCAGACGGGTCTCCACTTCAACCCTTGCGGAGTGTCTCGTCGATTTTCATCACGGCCTGCTCGAGCGCTTTCGCACCCTTCGAAGCATCGCTTCGGTCGCCGACGAGCTCTTTGGCCATGCGCGTCGCCATCGAGGCGTCAGGCGCGTAGCTGTCGGCCCCGACGTGCTTCGCGTACTCCTGCGTGACGGGAGCGCCGCCGACCGCGATGTGGACCTTGTCGCGCAGTCCCGCTTTGGTCAGGGCTTCGATGTTGGCCTTGAACATCGGCATCGTCGTCGTCAGGAAGGCGGAGAAGCCGACGATGTCCGGCTCGTGCTTCTGGACGGCTTCGACGAACTTCTCCGGCGCCGTGTTCACACCCAGGTCGTAAACCTCGAAGCCGGCGCCCTCGAGCATGATCACGCACAGGTTTTTGCCGATGTCGTGGATGTCGCCCTTGACGGTGCCGATCACGTAGCGGCCCACCGGCTTGGCGCCCGTCTCGGCGATCAGCGGCCGGAGGATGACGAGCGCGCCCTGCATGGCGCGGGCGGCGATCAGCATCTCCGGGACGAAGAAATCTCCCTTCTCGAAGCGGCGCCCGACCTCCTCGAGGGAGGGGATCAGCGCTTTGAACAGGATGTCCATCGGGTCCATGCCGAGCTGGAGCGCCTCTTCTGTGAGCGCCTTGACCTCGGGCGCGTGGCCGTTGAGCGTGTGCTCGAACAGTTCCGCTCGGATCTCTTCCTGGCGGCTCACGTGGTCTGCATCCTACCGCGTCGTTGCGCGGAATGGATAATGTTGCGCAATGAGCAACGACGTGGCCGTCCGGTCGGTTGACCGCGCGGTGGCAATCCTGGACCTGCTCGCCCAGGGCGGCTGGCGGACCGGGGCCGAGGTTGCGCGCGAGCTTCGTGTTCACCGCTCGACCGCGCTCCGGCTGCTTGGGACGCTCGAGCGCCACGCGATCGTGGAGCGAGACCCCCGAACCGCCCGCTACCGGCTCGGTCGCCGGCTGGCTCAGCTCGCGAGCGTCGCGACTGGGGAGTTCGACCTCCGCCACATCGCCCGCCCGGTATGCGAGCACCTGGCAGTCGCCGCCGGAGAGACGGCGACCCTCGACGTGCTGATCGGCGACGTCATCGTCCCGATCGAGCAGGCGACGGCCTCGACCTCGGTCATGAGCGTGAACTGGCTCGGCGGCCGGTATCCGGTGCACTGCACCGCCAGCGGGAAGGCGATCGCGGCGTTTGCTCCTGAAGCTGTGCGCGAGCGGCTGCTCGCGCAGCCTCTCGACCGGGTGACACCGAACACGATCACCGATCGCGCCGAGCTCGAGAGCCAGCTGACGGTGGCACGGCGCGACGGCGTCGCCCACACCCACGAGGAGCTCGAGGTCGGCCTCGACGCCGTTGCGGCGCCGGTATTCGGCTCTGATGGGGTGGTCGTCGCCGCGCTGGACGTGTCAGGCCCCTCGCACCGGGTGCGCGCCGGCGGCAGGCCCGATCTGGACCGGTTGACGGTGGAGGGTGCGGCAGATCTCTCCAGGCGGCTGGGCTACCGCGGCCGGCGCGCTGAAACTTGATCGCCATTCGCCATTAACCGGCGCCTAACTGAAATCAACCGCACCGCCGAACCGTGTCCTTGCAACATCGGCGGGGTAGAGCCATGATTGCCTTTCTAGCTGGTCGCATGCCCTGCGACAGGGCTTTTTTGGAGGGGAACGAAGGATGAAGTTCGGCAAACTCACACGCCACCTCTGCCTGGCCGTGGTGGCTGTTTTCGTGGTCGCTGCGTGTGGCAGCACTTCTGGTGGCGGGTCGGCGTCCTGTAGCGAATCGGCAGTCAAAACTGCGACGTCGGCGGCCGGCTGCGGCGGGATGACGGCCCTGGAGGCCGCCGCCAAGGCGGAGGGCAAGCTGAACGTCATCGCCCTGCCGCGCGACTGGGCGAACTATGGAGCCGTCCTGGACAGCTTTGCTTCCAAGTACGGCATCGCGATCACCTCCGACAACCCCGACGGCAGCAGCCAGGACGAGGTGAATGCGGTGCAGCAGCTGGGCACTACCAGCCGTGCGCCGGATGTGCTCGACGTCGGCATGGCCGTCGCGCTCGCCAACCTCAACCTGTTCGCGCCCTACAAGGTCGCGACCTGGAACGACATCCTGGACAGCCAGAAGGAGCAGACGGGTCTTTGGTTCCAGGATTACGGCGGCTTCATGTCGGTCGGCTACGACTCGAGCAAGGTGCCGACGATCACCAACTTCGATGACCTGCTTGGCTCGCAATTCAAGGGCAAGGTGGCACTGAACGGCAACCCGAAGCAGGCGAACGCCGCGCTGAACGGCGTCATGATGGCGAACCTTGCCGAGGGCGGGACGCTCGATGACATCAGCAAAGGCGTCGACTTCTTCCACCGCCTGAAGCAGGCGGGGAACTTCGTGCCCGTCCAGGCGACGACGGCGACCGTGAAGAACGGCACGACGCCGGTCGTCTTCGACTGGGACTATCTGTCCGCGGCGCACGGCACCGACGTGCCCACCTGGAAGGTCTTCGTGCCGAACAGCGCCATCCTGGGCGGTTACTACGCGCAGGCGATCAACAAGAACGCTCCTCACCCGGCCGCCGCGCGGCTGTGGGAGGAATACCTCTACTCCGACGCCGGTCAGAACCTTTGGCTCGCGGGTCTTGCGCGGCCCGTGCGTCAGGCGGCGATGGAAAAGTCAGGGACGATCGACAAGGCGGCGGCCGCCAAGCTTCCGCCAGTCAACGGGACACCTAAATTCCTGAGCGCCGACCAGGCCACCGCGGCGAAGAACTACGTCGTCGCTCACTGGGACGCGGCGATTTCTTGACGATTGCCGGCACTCCGGCTGTAGCGACCAGAGTCGGCCGCCCACTCTTGGGCGGCCGGCGATTTTCGCTCGACTGGATCGGGGCAGTCCCGTTCCTCGTCTATGTGGCGCTGTTCCTGGTACTGCCTTCGGCGATCGTCGGATTCGGTGCGTTCTTCGACGCGAACAACTCGTTCACGCTCGACAACTTCGCCCACCTGTCGCGCTCGTACGTAGTCAAGGCGACGGTCGTCACGACGGTGATCTCGGCGATCACCGCCATCCTCGGCGCCAGCCTCGGCGCGCTGCTCTCTTACGCGATCGCCACGGGCAACCCGCGCGGGGTGCTGAGGAGGGTCGTCGTTTCCGCGTCCGGCGTGCTCGCGCAGTTCGGCGGCGTCACCCTGGCGTTTGCGTTCATCGCGAGCATCGGGTCGGCTGGTTTCGTCTACATCTTCGCCAAGGCGCACGGCCTCGACTACTACTCGCGCGGGATCTGGCTGTTCGACGTGCCGGGGCTCGATCTCGTATATCTCTATTTCCAGATCCCGCTCATGGTCCTTGTATTCATCCCGGCGCTCGACGGCATCAAGCCGCAATGGCGCGAGGCGACCGAGAGTCTGGGCGGGAACACGTGGCATTACTGGCGATACGTCGCGGGCCCGATCCTGTTCCCCTCGTTTCTCGGCGGCGTGCTGCTCCTTTTCGCCAACTCCTTCTCGGCGTACGCGACCGCCAACGCCCTGATCAACCAGGGCGGACCGGTCCTCGCTCAGCAGATCGCGCAGGCTTTGAGCAGCGAGGTCGGCGCGGTCGAGCCTGGCTTCGCCAAGGCTATCGCGGTGGAGATGATCGTGATCGTAACCCTGGTCACAGTCCTGTACACACAGCTCCAGCGAAGGACCTCGCGGTGGCTGTAGCACGGCGCGGGGTTCATCGCAACCGCTGGATCAAGCTCCAGCTCTTCCGCACGGTCGTGTTCTCGCTTGCCGCGGTGTTCTTTCTCGTCCCCCTGATCGCGATGGTCGAGTTTTCGACGCGCGGCATCAACAGCCAGCGCACGCTTGAGTACTGGAAGGCGATCTTCAACTACCCCGACCTGGTCAACTTCAACTTCGGGCCGACACCCGACGCCGCGATCAACGCGTCGCTGGAGCTCGCCCTCATCACCTCGGTGGCGATGCTCGCCCTGCTCGTACCGACCATGGTGTGGGTTCGCCTGAAGCTGCCCAGGCTGAGCAGGATCGTCGAGTTCATCTGCCTGCTTCCGCTGACCATCCCCGCGATCGTGCTCGTCGTCGGCCTCTCGCCGATCTTCGTCTGGATCGAGAACAACTTCAACGATTCGATACTCATCCTGGCGTTCGGTTACATCGTCCTCGTGCTGCCGTACTGCTACCGCGCGCTCGACGCGGGCCTCGGGGCGATCGACGTGAAGACGCTGTCGGAGGCCGCGCGCAGCCTTGGGGCGAGCTGGTTCGCGGTGATGTGGCGCGTGATCGTGCCCAACATCTCGAACGCCATCCTCAACGCCACGCTCCTGTCGGTGGCGCTGGTGCTCGGCGAGTACACGATCGCCAACAACCTTCTTTACAACAACCTGCAGGTCGAGCTGGTCCACCTCGGCCGAGCCAACGCGGGGGTGTCGATCGCGGTCGCGGTCGCGGCCCTGGTGTTCGCGTTCTTGCTGTTGGTCGTGCTCGCGTTCCTCGGGGGCCGCCCGCGCCGCGAGCCTCCGGAGGAGCCCGTGACGATGCTGGCGAGCCAGACCTTGTCGTCGGTATGACAGAGCGAGCAGGCGTCGAGGTTCGGCTTGAAGGCCTCGTTCGCCGTTACGGCAACGTGACTGCGCTCGACGGCCTCTCGCTGACCCTCGCCCCCGGCGAGCTCGTCGCGCTCCTCGGCCCCTCGGGCTGCGGCAAGACCACCGCGCTGCGCCTCCTGGCCGGCCTCGAGCCTGCCGACGAGGGACGCGTGGTCGTCGGCGGCACGGACGTGACGGATCTGCCGACGAACCGGCGCAACATCGGCATGGTCTTCCAGGCGTATTCGCTCTTTCCGCACATGGTCGCGTGGGAGAACGTGGCTTTCGGCCTGCAGATGCGCCACGTCAGCGCCGCTGAGCGCAAGAAGCGGGCGCACGACATGCTGGAGCTCGTCGGCCTGGGTCGTTTCGCCAATCGCTACGCAAACCAGATGTCGGGCGGGCAGCAGCAGCGCGTGGCGTTGGCCCGCGCGCTCGCCATCGAGCCCCAGGTGTTGCTCCTCGACGAGCCGCTGTCGGCGCTCGATGCCAAGGTCCGCTCCCGCCTGCGCGACGAGATCCGACGCGTGCAGCTGGAGGTTGGCATCACGACCCTGTTCGTGACGCATGATCAGGAGGAGGCGCTGGCCATCGCAGACCGCGTGGGTGTCATGCAAGCGGGTCGCCTCGAGCAGCTCGGCCCGCCGACGCTCGTGTACACGCGGCCGGCAACTCCCTTCGTGGCCGATTTCGTCGGGCTGACGAACCGTCTCGCGGGCACTGTTCGCAAAGGTGTGGTCGAAGTCCGAGGGACTGAGATCCCTCTGGTTCAGCCCGACGTGCCGGACGGGCCGGTCACGGCGTTGGTGAGACCCGAGGCCGTGACCCTCGCGACCGACAGCGAAATGGCGGACGGACCGCTTGTGGGCACGGTCATCGCAGTCGCGTTTTTGGGCGCGGTGAGCCGCGTCACCGTCGACATGGGCGACACGACGGTGCTTGCCCAACTGCCGACCTCGGCGGTCGCCCAGACGCCGGCTGGGACGAAGGTGCGGCTGGCGCTTCGTCCCGACCCTGTCCTCGTCGATCGTTCCAACTGAGCGCCGCCTCGGCGCCGGACAAATTCTGAGGAGAGGATCGAAGGCTGCATACCGGGCCGTGGCCGAGCTTGCAGGTGAGCCGCATGTGATCCGGGCCGAGCTGGCGTCAGGCGATGCGACCCCCACTGGCGAGGCCCTCGCCTGTATCGCCCACCTCACCGACCTCCACGTCACCGACGCCGAGTCGCCGGCCCGCTTCGAGTTTGTCAATCGCGAGGAGCAAGACGTTCGCTTTCGCGAGCTCCTCACGATGCAGCGCCCGCACGAGATGCTGAACACGCACGCGATCGCCGCGATGGTGCGCGCCATCAATGACGTGTCCTCAGGCCCATTGACCGGGAGCGCGGTGCAGCTCGTGGCGATGACCGGCGACGCAATAGACAACGCGCAGCGCAACGAGCTGACCAATTTCCTGGCCCTGCTCGACGGCGGCGTCGTCCGCCCTGACTCGGGCGCCCCCGGCTATGACGGAGTTCAGCGGGCCGACTGGCCTGGCGACATCTACTGGAAGCCCGACGGCCCGGATGGCGGCGACCCGTTTCAGTCGGGGCTCGGCTTTCCTCGCCACCCCGGGCTGCTCGACGATGCGGCGAGGCCGTTTACGTCAGAAGGCCTCCGCGTGCCGTGGCTGCGCTGTTACGGCAACCACGAGGAGCTTTGCCAGGGCGTCGGCGTGGTGACGCCGGCGCTCGCTGCAGCGATGGCCGGTTCGCGCAAGCCGATCGAACTTCCGCCGGGGCTCGACCGGGATCGCGCGGTCGACATCTTCGCCGCGCATCCCGAGCGGTATATGTCGGGCGCGTCGCTGGCCGTCCCCGCCGACCCGCAGCGGCGCCCGATCAAGCGGAGCGACCTGATGCCCGCCTCCTATTACATCCACGACGTCGGCGAGGTGCGGTACATCACCCTCGACACGGTCTGCGACTCGGGTGGCGCCGACGGAACGATCGCGGCCGCGCAGCTGCGGTGGCTCGAGGAGCGCCTGGAGGAGGCGCAACGACGCTACGTGGTCATCCTTTCCCACCACGGCTATCAGACGCTCGCCAACCCGCGGGGCGGGCGGCACGCCGGCGAGCTCCTGGCGCTTCTGGGGCGCCATCCGAACGTCGTGTTGTGGCTCAACGGCCACATCCACGCCAACCGCATCACGCCGCGCGGCAGCTTGTGGGAGGTGACGACGAGCTCGCTCTTGGACTGGCCCTGCCAGTCGCGGCTGGTGGAGATCTTCAAAACCCGCGGAAGCCTCCTGGCGATCGCCTGCACGACGCTGGACCACGACGGCGCGGGCCTGGCAGGGCTCCACCGCGAGCTGGCGGGCAACGTCCCGCTCAACGGATTCGATTCCTGGCGTCCCGGTACGCCCGCCGATCGCAACGCCATCCTGCTCCTGCCCGCCCCGTTCTGAGCTCCGTGTTGCGCACAGCGCGACAGTGGCGTATAGTGCGACAACGCAGGGAACTGGTGTGGTGAGGCCGGTGGGCACACAGATCGGTGGAACGCTGGCCACCTTCCTTCGTGCGCCGCGGTACGAGATCTTCCCGACCGACGATGTGCTCGACGTTGTGGCCGCTCACGTCCCTCGGGAGGTCACGCTCACCGTCACCGCCTCCCCCAGGCGTGGGCTGCCCGCCACCGTCCACCTGGCAGTCCGCCTCGCCACGCTCGGCTACACCGTCGTCCCCCACCTCGCGGCGAGGCTCATCCGCGACCGCGTCGAGCTGGCCCAGATCCTCGAAGCCATCCGGCCGGCCGGCATCCGCAACGTGTTCGTCGTGGCCGGGGATGCGCGCGAGCCGGCGGGCGAGTTCCCCGACGCTCTTTCGCTCCTCGCCGCGCTGCCCTCGGATCACGGCCTCACCGAGATCGGGGTCACCGGCTACCCGGAGAGCCACCCCTTCATTCACGACGACGTGACGATCCAGGCCATGTGGGACAAGCGGCGTCTGGCGAACTACATCGTCAGCAACATGAGCTTCGATCCGGACACCGTCAGGCAGTGGGTCGCGCGGGTCCGGCGTCGCGGCGTCGAGCTGCCGATTTACATCGGCATGGCGGGCGTGGCCGACCCGGCGAGGCTCCTACGCCTGTCGACGAAGATCGGCGTAGCTGAGGCGGCACGCTTCCTGCGCGGTCATCCGAGCTGGCTGGCGCGGATGTTTCGGCCCGGTGGGTACGAGCCGGGAAGGTTCGTCAACGCGCTGCTGCCCGACCTCGCGCAGCCCGGCCGGCGCATTGCAGGGCTGCACGTGTTCACTTTCAACGAGATCGAGCCGACGGAGAGGTGGCGCCGGGAGATGCTGGCGCGTCTTGCGAAAGGAGAGGGTGCATGAAGGTTGAATTTCCCACCGACCTCGACATAGCGCGCAGAGCCCATCTTCTGCCGATGCCCGACATCGCGGCCAGGATGGGCCTCGGCCCGCACCTGCTCGAGCCGTACGGACACGACATCGCCAAGATCAAGCTCGACGCGCTCGACGAGCTGAAGAGCCGGCCGAAGGCGAAGTACGTCGTCGTCTCCGCCATCACGCCGACCCCGCTGGGCGAGGGCAAAACCACGACCACGGTCGGTCTCGGCGATGCGCTCGGCCACCTCGGAAAGCGAGCCGTCGTCGCGATACGCCAACCGTCGATGGGCCCGACGTTCGGTATCAAAGGCGGGGCTGCCGGGGGGGGCTACAGCCAGGTGGTGCCGATGGAACGGCTCAACCTGCATCTCACCGGCGACTTCCATGCCGTCACGGCGGCCCACAACCTGCTGGCGGCGATGATCGACAACTACATCCACCACAGCCTGCGCGAGTTCCCGATCGACCTCCACAGCATCACCTGGCGTCGGGTGCTGGACGTCAGCGACCGGGTGCTGCGCAACGTGGTCGTCGGCCTGGGTGCGCCGGAGGACGGCGTCACCCGCCAGACCGGGTTCGACATCACGGCGGCCTCGGAGGTCATGGCGGTGCTCGCGCTGTCCACGTCGCTTCAAGACATGCGGCAGCGCCTGGGCCGCATGGTGATCGGCCTGGCCAGGGACGGGCGGCCCATCACCGCCGACTACCTCCACGCCGGCGGCGCGATGACGGTGATCATGCTCGACGCGATCAAGCCGAACCTGCTTCAGACGCTGGAGAACACGCCGGTGCTCGTCCATGCCGGTCCGTTCGGCAACATCGCCAACGGCGCGTCGTCGGTGCTGGCCGACCTGGTCGGCATCCACTGCGGCGATTTCGTGGTCACGGAGGCGGGCTTTGGCGCCGACATGGGAGCGGAGCGCTTCTTCAACATCAAATGCCGCACCTCGGGTCTCGCGCCTGACGCGGCGGTGATCGTGGCCACGGTGCGCGCTCTGAAGGTCCACTCGGGCAAGTACCGCGTGGTGGCCGGCCGGCCGCTGCCGCCCGAACTGCTGGAAGAGAACCCTGATGACGTGGTCGCGGGCGCCGCGAACCTCCGCAAGCAGGTGGAGAACATCCAGATCCACGGAGTGACCCCCGTCGTGGCCATCAACGCTTTTCCAGGCGACCACGCCTCGGAGCATCGCGCCGTCCGCGAGCTGTCGGAGCAAATCGGCGTGCGGGCTGCGGTGTGCAACAACTTCGTCGAAGGAGGCAAAGGCGCCACGGAGCTGGCCGAGATGGTGGCGGCGGCCGCGGAAGAGCCGAGCACGTTCCAGCTGCTGTATCCGGACACCGCGACGCTGCGCGAGAAGATCGAGACGATCGCCGTGCGCGTCTACGGCGCGCGCGGCGTCGAGTACGACGCTGTGGCAGCCCGGCAGCTCGACGCGTACGAGGCGAGCGGGTTCGGGCGCCTGCCGGTGTGCATCGCGAAGACGCACCTCTCGATCTCGTCGGATCCGAAGTTGAAGGGTGCCCCGACCGGGTGGGTGCTGCCGGTGCGAGAGGTGCGCGCGTCGGTTGGCGCGGGGTTCATCTATCCCATCTGTGGCGAGATGAGGACGATGCCGGGCCTGCCGACCAGGCCCATCGCAGCGAGCATCGACATCGACGTCAAAGGGAACATCCTGGGCCTTTCTTAGCCTCGCCTACGTCCAGCGCGCAAACCCCGATCCACCTGGGGATTGCTCATGGAAACGAAGGGCGCGCGTCGGGCGTCGGATAGACGGAAGGCCGTTCCAACACCGCCATCGGGGCCGCTCTTCACATGAGCGAGAAGACCGTCGAAGGTCACGTGCGCAACATCTTTTCCAAGCTCGAGCTGGAGCCGGCCGTCGACGATCACCGACGTGGTGCTGGCAGTCCTCATGTATTTGAGGTCCTGAACGCACGAATAGCCGGAGCTGGGGACGGGTACATACGATCGGATGAAGACTCAGTCGATTGCCGCGGGGACCGGGATGGGAGCCGTCCATCTCGCGGTCACCGACGGAGATCGCGCGCTCCGCTTCTACCGCGACTACGTCGGCCTGACGCGGCTTGCCTCGACCGGCCCCGAGATCAGGCTGGGAGCGGCCAGCCGCGAGCTGGTCGTGCTGTACCAGGGTGCCGAGCGTTCGGTGCTGCCGAGGACCTCGGGCCTTTATCACCTCGCGATCGTGGTGCCCGACAGGCGCGAGCTGGCCCGGGTGATCGCCAGGCTGGGCCGCCTGGGCTGGGACCAGTACCCCACCGACCACGTGATGACCAAGGCCGACTACCTGTGGGATCCGGACGGCAACGGCCTCGAGATCTACGTCGAGTCCCCTGAGGATGGGACGATGGGCTTCGCGAACGGGACGTTCGTCGCGTACGACAAGGACGGCCGGCCGCGATCGGGCCGCGAACCGATCGACCTCGGGGAGATGTTCAGCCACCTCGCTCCCGAGGACCGCCTCGATGCGCCCATGCCGGCCGGGACCAGGATGGGTCACGTCCACCTTCACGTCGCCGACGTCGAAGACGCTCTGCGCTTCTATTGCGACCTGGTCGGCTTCGACGTCATGGGCCACGTACCTGGCGTGGGCTTTGTCTCGGCAGGCGGATACCACCACCACCTGGGGCTGAACACGTGGGCAGGCAGGGGCGCGCAGCCTGCGCCACCTGGCTCGGCGGGCCTGCGCCGATTCACGATCGAGCTGCCCACAAGGCGAGATCTTGAGGACGTCGCGGGTCGCCTGGAACGGGGTGAGGTTCAGGTCGCGGAGGTCGCCGAGGGCTTTGCGGCGGTGGATCCCTCCGCGAACCAAGTCGTGTTCAGGACTGCGTAGCCCGGTTTCGCTCGACGGCTTCTTCCAGCAGCGTCGCCAGGTCGAAGACCTGCAGCTTCGCGCCGGTCTCGCGAACCCCGTCGTCCAGCATCACCGTGCAGAACGGACACGCGACGGCCAGCGTCTCGGCGCCGGTGGCGGCCGCCTCGCGCACGCGCTCCTGGTTGATCGGCCGGCCCCGCTTCTCCTCCATCCACATCCTCGCGCCGCCCGCGCCGCAGCAGAAAGTGCGCTCCCGGTTGCGCGGCATCTCGACGGCCTTGCCCACCGCGGCCACGAGCTCGCGCGGCTGCGCCCGCACGTCGTTGTGCCGCGCCAGGTAGCACGAGTCGTGGTAGGTGATCGTCCGCTCGCTCGACGCCGGAGAGAGCTTGCCCTCGCGCACGAGCTCGGCCAGGAATTCGGTGTGATGCACGACCTCATAGCTACCGCCGAAATCCCCGTACTCATTGCCCAACGAGTTGAAGCAGTGGGGGCAGGTGGTGACGATCTTTTTCACCCCTGCCCCGTTCAGGGTCGCCACGTTTTCACCGGCCAGCCTCTGGAACGTGTATTCGTCGCCCATGCGCCGAGCCGGGTCCCCGGTGCATGCCTCGCGCGGGCCGAGGACCGCGAAGTCCACGCCGGCCTTCTGCATCAGCCTGGCGCTGGAGACCGCGGCCTTGCGCGCCCGCTCGTCAAAGGCGGGCGCGCAGCCCACCCAGAACAACACGTCTGGGGCCCTCTCGCCAGGCTGAAGCACACGGACGCCCAGCCCTTCCGCCCACTGCATGCGATCCGCTTGCGGCTTGCCCCACGGGTTGGACGTCCGGTCCACGTCGCGCAGCATCGCGCCGGCCTCTTCCGGAAACCGCGATTCGACCATCACCAGGTTGCGCCGGAGGTCGATGACGTGGTCGATGTGCTCGATGTTCACCGGACACTCGCGCACGCATGCACCGCATGTCACGCAGTCCCATACGACGTCGGCGCTCACTGCATTCGGCACGATTGGCGTCGACGCTCCGCTCAACAGCTGGTCGCGCATCGCCATAATCAGCATCTTTGGCGACAGCTCCTTGCCCGTCGCGTAGGCCGGGCACACGTCCTGGCACCGCCCGCATTCGGTGCATGACATGGTGTCGAGCATCTGCTTCCACGTCATGTCCGACGAGCGTGCCGAGCCGAATCGAACTTCTTGCTCGGACACTTCGAAATTGATCGGCTCCAGGCGGCCGCGCCTGCGAGTGCGCCCGAAGTAGACGTTGAATGCCGCGACCAGGATGTGAAGGTGCTTCGAGTACGGCAGGTAGACGAGGAACGAAAGGATGATCAGCACGTGCGCCCAGACCGCGACGCGCTCGAGCACGGGCGCGACCGGTGCGACGACGTGTGACAGGGCGTTCGAGATCGGCGCCCATTGCGCGGGGTAGTCGTTGAGGCGCAGGGTGATTTGCGAGGAATGCCACAGGAACAGCGAGCCCACGATGCCGGCGATCAGGGCGAGGATCAGGTCCGCCTCGCCGCGATGGCTGCCTTTGAACCGCGCGGGGCGCTGCACCTTGCGGATGACAAACGCCGTGATGACGCCGACCAGGACCAGCAGCGCGAACACGTCGACGAGCAGCGCGTACCACCCCTGCGCGCCAAGCCACGGCAGGATTGCGTGCGCGTCGACCGCGCCGATCATCGCGATGAGGATCGTCGGGAAGAGGACGAGGAAGCCCCAGAAGATGGCGGCGTGCATGAGCCCGGGCAGCCACCGCTGCAGCAGCTTGCTCTGGCCTATCACGACGGTCGCCTCGGCGCGCGCCCGCGCCGGCACGTTGTCGAAGCGCTCCGCGGGCTTGCCTCTGCGGACGAGGCCGAACAGAAACCACGCCCGGCGTGCGAACAGCGTCACCGAGATCGCCAGCGCCAGGGCGAGCGCGATGGCCTGGATGACGATCACCGTCGCCGGCGGATCTCCGCAGAGATGGCCGGCACGATCTCTTTGAGATCGCCGGTCACCGTGTAGTCGGCATTCAGCATCAGAGGCGCCTGCGGGTCCGAGTTGATCGCCACGATCCGCCTGGCGCCTTTGAGGCCCGCCATGTGCTGCGTCGCCCCGGAGATGCCGCAGGCGATGTAGACCTCGGGGGCGACCTTGGTCCCGGTCTGGCCGACCTGGTCGCTGTGCGGGCGCCATCCGGCGCTGGTGACCGCACGCGAGCAGCCGACCGCGGCGCCCAAAAGACCGGCCAGCTCCTCGATGATGGCGAAGCCTTCCTTCGAACCGACGCCGCGTCCGCCGCTGACGATCACCTTCGCCTCTGCCAGCGACACGCCGCCGTTGCTCGGCGAGACGTGGTCTACGACATGGCAAGCGAGGTCGGCATCTGAGGGTGCCTCCACGTCGATCTCGACCGGCGCCGGACCTGAGTCGGCCGGCACCGTGTGCGGCGCCACCGTGATCAGCGGGCGCGGACTGTGCAGTCGAGCCTCCTCGAGCAGGCTGCCGCCCCACCGAAGGCGCGTCACCGCGACGGACTCGCCGGGTGTCGCGGCAATGCAGTTGGCCGCGAAAGGCAGGCCGGTGCGCGCGGCGAGCCGCGCCATGACCTCGTTGCCCCGGTCGGTGCCCGCCGCGAACACCGCAGACGCGTTCAGCGCGTCGGCCGCGTGGGCGAGCCCCGCGGCAAGGGCGTCTGGCGCGAAGGGCTGGATCGCATCCATTCGCAGCGACAGCGGCTCCCCGAACTTGCGCGCCAGCGTCAGCGTCTGCAGCGATGGATCG
>JACXTT010006322.1_pt1 | contig 16935 bp, 12 predicted proteins | sample 9270951 | NCBI WGS metagenome assembly JACXTT01 (sample SAMN15532306, study PRJNA645909) | rock metagenome | isolation source: weathered quartz diorite | place: Puerto Rico | collected 2017-06-21 | reverse complement strand
ACTATCACCAGCAGTACCTGGCGAAGAATCCTGGCGGGTACTGCCCGGATCATTCGTGCGGGGTGTCGTTTGATTCCACGGGGTTACAGTTGGGTGAGATTTAGCCGACTCGATGCCGACCATCGCCAGCAGTATCTGGCGCAGAACCCGGACACGGCGCGATTGAGGGATGCGGTAGGACGCGTGGCCATCGGGCCGATCGCGACCTCGGTGAAGAACAACGCTGCGGACCTGAAGGGTGCGGTCGCCAGCAGCCTAACTTTGCCGATCCAGTTTGACGGCGCGCCGAACTGCCACTGTTTGAGGACCGACGAGAATGCATGCGCTGCAGCATGTCTGAGTCACATGGTGATCCAGGGCACGGCTACGACGGCCATCTGTAATTCGACTCTTTCGTTCCTTGTTGGGTCAACAGATCGCGCAAAGCGCCAATACGGGAGATGACAGATGAAAGGACGTGTGGCGCTGGTCACGGGTGGCGGCCGGGGGATCGGGCGCGCGGCGGCGCTGCTGCTGGCGGCAGCAGAAGCGCGCGTGATGATCGTGGCGCGCACCGCGAGCGAACTAGCGGCGGTTGGTCTCGAGTACGTCGCGTCCGACCTCGGCACCGCCGAGGGCTGTGCGCTGGCCGTTGCGGAGACCGAGCGACGACTGGGGCCGATCGACGTGCTGATCGTGAACCACGGTATCGGCTCGGCTCACGAGCGGCTCGTGTGGGAGCAGAATCCCGAGGTCTGGCGCGAGACGATGCGCATCAACCTCGACGGTCCGTTCGAGCTCGCGCGGCTGACCGTGGGCGGCATGTGCAAGCGCGGCTTTGGCCGGCTCGTATTCACCAGTTCGACCGCCGGCGAGAAAGCGGAGCGCTCCGGCAGCGCATACACCGCCTCCAAGCATGGGCTCATCGGACTCGCACGCGCGATCGCCCAAGACGCCGGGCCGTTCGGCGTTACATCCAACGCAGTGCTGCCGGGCTGGGTGCGAACCGCAATGGCCGAGCGCTCGGCGAAGACCGAGGCCGAGCGGCGCGGCATTAGTGTCGAGCAGGTGTGGCGCGAGCGCGCCGCCATCTACCCGCAGAACCGGGTGCTCGAGCCGCGCGAGGTCGCCGAGGTGATCGCATTCCTGTGCAGCGACGCTGCCGGAGGCGTGAACGGTGAGGCGATCACCGTGGCGCTCGGAGGAATCTGGTAGCGCCGTCTGCGATTTTGGAGCGGCACTGGCGCTGCCTATTCGCGGACAGTCGCCCGTCAGGAAGATTCGATCTTGATGAGTTTCGTCCGGCCCGACGCACCTCGTTTGATCGAAACCGCCGACCTTCTGCAACCGAAGTGCTTCGCCACGAGCGCGATCAGCTCGGCGTTGGCCTTGCCATCCACTGGCGGTGACCGCAGCTCCGCGAACCAGGCTCCCGACGCGTCCTGACGCAACGCGCTGGCCGCAGCGCCTGGCTTGACCTTCACTTCAATGAACCGCGGCCGTCCGAGCATGCCCCGAATTTGCCATGCTGCCCTCCGGTACGCTAATAAATGTGGCGCTTGCGCGCGGTTCTCCTCGGGTCGGGGAAGCCGCTCTCCATGCACCGAGAACGTCTCCACGCCAACGGCGACCCACCTCGACATTAGCGGGCGCTAGAAGGCGCAAAACCGCCGTGGGCTGTTTCGGCTTGCAGTCATCGCGTCCGCGCACCGAGCGGCGCCGGCGCGCGGCGCCGTTCCCGGTTTTCATGGTTTTGCCATAGAAGAGTCCACTTCGCGTCACATGCAGGACGCAGACTGCTGCCGCTCGCCGGAGCGTCACTGCGGCCCACGAGCACGCCTGACACATCGGCGATCAGTCAACAGGATCCGCAACAGTCCGCCTTAGCGCGACAGGAGTGGCTTCGATGAGAAACTATCTGGTTGGCCTCGCCACGGCGGCCGTGGTCGGGACAACACCGGTCGCGGTGCGTGCCGACGAAGAGAGCGTGCCGCGCCTCGATCACGTGTTCGTAATCGTGCTCGAGAATCACAACGCCTTCACCAGCTTCGGCTCGATTGGCATCCTCGACAATCCCAGGGCGCCACACATTCAGGCGCTGGCGAACACCTACAACTTCGCCGCCAATTACAACGCCGTCTGGCACCCGAGCCTGCCGAACTACGTTTCCATGATCACCGGCGACTTCATCGGCACGGACGTGATCGCGACCGGCCACAGCTACCTCCCGGGCAGCACCGTCGGCATCAGCGACGATGACTCGCCGTCCGTGGCCACGGACTACCCCTCACCACCGGCGAATCCCTCGAAGCACCGATGGCGCGTCAACCTGCCATCGCTTGCGGGCCAGCTAGTCGCCGCCGGCAAGGACTGGCGCGCGTACCTGCAGAACATTCCCGTTCCCGGCACGACGCTCGCCAATTGGCCCGGCGACGGCAACACCGCGAAGCTCTACGCGGTCAAACACAATCCATTCCCGTATGTCGCCGAGATCCAGGACGATCCTGCGCAGTTCGCCAAGCAGGTGCCGGTCGAACAGCTCTTCGGCGACTTGGGTGCCAGGACGGTGCCGGCGTTCTTGTACATCGTTCCTGACCAGTGCCGGGACATGCACGGTCTCAGTAACGTGCTGGCCCCCTGCGGTGGCGTCAACGACACTGACGACAACGATGTGAGTCGCGGCGATGACGAGACCTTTTGGCTGGTGAACGGGATCACCGGGAGTCCTGTGTGGAAGCAAGGGCGCAACGCGATCTTCGTGGTATTCGACGAGGGCAACGGACCCTACTCCTGCGCCTATAACCCCGATACCGGCACGGATGTCTTTCCCGGCACTCTGCTGCCAGGCGCGGACTGCTACAGGCCGAGCAACTTTAACGACAAGGTGGTGATGATCGTGATCACCAACTACGGCGTGCGCGGCCGGGTGGACCATCGCTTCTACAACCACTATTCGTTGCTGAAGACCGTCGAGGCGGCGTTCGATCTGCCTTACCTGGGTCACGCTGCCGACTCGACAACGCATACGCTGGCGCCGCTGCTCGCGCCGAACGACTGATCCATGCCTCTACGGAGGCCCCGCCATCCGGCGGGGCCTCCGTCGTGTCGATCGCGCCGCCCCGGATCGTCCCCGGCCGCTGCAGCTACGCGGCGCGCTCGCTCGGCACTTCCGCCGATACCCGCAGCTCGGCCGCCCGCGCTTCCGCGCCGAGCGCGGTCACGAGGATCAGGGCCACGGCGACCGCGGCCACAGTCCACGCGAGTACCAGGGCGAAATCGCCCCCGTGTGCCTCGGCGATGCCGGCTTCGATGGGCGCGAGCTTCGACATCACGAGGTTGCCGAGCTGATAGGCAAAGCCCGGCAGGATCGCCCGCACCGACGGCGGCGAGAGCTCGTTGAGATGCGCCGGCACGATGCCCCAGGCCCCCTGCACCATGAACTGCATCAGGAAACCGCCGAGTGCCAGCATGACCGCGGTGTGCGAATAGGCCCACAGCGGAATCAGGGGCAGCGAGAGGGCTGCCGCCAGCATGATGGCGCGCTTGCGCCCGATGCGCTCCGAGAGCGCGCCGAAGCAGATGCCGCCCGCCAGGGCGCCAAGATTCATGACAATCGCGACATGACCGGTCGTCGCCGTGGAGAAGCCGTGCTGCACCTGGAGGAACGTCGGATAAAGATCCTGCGAGCCGTGTGAGAAGGCGTTGAAGCAGGCCATGAGAACGATCAGGTAGAGCAGCGTCGGCAGGTAATTCCTGATCGCGCTCCAGATGGCCGCGGCAGAGGCATGCTGCGGCGTGGCTCCTGACAGCCAGGCGGGAGATTCCTCGACGCCCATGCGAATGTAGAGCACCAGCAGCGCCGGCGATGCGCCGATGACGAACATCCCCCGCCAGCCGACATGATCGAACGCGTAGGCGAATACGATGGAGGCGAGCAGGTAGCCAAGCACGTAGCCCTCCTGCAGCACCCCCGAGAAAAAGCCTCGTCCCCGGGCCGGCAGCGTCTCGAGCGCCAGCGCCGCGCCCACACCCCACTCGCCCCCCATCGCAAAGCCGAACAGGGCGCGCAGGGCGAGCAGCGAGCGCAGATCCGGCGCAAAGGCGCTCGCCAACTGCATCGCCGAGTAGCTGGCAACGTTCAGCATCAGGATCGGGCGGCGCCCGAACCGCTCCGCCAGCCACCCGAAGACCAGCGCGCCCGCCGGACGGAAGGCGAGGGTGAGGAAGATACCCTGCGTGACGGATTTGATGTCGGCGTGAAACTCTGCGCTGATCGACTTCAGGCAGAAAACAAAGACGAAAAAATCGAAAGCATCCAGCGACCAGCCCGCGAGCGAGGCGATGAACGCGCGCCGCTGCGCCCGCGTGAGATTCGTGAAGTAGCCGAGCACCGAGAGTTCAGGCGGTTAAGGGCTACTTCACCGTCGCCGCCCCGACCTTGCAGGCGACCTCGTCCTGCGAGCCGGTGGCTCCCGAGCATCCGATCGCGCCGATGAGCTTGCCGCCCTGTGCGAGTGGGATGCCGCCGCGAGAGCCGATGACCCCATCGAGCGTCATGACGTAGGGACGGTTGTCGGTCTGAATCGCGTTCTCCCACACCTTGGTCTCGCGGCGGAACATCACCGCAGCCCGCGCCTTGTGCTCGGCGATCTGGATGGAGGCGAGCTGCGCGCCGTCCATGCGCTGGAAAGCGACCAGGTTGCCGCCCGAGTCCACCACCGCGATGTTGAGCTTCCAGTCATGCTTCTTCGCCTCCGCGGCGGTTGCCGCAATCGCGGCCTCGGCGTGCTCGAGCGATATCGGAGCGCCGTACGGGATGTCGAAAGGCATCTTGTCAGGCACCGCATCGAGCGGGTTCGCCGCAGGGGCCGGCTGCGCCGCGGGGGGCTGTTGTGCGCCAACCGGCGCCGCACCGAGCAGGGCGGCACCGAGAAGAGCGGCGCCGGTCACAGCAATGCTGAGAACCGTTCGTGCGGACATGGATGCCTCCCTCGTTACATAACAACCCCACGTGAGATGCGGAGTCCGAGCGCAGACGTTCGCATTCTTCGGGTCCGGGCACGGCGCTTGCCGAGAGTCTACGCCTTCCGCGTCGGTGTCGGAGCCCCGCGATGTTGGGTTACGGCAACGGTTTGCCCTTGTCCCGGGACAGGCATAGATTGACGTGAAGCCCCTCCAGGGAGAGAGATCATGAAGAGCTCGATGGGGGTTGCCGTCTTCAGTGTCGGCCTCTTCGCCGCGGCGTGCGCCGCAGCTCCACCTGTGAACCCCGGACATCCGCCTGGCCACTCGGCGCTTCCGGCGCCCACGGGCTTCGACAACGTGAGCAACGGCGTCACGGACGATGCGACACACAAGGCGGACCAGGACAAATTTGACGAAGTCGACGACATCGCCGAGGGCCTGGGTCCGCTCTACAACGCGCAGGCCTGCCGCGAATGCCACCAGAACCCGGTGAGCGGCGGCCCCAGCCAGGTGCTCGAGCTGCGCGTCGGCCACAGGGGCCGGGATGGGCACTTCGAGAACCCGGAGATCCCCATCAACGGCGGGGCCGAGGTCATCAAGGGGCGCTCCCTGGTGAACCAGCGTGCGATCTGCCCCAGCGCCGCCTTTCCGACCACCGACATCCAGGAGCGCGTGCCGGAGTCGGAGAACATCCGCACGTTGCGCATTTCGCTGAATCTTCTCGGTGACGGGTTCGTCGAGGCGCTGGATGACTCGACCCTGACCGAGCTTTCGAAGAAGCAGTGCAAAGAGACTCACGGCAAGATCTGCGGCCTGATTCTCTACGTGCCGGTGCTTGAGTCCCCGGGCACGACCCGGGTGGGCCGCTTCGGCTGGAAGAACCAGCACGGGAGCCTGCTGTCATTCTCCGGCGACGCCTATCTCAACGAGATGGGTATCACCAACGCGCTGTTTCCCGATGAGGTGACCAACCTCTGCAACACGGTAAGCGAGCCGAACAACAAGCCCGATGCCGACGGGCTTGCAGACATCGATCACTTTACGCGCTTCATGCGCGCCACCAAGGCCCCGGGGCGCGACGCCCGTCAGACCGCCACCGCCGCGGCCAGGAAAGGCGAGACTTTGTTTGCGAAGATCGGCTGTGACATCTGTCATGTCCCGACGCTGACCACGGCACCGGCCGGCACGGTGGTGAACGGCGGCAAGTTCACGATTCCCGATGCGCTCGGCAACAAGAGCTTCCACCCCTACGGGGACTTCCTGCTGCACGATGTCGGCACGGGTGACGGCATCGTCCTTGCCATGATCGAGCACTACGGCAAGCACATGTACGAGATCAAATGGAAGAACCTGTCGCTCGAGAGCTATCGCTCGAGCGCCAACAAGATGCGCACCGCGCCGCTTTGGGGCGCGCGCATGCATCCGATGCTCATGCACGATGGCGCGTCACTCACCTTCCGCGAGGCGATCCTCCGCCACCGGGGCGAAGCGAGTGACGTGACCCGGCGTTTCGAGCAGCTGAGCCATCCAGATCAGGAGGCGATCGTCGAGTTCCTGAAGTCTTTGTGAGCGAAGCGTCCGGACCGCGCCGCAATCGCGCTCTGGTGCGCACGCGGAGGACGAGCTCGCCACCGATCGCCCTCATGGCTGAACGGACCCCGCGATTTCAACGCCGGGGCCGGTGTACCATCGGCTGAGCCGCACCACATCGTCCTTGAGGCCCGGCCATGAGCGAAGCTCCGGCATCATCCCGCCGCCGTGATCGGGGGCGCCCGCAGCGCTCGAGCGGCCCCTCGCTGGCGCCGCTCCCGCGACTTACGGCTCGCTGGGCGCCGCTCGAGATTCTCACCGCGGAGCAGGTCGAGCGCATCGTAGTCGCAGCCTACCGGGTGCTCGAGGAGGCGGGGCTCGAGATCCGCAGCGTCGCGGCCCGCGAGGTCTATCGTCGCGCCGGGGCTCTGGTGGATGAGTCGACTCAGATGGTCCGCCTCGGGCGCGATCTCATCGAGGCGCAGCTCGCGCACGCGCCCGAGCGCTTCGTGCTGCATGCACGCAATCCCGAGCGCCATCTGCATGTCGGTGACAACGTGGTCAATTTCGGGCCCGTCACGGGTGCCCCGCACATCCGCGACCTCGAGGGCGGGCGGCGCTACGGCGACCTCGAGGCCTTTCGCAACATCCTGAAGATCACCCACAGGCTCGGCGTGCTCCACTGGCAGGGCGGCATCGTGGTCGAGCCGGTCGACGTCCCGGTAGCGGTGCGGCACCTCCCGATGTATCAGGCGCACATCGAGTGCGCCGACACCGTGTGGGCGGCGCGCGGCATCGGTGGCGTGCAGGCGCAGGATGCGATCGCGATGTCCGCGATCGAGCACGGCTGCAGCATCGAGGAGCTGGCGCCACGTCCGACGCTCATGACGGTGACCAACGTCAACTCGCCGCGCCGGGTCGATGCGGAGATTCTCGACAACGTCATGATCATGGCCCGCCACGGCCAGTGCGTGGTCATCACGCCCTTCACGCTCATGGGGGCGATGGCACCGGTGACTCTGGCCGGCGCTCTGGCCCAGCAGACCGCCGAAGCCTTAGGTGTCATTGCGCTGTGTCAGCTGCTGCGCCCCGGCACACCGTGCGTCATGGGAGGCTTCACCTCCAACGTCGACATGCGCAGCGGCTCACCGGTCTTCGGCACGCCGGAGTATGTCCACGCGGTGCTCGCGAGCGCCCAGATCGGCCGGCGTCTGAAGATCCCGGTACGCACCAGCGCGGTGAACGCCTCACCGACGGTCGACGCGCAATCGACCTACGAGACCGCCTTCTCGCTGCAGGCGGCGGTCCTGAGTCACAGTCACCTGATCAACCATGCCGCCGGCTGGCTCGAGGGCGGCCTGTCGGCGTCGCTCGAGAAGATCGTGGTGGACGCGGAGCTGCTGCGCAACTGGGCCGAGATCCTGAAGCCCGAGAGCTTCAGCGACGATGATCTCGCAGTCGATGCGATCAAGGAGGTTGCGGCGGGCGGCCATTTCTTCGGCTCATCCCATACGCTCGCCCGCTATGAATCCGCGTTCTATCGGCCGCTGCTTTCCGACTGGTCGAACTTCGAGAGCTGGACCCAGGCCGGCGCGCACGATGCCACCGCGCGAGCCACCGCCATCTGGAAGAAGATGCTCGCGGAATACGTGCCGCCACCGCTCGACCCCGCGGTCAGGGAGGCCATCGGCGCCTACGTCGAGCGCAGGACGCGTGAGCTCGGGGAGACGGCGACCGCGTGAGGCAATGGATCACGAACGCCCGCATGTATGCGGTGACGCCGGAGGTCGAGACGCTCTGGCGCGGACTCCTCGAGCACATCAGCGCGGATGCGCGTGTGCCCCTGAGCTACCTGCCCTATCCCGCGCCGCAGCCGCTCGAGCAGCTCTGGGCGCGAGGGGATCTCGGCGCGGTGTTCATGTGCGGATACCCGATCGCGCTCACGCTCGCACCGGTGATACCGATCGCGGCTCCGATTCCATGCATCGAGTGGGCGGCGCATCGTGCGGTGTATCGCTCGGATCTGATCGTGCGACAGGATGCCCCATACCGTACCCTTGAGGACACCTTCGGCGGCCGTGCGGGCTGGACCGTCACGCACTCCCAGTCGGGGTTCAACGCCTTCAGGCACCAGTTGCTCGGCTACCGGACGCCCGAGCGCGGCGCGCTGTACGCCGAGATGGTCGAGAACCTCGTGACCGCGCGCAAAGTCCTCGACAGCGTGCGCGAGGATCGCATCGATGTCGGCCCGCTCGATGCCTACTGGCACCTGCTGATCGCCCGGCACGCCCCACACCTCACCGCGGGCATCCGCGTGCTGACGTCGACACCCCTCACTCCGATGCCGCCGTTCGTTGCCGCCGCAGGGGCACCCGCGGAGATGGTGGCGCGGCTGCGCACCGCTTTCGCCGGCGCAGCCCGTCAGCCCTGGTTTGCTAGCTTCGCCGAGCCGCTGCTGCTCGAGGGCTTCGCGGAAGCGAACGAGACCTCCTTCGGCTTGCTGCTGGAATGGGACCGGGAGGCGAGAGCCGCGGGATTCGAGCGGCCGGCCTGAGCGCTGATCAGTTGACCCGCACCGGCACACGCCCCGCGGGGTGCAGGGGCTTATCGTGCGCGCGAAAGAGAAACCGCCGCGCCACGTCGAAGTAGGTGCGATACACCAGTCCGCCGTTCTCCGCGATCAGGCGCGCGCGCTCGGCCCGGTAGCGGCCGGGCAGCTGATACCACGCGACTGCCGGCACCTCGTGGTGCAGCGCGTGCAGATTGTTAAAGAGGAAGAGCGGCCCCAGAATCCACGAGCCCTCGACGATGGCGATGCGCTCTCGAACCTCGGGGCGTGCCCGATGCTCGGCGAAGGAGCGGATCAGGGTAATGCTGGTCCCGGGAACCGCCATGGCGAAGAAGTAAAGCCACACCGGTATCCCGCAGACGACCTTCACCCAGAGGATCACCGGGACGCACCACACGAGGTGCTCGAGCCACACGGCCCGCACGCCTTTCTCATTACGGACGATGGCGTGCCATTCCTGGTACCAGAATCGGCCGATGGCCCAAAGGGCGCCGATCGTGACGCGTCCGGCGAGCGACTGCTGCAGGCGCACGATGAGGCGGGTGAGCGGCGAGAGCCGCGCCCAGTCCTCCGGTGTCCAGTAGTAAGACTCCGGGTCATCGAGCGGATCGGTGAGCCGCTCGTCGATGTGATGGGTGAGGTGACTCTTGCGGTAGCGCTCGTACGGCAGGTACAGCGACAGCGGCACGATGGCGAGCAGGCGGTTGACACCTGCCCAGCGGGTCGGGTGGCCGTGAACGATCTCATGCTGCAGCGATCCGTGCAGCGTGACCAGCACGGCGGCCAGCGGGGCCACGATGGAGAGTGGCCAGTGGCCGTAGGCGAGGGTGACGGCGAGCCACCCCCCATAGACGACCAGGGCGACGAGCAACGTCGGCACTTCCACGGCCACGCGGCGACGGCCGCGCGCGGTCGGCTCGGTGGTCGTTACCGTGAGGTCGTAGCGCATCATCCGACAATGCTCCGCTTCCGCTAGCACGGAAGTCGGGAAGCAACCCGGTCTGCCTCCGGCGTGCGTCGGAGAAACTGGACCCATTCTACCGAAAACCGCCCCGCGACGCCGACTAGGCTCGCGCTTTCTACCGAAAACCGCCCCGCGACGCCGACGAGGCTCGCGCTTTTGGGAAATGGGTCTCCTGTCGGGACGCAAACGCGGCCTCGCGCGCGCGCCAGGCGAGGTTTGAGCGTGCCGGCAGCTCGACTCTCGCATAGCACACCGCGCGAGGCGCCGGTTCGTCAGTCGCTCGAGCTGTGCCGCCGCAGCGCCGATGAACGGTCAGTCCAGCTCGCGCCGCCGTTCCCATACGATGCGCCGTGAGGCGCTCGTGGTCAAAATTGGGTCAATCGCCCCGTGGGGGAAAACAGGTACTGACCGAGCGCCTTTACTCGACTTACTCTGTGGCGATTGAATCCGTGACCGGCGTCCATCACAAACCGGCGCGGCACGCCCGTCTCAACAACAGTGGGAGCCCTCCATATGATCACGCCTACGAGCGCCTCTCGATTTGTGTTTCGCGGCCTCGCTGCGTTCGCAGTCGTCGCGTTGATACCGATCTGGGCTGCGGCACAGTCCGCGGGCCAACCGGTATTGGAACGGTTAACTGGAGCGACACTTCCCAGCGCGGCGCTCGACGCGGGCCCGCAAACCGTCGTGCTGAAGATGAGCGGCGATCCGGTTGCCGTGGTCCAAAGCCGCGCGTCGGGCAAGCAGCTCGCGGCCGCAGACGAGGACTCGATCGAGCGAAACCTGCGCAGCCAGCAGGACTCGATCGTGCCCGCCATTCAGAAAATGGGTGGCACGGTGCTCGCGCAGTTCCAGCACGCCATCAACGGCATCAAGGTGCGCGGCACGCCCGAACAGATCCGGTCCCTTGCCGCTCTGCCGGGCGTCGTGGCGGTCAAAGGGGTTCGCACCTATCACCTCGACAACGCGCACAGCGTGCCCTTCATCGGCGCGCCGCAGGTGTGGCAGGGCCCACCCGGGCTTCACGGTGAGCACGTACGCGTCGCCGTGATCGACACCGGTGTCGACTACACGCACGCGAACTTCGGCGGTCCCGGAACGGTCGCCGCCTTCAATGTAGCGTTTGCGAACAGTACGACACCGGCAGATCCGGCGTTCTTCGGCCCCGCTGCACCGAAAGTGAAAGGCGGCATCGATCTGGTCGGAGACGACTACGACGCGAGCAACCCGGCCCACAATACGCCGCACCCCGACCCGAATCCCCTCGACTGCAACGGGCACGGCAGCCACACCGCCGGCACGACCACCGGTTTTGGCGTGACGGCTGCCGGTACGACCTTCACCGGGTCGTATGACGCAAGCACACCGGGTGAGGCGTTCAGCATCGGTCCCGGTGTAGCACCGCTCGCTGATCTTTACGCGGTGCGCGTATTCGGCTGCAACGGCTCGACCGACGTGGTCGTGGACGCGATCGACTGGGCGGTCGCCCACCACATGCAGGTCATCAATATGTCGCTCGGTTCTGCTTTCGGCGGCGAGGACGACGCCGACGCCGAGGCCTCGGAGAACGCGGTCAACGCGGGGGTCGTCGTGGTCGCTTCCGCGGGCAATTCCGGGAACATTCCCTACATCCTGGGCACGCCGAGCGCCGGCGAGAGAGCCATCAGCGTCGCGGCGATCGATTCACACGATGCCTTCCCGGCCGAAGCTCTGGCGCTGACGCCGACCGGCAACATCGTGGCGCTGGACGCTAACGGGATCGCGGACCCCAATGGGACCGCTCTTGCGGTGATGAAGCTTCCGGATACCAAGGGGACCGGCGTGAACGGTGTTTCGCTGGGCTGCGACCCCGCTGAATACACGGCGGCGGGCGTCACCGGCAAGCTCGTGGTCGTCGTTCGCGGCAGCTGTGCGCGCGTGGCCAAGGCGATCTACGGGCAGATGGCCGGCGCCGCCGCGGTCGCGATGATCAACACCGCGCCCGGGTATCCGCCCTTTGAGGGGCCGATCACCTCGAACCCGGACACCAGGCAGCCGTTCACGGTGACCATCCCGTTCCTCGGCGTGCAGGGTCCGACCGCCACGAACACCGACGGTGCGAAGCTCACCGCGTCCACTGCGGCGACGCTCACCGCGGCGTCGATCGTCAACCCGACGTTCAGGCAGTTTGCGTCCTTCAGCTCCTCGGGGCCGCGTGAATTCGACGGTCATCTGAAGCCGGATATCTCGGCCCCCGGGGTGAGTGTCTTCTCGACCGCGGTGGGCACCGGGAACCAGGGCTTCTATTTGTCCGGGACTTCGATGGCGGCACCGCACGTGGCGGGCAGCGCCGCGCTCGCCGTACAGGCGCACCCCGACTGGAGTGCGACCGACGTGTCGGCAGCGGTGGTCAATACGGCGGATGCCACCCAGCTCGTCGGCTACACGGCGCGGCGCGGCGGCAACGGGCTGGTGCAGCCCTTTGGCGCGACCCAGACCGGCGTGATCGCGCACGCCGAGAACAACACGCCGAGCGTGAGTTTCGGCGTCGCGGAGTTTACGCGCGACTTCAGTGACGATCGCACCGTCGTGGTTGAGAACCGGGGCAACACACCGGCGAGCTTTACACTCTCGGTGGTGCAGGGTGCCGGTGCGGCGCACACCGCAACACTCTCCGCGAGCTCGATCACGATCGAAGGCCACGACAGCCGCGAGGTGAACGTGCACCTCGCGGTGCCGCTGGCCACGGTCGGTAATGCGAGCGCGTTCCGCCAGGTGCAGGGCCGGATGGTGCTCACTCCGACACAAGGTAATAACGGCGTCGCACTGAGCGTGTCGTACTACCTGGTGCCACGCGCACGCTCGCTCGTGAGCGCGGAGCTCACCGAGGCCAATGATGCGCTATCCGTCGCGCTCACCAACCGCTCGACCGGCGTGACGGGGAGGGCGGCCTTCTTCGCCTGGGGCCTGCGCGGCACCAATCGGAGGCTTGCGACCGGGCTACGAGCGGTCGGGGTGCAGTCCTTCGACGATCCGGTCAACGGGCGGATCCTGAGGTTCGCCGTGAACACCTTCGGCCGCACGTCGAATCCGGTGACGAACGTGTACGATATCTTCGTCGACGTCAATGGCGATGGTATTGCGGACTATCTCATCAGAGCCTCTGATCTCGGCCGCTTGACCGGCGGGGGTTACAGCGGACAGATGGCGGTAGCGGTGTTCAATCTGGCGACCGGCGTGGGCACCCTGGAATTCCTCGCCCTCGCACCGACCGACGGCACCACCGTGCTGATGCCAGTGGTTGCCGCTGATGTGGGGATCACGCCCGCCAACCCGCGCTTCAGCTACGTCGCCCGCTCACGCGACCGGCTGAGCGGCAACGTCGACACGATCACGACACCCGCACGCTTCAACGCCTTTGACAACTCGATCAGCACCGGCGCTCTGGTCACGCTCAACCCGGGCGCGAGCGCGAGCGTTCCGCTCACGATCAACCGGCAGGAATTCCGGCAGACGCCCGCCCTCGGAGAGATGGTCGTGTCTCTCGAGAACACGGTCGAGGAGGGTGAGCAGGCGCTGCTCGTGCCGCTCGACTGATCTGACCGACACTCCTCGCCCACCCCCGGACCGGTACATGTCGGCTCCGGGGGTGGCGAGCCTTTCAGCCGATCTGCACGTTGCGGCAGAGGCGGCGCTCGAGTCCCGCGAGCGCATCGTAGAGCAGCACCGCCATGAGCCCGGTCACCAGGCCCCCCTGCAGGATGAAGGCGTTGTTGTTGGACAGGAGCCCTGCGATGATCACCTCGCCGAGTCCCTTCGCGGCCACCGTGGAGCCGATGGTGGCCGTGCCGACGTTGATGACGAGGGACAGCCGTATACCCTCGAGAATCAGGGGCATCGCGAGCGGCAGCTCCACCGACCAGAGCCGCTCACCAGCGCTCATGCCCATGCCCTGCGCCGCCTCGAGGACCTCCGGCGGACAGGTCTTGAGCCCGACGATGCTGTTCTCAAAGATGGGCAGCAGCCCGTAGGCAAAGAGCGCGATCAGCGTCGGCTTCTGGCCGAAGCCGACCATCGGCACCGTGACCGCGAGCACCGCCACCGGCGGGAAGGTCTGACCGACGTTGACCAGGGTGCGCGACAACGGCAGGAACTGCGCGCCGCTCGGTCGCGTCACGAGGATCCCGAGCGCGACCGCCACCAACGTGCTCGCGGCAGCGGCGCAGCACACGAGGCCAACGTGCGCCAATGCGAGGGAGAGGAGATTGCCCTGGTCGTAAATCGGCGGCGCGCCGTACTGCGTGAGCGGGGCAAACAGCGGCGCGAAGCTCTGCGGCGTGATGAGGAACGCCAGCAGCAGGCCGAGCGCCATCAGTCGCAGGAGGGCTGCGACGGCGCCCATCAGGAGGGCCGCCCGCGCGAGAGAATGGCCGCGACCGTGAGGCGGCCGCGCGGCGTGCCGTCCGGGTCGGTGACGATCGCGGACTCGCAGCCGCGCCACACGAGCTCGGAGAGCACCTCGCGGAGGGAGGCCGAGGCCGCAACCGTCGGCCCGTCGGAGGCGCCTGGCAGCGCCGCTTCCCCCGCCGTCGTCAGCGACAGAAGCCGCATCGCCCGGTCCGAGATCCCGGTCATGCGGGCGACGAGCGGATCCGCCGGCCGTGTCAGCAGCACCGCCGGCCGGTCGTACTGCAGCAAGCGCCCCTGGCTCATCACCGCCACGCGATCGCCGAGATGGAATGCCTCGTCCATGTCGTGGGTGACGAGCACGACGGTCGTGTGGTAGCGGCGTTGAATGTCGAGCAGGTCCTCCTGCGCCTTCGCACGGATGATGGGGTCGAGCGCCCCGAAGGGCTCGTCCATCAGGAGCACCGCCGGCTCGGCCGCGAGCGCCCGCGCCACGCCGACGCGCTGCTGCTGACCGCCCGAGAGCTGATGCGGGAAGGCGTGCGCGTAGGTCGCGGGGTCGAGCTGGAAGACCTGCAGCAGTTCCTCGACCCGTGCGCGGATACGGGCCTGGTCCCAGCCGAGCAGGCGCGGTACCGTGCCAATGTTCTCCGCTACCGTGCGGTGCGGGAAGAGTCCGTGGCCCTGGATCGCATAGCCGATCCGCCGGCGCAGCAGATGCGCGGGCTCGGCGGTCGTGTCGCGGCCCTCGATCAACACCCGCCCGCGGGTCGGCTCGACGAGGCGATTGATCATGCGCAGCAGCGTCGACTTCCCCGATCCGGACGTGCCGACGATGACCGTGATGGAGTTGCGCTCGATGGTCATCGATACGCCGTCGACGACCGTGGTCGAGCCGTACTGCTTGGTGAGGTTCTCGACTCGGATCATTGTTGCGCTCGGTCCATGACCTCGGCCAGCGCATCGAGCACGACGGCGGCGGAAAACGCCAGCGCCACGATGGGGATCGCCCCGAGCAGCACCAGATCGATCGCGGTCTGTCCGATTCCCTGAAAGACGAAGGTCCCGAGTCCGCCACCGCCAATCAGCGCGGCAACGGTCACCATGCCGATGTTCTGCACCAGTACGATGCGCACACCGGTGAGGATCACCGGCAGCGCGAGCACGAGCTCGATCGCCCCGAGCACCTGCCAGTCGGTGAGCCCCATGCCGCGCGCCGCCTCGACCACTGCCCGCGGGACGCGCTTCAAGCCCGCGACCGTGTTAGCGGCGATCGGCAGCAGTGAGTACAGGAACAGCGCCACCGCCGCTGGCGCGGCGCCGACGCCACGGATGCCGAGCCTTGCTGCGAGCGGCACGGCCGTGGCGAGCGCCGCGAGCGGCGCCATCAGGATGCCGAAGAGCGCGATCGCGGGAATCGTCTGGATGACGTTGAGCACACCGAGGACGGGTGCACGGAGCCTCGGTGCGCGGTAGCACAGGATCCCGAGCGGCAGCGCCACGATGAGCGCGGCGCTCAGCGATCCAAGCGCGAGCCAGACGTGCTGCCGCGCCTCGCGCGCGAAACGATCGGCATTCACCGCGTACTCGCGCATCACCGAGAGATTGTCGAGCGTGCCGTGCGCGAGCGCGAGGCCGGCAACCCCGAGGAAGAGCGCGAGGGCCAGCACCCTCAAGGCGGGGCCGGGACGCATGCGCGTGATGGCATCCGTCGCGAGGAGCCCGAGGCATGTGAGCAGCACCCAGGCGCCGGCGCCCGGGGCGACGCGCACCACGCGGTTGCCGAGGGGTGTGAGGCTATCGGCGGCCGTAGCGAGGGCGAGCGCGACGGCGATGACGCCGAGGAGGGCTGCACCGAGGCGCACGCGGGCGTTCGCCACGACAAGCGCCGTGACAGCGGCGAAACTCAAGACCACCTGACAGGTGAATGCGCCCCACGCCGGCAGTACCGCGAGCAGTCCCCGTGGATCGCCCGGCAGGATCCGGTTCGGCTTGAAGACCACGAAGGGCAGGAGAATGAGCGCACTCGCGCCGAGAACCGAGAGCAACGCGCCGAGGGGATCGAGGCGCGGCAGCCGCGGCACGGCGAGCGCGAGCCGCGCGCTCACCTGAGCAGGCCCTTCGCCCTGAGGTAGTCCTCCGCCACCGCCCGCTCGGACTCGCCCTCGATCTGCACGCGGGCGTTCAGCCGCTGCAGCGTCTCGCCGCTCAGGCTCTCCATCAGCGGCTTCACGATGTCGGCGATCTGCGGATTGGCCTTCAGGACCGGCTCGCGAATGAGCGGCACCGGCGCATACACTGGCTGGTCGTGCCGGTCGTCCTCCAGAATCTGCAGGTTCGCGGCCGCGATGCCGCCGTCGGTGCCGTAGACCATCGCGGTGTTCACGTCGTTGGTGCGCGCGGCCGCAGCCCCGATGGTGGCCGAGGTCTCCCCGCCGGCGAGCACGATCATCTGGTCCGGGCGAAGCGTGAAGCCGTAAGTCCGCTCGAGCGAGCGCAGCGTCCCGGCGTTGGCGAACTCCGCCGAGCAGGCGAGCACCAC
>JACXTT010006321.1_pt1 | contig 16936 bp, 14 predicted proteins | sample 9270951 | NCBI WGS metagenome assembly JACXTT01 (sample SAMN15532306, study PRJNA645909) | rock metagenome | isolation source: weathered quartz diorite | place: Puerto Rico | collected 2017-06-21 | reverse complement strand
ACCGGCAACGGCCTGGTGGTGAACATCTCCTCCATTGCGGGCGTGACGGGCATGGGCAGCAACGTCGCGTATTGCGCATCGAAGGCCGCGCTGGACTGCATGACGAAGTCGCTTGCGCGCGCGCTTGCGCCGGAGACTCGTGTAGTGTCGGTGTCGCCGGGACTGGTGGATACCGAGTTCGTGCGCGGCGTCGATCAGAAGTGGCGCGACGAACAGGCGGCACGCACTCCGCTGCGCCGCCTCGCGACGCCAGACGAGGTCGGCGCCGCGGTGCTTGCGGTCGCGACCACTCTCGTGTACTCCAACGGCTGCATCGTTGCGCTCGACGGTGGCCGGCCCCTCTCCTGACCAGCCGCCCGCGCACCCATCCGATTCCATGAGTGCGAGCAACACGATCAGCGTGACGATCCACGGCGGTGCCAGGATTTGCGTCCCCGACTCCGTCGCGTTGATCACGCCCTACGTGCTGCTGGAGCAGGAGGACTGGTTCGAGGACGAAGTGCGCTTCGTGCGCCGCCTGTTGCGCCCGGGCATGGCGGTTGTCGACGTCGGCGCCAGCTTCGGGATCTTCTCCATGGCGATGGCGGGCGCGGTAGGCACTCGCGGGAAGGTGTGGGCGTTCGAGCCGACGCCTGCCACGGCCGAGTTCCTTCAGGCCACGCTCGCCCTCAACGAGGCGCATCAGGTCAGCCTGACCCGGGCCGCGGTGTCGGACCAGCCAGGAACCGTTGAATTCGTCACGAGCCCGCACTCTGAGCTGAATGCCGTTGCGAAGACAGGGGAGGCACGCGCGGAAGCCTTATCCGTGCCCAGCGTGACCCTGGATCGGGCTGCCGCAGACAACGGCTGGCGCGATGTCGACTTCGTGAAGCTCGACGTCGAAGGGCACGAGCTGCAGGTAATTGCAGGTGCGCGTACGTTTCTCACACAGGTTTCCCCGTTGGTGATGTTCGAGATTGCTGCCAGCGAGGGTGTGGACCTGCGGCCGCTGGATGCGTTCCAGGCCATGGGGTACGAGTTCTACCGGCTGGTTCCAGGCCCCATGCTGCTGAGCCCCTTTGCATCGGGGCAGGCGGTGGATGCGTTTACGCTGAACTTGTTCGCCTGCAAGCCCGACCGCGCCCGGCGCCTCGCAGCCGAGGGGTTTCTCGCTGTCGACGGCGACAGCAGTGCGACTGCGCCAGCCCCGCCGAAGGATGCATGGCGCAACTACGTCGAGTCCTCCGTCTACGCGCGTGACATGGCTGACGGTTGGCCATCGAAGCCGCGCCTGTTCTCTCCCTCGCACGCGAAAACCTATCTGCAGGCGCTTGCGCTGTTTGCCCAGTCCCGGGATTTGCAATACAGCGGGCCGGCGCGGCTTTCCCTCCTCCGAAAAGCCGCGGACCTGGTCGCGGCCGCATCGCAGGAGCAGAACACGCTGCCACGCCTGCTGACGTCCGCGCGGCTGGCGTGGGAGCTGGGGCGACGAGCCTTTGCAGTGCAACTGCTGGAAAGCGCCGGCAGGCGCGTCCAGGCTGAGGGTACGAGTGTTTACAACGAGCCGTTTCTGGCGCCATCGGTGCGCTACGAACAGCTGGACACAGGCGCGCCCGCCGACGAGTGGGTGCATTGCGCCGTCGTCGAGCAGTGGGAAAGGCTTCGGCACTTCTCGTCGTTCTATACGGGTACTTCGTCGCTTTCCCTGCTCGAGGCAATTTCCCGCTTGCCGTACCGATCTGCAGAGATGGAGCGGCGGCGTCAGCTCACACGGATGCGAGCGGGCATGCAGAGTGGACGCGAAGCGAACCCTCTCGTGTGTCAGCAGTCGGATGAACACTTGAATCCGGCACTCTGGTGCAGCGCCGGCGGGGGCGCCGCGTAGTTCCAACCGCAGCGCCGTATCCTGCCGAGCATACCGGTATACTACCCCTATGTCGGCAGTCCCGAATCTCTACGACGGCGTGATCCTCGATCACATCAAGAACGCACGCAACTACCGCGTGCTGGAACAGCACGACCGGATCGCGGAAGGGGTCAATCCGCTGTGCGGCGACAGCTTCACGATCTACGTGCAGCTCGACGGCGAGGTCATCCGCGACGCCAGCTTCCAGTGCTCGTGCTGCGGGATCTCGATGGCGTCGGCGTCGGTGATGACCGAGGCCGTGAAGGGCCGCACCGTGACTCAGACGCGCGAGCTCTACCGTCGGTTCACGGCGCTGCTGTCCGAGGCTGGCACGCCGGAGGCCGCCGACGATCTGGGAGAAGTCGCGGTGCTGGCGGTCGTGCGGGCTTTCCCGTCGCGACGCAATTGCGCGGCGTTGGCCTGGCACACTCTCGTCGCGGCGCTCGAGGGCCGCACCAACATGGTTCTGGGTTCTGAGACCACCGTCTAGTTCGCTTTGTCCGCCTCGGTCGCGCCGGTGGCCGGCGCTCTCTGCATCTGCTTGCCGAGCCGCCACGCCATCCATCCGAGCAGCAGCGCGCCGAGCACCAGCGCGCCCCACAGGCTGAAGACCCTGCAGTTGAACGGTCGATGCAGCGCGGCAGCTCCGCCCAGCAGCCGCTCGGGGAGTAGCTCTGCATGCGCCAGCTTGGGCTGCTGATCGCTGCGCCAGCCCGGAACTACCGTCTCGATCGGATAAGCGGCCGGCTGCACCTTGCTGCTTCCGTAGGCAATCTGGAACGGTCCCTTCCCGCGTGCGGCGAAGGCCAGCTTCTGGGGAACCCAGCCGGCGTTCAGCCGAGGCAGGCCGCTGCCGAGCCCGCCGCCTTTCTGATCCACGCGCAGCAGCCAGTAGCGGCTGGTGTTCGTCGCGACAGGAAGGTCGGGGCTGGAAACCTGGTGCCCCTGCTGCATCAAGCGGTAGATCACGCCGCTGGTCACGAATTGCCAGTCGCGGTGCGGGTCGGGGCGCGACAGTACTTCGACGCGGGCGATGGTGTTCTGTTGTGGCAGCGAGAAACGGACGCGCTCCACTGGAAACTGGCCGCCGAGATCGTAGAGGTACTCTCCGGGTTTCTCGCCGGCCTCGGGCAGCACTTCTCTCCAGGTGCGCTCGGGCTCGAGCGAGACGTTGCCGGTGCGCACGCTTGCCCGCGTCAACTCGAGCGGCTCGGCGGCGGCCTGCCCGTCGACCTTCGCGGACGCGGGCCATGACAGCCGCAGGTACTTCGCCGTGCGCGGCTGGAACTCGACGCTGCGCTGTTCGAGTCGCTGCCCGTCGTGTTGGACGCGCACCAGCGGCGCCTGGGCGACCACGGTGGTCCAGCTCTTGAGATCATCGCTCGCTTCGATGCGCACGTTCGTCGCATAGCTGGCCGAGCTCTGGCGCCAGTCCAGCTCCAGCGCTTCGTAGGGCTGCTTGAGCGCGCTGAGGTCGATCAGATAGGCGAGCAGCCGGCGCTTAGCGACCGGTTGGCCGCCGTCGCTCTTAACGCTGACGACCGTTCCGGTGCCCGATTTTTCCACTTTGAGCCGCAGGCCCTCCAGGTCGGCTGGCTGCTCGCCGTAGAGCGGGAAATACTGCACGACGAGCGGCTGCGGCGTCTGCGCGCGCTGCGGCGGCCTCGGTTCCAGCGCGAACGGCACCGGCTCGCCGTCGGCGTTGAAAACCCGCAAGTCGCCGAGGTCGGCGCGTGCGGTGCCCTGATATACGGACGCCGGAATCTCGACTTCGTACAGCGCTTCGCGGCCGTCTACTTCGATCGGGAGACCGAAGGCGAAATCCTGCGGCTGCTCGGCAGCGACCGACAGGACCGGCGCGAGCAGCAGAACGAGCAGCGTTTTCATTTGGCGTTCTCGGGAGTTCTGGGAGGCATCGGCGAAATATAGCCGGCGAGCAGCAGCAGCGCTCCGACGCTGATCAATGATACGAAGCGCTCGACTGTACCGGTGTTGGACAGATCCACCAGAATCAGCTTGGCGACCACGACAGCCATGAGCGATGCTCCGACGATCCACAGCGCTCGCAGGCGCAGCCGCGTGGCAGCGATCATCGCGCACAGGGCCAGCACGCTCCAGAAGATCGACAACGCCGCTTGCACCAGCGTGGAGTGCAGCAGCGTTTCCAGATCGTAGGGGATCGCTGCCCAGTGATGCAGTGCGCGCAGCAGCGAGCCGTTGAGGCCGATGAAGGCTATCGCACCCAGCGCGGAGTAGGTGAGAGCTGGATTGTCGCCGGCGTAGTCCGCGAGATCCATGCGCTTGAGTCCGTGGATCCACGCGAAGATCGCGAGCCATGCGGCGAACTGCGCCAGGTCCAGCGGATTCAGCAGAGGGACATAGGGCAGTGGGCTCGCGTTTCCATCGCTCGTCGCATTGGCCACGAGTATCCAGGCCCACAGAAAGACGGCGAGCGGCGCGGCGCCCAGCAGCGCGTACGTGGCGAGCCGGCCTCGCACCGGCCACGGCAGAAGTCGAGCGCGGCTTGCCAGCAGCCCCAGGAGCAGCCCGGGCACGATGCCCCAGGCGATCAGGCCCCAGACCGGGCTCGCCTGAACCGCGTGATCGATGATCCATGCCAGTTCCCACGACGCGAGGGCGGCCAGCAGCCAGAGCTGACCGGCGTGCAGGAAATCGACGTAGGGATTGTCCGCTTCGTCGTGCCGGCGCAGCAGCCAGAGGTGCGCGGCAAACGCGGCCGGCCAGGAAATCCACCCGAGATCGATCAGCGGATGTCGTCGATCTGCCGCGTCGTACGCGGCGAGCAGCATCATTGCCGGCAGCAGCGCCAGTGCAGGGTAGCGGGCGAGGCGCCAGCTCAGCGTCTTCCACAACAGGCTGAACGCCACGCACGAACCGGCTGCGAACACCAGCGCGACGCGGGTCTCGTATGCACCGGCCACTTGCACGTGGATCTCGTGCACGCCACCGCCGATCCACCACAGCAGCCCCCACGCGAAGATCGCCACCGCAAGCGCGGGCTCCCAACTTCGCAACGTTGTGCGGTGGCGCTCCAGAACCCAGTTGGAGAAAAAACCCGCAACGCTGATGAACACACAACCCAGGTAGAAGCTGTTGAGCACCGGCACCTGGCCATAGCCTCGTTCGACGGCGCCAAGAAAGGCGAAGCCCGCCGCAATCTGCAGCAACAGTCCGAAGTTTCGCGCCAGCCAGCGGTTCTGGCGCACGCCCGCCCATACGATCGCGGCGCCTTCCAGCGCCCAGGCGGCCGAAGTCCAGCGGCCGTCGAGCGCGAGCGGAATCGCCAACGTCGCGAACACCACGCCCAGTGCGAGGAACGACTCCACCAGCAGCTTCAGATCGTCGCGGTGCCGCGACCAGAGCCAACGGGCCAATATCAGGTACACGAAGCTGAGCGCCAGTGCGCTCCAGGCTGAGCCGTATTGAATATCGCGCACGAGTTGCGTTTGCAATCCAAAGGCGACGAGCGGTGTGCCGAACACCAGCGTTCCGTCGACGTAGCTCTGGACTTGGTGCGCTGCGAGTGAGGCGGCAGGACGCGCGCGCTGCCGCGCAAACAGCACCGGGATCGCCAGGTAGACCAGGAAGAAAATGACGAGGAACGGTTCGGTGCTGGCAAACAGCTCGGGTCGATAGAAGCGGCTGCCCCATAGCGTCCCGATCGCGAAGGTGAACAGGAAGCCCAGCAGGTTCAGCGGCCGCCAGGCCCGGTACCAGGCAATGCCGACGATGCCGATGTTGAGCATCACGTAGTAGCTGAACAGCATGACGTGGTCGCCGCGGCCGGTCGAGGCGAGGATGGGAGCAAGGAACCCGCCGCTGGCGCCCAGCACAGCCAACGATTGCGCATCCTGCATCACCGCCAACGCCGCGGACAGAGACGCGACCAGGAAGAGCAGGACCAGTGCTGCCTCGGGCGGCAGGAGCTGGTAAAGGCGGAAGGCTGCGAATATGGTCAGATACAGAATCCCCACCCCGCCCCCTTGCAGCGCGAGGGCATAGTCGGGCCGTTTGAGCCGCAAGCGCCAGCCGATAAACAGCAAGACGACGGCGGCGATGGCGACCGCGGTCAACCGCAACTCGATTGGAATACGCGTGTGCTCGTAGGCGTACTTCAGCAGGAAGGCGATGCCGAAAAACAGCACGACCACGCCCACCCGTGCGAAGGTGTTGCCGCCGGTGAGCCAGCGCCAGATGAACGAGGGTTCCTGCGGCGCTCTGAGGGGAGGGGCTGGCGGCGGTGCGCTGGCCGGAAGCTCCTCCTGCGTTGGCTCCGCCGACGCTTCGGGCGGGGCCGATACCGATGTGTCGAGGTGCCTTGGCGCCGGCATCGAATCGGCTGTTGGTCGCGATGGGGCAAGCTCCTCGGCGTCCGCAGAGCGCACCGAGATCTCAGCGGCTGGTCTGGCTTCGATGGCCGAGAGCCGGCTGTCCAGTGCCCGCAGCGCAGCCTCGACGCTTGCCAGGCGCGATTCGAGCCCGACTCCCTTGACCTTGGCGTCATGGCCCCGGATCAGCTGGCTGAAACCATAGCCGATCGCCCAGCCGATCAGCGCACCCGCCAGCGCGCCTTCGAAACCGTGGATCGCGCCGCCAACGACCAGCCCAAGCAGAAGACCGACTATCCACATGGTGCCCCCTCTGGATCTCGCCCTTATGGAATGCCTGGCGTCCGGACGCAACGGGCATGCCCGATAGTGGGCCGGCCCGGGACGCCGGCATCATAGCTCGGAGCAGGAGTAAGGTTGCGGCCCGCATTCTGATGCCCCCGCCGGCCGCGAGGAGTAAGCTAGACGCGCCCTGGCACAGGGCAGCCCAAGAACAATCAACTTAGACTTAGGAGGAGAAGATGTTCGCGACTCTGCGCCTGCCTGTCGTCCTGGCAATCTCTCTTTCGGTGGGGTCCGGTGCGGCGCTCGCCGACAAGAAATACGGTCCGGGCGCCAGCGAGACCGAGATCAAGATCGGTCAGACCATGCCCTATAGCGGGCCGGCTTCGGCCTACGGAACCATCGGCAAGTCGGAGGTGGCCTATATCAAGATGATCAACGAGCAGGGCGGTATCAACGGCCGCAAGATCAACCTCATTTCTCTCGACGACGGTTACAGCCCGCCCCGTACGGTCGAGCAGATCCGCAGGCTGGTGGAAGAGGAGGAGGTTCTCGCCACCTTCCAGACCCTCGGTACGCCTCCGAACACCGCGATCCAGAAGTACATGAACGCGAAGAAGGTGCCTCAGCTCCTGGTGGCCACCGGCGCGACGAAGTGGGGGGACCCCGAGCACTTCCCCTGGACGATGGGCTGGCAGCCGACCTATCAGCACGAGAGCCACATCTATGCGAAATACCTGCTGAAGAACAGACCCAATGCGAAGGTCGGTGTCCTCTACCAGAACGACGACTACGGTAAGGATTACTTGAAAGGTTTCAAGGACGGACTCGGGGACAAGGCCGCGAGCATGATCGTGTCCGAGGTGTCCTACGAGGTGACCGATCCCTCCATCGACACGCAGATCGTAACGCTCCAGGCGTCCGGCCCCGACACCTTCTTCAACATCACCCAACCGAATTTCGCGGCCCAGGCGATCCGCAAGGCCTACGACACCGGGTGGAGACCGCTGCATTTCGTCAACAACGTGTCGAGCTCGATCGCCGCGGCACTGCAGCCCGCCGGGCTGGAGAAGTCCGTGGGCCTGATCTCGAGCCAGTTCGTGAAAGACCCGACGGATCCCGCCTGGAAAGACGACAAGGCCATGAGGGACTATGCCGCTTTCATGAAGAAATACTACCCGGACGGCAACCCGGACGACATCTTCAACGTCTACGGATACGGTGCCGCACAGACGCTGGTGCAGGTCCTCAAGCAATGCGGTGACGATCTCACACGCGAGAACGTCATGCGCCAGGCAGCGAACTTGAAGGACTTCGAAGTGCCGGGGCTGCTGCCGGGCATCCGGCTCAACACCAGCCCGACGGATTTCTACCCGATAGAGCAGGTCCAACTCATGCGCTTCGACGGCAGGACATGGGTGCGGTTCGGGGAGTTGTTGAGCCGCTAGCGATGACCAGGGGCGGAACCCTGAACAGGCGTGCGCCGCGCAGCCGGTCTATCGCGGGGCTTTGAGTTTCTGGAGCGCGTCGGGAGACGCGTCGTGTCGATCTAGTCGGACTGGACCAGCGCCGAGGGCCGCCTGCCGCGCCCGCGGCGTTCTCTTTCCGGCGCGAGTGTGGATGCGTCTTCACGCCGCCGTTCACGGGAGCCATCGGGATGAAACCCGATCGCGCGCCGCCTGTCGCTCAAGGTGAGCATGAGCAGTGCCGCGCTGAGCTGCTCGACCTGGGCTTGAAGCTCACGAATCTGGCTATGCGCGTCAGTGAGGAGCTGCCGCAGCAAACGTGCTTCTTCAGAACTGTACTGCTCGAGCATCGCTATACCCCTCCCCGAGAAGCGATCACGGCTTTAGGCAGTATCGTGCTCGGCGGGCAAAGTGCCTGCCTCGCTTGCCCATAGCTCCACCATCCCCAGGGCGATAGTTTAGGCTAAACCGTGAGACATCAAAACTGGACAAAAGTTATATCGCCGCTGATAGCAAGCCGCAAGCAGTTGGTTCGGCGCGACCGTCGGCGTGTTCCGGTGCGAGCCGGCTCGAGGGTGCGCCCCTCGGGCACTGGCCGTCGCTGTCGGGCGCCATGCTCGCGGGCGCTACGAGCCGGTCGAGCGCGCCGAGCGAGGAGCTCAGCGGTTCCCGCGGTCACGCCCTCGCGCCTTTCAGCTCGACGAGATTGTCCTCGGGGTCGTAGACGTAGATCGATATGCCCTCGCCCTCGGCGCCGAAGCGCGGCCGGATCTCTCCCAGGCGCGCAGCGTTTGTCTCGAGGTGGTGCACGATCTGGTCGACGTCGAAGGGATGAACCCGCAGGCAAACGTGGTCCATGTTGCGCCCTTCCTTGCCGGGCGCGGCGCCGCCGAGCCGCCCCAGCTGGCCGTCGACGGGGACGAGATCGATCATCGCGTTCCCGGCTCTGAGGTGCACCAACCCGAGCTCGGGGCGGCGCCACTGCACGCTGCAGCCCAACACCGTGCAGTAGAAATCGATCATCCGTTCGGTGTCGCGGACGCGCAAAACGATGTGGTCGATGTCGCGGATTTGGAACATGACGCCGCAACCGAGAATCAGCCTGGTTCCCGCCTCAGCGGCGGGCCGACAATCTCTGGGGGCGCTCGAGACGAGCCCGTGCAGGAGCGTCGACAGAAGGCTCGTAAGAGGCGGTCGCGCAATAGCGCAACTCCAGTGAGCAGCGATGCTCGCAGGCTCGGCCGCGGTCCTGCCATCCTTGACAGCTCAGTTTCCCCGACACCTTGCCGCGGCCGCGGGAAAGCATGTCGGAGATGACCGCGCTGAGATCGAACCCTCCTGCCAGGCACGCCGAGCAGGGACAAGCGACTTCGAAATAGGCTCTGGCCGCCGGACCGAGCATGTGGGTCTGCGGTGAGTGTTTGCCGATCCCGGTGGGGTCGCTAAAGGTGAGCTCAAGGGCGACTTGCTCGACGCGGGGGAACTTCTCCCTCAGGCTGGGCGCGCTCAAGTAGGCGCGCCGGCGTGTGTCGCGCTCTTGTTTGTACGCGTCAAGTTGCCTCTGAACCATAACCGTTCTCCGCAGCCGCTACGTGTCTGGCGACAGGCGTCCGCCCAAAATTGAGCCGCGCCCGCAACCGCGCCACATCGACGGTCTGCTTTACGCGCACCAGTAAGTGCAGCATACGCCGACGCGCGGACAAGGCAACTGGTTTGCACGGACGTCCGGAGACGATGCCGATGTCTTCCCGCTCGACCACTCCGTGCGTTGCTGCAGCGTCGAACAAGCCGTCGGCAATCGCTAGACACAGCGCTCAGGCCGGTGATGTTACTCGTACCGGTGCGGTGGCCCTGGACGCAACTAGGCGGTGCGCACCCCTTCGCGCCACGTCATCATTGCCACCGGGACGCCTTCCAGCTCGCGTACCCGGACGAAATCGGCGCGCTTTCCATGCGCGATTTCTCCGCGGTCGTCGAGCTGCACCAGCTGCGCAGGGGTGAGTGTGACCGCGCGCACCGCTTTCGGCAGCGACCACCCTGCCAAGTCGCGCAGCAGGAACGCGCCGTGTAACAAGCTGTGCGGCACGTAGTCTGACGACAAGCAGTCGAGCAGCCCATCGCGCGCCAACCCCAGAGCGGAAACGTTACCGGAGTGCGAGCCGCCGCGCACCAGATTGGGCGCACCGATCACGATGCCCAGTCCATGCTCCCGCGCGGCACGCGCAGCCTGCTGTGTGGTGGGAAACTCGGAGATGACGAACCCGTTTTCGACCGCTTCAGTCACATGCTCGGGGACGGTATCGTCGTGGCTGGCGAGCGGGATGTCCCGGCTGTGGCAGAGCTCGAGCAAGCCAAGCCGGTTACCCTCTGCATTACGGGCTTGCATCTGCTGCCTTTCGTTTACCACTTGATCGAGGTACTCGTCGCTCCAGCGCTGGTTCCGCTGCGTGTAAACGCGGAAGCGCTGCACGTCCATCCATTGGCGCTGTCCCGGCGTGTGGTCCATTATCGAAACCAGCCGCACGGTTGGATCGTCCAGGAACGGGGTCACCACGTCGAGCATGTTGTCGCACGCGATCTCGCAGCGCATATGCAGCAGATGCTCGGCGCGCAGCAGATCGCGCTGGCGCGCGTGTCGCAGCGCCTGGGTCGCGGCCTGCAGCCCCTGCGCCCGGACCGAGTTTTCGTCGAAGTCCCCCACCCCCATGGCGTCAAGCACGGTGGTGATGCCGGCGCTGGAGATCAGCGCGTCGTGGATCAGCAGCGCGGGCAGCGCGGGCCAGCGCACGCCGGGCCGCGGCTCCAGCTGCTTCTCGAGGTTGTCCGTGTGCAGTTCGACCAGGCCGGGGATGAGGTAGTCGCCGCCCCAATCCTCCGCGGCTGCGAGGCTGGTGATTCCGGGCTGGACGTCGGTGAAGCGGCCTTCATGCAGTTCAACGGTGCCGAGGACGATTTCGTCGGCCTTCGCCACCAGGGCGTTCGTGATCAGTCGCGTAGCCAAAGCTCGTGCCAAAGTGAATTGTCAATCTTTTATGATAGCGCACCTGCGCCCGAGCCATGACCGTCCGCTACGCTATCTACTTCGCGCCCGCCGAAGGCACTGCCCTGTGGCAAGCAGGTTGCCACTGGCTGGGCCGAGATCCCCGCAGCGGGACGGAGCTGCCCCAGCCCGAAGTCGACGGCTGGCCCGCGGAGCGGATCGTGCAGATCACGGCGTCGCCGCGGATGTACGGCTTTCACGCAACGTTGAAACCGCCGTTCCAGCTCGCCGAAGGGTACACCTTCGCGCAGCTTGTGAGCGCAATCCAGGAACTGGCCGGGCGCGTGCAGGCTTTCACCGTTCCGCAACTATCTGTGAAGTCGCTGGATGGCTTTCTCGCATTGCAGGCCGCCAGGGACAACGCCAACCTGAGTGCGCTGGCCGATGCGTGTGTCAGAGAGCTGGATGGTCTTCGCGAGCACTTATCTGCAACAGAGCTGGCGCAACGGCGCGCCGCACGCCTGAGCCCGCGCCAGGATGAGCTGCTCGCGCAGTTCGGCTACCCGTACGTGCTCGACCAATTTCGATTTCACATGACGCTGACAGAGCGGTTGCCTCGCGCCGAGGCGAACCTGCTGGGCTCGTGGCTGCGCGATTATTTCACTGCCGCGCTCGCGGTGCCGTTGCGCTGCGATGACGTCTGCCTGTTCGTCCAGGATAGTCCCGGCGAGGCCTTTCTGCTGTTGCAGCGGTTTCCTCTTGACATCCGGTAAGCCCGCTTGCGCAAACGCGTTCTCGCTCGCTCAAGAGCATGGGCATGCTCCTTGCGTTTTCGAGTGTCAATGGAATTTGATTCGAAAATGCATTCGAAGCCGACTCCGGGAGACAGTTCATGCCTTTGCTGATCGCGCTGACAGCCTTCATTCAGGCGTTCTTCTTGTTCCACGTGTTCCGCACCGGCCGGCCATACTGGTGGGCATTGCTGATTCTGTCGACGCCCGTCGTCGGCTGTGTCATATATTATTTCGTGGAAGTGTTTCCCGGCTCGCGCGAGCACCGCAATGCAAGGCGCGTCGCGAACCAAGTGGCTTTCGCTTTCATGCCCAACGCAGAGTTGCAGCGCCGACTCAAGGAAGTCGAGCTGTGCCCGAGCGTGAATAACCGGATCGCCGCCGCGGAAGGACTCATGCGCCGCGGGATGTACCATCGCGCCGTTGGCATGTACGAGAGCGCGCTCAGCGGCATCTATGCGACCGATCCTCAGCTGATGATGGGACTGGCGCGCGCGCACGTGAGCAACCACACCTTCGAGCAGGCCAGAGAGGTCCTCGAGAGAGTAGCTCGCATCGACTCTCGCTTCCGCCCCGACGAAGCGCGCTTGCTCAACGCACGCGCTCTGGAAGGACTTGGGCGCGACCAGGATGCGCTGCGCGAGTACGAGGAGTTGACACACGTATTCGTGGGCCTGGAGGCGAAGTGCCGTTACGGCTTGCTGCTCAAGCGCCTGGGTTTCCAGAAGCAGGCCAACCACATCTTCAGCGAAGTGCTGACGTACGCACGCCGCTTCAACATCCGCCTCGACGCCGAGCAGGTGTGGATCGAGACTGCACGGCGCAGCCTCGCCGTCGAACTCGCGTAAAGGTCTATCGCCTCAGAGACAACAGGCGAGAGGTCCGAGGATGAACACAGCCGGCTTCCACTCCCGGCGGCGTTCTCTCCCACCTCTCACCTATTGTCTCTGAGAGACCGGCTGGCCGACGTAAGCGGTCTCCCCCATGGCGTAAGTAGCTGCGACTGCGCGGTCGTCCCCCAGCATCATCAGAGCGAACAGTTTTTCCGCGGGCGTGGAGCAGGTTCGAATGCGGCGCGCCATCAAAGGCGTCGAGTCGAGCCGCAGTACAACGAAGTCGGCTTCCTTTCCCGGCGTGAAGTTGCCGATGCGGTCCTCCAGCCCGAGCGCATGTGCGCCACCCAGCGTAGCCAGATAGAAAGCTCGCCATGGGGACAGGCGTTGCCCGGTGAGCTGCGCCACCTTGTAAGCCTCGCTCAGCGTGCGCAGCATGTTGAAGCTGGTGCCGCCGCCGATGTCGGTTCCCATTCCCACTCGTATCCCCGCCTCGCGCGCTGCCCCGAAGTCGAACAGCCCGCTGCCGAGAAACAGATTCGAGGTTGGGCACGTCGCGACAGCCGTCCGCAGCTTGGCCATCCGGCTGCGCTCCTCGTCGTCGAGATGGATGCAGTGCGCGTAGACGGCGCGTTCGCGCAGTAGCCCGAAGCGGTCGTACACGTCCACATAGTTGCGGCTGGACGGAAACAGCTCTCGTACGCGCGTCAATTCCAGGCGGCTCTCGGCCATGTGACTCTGGATGTGCGCTTCAGGATGCTCTCGCGCCAGCTTGCCGGCCAGCTCGAGCTGCGCCTCCGACGACGTCACCGCGAAACGCGGCGTAATCGCGTAACCCAGGCGTCCCTGGCCGAGCCATTTCTCGATGAGTTGCGCCGATTCGCGATAGCCTCGCGCGGGCGTGTCTCGCAGCCGTTCCGGACAGTTTCTGTCCATCAGCACTTTGCCCGCTACCATGCGCAGATTGCGCGCCAGCGCGCACTCAAAGAACACGTCCACGGACTGCGCGTGAACGGTAGCGAACACGAGCGCGGTCGTGGTGCCGTTGCGCAACAGCTCGTCGAGGAAGAACTCCGCTGTTTCGCGTGCGCGCTCGGCGTTGCCGAAGCCCGCCTCCGCCGGATAGGTGTAGCGCTCGAGCCAGTCCAGCAGCTGCATCCCGTACGAGGCGATCACATCGGTCTGCGGATAGTGGATGTGAGCGTCCACGAAGCCGGGAAGAATGAGCCGGCCGGAGCAATCGACTCGCTCCGCATTCGCGGGAAGGCTGGGCACTACGGATGCGGCATCGCCGACCGCCTTGACCCGACCGTCTTCGACCACGAGCAAGCCGTCGTCGAAGAATTGCATCGCGTACGGGTCGTCGTTCTCGCCGGGATCGGCAACGAAGTGCAGTACCATGCCGCGGTACGCGGCGATGTGCGGTGCGCTAGACATCCGGATGGAAGCGCCGGCCGAGCGACACCGGTTGATTGAGCAGGATGGTCCGCGGGTCGCGGCAGATCAGCACCAGCACGACGACGGTTGCGACGTACGGCAGCATGGATAAAAATTCGGAAGGCACGCGCACGCCGAAGCCCTGCGCGTGCAGCTGCAAGATGGTTACGCCACCGAACAGATAGGCACCGAGCACGACGCGCCAGGGCTTCCAGGTCGCGAACACCACCAGCGCCAGCGCAATCCAGCCGCGCCCCGCGGTCATGCCCTCCACCCACATGGGGGTGATGCTGAGCGAGAGGTAGGCGCCCGCCAGCCCGCTCATGGCGCCGCCGAAAAGCACCGCAAGGTAGCGGATCGCAATGACCGGGTAGCCGATCGCGTGCGCGGATGCGGGTGACTCGCCGACTGCACGGATCAGCAAGCCGCCGCGCGAGCGATTGAGAAACCACTGCATGGCTACGAACAACGCGAGCGAGCCGTATACCAGCGGATCGAAGCGGAACAGCAACGGTCCCACCGCAGGGAGGTCGCTGAGCACCGGGATCGAGAGACCTCTGAGGCCGTCGACGACCTGGCCCACGAAGGGCCGCCCGACGAAAGCGCTCAAGCCGACTCCGAACAGCGTGAGCGCAAGCCCGGTCGCGACCTGGTTCGCCTGCAGCGTGAGCGTCAGGAAACCGAATAGAAGCGCGAGCAGCATGCCGGCACCCATGCCGGCAGCGAAGCCGAGCGTCAGGCTGCCGGTTTGATTCGCGACGGCAAAGCCGGTGATGGCGCCCGCGAGCATCATGCCCTCGACCCCGAGGTTGAGCACGCCGGCGCGCTCGACGAGCAGCTCTCCGAGGCTCGCATAGATCAGCGGTGTCGCAGCCGCCACCGTGCTCGCGAGAATCGGGATGAGGTGCTCGAAGTTCATGCCGCGTCAGTCCCGGCGAGCACAGTTGCTTTCGGGGCAGCCGCAGGCTGTGCCGGCGACCAGCGCGGTCGGAAATGGATAAAGAGATCGGCGGCGAGCAGATAGAACAGGAGCACGCCTTGGAACACACCGGTCACTGCCGAGGGCAACGTCAGGTGGATCTGCGCGGTTTCGCCTCCGAGGTAGAGCAACGACATCAGCAGGCTGGCGAGTACCACCCCGAGCGGATTCAACCGGCCCACAAACGCTACGATGATGGCGGCGAAGCCGTAGCCGGGTGAAACGGCGGGCTGCAGTTGACCGATCGGGCCAGCCACCTCCGCGACGCCGGCGAGCCCCGCAGTCGCGCCTCCGATCAGAAGTGCCAGCCAGACGTTGCGCTTCTCGCTGAAGCCGGCGTACGAAGCTGCGCCCGGCGCGAGCCCGCTCACCTTGAGGCGAAAGCCGGCGAAGGTTTTCTCGGCGAACACCCAGGACAGCCCCGCCAGCAGCAGAGCGATGACGAAGGCCCAGGTGGTGCGCACGCCTTCCATCAACACGGGCAGCAGCGCCGCCTCCTGGAACATGCGCGACTGCGGGAAGTTGTAGCCCTCCGGATCGCGCCAGGGACCGTGCACGAAATAGCTGAGCAAGAGCTTGGCGACGTAGACCAGCATCAGGCTGACGAGGATCTCGTTGGTGTGGAAACGCACGCGCAGGAACGCAGGGATGGCCGCCCAAGCCATCCCGCCGAGCACGCCACCCACCAGCATCAGCGGCAGCAGCCATCCGGCCTGCACGTCTTGAAACAGCAGCGCGATCCCGCCGCCGACGATCGCACCAACGACCAGTTGCCCCTCGGCGCCGATGTTCCACACATTCGCACGGAAGCCCAGCGCCAGCCCCGTTGCGCACAGCATCAGCGGGGTGGCCTTGAGGAACAATTCGCCCACGCCGTAGCGCGTCTCCAGGGGCTTCACGAAGAAGACGCAAAAAGCCTGTGCGGGATCCTTACCCAGCAGGGAGAACAGCAGGTATCCGGTGAGGAGCGTGAGCGCGACAGCGATCAGCGGCGAGGCGTAGCTCATCAGCCGCGACGGCTCCTGTCGAGGCTCTAGTTTAAGCATGTACCGGCCCCGCGGTTTCGAACATCCCGCTCATCCAGGCGCCGACCTGCTCGAGGCTGGTCTCCGCGGCGGGTACCGCGCGGGACAGACGGCCTCGCGCCATGACTGCGATGCGATCGCTGATCATGAACAGCTCGTCCAGTTCCTCGGAGATAACCAGCACCGCGATGCCGCGGTCGCGCAGATCGATGAGCGCCTGCCGGATCAGCATTGTGGCGCCGATGTCCACGCCCCAAGTCGGCTGGGCGACGACGATGACTTTGGGTTCGAGCATGGTCTCGCGGCCGACGATGAACTTCTGCAGGTTGCCGCCCGACAAGCTGGAGGCCGCGGCCTGCTCGCTCTTGCACTTGACCTTGAAGCGCTCGATGACGGTGCGGGCGAACTCGCGCACCGTTGCATGACGAATCACGCCGTGCTGAACCATGCCGCGGCTGCTGCCCGTGAGCAGGGCGTTGTCGGCGAGGCTCAACGCCGGTACCGCGCCACGTCCCAATCTTTCTTCGGGCACGAAAGTGAGTCCGAGCCGGCGCCGTTGCGCGGGGTCGACGCGACCGGCCGGCCGGTCCATGATGCGGATCATGTCCGCCCTGTCGGCGGTCGTTTCGCCTGAAAGCGCGGTGAGCAGCTCCTTCTGGCCGTTACCGGAAACGCCGGCGATGCCGGCGATCTCGCCGCCGCGCACGCTCAAGCTGATCTCGCGCAGCGAGACTCCGAAAGGATCGAGCGTCGCCAGACTGAGCCGGTCCAACCCGAGCCGGATTTCCCCCGGCCCCCGGGGCTGAAAATTGCACCCGGGAAACCCGCCCCCCATCAACCACCGCCCCCGGCCCCCGGGGGGTTCCCTCCCCCGGCACCCCCACACCGTCCCCCCCCCCCCCCCCCCCC
>JACXTT010006320.1_pt1 | contig 16936 bp, 12 predicted proteins | sample 9270951 | NCBI WGS metagenome assembly JACXTT01 (sample SAMN15532306, study PRJNA645909) | rock metagenome | isolation source: weathered quartz diorite | place: Puerto Rico | collected 2017-06-21 | reverse complement strand
CCTAAATTGCACATGCTTCCCCCAACAACCAGGGAATCCCTCCCCGCCCCCAAGCCCATATTCAGCGCTGAGACAAAACAAGCCGACACGCGGTTCAGCACGCTGATCGAAACCTTATGGTCCACTCGGCGAATCGCCGCTGTCGCGCGTGCTGACGGCGTGAGCACGGACGTCCCGAAGATCCCGGAAAACCATTGCGGAACCTGCTGCTTGGCTATCACCTGGACCCAGTAATCCACCGGGACATTCGGCACGTTCGGCGCCGGGCTTGTGGTCCCCGCCGCGATCGTCACTGTCTGCCGGCCGCCGTCGCCGCCCGTGCTAAACCCGTTGGCCTGCGAGTACACGCAGCCTGCCTGCAAGTTTCCAGTGCTCGGGCATGCCGTTGCCGCCTGGCATCCCAACACGTCACACTGGACGCTTCCACCCGCCCCAATCGTCTGCGCCGCCTGTGCCACCGCCGCCAGTGCGGCCGCGTCCGCCGCCGTTTGGGCCTTCTTCCCCAGATAGTAGGTCCACCCCAGGTCGATCACCAGCGCCATAGCTCCCAGCAGCAAGGGCAGCACCAGCGCAAATAGCAGGATGGCTTGCCCCCGTTCCGACTTACTGTTTTGCTTGATCATCTTTCTTCGCTCCGTCTCAGAATTGGATCATCTCCGTCGCCCGGGCCGACAAGCCGACCTGCCCGAACGCCTGTCCCGGCCACATCAGCGACAAAACCGGGTTGAAAGTGTAGGTGCCGTCGATCGTCACCTGCTGCCCCACCGCGTTGTCCGGATCGGAGGGCCACACCGTCGTATCGCCGCTGCACGACGATGCCGTGGTGCACGTGTACGTCTGGCTGCCCGCCATCAGCGTCAATTGCAGCTTCGCTGGATCCAGCCCGAACCCCGCCTGACGGATTATCGCCACCACGTCGCGCACCGTCGACTGGCAGGCCGCCGACGCTTCCGCGCACCGCGCTCCGTGCACCGCCGCGTACCGGGTTCCGCGCTTTACCGCCGCCGACACCGTATGATACGTCCACATCGCGCGCGCCACGTCGAAAGTCGAAAAGATCAGGAACAACAGCGGAACCAGAATCAGCCCCATCTCCACCGCGGAATTTCCGCGCTCTCCGCGGCGTCTCAGGCCGGTTTTCACTGAACGCTCCTGATTTTCATCTGGCAGCTCCGGTTGATCACGCTCGGTCCGGCGATCGGAATCCGGAATATCGCCGGCAGCGTGTAGCTCACCGTCACTCCCGCTGCCGGTTTTCCGTCCGCGCTCACCGTCGATCCGGCGCAGGCCGTGGAGCTGTCGCACAACACGCTGCTCACCTGGAGCGGGCTTGCGCTGCAGTCACTCTGGAAGGAGGAGCCTATATTCGGAATTCCGCGCAATTCCCCGATCGCTATCGCGCAGGCCGCTTCCTGGTCTGTGGCGCTGTCCAGTCCGCTCGCGTTCCGCTCCGCGGCTGCACGCGCCGCGTTTTCCACGGAGATAAAGGCGTAGGCATAGATGCCGAAATCCACCACGCTGAAGAAGAACAGAAACATCAATGGTGCAATCAGCGCAAATTCAACCATCGCATTTCCAACTTGAGCGTTCCGTTTTCTCATCGCTGGTCTTCATTATTGGATACTTAAGCGGCATTAGGTATCCGAGCAAGTCCTGTCCTGATTCTCGTTTCGCCACGTAGTACGGATTGTTACCTTTGTACTGCGTTTGGGGAGTACAGACGTCCCATGCCCCACTCCTTCACCCACCCCGGTTTTCCGAGCCCCACGCATGTCGTTGATGTCACTGCAAACTTTGCCACTTTAAGGGAATCCCGGAGGCGTGTAAGCGCTTTCCCCCTATAGTCCTGAAATGCGGCTCTTGCGCTGCCAGGACTACGGGAATCCCGGATGATCCCGAGGCTGCCGGGGCCGTATTTTTCCGCGCCTTGTTGCGTCTAAGGACAGCGCCTTCTAATGGCCCCTCCCCGTCGTTTGGGAATTCCATTTTGCAGCCGCTAGAGGGGATTTTTCTCCCGGCCAATGCTGGGGGCTGTAACCGCAAGTGAAGGAGGCCGACGCCTGCATCCAGTTGACGCCCGAGGAAGAGCGCATCATAGGGGGAACCCAAACCATTTCGGCAGCCAGGATGAGGCGCTCGACTATGCCTTGGCGGCGTTGTTGGAGAAGGTGCAAAAACGCCATCGGCGATCCGGTTCCAGACGCAAATGCGCGATGCTGCCGCCGCTGCCATTGAGGCCGCCAGTAGAACGGGCGCTCACCTTTATGGCGGCCGCTGGCACTGCGGTGGAGTGCGAGTAGTCTACGCCTCAACTTCGCCGGCTCTCGCCGCGGTTGAGACCTTCGTAAATCTGGAACCGAATCTGAGACCGGCGGACGTCATGTCGATCTAGGGCGAAATTCCCGCTGCGGTTGAAATTCGCAGGCTTGAGCCGGCGACGCTGCCCGCGGGCTGGGAGGAAACAAGGGACGAACCTCTGCGGCGATTCGGCGACGCATGGATTCGCGGTTCTGAGAGCGTGACGCTCCTGGTACCATCTGCCGCGATCCGTAGCGAATGGAATGTGCTGCTGAACCCCGCCCACTCTAACTTCTCAAAGATCAAATTCGGAAAGCCGGAGCGATTTGAATTTGACCTGCGAATGTTACGATGACGTACCGAAACTACCCCCGGTTCCTCACTTCCGCGGCCCCTCCAGCACGCCGTCCCAAGCCCCATCGAATTGCTTGTCATATTTTCCCAGCTTGTCCCATTCCTCGCGCGTCATCCCGTTCAAATCGTAAACCACTTTCCCGTCCCGCAGCGTCATTTCGCAGGCCAGCCGCCGCGTCCCGGTCAGTTTCGCGCCGAAAACATCCACAAATCCGAACTTGCCCTGTTCCAGTCGCAGCACCGCCACGTCCGCCGGGGCGCCGACGCTTAAATGCCCCAGGTCCATGCGATGGATTTCCTGCGCCGGATTCCATGTCACCCTGCCGATTACGTCCTCCAGCGAAACGCCGAGATTCAGAAACTTCGACATCACGTTCAACATGTTATTCATCGCCGCGTTCATGCTGCCGGTGTGCAAATCCGTGGAAATGGAATCCACCAGGAACCCCTGGCGCACGGCTGGGGCCGCCTGGCGGAACAGGAAGCTGCCCATGCCGTGCCCCGCATCGAACTTCACGCCGCGCTTTCGCGCCTCCGCCAGGTACGGGAGCAGCTTCCCGCTTTCGTCCAGCATCGGCACGCCGGCAACATAGGTGTGCGTATAGATATCGCCCGGCCGCAGCTTCTTCAGCACCAGCTCTTGAAAAGGACGCTCCGGACGGAATGCCCCGAAATCCACCATAACCGGCACCCCCGCCAGTTGCCCGGCTTGCAGGGCCCGCTCCACCGCCGTCCACTCCGGGCCCCGGTAATGCGCCGTTTTGATGCCCACGATCAGTCCCGGATATTGCCGGGCCACCTTCGCAGTCGCCTCCGGCTCCATGTCCGCGGTGTTTTGCTCTCCTGCCCCGCCGGTCTGGCCGGCGCCGACAATATTCAGCATGGAGAGTACGCGCGTCTGCACCCGGTCGATCACGCGCTCTTTGAACTCCGGAAAGCGCCGCCAACCAGTCGTCCCAGCGTCCACCGCCGTCGTCACGCCGCTGCGCAGCGTGTGACTGTCCGCGTAAACGTTCTGATCGATGGGCAGCGACCCTTGCAGCCCGCTGGCGAAAAACACGTGCGTGTGAATGTCCACCAGCCCCGGCGTCACGTAGAGCCCGCTGACGTCCACCGTCTTGTGCGCCTGCGACGGATCGATCGACGCCGCCACGGCCGCCACCTTGCCGCCTTGAATCGCCACGTCGCGCCGCGCGCTGACCCCGTTTCTGGGATCGATCACGTGGCCGCCTTTCAGCAGCAGGTCGTACGGCGCCGCCGATGCGGCAGCCGCCAGACAGAGACACCACAATGCTCGCATTCGGGAATTATACGCGCTCAGGCATTCCTGGATACGCCATGCCGGGAAACCCATGCCGGGATAATATGGATGAACATATGGAGTCACCGCCGGCCGGCCCCCGTCAGGAAGCCGTCACCAGCTTGCTCGTCCAATGGAAGACCGGAGACCGCCAGGCCCTGGATCTGCTCACGCCTTTGGTTTACGACGAACTGCGCCGCCTGGCCGACCACCACCTGCGCAATGAGCGCGCGGCCGCCACCCTGCAGCCCACCGCCCTGGTCCACGAGGCTTACCTCCGCCTCGTTGGACAGAAACTGCCGGACTGGGAGAGCCGCTCCCATTTCTACGGCGTGGCCGCCCACCTGATGCGGCAGGTCCTGGTGGACAACGCGCGAAAGCGGAACAGCGCCAAGCGCGGCAGCGGCGCCGGCAAAGTCAGCATCGAGGAAGCCGTCAGCTTCGCTCCCAGCAAAGGGCGCGACATCGAAGCCCTCGACGACGCCCTGAACGGCCTCGCGGCGATCGACGAGCGCAAGGCCAAGGTCATCGAGCTGCGCTTCTTCGGCGGGCTGAGCGTGGAAGAAACCGCGCAGGCCCTCGGAATCTCCGTAGCCACTGTCGGCCGAGAGCAGCGCCTGGCCGAAGCCTGGCTGCACCGCGAGCTGGCGGCGCGTCCGGCTTCGTCCGAGGCGGAGGCCGGCGCCTCCTAGGTTGGCTCTGGATTCGCGATATGGATTCGCGATCATGAACGCGGAACGCTGGCGGCAAGTCGAAGAGATCTTCAACCAGGCGATCGAGAGGCCGGAAGCCGAGCGCGCTTCCTGGATTCAGAACGCCTGCGGCGGGGATGCCGCGTTGCGCGCCGAGGTCGATTCGCTCCTTGAAAGCGACCGCATAGCCGCCGGCCAGTTTGTCGTCTCCCAGGTCGAAAAGGCCGTGGTGGAGCTGAGCGAGGCCGGCCGGCCTCTGGTAGAAGGCAGGCGCCTCGGCCCCTACCGCCTGATCCGCGAGCTGGGGCGCGGCGGCATGGGCGCTGTCTATCTCGCCGCCCGCGACGACCGGCACTACGAATCGGAAGTTGCCATCAAAGTGGTCCGCCCCGGTCTGGACACCGAGTTCATCCTCCGCCGCTTCCGCCGCGAGCGGCAGATCCTTGCGCGCCTCCAGCATCCGAACATCGCCCGCCTCTTCGATGGCGGCACCGCCGATGATGGAACGCCCTACCTGGTGATGGAGTACATCGAGGGCTCGTGGATCACCCGCTACGCCGTCGCCGGGAATCTGAACGTGGAGGAGCGTCTGCGGCTCTTCCTTCCGGTGTGCGCTGCTGTCGCCCACGCCCACCGCAACTTCATCGTCCATCGCGATCTCAAACCCGGCAACATCCTCATCGACCGCAGCGGAATCCCCAAACTGCTGGACTTCGGAGTGTCCAAGCTGCTGATCGCCGATAATAGCGACGCTGGCGAAACGCAAGGCGTCGGTATGATGACGCCCGATTACGCCAGCCCCGAGCAGATCGTCGGCGACCCCGTGACCGTGGCCTCCGACGTGTATTCGCTCGGCGCCGTGCTCTACGAGTTGCTCACCGGGAAGCGCCCCCACCGCATCGAGCGCTGCACGCCGCTGGCGCTCGAGCGGGCCATTTGTTTGGACGAAACCGTGCCCCCCAGCCTGATCGTCAGCGCAGACCGTACTCTCTCGCGCCGCCTCTCCGGCGACCTCGACAACATCATCCTCCGCGCCATGCAGAAGGAGCGCGAGCGGCGCTACCAGACTGCCGAGCTGCTCTCCAACGACATCCGCCGCCATCTGGAACACCGGCCCGTCACCGCCCGGCCCGATTCGGCCACCTACCGCGCGGGAAAATTTATCCGCCGCAACCGACTTGCCGTCGGCCTCGCCGCGCTGGTCGTCGCCAGCTTAGCCGGCGGCGTCGCCGTGGCCGTTCGGCAGGCCCAGATCGCCCACCAGCGCTTCGACCAGGTGAGGAAGCTGGCGGGTATTTTCGTCTTCGATGTCGAGCAGGCCGCGCGCGACCTGCCGGGCTCCACCCGCCTCCGCCAGCTCATCACCCGCACCGGCCTGGAGTATCTGGGCAACCTGGCGCACAGCGCCGCTGGCGATTGGGAGTTGTCGCGCGAGCTGGCCACCGCCTACATGCGCATCGGCGACGTGCAGGGCGGCACCCAGACCTCGAATCTCGGCGACCCGGCCGCCGCCCTGGCCAGTTATAAGAGCGCCGAAAAACTCCTCGACTCCGTGCTGGAGCACCGGCCCAAGGACCGCCAGGCCGCCCTGGACCGCATGACCCTGCTCCACCAGATCAGCAACCTCCACCGGCAGATGGGCAACCTGCCGATCTCGACCCAAGCCACCCGGGACGGCGCCCGCCGCGCCGAGGCAATGCTTGCCGCTCAACCCGCCGATCCCGAGATCGCGCAGTTCAGCTCAGTCTTTCATCTCGATCTCGCTCGCCTGAAGCAGCAGACCGGCGATCTTGCCGGCGCGGCGGAGGAGGTTGCGGCCGGGATTGAAAGGCTAAAGACCGTGATCGAAGCCCGGCCGGACGACCGCGAGACGCACGGAAACATCGCCGCGTCGCTGGCCCGCCTGGGCGCCGTTCAAGCCGACCTGGGCCGCCGCGAGGAGGCCCTTGCCACCTACCGCAAGGGCGTCGCCGAGCTTGAGGAGATGGTGCGCCGCTCTCCTCACGACGGGCATCACCGGCACGAGTTGATGCTGGCCTACAGTCACGTCGGCGACATTCTCGGAAATCCGGCGTACGATAACTTCGGCGATTCCGCCGGCGCCGTAGCCGCATACCGGAAGATGGAGGAAGTCGCCCGCGGACTGCATGAGGCCGATCCCGTCGACATGCGTGCCACCAGCGATTATGGAATCGCCCTGCTGCGAATAGGCATCGCCATCCCGATCGCGCAGGGGGCCGAAAAGCGCGGCGCTCTCGAAAAGTCTCATGGTCTTCTCAGCCGCGCCGCGGCGGCCGATCCGAAAAACCGGCCGAACCTCATGCACAAAGCCTGGAGCGAAGTCGAGCTCGGCGACTTTCATCTGTCAAAAAACGACCGCTCTTCTGCCGCTCGCTATTATCAAATGGCGATCGCCACCGCCGAAGCCGCGCAGGCGCTCGATCCCAAAGACACCGCTTCGCAGCGCTGGCTGATCGCCGGCGCCCGCAAACTGGCCGAGGATCATGCCCGCTCCGGCAGCCGGCGCGAAGCCCTGGCTTCTCTGGAGAAGGCTCTGGCCCTTGCGAAACGCGTCGGCGCATCTGCGCCGGCCTCGGCCATCGGCATGCGCGCCGTTGTCGCCCGCGGATATCAGGCCGCCGGCTCGGTATACGCGCTGCTCGCCTTGCGCGAGAAAGGAGCCGAGCGGGATCAGGATCGCGACGCGGCGCGCAACTGGTACCGGCAGGCGCTGTCGGCATGGCAGGCCCTGGAAAAACAGCCCGGTTTTCTCCCCCTGCACCGCAAAGAAATGGAGACAGCCGCCGAGGCGCTGGCAGCGCTGAACGCAGCGGCGAAATCTTGATGATGAACGCCAACCCCGGCCTCAATCTGACGCTGCACGAAAAGCTCCTGGTTCGCATGAGCTTCGACGCGCTTCAGGACTACTCCGACGCCGTCGTGCTGCTGTTCTACGGACGGTTGTTCGAGCTCGCACCCACCGTGCGCGGCCTGTTCAAGATCAGCATTGAGGAACAATCGCACAAGCTGCTCGGAATGCTCGGGACGGTCGTCGAAGCCCTCGATCACTTCGATACGCTGCGGCCACAACTGGCCGAACTGGGCCGCCGCCATGTCGGCTACGGCGCCCAGCCCGCGCATTACGATACGCTGCGAATCGCCCTGCTCTGGGCCCTCGGCCGCGCGCTCGAGGCGGAATTCGACCGCGAAACCAAGGAGGCATGGGATCAGGTGCTGCGCGCGATCTCGGCCGTAATGCTGGAAGGCGCAGCCGTGCCGCCTCCACCCCACTCATAGCTTCTTCGCTCTGAGAATAACAATGAACCATCAATTGTGGTCTGAAAGCCTGCGATCCATCACGTCAGCGCATCGAGCTTCCGTGAACAGAGGAGTTCATAGCCGGCCCGCCAGAGTGAAGCCTGCCCCATCATTTATTTCTGGATGCGCAGGCGGGCGATGGAGGCGGTGCGCACGCCGGCTACCTCGGCGACGATGGGATAGTCGCCGTCGGGAAGATCGGGGACCACGGTGTTGAACTGGTAAAGACCCGCGCCGGTTATCCCTGCGTACAGGACCTGCGCGGTGGACTGGCCGATGCGAACGGTAACCGTATTCATCAGCGGGCTGGAGTTCGCGACGACTTCGCCCGGATTGAGGACCGGATTCGTGGGGCCGAATCCGGTGCCCCATAGGACAATGGTGTCCTGGGGCTTCGCCGGCAGCGTGATGAGTCCCGTCACCAGATTTGCCGGGGCGACATAGCCGCCGCTCGAATCGGTGGCGATCACGTAATCGTCGCTTAGGCGGAAGAATCCGGGGAGCGCGGTCTGTAACTGGACGGTCGTGGGGGCGGAGGCGCCCGCTGAATTGGCGACTACCACCTGGACGCTGCCGCTCAACGTGTCGGCTGGGGCTTGCACATTGATCTGGGTCGGGCTGATGTAATACACGAATGCATTCCTGCCGTTGATGGTCACGCTGACGCCATCCAGGCTGGTGGGGAGCTTGCCGTTCACAATATCGGCGGCGGTCCAGGCGCGCGTCGTGGCAGAGAGCCGGAATCCGTGGATGCTGATCCAGGCTCCCGGAGTGGCGCCGGCCTGGAATGCGGCGGCGTTCACCACGCCGCTGCGCGTGGAGACCACGGGCAGGTTGCCGGCCGGAGCGTCCTCCGGCGTCAGTCCCATGACGATGTCAAAGGTGACGCGTTTCTCGCCGATCGCCGACGTGGCCACGCTTTCGATGGGCCGGATCACGGATTGCCGCTGCGCCGCATTGGAAATGCCGTTGAGCACCATATCGTTCGCGTTGAGCGCTTCGCCTTCAAAGTGGCACTGCGTGATCAGGCTGCCGCGCCCGGGGACTTTGATCTGGTAATGAATGTGGCGGGTGCGTCCCGGGTAGATGCCCGGCTTGACCGTCCTAAAGAGATACTGGCCGTTGGACGCGGTTTCGAACTTACCGTAGCCCTGGAAGTTGGGCTCGCGATTGGTGATCGGGCTGGCGCTGTGGATGTACGCGCCGTTGCCGTCGGCCTGCCAGATTTCAACCACGGCGCCGCGGATCGGACTGCCGCTCGAATCCAGAACCTTGCCCGAAACCCACATGATCTCGCCGACGCTGGGCGTAATGGAGTCGTTGATCAGCAGAAGATCGTTGTCCAGATCTAGAGGCAGGCGATCCGGATAATAGGGGCCGATGGTGAGAGCCGGAGTGGCTGTGAGTTGCTGGGCGAAGGCTCCCCTGGTGTACCAGAAGGCCGGCGCGAGCGCCGAGCCGCGCAAGAGCGTGCGTCGGGATATCCCCGTCTTAAATGTCATATTTCATTGGAGTCGCGAGCCCGCGGCCGGTTTGCAAAGGGTTTGTTAAGAAGTGTAAAGGCCTTGGACCCGCTGAAAAGTGCCGCGCTTGGCTAGGTTTGCAGCGAGGCCCACATTTGCCGGTCGCGGCCGGCGGTCCAGATGCGGGGACGCACGCCGCTGACTTCGTCGTATGCCCGGCTGACGTTGAAGGGAATGCAGTGCTCGAAGATCGCCCAGCCGGAGAATTCCGGAGCCAGCGCGGCGTAGGTTGAGTCGAACGCCTGCTTCAGTGTCTCCTCGCGGCGCACGGATTCGGCCACCGAATCGTAGAGCAACCGCAGATACCGGCCGGTAGCGCGGACGGCTTCCGCGGCATCGCCACCGCGAACCGCGGGCCCGCGGCCGGGTACCAACGCTGCGGCATCCAGCCCGGCGACTCGCCCCAGCGTCTCAAGCCAGTCGCCGAGATAGGCGTCCCCCGTGTACGGCGCGGCGCCGGCCTCCACCAGGTCGCCGGCAAACAGGATACGTTCCTTCGGAAGCCAGATGGCCGTGTCACCGCTGGTGTGACCGCGGCCGAGGAATCGAAGCTGGACCTCACGGCCACCGAAATGGAAGGTCAGCTCGCGATCGAAGGTCACGGTAGGCATCGTTAGCCCGGGCACCGATTCGACATCGCGAAACAGCCGGGGAAAGCGTGCGGTCTCGGAGGCGAAGTCCTGCGCGCCGCGCTCCAGAATCAGGTCGCGAGTTCCGCGGTGCGCGATGATCTGCGGAGAGCCGAAGGCGCTCGCGCCCATCACGCGGACGGCGTGGTAATGCGTCAACACAAGATGCGTGACCGGAAGAGGAGTTACGGCGCGGATGGCTTCAATGAATTCTCTAGCCAGCGCCGGTGTCGCGCGCGCGTCGATCGCCATCACGCCATCCGGACCGACGATGAAGCCGGTGTTCGGGTCGCCTTCCGTGGTGTAGGCGTAGACACCTTCGGCCAGCCGCTCGACGGTGGCTTTGCGCGGCGTCCAGTCCTCGCTGGAGGCGAAGCTCCTGGTTGTTGGGTTCATTTGGATCTCCTCAGCATAACGATACGCCGGCGGCGCGGGCTAGCAGGCCAGGCAGTTCTTCCAACTGTAGACGGTCGCAGCGCGCGGCGATATGGCCGTCGGGTCGAATCACGCAGACCGTTCCTTCGCGGGCGGCGTAGGCGGCCCAAAGCTCGCCGCGTTCGTCCCAGAAAATCGGCGCTCCATTCGCGGGGGGCCTGTCGCGTGTCACCAGGCAGACGGTCACTGGAAGACGCGGCCCGGACGCCAGGATGGCGCGCAGATCGGCAGCCCGCTCCGGGCCGCCGAAATACAGCACCAGGAACCCGAAGCCCATGCGATTTGGGAATGGCTCGGCTGCCGCCGGCGCCAGCGATCCGGCGAGTGGGCTGCCGTCGACTTCATCCGGGAGGATGACCGGCGAATCGCGATACACGCTCGGGCTCGAAAGCCGTCCCGAGTTCACGTGTTTTCGGAGGGCAGGGAAGTACAGGCTGCCACCCAGAATGCAGTTGCGCATCAGCCGCCGGCCCCGGCTCTCGGGCGCGATGAAATCCATGGATCCGGCGGTGATCCGCAGGTTCTCCAGAGCGGCCGGACGGCGTTCAAGCTCATAGCTGTCCAGCAGGCTCTCCGCGGCTAGGCCTTGCAATACCAGGGCGAGCTTCCATCCTAGATTCCAGGCGTCCTGCACTCCACTGTTCATGCCCCGCGCGCCGAAGGGCGACATCAGGTGGGCCGCATCGCCGAGCAGGAACACGCTGCCTAGCCGGAACCGCTTCGCGCAACGCTGGTGAAATGTGTAGAGACTCTTCCAGGCGACCTCAAAGGGCCGGTCGCCGATCACTTCCCGTACGCGCCGCGCAACCGATTCCGCGTGCAGTTCCACCTCCGGATCGGCGTCCGGCCCCAACTGCCAGTCGATGCGCCACACGCCGTCCGGCTGTGGATGCAGCAGCGCCGACCTGCCCCGGTTGAAAACCGGATCGAACCAGAAGCGCCGTTCGTTGGGAAAATCCAGGCGGGAGCGCACGTCGACGATCAGGAACCGGCTGCCATGGGTGCGTCCCTCGAAAGGTATTCCTAGCGACTGCCGGACCGTGCTCCGCGCGCCATCGGCGGCCAGCACCCAGCCCGCTTCCATCTCCCGCTCCCCGTTTGGAGTTTCCACGCGCAACTGGACGCCCGCGCCGGTGGCTGCGATCCCGGTGACCCGGTGCTTTCGGCGGAGGCTCGATAGCGGCTCCGCATCCACGGCGCTTCCCAGAAACTCTTCGGTGTAATCCTGCTGGAGGTTGATGAAAGGAGGCAGGCCGCCGGCGTCGTCGCCGCCCAGCCGGATCTGGAAGATCTCGCGGCCGCGGAAGAAGACCCGGCCCAGCCGCCAGGTGACGCCTTTTTCCAGCATCGGCCGCGCGGCGCCCAGTGCGTCGAAAATTTCCAGTGTGTGACGCTGGATGCAGATGGCGCGCGAACCCGCGCTGCGGCGGCCTTCGCTTTCCAGAATCACGTTCGCGACGCCCCAGCGGGCCAGGATCAGACCCATTGTGAGTCCCACCGGTCCGCCGCCGACGATGACCACCGGGGAAATTTGGCTCATGGCCGTCAGGAACTGGCATTATGCCAGATCGGGCCGGAAGCGGTCTGAAGACCGCCGGAGATCCGGGGACTGAGGCACGGGAGGCTTGTGGTTCGGCTGAGAGAGTGCTTTGCTAAGGATTGGGTGATGGGATGGACGATGCGTTTCAGAAAATCCGCCTGAGGGTGCGTTCCCAGCGTTTCGAGAACTGGGCCCACTTCATGCGGGAAGCACCGGAGTACTCGATCGGTCTGGAAGTGATGGACGACACGCCCGGCCGCCGCGGGCACTACGTTCACTTCGATCATCACCAGGGCGTGATCCGCGAGGTGACGATGAGCGCCGCGATGCAGGCCTACATCGCAGTGCGGCAGGGGCGGCTGATGGAACGCTGGCTGCGCAAGCGGCATCCGCTGGATGTGTATGTCTGGAACGCCGACCAGGACGTCTGCCTGTGCGCCTTTGTCCTTGAATACCATGAGCTGCTGGAGCAGGCCAAGGGCGACCCGCTGCTGCGCTGGATCGTGCAATACAACAACAAAATCGACGTTTGCGGCGGCCTCTACCCGGTGAACCTGGATGAGCTGGTGAAAAACCACTTTACCTGGGTCTTCGAGCCTTACCGGCAGCAGCGCATGCACGGCAAGACGCATGGCGACGCGGCGCTGGTCGAGCGCACGATCCGCGAGGTATGCGACCGGCTGCTGGCGCTGCTCAAGGGGAAAGCCGGCATCGCTCCGGTCACCGCCGAGCCGGAAATTCTGTACGAATCGCCCTTCGAATTCGTCATCGCCGACGAAAAGGGCGATCCGCTCTCACGGCTGGTGCTGGCGTCCAAGGGCTACACCAACCTGATCAGCCTGGTGTGCACCCGTCCCAACGGCCGGTACACGTACAGCATCATCCGCGGGTCGGCCTACGACGACTGCGGTTTCCAGGTGAAGAATCTGATGGACGCTTTCCAGGCCGCCGAGGACCTTCCGCATGCGCGGATCTGGGGCGGATCGAATCTGGCCGCCGGCTCCGACAGTGAGCTGGGCAGCAGCCTGCACTGGACGCGGCTCAAAGAAATCGCCGAGTCCGTCATCCGGGATGCCTGCTCGGAAGTGATCGTGACGCGCTGAGAGTGGAAGGTGGGGCAGGACTTATCCTGCCCACTCCTACATCAACGCCGTCGGGCGCCGCGTCCAGCTCTTCCCCTTGTCTTTGGCGATCGATTCCATATCCTTCACGTAGGCGGTCGACTGGGTAAGCACGTGATGCAGGTCGTTGCCGATGCTGATGAAGGTGAACCCTTTCTCCAGGAATTCGCCGACGCGGCTGGTGCCGAACAGGAAGAGTCCCAGAATTACGCCGTTCTTGTTGCCTGCCTCCACCAGCTTCTGGGTGGCCGCCTGCAGTTCGGGTGAAGTGTACATGTGCGGGAACTCGTATTTCTCGTACAGGCCCATCGACATGCAGAGGTCGTTCTGGCCGAGGAAGAGAATGTCCACGCCGGGAACGGCGGCGATCTCGGCGATGTTCTCAATGCACGACGCCGTTTCCACCTGCAGCGCGACGATGATGTTGGCGTTTGCGTTGCCGACGTAGCCCAGCAGCCCGGCCTTGTTTGTGCTGCGCTGGGGGAAGTAGACGGACCGCGTGCCTACCGTGGGGTAGCGTGCGCAGCTCACTGCCTGGCGGGCCTCCTCGGCGGTGTTTATGTAGGGCACCAGCACGCCATCCGAGCCCAGGTCGAGCGCCTGCTGGATGCCGCCCCGGTCGTGATAGCCGGCCACGCGGACCATCGACTTCGCGCCCCCGCTGCCGATTGAGCAGATCATGGCCGAGAGCTGTTCATTGCCCATTGGGCCGTGCTGGGTGTCCACCAGCAGCCAGTCGTAGCCGCTGCAGGCCAACTGCTCGGTGACGGTCGGGCTGTGCGAATTAATGAACAGCCCCATCTTCGGTGCGCCTTCGCGCAACTGCTTTTTGAACTCGGCGCCGCTGACGGCGGTACTGGACATGAGGACTCTTTCTCCTTTGAAAGTTGGAAATCCGGATGCTCCGGCCGAACGGCACGGACTTCGAGCAATATAACCAACCCGCGGTGGCGCCGTCAAATGCCCGCCCGCCGGCCCGCGTGTGAAGATAATGGGAATGCCACTCTGTCGATGGCTTGCCGTTTTCGTTCTTCCGCTGGCCGCCTGCCTGGCGCAGGACGATCTTCCCTATTTCAGCGTTCCGCCCGCCGACGCTCCTGAACTGGCGCCGAGGGGCGCGTTCGCCGTGGGAGTACGCACGCTGGATCTCGTGAACCTCGGCCTCCATTTCAACAAGGAGACCGGCATAGCCCCGCGGTACGACCGTCCGTTGAAGGTGGAAGTCTGGTATCCGGCGAGCCTTCCGGCGGGCGTGGAAGAGCGGACGCTTTACGAAAGCTCCATGCCGCGTCCCGACCGCTTGCCACCCGGCGTACCGAAGACGTTCCGGATTGCGGGCAGGGCTCTCCGCGACGCCCCGCCGGCCAAGGCCGGGCCATTTCCGCTGGTGGTGGTCTCGCACGGCTATCCCGGCTCACGCACCCTGCTCACCTATCTGACCGAAAATCTCGCGTCCAAGGGCTACGTCGTCGCGGCCATCGACCATACCGATTCGATTTTCGGCGAGATCCGGGATTTCTCGAGCACGCTGCTCAACCGGTCCGGCGATCAGCTCTTCGTCGTGGAAGAGTTGGATGGCGAGTCGCGCCGGCCCGGCCACTTCCTCCACGGTTTGCTCGATGCCGCCAAGACGGCGATCGCCGGCTACTCGATGGGCGGCTACGGGGCCCTGGCCAGCGCCGGAGCGGGTTACAGTCCGAAAGGCAGCGCGGCCCGCCTGGTGCCGGGCGGCGTTTTCGACGAATGGACCGCGGGGAATCCCAGGTTCGCCGCGCGCCCCGGGATCGCATCAAAGCGGTGGTCGCGATTGCACCCTGGGGCGCGCAGCCTCCGAACAATAACTGGGACGCCGGCGGTCTGGCTGGCATCCGCATCCCCACGTTGTTCATCGCCGGCGATCAGGACGACGTCTCGGGCTACGAACAAGGGATCAAACGCGCCTTCGACGGCGCCGTCCACTCCGAGCGCTGCCTGCTGGTTTACGAAAACGCCCGGCACAACGTCGGCGGCAATCCGCCCCCGCGGGAGGCGCTGGCCGATTTCACCACCCGCGAATTCTTCGAGGAGCCGGTCTGGCGGAAGGACCGGATTACGGCGATCAATCAGCACTTCATCACGGCGTTTCTCGATCTGTACCTCAAGGGCGACGAAAGCCGCCGTGCTTACCTGCGGTTTGCGGTGGAAAAATCAAACGACGGCAAGTGGCCGCTGCTGCCTGGGCAATCGGCCGGCGGAAAATTCAGCCCGGGCGGACAAAACGAAGGATTCACCTATTGGAAAGGCTTCCAGCGCCGCTGGGCTACCGGCTTGCAGATGCATTGCGCGGCGGCCGAGTGAGTTGCTGTTGCACAGGCGGGCTGGCTGCAGCCTTCCTGCTCCACTGAGCTACTTGCCGAAGGTAATCGTCGCTTCCCCCGCGAACTTGTGATAGTTCTTGAAGTCAATCACGTTCCGGCTGCACACGTTGGTGCCCTGCTGGCACATCAGCGTCTCGGCGTGCACGGGCAGCAGGAACTGGCGGTCGGAGATGCGGATGTACTCGTAGTCGGTCGCCGATTCCACTTTGTCTAGCGGAAACTCGCTGGGCAGGCGATAGGCCTGCATCTCGATGCGCAGCGTCCGCTTGGTTTCCTTGTCGATCCAGATGGAGCCTTTGTAGGCGGGCACCACCGATTGCGACGCTACCTGGATGTGCCAGTGAGAATGCTCGCGCTCCACGTCGAAGTCGTAGCGCAGCGAGGAGCGGCCTCCGCTCCGGGATTCGTTGCGAAACCGGAAATCGGCGGCAGTCGCCGGTGAGAACAGGTCCAGCAGCACAGTGGCGAACTCGCCCGTGGACCAGGATCCGGAGAGCTCCTCCATCTTCTTCTTGACGGCTTTCCCGTTCACCGCCAGGTTGCGATAGCTCTCACGCCCATTCTCGTAGACCACTTCCGAGGTAACGATGTCGATCGGTCTCCAGTCCACGATGTGCGAAGTGTTCACGAACCTGGCGATCTGCTCCTGGCAGACGTAGTTGGGCAGCGACTCGGAAAACGTGGCGGCCTCTTCGCGGGCCTTTTCGATGATGGGATCAGGAGGCGTAGCCGTTTCAGCCGCCCGCTCGGCCTGCGTTGGCGTCCGGAAGACGGGCCTTGGCGCGGGCGCTTCCGCTGGCTCCGGCGCGGTTTCCTTCGTCGGAGTGTCGTTCACCGGAGCGCCTTTCACCGGAGTAGAAACCGGCGGCCGGTTGACGGCCACCTGCTTCGGCGGGTTCTTGCGCGCCGTGGGCTTGCCTCGCCGAAGCTGGGGCGGTCCGGAGTCGTCGTCGTCAAAAATCGGTTCCTGAGCTGCGCCCGGCGGCGCCGGGATCACTTCGACCTTCGGATCGACAACCGGCACGGACGCTTCCGCAGTTTCTTGCGTCTTGGGCGGCGCGGCTTCGGGCGGAGCGACAGGGGAAGCCGGCGCGGACGCGCGCGCTGCGGCCTGGGGCCGGGCTTCCGTGGGAGCGCCGGCCGCTTCGGCCGTCTCTCTCGCGCTTTCCGCCGAATCCTTGCGGCGTAGAATCGGCCGGTCGTCGTCGTTATCCGACGCCTGCGTCGAAATGTGGACCGGCTCGGAAGCCTGTTCCCGCTCGGCCGCCGTCCCCTGCTTCTGGAAGATCACGTTGACGGCATAATAAAAGCCTTCGTCGTCCTGCCGCGCTTCTACGATCAGGTGGTCGCCGGGCTTCAGCGTGTCCGG
>JACXTT010006319.1_pt1 | contig 16936 bp, 14 predicted proteins | sample 9270951 | NCBI WGS metagenome assembly JACXTT01 (sample SAMN15532306, study PRJNA645909) | rock metagenome | isolation source: weathered quartz diorite | place: Puerto Rico | collected 2017-06-21 | reverse complement strand
CCCTATTTTCCACCCGATTCGCGCTACGGCATGCCGGGGTTCAAGGCGCTGCTGGAGTTTCTGGCGGTGAAGTGGAAAGAAGAACGCGAGAAGTTACAGAACGTCGGCATCGATACGATCAATCAACTCGAGAGCATGCTGTCCACGCCTGCGGCGGGCGGCGCCGGCGGCGGCGCGACGGTGGACCGCGGCGCGCTCGACAAGCTGTACAACTATTTGCGGCGCACCTACGATTCGAAGTTCGGCGGCTTTGGCGGGCGCCCGAAATTTCCGCGCCCGGTAGTGCATGACTTTCTGTTGCGCTACCACAAGCTGACCGGAGCCGAAGACGCGCTCGACATGGTGCAAGAGACCTTGCGCGAGATGGCTAAGGGCGGTATGAACGACCAGTTGGGCGGCGGCTTTCATCGCTATTCCGTCGACGAACGCTGGTTTGTGCCGCACTTCGAGAAGATGCTGTACGATCAGGCGCAGCTCGCCATTTCGCATCTCGAGACCTACCAGATTGGCGCGGATGAGTTCCATGCCGGGATCGCCCACGACATCTTTCAATATGTGATGCGCGACATGACGCATCCCGGGGGCGGCTTCTATTCCGCAGAGGATGCGGACTCGGTGATCGACTCGGCGGAGCCGAAACATAAGGGCGAAGGCGCGTTTTATGTTTGGAGCCGCGCGGAACTTGCTTCGCTGCTGGCCGAGGAGGAGTTGGACGAGGTCTGCCGTGTGTACGGGATCGAGGCGAACGGCAACGTGGAGGAAGATCCGCACCACGAGTTCACCGGCAAGAACATCCTCTATGTCGCCCGGGAAGGAAAGAATCCGGATGCGCTCGAGACGGCGCAGGCAAAGATGCTCGCGCACCGCAATGCGACGCGCGTGCGTCCGCATCTGGACGACAAGGTGCTGACCGCGTGGAATGCACTGATGATTTCGGCGTTCGCCAAGGGTTCGACCGTGCTGCAGGAACCGGCGTATCTGAATGCGGCGGAGAAAGCCGCGCACTTCATCTTGAAGCATCTGTACACGCCCGAAGCCGCGCGGCTGCTGCGGCGGTATCGCGATGGCGACGCCGCGATCGAGGGGTTCCTCGACGACTATGCGTTCTTTGGCAACGCGCTGCTCGACCTGTACGAGGCGTCGTTCCTTCCCTATTATTTCGAGCTTGCGGTGCAGATTGGCGGCCGTATGATCGAGCTGTTCGAAGATACGGAGCAGGGGGGATTCTTCAGCACGCGTGAGGGCGATGCGTCGCTCGTGTTGCGGTTGAAAGAAGATTACGATGGCGCGGAACCATCGGGCAATTCGCTCGCCGTGCATTTGCTGCTGCGCCTATCGCACGCCACTGGCCGTGCGGACTTTACAGCCGCTTCAGATCGCGCCCTTCGGCATTTCTCGGGCAAGATCGCGTCGCAGGGAGTGACGATGCCTCGCATGGTGGTAGCCCAAATGGCGGCAATGACGGCGCCGCGGCAAATCGTGATCGCGGGCGCGAAAGATCATCCCGATACGCAGGCGATGCTGCGCGCGATCCGGCGGCGGTTCCTGCCCGACACGGCGGTGTTCCTGCTAGGCAGCGATGCGGATCGCGAGGCGCTCCAAATCCACGCACCATCTTTGGCGCCGATGCGTCCAACAGAGGACGGCAAGCCGGCGGCGTACGTGTGCGAGGACTTCACCTGCCAGTTGCCCGAGACGGACCCGCGCAAGCTCGCGGAGCAATTAAACTAGGAGAGACATGGAAAGAATCGCAGCAATTACACTGATGGGCAATCCGCAAACGCTGGTGGGCCCCGAGATCAAGAAGGGCGACGTGGCCCCGGACTTCAAGATGGTAGACAACTCCCTGAAGCCCGTGACGCTCGCCGAAACAAAGGGAGTTCGGATTTTTAGCGTGGTTCCTTCGCTCGACACCCCGGTGTGCGACGCGCAGACCCGCCGGTTCAACGAAGAGGCGGCGAGCATGCCGAGCGTGGAAATTTACACGATCAGCATGGACCTGCCATTCGCCCAGAAGCGTTGGTGCGGGGCTTACGGAATCGACAAAGTGAAGATGCTGAGCGACCACCGCGACGCATCGTTCGGGGAGCATTATGGAACGCTGATCAAGGACGCGCGGCTGGAGTGCCGGGCGATCTTTGTGGTGGATCCGGCAGGGACGGTGCAGCACGCGGAGTACGTGAACGAAGTGGCGAGCCACCCGGATTACGACGGCGCGCTGGCGGTTGCCCGGAGCATCGCCGGGTAAGAGATTGGTTTCGGTTTTATGGGAGGCCGCGTCCTTGGTGGACGCGGCCTTTTGCTTGTTGTCGCTGTTCCTTATGATGGAATCAGGAGTGATTGTATGGCGGCTTTGGATTGGTCCCAATGTGCGGCTGTAGAAAGCGTTCCAGGCAAGGTCAGTGGCGCTTGGGTTTTCCGCGACACGCGGCTCCCGGTCGCGACCGTAATTGAAAACCTCGAGGATTTGAGTGTCGAAGAGGTGATGGAACAGTTTGAAGTGTCCCGGGAACAGATCACAGAGGTACTGGAGTTCGTCGCAAAAAGTCTGAGGTCCGCTCCGCCTGCCGATCTTCCGGCCGCCGATGTTGATCCTGCTTGACCACGGGGCGCACCGAGGCTTAATTGGAAGCCTACCCGTCCACCACGTTGTAACGGCAAAAGCTAAGGGTTGGGACCAACTCTCCAATGGGTCACTGCTCAAGGCTACAGAACAAGGTGGTCTCGAATTGCTGCTCACGACGGATCGAGGAATTCGGTACCAACAGAACCTGACGGGGCGTATGATCGTCATGCTCGTTCTAACCTGCATTTCTCAGCAGAGGATCCCGAGGTCCGTTGGGCTGTGATTGATAGAGGCCCGATTGATCAGCAGGAATCCGAGGACGAATCTGTGTTTTCGAGTGCGGCGTGCCTTTGAGGAGACAAGAGAGGTCCAGTTGTCGGTGAACAGAAGAATCGCGGTGCGGAGGGTCAAACAACGGAGATTTGAGTAGATCGCCGCCGACTGGGCTTCCAGCGGATAAGCGGAAGACAGTGAGTGCTGAAGCGGCGAGAGGTGATCGGGAGTTGGGCGCCCACAGTGAGTAGGCACACTTAACGTTGCGTTCGAGCGATTCCCGTGAAATAATCGGCATCCATGAATGACCGGCGAGATCAGGTTTTAGAGAAACTGTTGCCTAGACTCAAAGAAGCTCTGGCAACCGTGGACTTCAGGCAGGCCCGCTCCCTGCTCGAGCAATCCGTAGTGAAGGTACCCGACAGATCCAGCCCCGATCGGACACGCTTGGCAATCAACAGTATCGCATCCGACATCTACGACTATTTTGGCGACCAGGCTCAATCCGCCAGTTGGGTCAGATTCGACGCGCCTCAATGCCAGAGACGGCTTGAAGACCTCCAGAAGGGCATTGGCCTTCAGCGTTCGTCGATGTACTTCAAGGGCCAGCGTTCTGAATGCAAGGCATACATCGTTCTCCTGATGCGCGATGGCTATGTTAAGTACCGAAATCACCTTTATCGGGAAGCGCTGGATACGTGGGACTTCTGCCTCAAGGTCCTTGAATCCCGCATTGCTTCGGATGACTACCCGTGCCAGGGGACTTTTGGCCGACTATACTATGCTTGCGGTCTCGCCTATCGTCAAATGGGTCACGCCTACTACGAAAGGGCGAAGCAGTGCTTTACGAACGCCGTCGATTTCGCCGCAAAGGACGCAGATGCGCGCCCCGCTGGCGGCAGAGCGCTTTCGGATTACCGGATTGCCAAATGTCTCGGACTGGGATTGGGGTGGATTTTCTACACCGAGGGACAACTGAACATCGCCAGAAGTCTGATTCAGTCCGCCCAAGCTCTCGTGTCCTCAAGAAAACAGGAATCCATGATTGTGACCTACATACGGGTGATCCAGGCGTGTGTGGACATGTCCGAATATGGTTCCAATCAGACCAAGGTAAAGAAAGCGATCGAATTGCTGAAGGAATGCCACGCCACTTTCAAGGGCGCGGGTCACGACGGCTACCGGATTCGCGCCGCCAATGAATTGGCGCATGCCTATCTGCGTCTCACGCGTTTCGATATATCGGATCAAGAGGCTATCGCTAAAGTACGTGAGTATGCGAGTGAGGTGCTGGACTACGCGGAGCCCAGAACAGACAATCGCTGGATTGGCAACGCTTGTATCGTGCTGACCAGAATGGAACGCCAAATCGGGGACCTACCCGCCGCAGAGGCTCACGCCAAAAAGGCTCGCGAAGCCGGGCAGGGTATTCCCTTCATCAAAACCGACGCGTTAATAGCTATCGGTGAATTGAAGCAGGCCGAAGGTGAGGTACTTGTCGGCAAAAAGCAGATGAGCGCTGCCGAAAAAGCCTTTTCGGATGCCGCTGCTAGTTTTAAAGAGGCCCTCGACCTCGGAAAGAATAACGCAAAGGTTGCCGCAGTCTGCCATCTGCACCTTGTCAACGTTTACTTAATGCTTAGCGATTTCGCCAAGGCATTTTATCATCGTGAACAGTGGCGGGTACTCAGCCCGCAAATTCAGAATTCTTTCATCCTCCGCCTGGGCGATGCGACCGAGTCGCGGATGATTGAAAAAAGGGGCGATTTCAACATCCCTTTTTCCACCCCGATCCTGAAGTCCAAGGATGTGCATTCCGACCTCCACAAATTCCTGGTGCGATGGGCGATGTCCCGGGTGTCCACTAACAAGGAAGCTGCCGATCTCTTGGGAATTGCGGTGAACACCTTCAACAATTGGAGAGGCGACAAGTCTGACGGTAGAGAAGGAGAAGAGAAGCCCCGTGCTCGCGCCAAAGGCGCAGGGGGACCAGCGTAGTAACCTCAGCTGCGCGGCCCCGGGTACCAGGCCACGGGGTGGCTGGAAAAAGACGCTATCTATGCCGGTTCTGATGGTCCGCGACCGCAAGAATCGCAAGCACAAGCGGAATCGCCATCGCAACAAACTGTTCTTCGGTCATCCCCAACTTCAATGCCGCCGTCGAGACCTTCCGCCGCCAGTCAGGATTCAGTTGTTCTCGCGTTGCTAATTCCGCTTCCCTCACCACAGCTTCTGCAGCGAGTCGTTCGCTCACCGGGGCCTCGAACTGCCCGTCGTCGTAGGCCCCGAGTCCGGTGGTAGCCATTTGAATCGCCTGCACCTTTTCCGCGCCACTGAAGGACTCTTGGGAAGCGATTTCTGGAATCCCCACCATCATAGTGGCGGACCCGATCCCCAAGATTCTGCCATCCGGCCCTCTCGCGGCTCCCGCTAGGCCGCCATCGAGATCCAACGGAGCCTCCTCTGCAGGTGGCGACGGACAGGTATCTGGCGCGCGTCCATTTCGATCCAGCCTCGGCGGAACCGAATCGGAGAACGGGTCAGAATCAGATTGAGCTTTACTCGGAGCCACGGTGCACCATCTACCAAAGAGTTCGACCTCAAGTCGCGCTGGTCCGAGACCAGAGTAGAAGACAGTTCGACCGTTCTCCGACCGGAGGTCCCAAATCAGCGCGTCCGGGCTGGCTCTGCCAGCGTCATACATGATGAATTTGCTGATAGGATTGTCCTTGTCCAGATGAGCCAAGGTGTATTTGTAGAGGCCCGCACACCTTTCGCAAGCCCCATAGGGCCAGCTCTCCAAGTCCATTCGGAATGTCCTCCAATCAGTAGGTAATCAGTGCGCTGCTTTCCTCAAACCACATCGCTACCCCGCTACGGTCCTCGCTCAGGTCCCAAACCCGAACAAGACGTGGGATGGCTGTGATCTTCAGAAAGAAGGCCCTTCGCCCCGGGTTGAGTTGCATGTTGTAAGCGGATAGCAACTGACCGGTCAGTTGAACAGTCTTGCGCCAGCCGCCATAGTCAGACGTTTGGCACTCAATCAGGTACAGAACGCGGTCTGAAATTGCGCACAGGTCGAATCGAGTCGATTTGCCATCTGGGCCTAGCACGACGCCAGTCGCAGGATTCTCAGTCAAGAGGCGGCATCCTGCCGGAAGGGTCACGCAAAGGCGCTTCTGCGCGTTCCGCCCCACTGCCATAGGATCGTTCTTCTGCTGTCTCATGGCCCAGGCGCACGCGTCATAGTAGAGCGCACCAAATTGCTCGATACTGCTTTTGATTTTAGGTGTCATGGTGTCATCAAACTCCATCGGTGATGCTGACTCAAGATCAGATTCCGATTGGAGTCATAATGCCCAGTCTCTGAAAGTCAAAAACTGAAGTTGCAGACCCCTAGATTTTTGGAGTTGGCGTCGGATCGGCCGCTTGGGTTAGTTGGACGATCCAGCTTCATATCGAGAAGCCAATACTGGATGGCAAACAGCACGGGCAGGTGCACAACGTAGACCCAAGCGGACGCGTCCGTCCTGGATTCTTATCAGCCACAGAAAGACACCGTACGCGGCCACGGAGACTAGCTTAGCTATTAGCTAACGGGCTCGACGAGGTGGAGCAAGGTGCGAGAACACCTTGACCGAATTGCGGCGGTGATATCGTCAGCTCAACCCGGATCCTATTCAGAGGTCGTGATTCCGTTCGATTGAGTTGGCCACGATTGCTCGAGCCGGCGCGAAGAGATTACTTCGTTCTTGGCCCCGCCTGCTCGAACCATGAGGCGATCGTCTGGGCGACCTGCGCCTCCTCTCCGGCATACTCGTGGTCACCGTTCTGAATCATGGCCGTGTGCACGCGGCTTGGACCCGTGTTGAGCCGCTTCACGGAAGACTCGAGAAGGCGCAGTTCTTTCTCACCGCCAATGTCGCCACTGGTTCCGTAAAGAGCCAAGAGAGGGCACCGCACGCGCGTGACAGCCGGATCCGCTATCTGGGTTCCAAAGAAATCCTTGTACTCGCGAGGTGTGTTGAAGATGTCCAGGTGCGTGCCGGCGCTGATGAACGAAGGGAACGACCGTTTGGGAATTCGCATCAGGTCGTCGCCGGCGCCGCTCGCCACGAGCTTTCTGGCTTGCTCCGTCAGTTCAGGGTCCTCACTCTGGCTGCTGCCGGGGCCAACCATTGGCGAGGCCATTACCAATCCCGCTACGCGCGGATCCCGCGTGTCGGCCTGGTACCTGCCGACACTTGCCCAGCCTGCGGAGTGTCCGACAAGGATCACGCGTTCGAAGCCGCGATTTTGCGCATAGTCGACCCAGGCGGCGATATCCTTCGCATCCTCGCTGGTGATGCCCCAGTAGCCGCCGCCGCGTACCCGCTTGCCCCGACTGTATTTTTCGACGTTGCCGATGTCGTGCATCCGAGTATTCGCCGAAATCGTTGTGAAGCCGCGTTCCGCTAGGGCGCGCCCGATTCCGACGTAACTCGGAAGGTAGAAGTTCGCGCCCCATCCGTGGATCCAGACGATGGCGATTGGTTTGGCGGATTCCTTCTTCGGAGACGTGAACAGGACGCCACCGCTCACGACGTCATCTTTCGAGCGAACGAAGACCAGCTCCTCCGGAAATGCTCCTGGTTTTTGGTTTTCCGGACGGGGCCTCAGCATCAGCCGGATCAGAAGGTCCGATCCGGCGATAGCGGCAAGTCCCAAGGCTGCAAGGAGAATGCGCTTGACCATACTGCGAGTACGGCGGAAATATGGCATTTGTTCCGTGTCAGCGGCGGACTTTCGTCCGATTCAACAACAGCAGTCCTCCTCCTGTGGCTGCCGCGAGAGCGAACAGCAAGCCTGTACCGGGTTCCGGCACGGCTGGGGCGGCGGTTACGTTGACGTTGAACGGGACCAGTATCGAGCCTGATCCGTTCAGGCATGCGCTGCCGCACACGTTCGGGTCCGCTGAAAACAGCTCGTACAACACCAGCAGCCCGCCTCCATTCGAGTCTCCGGGCATGGCCAGGGCATCAATGACAAATTCGCCGAGCCCTTCACGCTTCCACGCGTCGTAGCCCTGTTGCCAGGTTGCGTTCGGCGCGAGCGCGCCGCCCGTGGGCCCTCCCTGGAGTCCGATCAGGTCGTTGTAGAAGCCGATGCCTGGATTCGTTTCGAACAACAGGAGCGAGCCGGTGATGCTGACCCAGTTCGACGAATCGCCCGTCAATTTGAAGCCCCAGCCCACGGCCTGTCCGGGAGCGCCGTTTATGGCGGCGCCGTCCGGTTGCGGGTAAATGAGCAGTGCGGGATCGGCAAGCGCGGTCCCCGCTGCAAGCAGAGTCAATAGAAGTATGGTTTTCATTGGTCTCGTTGTTCCTTTAGCGGTAGATGGTCAGTGTGGTCGATCCCGAATAGGTTCCGCCATTGGCGACAAAACGCACGGTGAACCGGGCTCGCGTCGCGGTGAGGGGCCAATTGAAGTCCACGGCTTGGGTCGCGCTGCCGTTGGGATTGATGGCGCCCAACAACTGCGGCATCGGCGAAGCGAGCGTCACGATTCCAGTGCCGCTAGCCGTTGAGATATCCGTCACGCCAACGATGCGAACATCGACTGCCGCCGATGAGGAGGACAGGTTCATGATGTTCAGCGGCACGGTGCGCACGCCGGGGCTGGCCGAATCGCGACCCGGTCCGGTCGTCGCCACAAGCACCGGTTTGCCGGAGGGACCGAAGTTCGCAACGGCGTTCACTGGAGCGGTGACTGTGACGGCCTGCGGGTTTTGGGTACCGGTGAGACCTCCTCTGAAGTTCGTGAAGAGGTAACCAGAGTTCGAGGTGGCCTGGATAGAGGCTGTAGCGCCGGAATCATACCATCCTGCGCCCGAAACCTTTCCGCCGATCAATGGCGAAGCAGCGAGAGTGACCAGATACTGCGTCTTGTAGGCGAGCGAAAGGTTGAGCGCCGCGCTTGGCATCACAAAGGTGTGGACCTGCGGGTTGCCGTTGCTCCAGGAAGCGAAGACGGTTCGCGTCACGGCGTCGGGCAGGACGAACGGATTTTGCGCGGCGACCGATACGGTCGAACCAGGCGAGACCTTCACAGTCGCGGGCAAGGCATAGGAGACGCCATTGACAGTTACGGAGGCCAGGATCCCCTTGGTGGCGCTCACGATGTTCAGATCGACGCCTGTGACTTGCCGGAACGCCGCGGTGACCGAACGGGGCTCCGACATCGTCACGCTGCCGGTGGCGGTTGCGCCGGTAAGCGAACCGGACCAGCCGATGAGTTCCCAGCCGCTTGCCGGAACAGCCGTCAACGAGACCTGCGCGTTCGCGGCATAGAAGCCGTCACCCGATGCCGGCTGCACTGTGACAGAACCGCCTCCAGTAGGAACGGCGCTGGCGCTCAGCAGGTATTGCGGAGAGTAGTTGGCGACCAGGTTGCCGCCTTGGATGCCCGCCGTATACGGGAACGAAGCGGTGTTGACGCCGTTGCTCCAGTTGGAAATTACCTGGCGCGTGTCAGGCGATGCGCCGAGAGGCGGCATCGCTTCGATGGCATGCTGCGTTCCGGCAGCCCACGCGAAGGTCGCCGGCTTGTCATAGGCGACGCCATCGACTTTGACGGTCATGCCCGGCGGGTTGGTGCTGATGACAGTGCCTTGCACAACCTGCAGATTGACGCGGACGGTGGCGGGGTTCTGCGAGACCGGCGACGTAATCGTGATAAAGCCGCTGCGCGATCCGGTTTGATTGCCCGGAGCGGCGCTCACGGCAGCGGCGGGAACCGGCGTGTTAGGACTTTCCTGCACGCGCGATGCCTGCAGCCAGGCTTGATCGCTGGAGAACGCGACCGGGATGCTCGCGTCGCCTCCGGCAAGCACGGAGAAGGTTCCGGACACTGAGGGTCCGTTGACCGCGGCGACCAGGTTGATTTCCGTGGGTGTGGCCGAGAGAGTGGTGGTGACACGCAACGTGGCGGGAACCTCGAAGTAGCCTCCTACACCGGTCTGGGCGTCTTTGAATTGCAGGTTGCAGACGTACTCGCCCGCGGCGAGGGTGGTTGCGGCGCCTGCCACATTCAGCTTTGCGCCGCCGGCCGCGAGGTCGACGAGGAGCCAGTTGCATTGGCCGGACGTATAGTAAGCGTTCGGCAACGTCAGTCCCGGCATCAGGAGGTTCTGGTAGGTGGGCAGCGGGCCTCCCTTGGGCATGGTGAACAGAATGCTGGCGGGGGTCGATTCCCGCGGCCGCACGGTCACGAAGACAGGATCGGACTCGCTCGCGTTGGAGGAGCCGGAAACGCCGGATCCATCGAAGTAGACCGAATACACATGTTCGCCGGGAGCGACCTGCGAAATCACGTTGAAGCTGAAGTTTCCGCCCTGGACGTTGCCGCTATTGAGGTAACCGGTTTGCACGATTTGGGTGGAATAGCCGCCGCCTTCCATCGCTTTTCCTTCCAGAAGATTCAGTTGGCCCTCCGGATTGGCGAAGCCTGGCACGGAAACTTTGCCGGTCAGTTGATGGGTGGAGTTCCACGGCACACTCGCGGGTCCGGACAAAGTGACGGAGGAGTTGACGCGTAAGTTGAGATGCACGTTGATGGTGGCGACGGAATCCGGAAATCCGGGGTAGGCGCCGCGCACGTTCACGGGAAAGAAGTAATGCCCCGGAGCAAGCGATGACGCCGCGGCCGTGATATTGAGTTGCGCAGTTCCCAGTCCGCTGGCGCCGACGACGAACGGGGTCGATGGCAGAGCCACCGAAAGCCAGGTGGGGAGGGCGGGCGCGGAATCCACGGTGATCGACATGCCCGAAACCGAGGTGAGACTAATCGTCGCCGCCGCGGGAGGAACAGCACCCTTCAGCATGGTGACATTGACGTTGCCGGGGTTCACCGAGAGGCTGGATACCGGGGCTACGGAATAGTTGAGCCAGGCGTCTGTGCTTACGGCCTTGATGAGCTCGCCTTGCTGAAAGCCGTTGGTTGGGTAGGCGAATTCGTAGTCCGAGCCGAAGTATTGTTCGCAAAGCTGCTTGCCGACGATGGGGCTGTAGGTGCGCGATTCGGGCGTCAACTTCCACTGGCGCGCCTGCGAACTCGACACAGAAGGCCGTTTCAGGGCGCAAGCATACGGATGGCTTTCGGTCTGCGGCTTCGAGACCCAGCGGCCGGAGGATTTCTCGAACATGGCGGGGCCGTTGAGGCCATAGTCGTTGTCCTTCCAGCTCCACACCATTTCGGTGAGGCGGGTATCGGCGGCGGATGTCGAAACGAACTGCGGTACGTCGAGCGCCTGCACGAAATCCATGCCTACGATCGAAACTCCGCAGCGGACCGCGTCGCCGACCGAGCGATCCACGCCGGTCGTGAAGACGACATCCTTGGGCTGGTAGAGACCGGTGTTGGTGGAAAAGAGGTTGGGGCTGAGCACATTGCTGCCGCTGCGGCCTTCCGCCGTATCCCACCAGTCGAGAATGTAGCGCGTGAGGGGCGTTTTGCCCGCCGAGTCGGTGCAAGTCGTGTAGTCCTGATCCGCCGGTCTGTTACTCGCAAGAACGCGCCCCTTCGCGTCCCAAACCCATTCGCTCTTGTGAGGTCCGGAATTGTGGATCGAGATGAGCACCTGTTTGCCGAACGCCTTGAATTCGGCCGGAGTGGGCCAATTGGCCGGCTGATAGTTGGTGATGGAATACTTCAATACACGCGAACCGATGTGTGTGGCGATGAGATTCTGCAGCGGAGTGAAGCCGTCGGATCCCGCATTGTAATCGCCGAGCTTGTCGTCGAGCTTGATGAGGAGGATCTCGTCTGGATTCGCCGCGAGCCAGTCGTTGATCTCGATCAGGGCGCTGGCGAACAGCCGGGTTTCCCAGCCGAGAAGGAGGCAGTAGCCGGTAGTGGACCCGTGGCACAAGCGGACGTCGAAGCGGCCCGATGCGCCGTAGTAGTGCGGATCGAGCTCGAGGTGGCGGATGCCGTAGTTCAGGAGGTCGGTCAGCGAATAGTTCTGGTTCTGGTAGAAGAAATCGGTGAAGCCCTGCGCCTTATTGCTGTAGGCGTTGTGGGCGCCGGGCCATTGCAGATAATTGACCGGTTCCCTGGCGCCGATCGCCTGCAGTTGTTGTTTGATGGCCCAATTGGTCCAGGTGTACGGTTTGCCGAGCTGGCGGCGTTTGTCGTCGACGCAGACGCCGTTGACCTCTTTGAGGTCGGCGTCACAGGATTTTTTGGTCCAGTAGCTCATGTTGTACGTTTCCCAGTCCTTCCAATTGCAGGACCGCATGCCTTCCGCGCCGCAGTCGATGGCGTGCTGAGCGGCCACCGGCAGGGTGAGGATCGCGGTGAGAATCACCACTTGCCTATTCATTTCGAACGTTTCCCTTTTTTGAAGATTCGCCGGCCGGGCAGCTGAGGTTTGCCGGGTCAGCAGGATCAGCCTACCAGCAGTTTTCGAGACTTGTGCATGAAAGGGGCATGACGGCTCAATGAAAGCCGACATGACAAGCTAACACATTGACGAGCAAGCAGTTGCGTGTTAGTATCATCGGCAGTGGCGGGGGTTAAGTTCGGGGTTTTTCGATTCGAAAACGAGCGGCAGGAACTGACCAGGAGCGGTTTGCCTGTGCGTCTGGGTCCACAGCCGGCGCGCGTGTTGCAGTTGCTTCTCGAGACTCCCGGCGAGGTGGTTCCGCGAGACCGGATTCGCGAGGCGCTTTGGCCATCGGGCACTCATGTCGAATTCGAGATGGGGTTGAATGCGGCCGTGAACCGTCTGCGCCGGGTGCTGAACGATTCCGCCGACCGGCCGAGGTATATCGAGACGCTGCCGCGGGTGGGGTACCGATTCGTGGCGCCGGTGGAGCGGGAAGCGGATTCGCCGGTTGTGGAGGCGCCCGTAGCGCCGCCGCAGGTTGCTTTGGCGGCGACACCCCGGCGACGCGGGTGGAAGGCCTGGGCCGCAGTTGCAGCGGTAGTTTGTTGCGGAGGCCTCGGCTGGGCAATTTGGGCAAGAGGAGGAGGCGCTGCCGGCGGCCCCAAGGTAGAGCCGCACATCCTGTTGCCTATCTCACTGCCGGCGGGAGCGTCAATCACGGACCTCGCCGTGTCTCCGCAGGGCGATCATGTGGTCTACTCCCAATCCGGACCTCACGGGCGGGCCGCCTACCGGCGCTTTCTGAACGAAGACTATTCACGCCGGGTTACCGGCGCCGACGACGCCAGACGGATATTCTTCTCGCCGGATGGCAATTTGCTCGGGGTTGTGACCGGTTCGGCGGTCCTGGTTGTTACGCCGGATGGACATACACGTGAAGTAGCGCAGGTGAATGGAAACGAGATTCCGACGGTGCATTGGGGCGCTGACGGATATATCTATTTCTCGAACACAGCCGGAAAGCCGGGAGTCTGGCGTGTGCCGAGCAGTGGCCGCCGCAGCGAACCGGAGTCTGTGATCCCGTACGAGACCAAACCGGCCGGCGGCGAGTACGTCTTTTCTTACGGCTTCGTTGGGCAGGGCCTGCTCTACACCACCCGCACCGGACCCTCGCACAATGAGTTGCGCATTCGGACGGGTTCCTCCGTCCGAACGCTCCACCATGCGGTACGCGGTGGAATGTTCGGCGGTGGCATGCTCGTTTACGAAGACCGCGATCAGTTGGTTGGCGAGCCTTTCGATGCGGCAAGTCAAACGATGAGCGAAACCCGGATTGTGCTCGCCGAGGGCGTGGAAGCGAGAGGCTGGCCTGGCCCCGTGGCAGCGATGAATGACTCCGGCATGCTGGCGTTCTTGCGCGACCGAGTGCTGGATCCTCGCAAGGTGGTTTGGGTCGACCGGTCGACCGGAGCGGCCACAGATACGCGACTCTCTGGCGCGGAGGAGTACGAATACGTTCGCATTTCGCCGACCGATCCGGCCACGATTGCTTTGGTCACAAGGAAGGCGCCGGAACGGAGATCCGCGGAAATCGTGAACCTCGAGACCGGTACGAGGCGCGAACTGATCTCCGCTCTGGCATCTTCGCCAAGGCCAATCTGGGCGCCGGATGGGCGTTCAATCGTGATCAATTCGGAAAAAGACAACGGGGACTTTGGAAACCTCTACCGGCTGCAGGTGACCGGCGAGCAAGGTGCGATGGCGAGGCTGACCGAACAGCCGTCGTTTGGCCAGTTTCCGGTTGGATGGTCGCGTTCCGGCGCCGAGATCCTGTTTGAGGAAGGCGTGCATCCCGGCACCAAGAGCGACCTGTTGCGGTATTCGTTCGCGGACGGTTCGGTGCGGCCGTTCCGGACGTCGCCCGGTTGGGACGTCGATGCAGTGTTTGCTCCGGATGGCGCGCGGGTGGCCTTTAGCAGCGACCACAGCGGCAAGATGATGGTTTATACGGCGGACCATCCCGGGACCAGGGCTCCCAAAGCGATTGCCGAGGGGCGCGGGCCGATTTTTGTGGATGGCGGGAAGCGGATTCTGTTCTGCCGCGACGGGAAGTTCGCGGAGATCGCGGCGGACGGTAGCGGCGGCCTTGTGCGCGACATTGCTTCTACGGGAACTGGACCCGACTGCATGTTCGACATCTGGACGAGGCCGTACGACCTGAGCGCCGATGGCTCGCGAGTGCTTACGATCATGCGCTTGCCTCCGGAGCCAAAGCAGAGGGTAATCGAGGTGGTTCGCAATGTTGGCGCGGAGTTCCGCGCGCGGGTGAGGTAGAAGAGCGGCTGGCAGGAATAACTTGAGGCGCCGATTCGAGTAAGGGCTTCTGCTGCTCGGGCGTCAGCATCAGCGCTCCATGATCCTTATCGGGATGCTCGAGCGTTGCAAAAGTCTTCCCACGCGCGCGGAAGTCCGGGTGTCCTATATGCGCGCCTTCCACGACATCCGGAAACGCGAGCGCGGTTTTGCGGAACTGGCCAACGGTCATGCGCGTGCCGAGCCGGTTTCCGCTGCTTTGGTTTCCTCCTTGTCTTCGCCGCAGGGCTCATGCAGGCAGATCGGATTCCCATCGGGATCTTCGAAGCTCACGAAATTCCCGGCGTACTCGTCCCGCACGATCTCGGTGAAGCGAACGGCTTTCTTGCTGAGGCGATCCACTACGCCTTCAATCGGCTCGTCGATGATCAACCCCAGCAACATGGCGCCTTTAGTTCCCGGAGCGGGATGGATCGGTCGCGCTTCGTGCAGTCCAATGGTCAGCCCAGGACCAGCTTCGACCGTAGCCCAGTGGTCGCGGAACCGAAACGTGAGCTTGAGTCCGAGTACTTCCGTATAGAAACGGATTGCCTCGTCCATGTTCGAAATGAAAACCGTGGTATTGCCGCCGATGATCTTGGGTCGCTCCATACTTCGCATTTTCCTCGAACGGTGGCAGAATGAAAAGAGCCACTTCGAGGAGTTCTCCCAATCCTCCAGCCAGAAATGGCGGGGAGCCCAGCCGTTGTACTCGTTCGCCTTCCCGTAGCGTTCCCGCCAATCGTAGAACTTGCTGGCGGTAATGTCGAGCCACTCGATGAGCGGCCCGGCGCCGATCCCAGTCTTCTCCGACCAGCGCTGGACGAAATCCACGATCTGATCCCGCGTATCGTGCGGAACCCAGGTCCCGGTCAGAGTTCCCCAATGCCTTTTTTAACCCGACGTGCTCCGCCATAAGCTCGGCCAAAACCTCTGGATCTTCTCCAGGTAGGCGATCCGTTCCTGCTCGGCGGAATGGTTCTCCTTCTCCAACAAATGCCACTTTAGGATGGCGACTTTCACTTCCGGCGTGTATTGCTTCCGTTGCTCCTTCATGCGTTCCCTCCATTAGCTTAGTGATGGAACGCCTTCTCCATTTCCAACTGAACCGGAACAATCGCAAGTGAGGCAGAGAGCGCTGTGCTGGCTCCATTTCAAAAGAAAAGAGAAAACAAAATGAAAATTCAAACGAGAGTGAAGATTGGCGCTGCGCCGAACTGGTGACAACCGGGACATCGAAAAAAGAGGCTCGTCAGAAGAATTTGTGGGTGAGCGTCGGCTCGGGCAACTTGGCAAGTGAGTGATACAAGGAGAGTTCGAGGACGCGGAAGGTGCGAAAACCGTAGGATCTTCTCATGACGACTTTGGCCTTGTTGTTGAGGCCTTCCACGACACCGCTGGAAAACGCCTTCCGAGCCCTGAAATAGTTCAATAGGAGTTCGCGATGGAGCCGGAGGGTGCGAGCGATTTCTTCATGGGTTCAATCCGGCTGCGCATAACCTGGGAGCACCAGAAGTCAAGGAACTTGCCGGCCCAGTGCGGAGAGTTGTAGCGAAGGGTCACGATCAAGCGACGGGAAACACCGGGGGCTATTGCTCCCAAGGATTGATGACGGGGACGCCAGCCTTGTCGAACTGGCTGCGGTCGCGTGTTACGACAGTCATTCCGTGATGAGCGGCGCTGGCCGCGATGATGAGGTCCGGCTGAGAAAACGTATGGCCCATTTTGCGCCCTTGTTCCAGCATCACTCGCCACTCGAACATAATGTCTTCCGTTACCGCAAGGGTTCGTGCGGGATCGAACATTGGACGGACCTTCACTGTCAGCCACTCCTGCAAGGCGGCGCGCTTTTGCGCATCCTCGCTAAGCTCGATGCCGTATGTGATCTCAGCCAAGCTTAAGACGCTGATGTAAAGTTGCGGAAGCGGCGTCGAAGCGATACACTCCAAAACTTTCGCTCGGCTTTTGGCTTGCGCAACTCCGAGAGGATATTGGTATCAAAGTAGCCAGGCCATCAGAGAACGACGTCTCGCACCAGCGGCGAGAGGACGCGAGGCGGTTCAATATCGACCTCGGGATATGGGCAGGCTCGCATGGCCTCGATTAAGGCGGCGCCGGTCGGGGTATCGTCGGACGGCGTCACTGCCTCCCGCGTAAGGACTTCTCGAGCGAAATCATTCAGGGAGACGCCTTTAGCCTGAGCGCGAGCCAAAAGACCTCGCTCGACTTCGGGTTGAAGATCGATAGTGATCGTCATAGCGGCTTCTCCTCTCTCTTTTCACACTAGCGGATATCCGCCTGGCTGTCACGTTTGTTTGCGGGCAGGAACGCAAGCGGCATTCGATCTTTGGCTCTGCGCAGCAATCCGACACCTGGA
>JACXTT010006318.1_pt1 | contig 16936 bp, 16 predicted proteins | sample 9270951 | NCBI WGS metagenome assembly JACXTT01 (sample SAMN15532306, study PRJNA645909) | rock metagenome | isolation source: weathered quartz diorite | place: Puerto Rico | collected 2017-06-21 | reverse complement strand
AATTCCGGTTTCCGGCCCGCCCATCCGTGTCCATCCTACGATTATCGGCCTTTGATTGTGACCGCGGTACAGGCCGGCTATTTTTCATCCTGTAGCACCTGGTTCGGACTCTCCTTTGTGCACCCCCACCCCGAATTCCGAACCAGGATTGGGCCCCCCGCCTCAAAACGGGGGGTTTTTTTTGCCCGCGCCGCGGAAAGTATACTTGAGAAGTCGTCCAAATGAACCGGTGTTTTTTGCCCGCGGGCGCCCATCAACACGCTGAAAAATATATAATTAAGCTATATATATTGTACGGGTGGAGTGCATCCGCCCCTCTTTTACCAACCGCCCGGTCCGAGAGCAGGATTCACGACGGCGCCCGCGCCGTCGTGATGGTTCGTTCCGCCGGGCCCCGATGAATGCTAGAGAGTCGCACCTCAGAACGGATTCCATGTCTAACGTCAGTGCCAGCACCGAGAAACCGCATCTCCTTCCCGATTTCGGAACCTTCAGCATGCTGGTCCGGTTCGTCATCCTGGCCGAACTGATCGCCATCATCATCACCATCGGGCGCAACACCGATTTCAACGAGCAGGCATGGCAGGATTTTTCCCTGCTCTCGTTGTTTGCGGTGTCGATCGCGCTGTGCAGTTTCGTGGTGCTCAAAATCGCCTCGCCGCTGTTTCGGCGCGCTTCGACCGGGACTGGTTCGGTGCTGGCGGTGGTGATGATACTGCTGGTCACCTCGCTCGGCACCGACGGCATCATCTATCTGCTGCATCGCCTCGAGATGATCGAAGACGGCATGCCGGCGTGGCGCGATTCGCTGCTGATCCGCAGCCTCATGATCGCCGGCATCATCGGCGCGCTGGGCATGCGCTACCTGATCCTGCAGGAACGCTCGGCGGTGGACGGCAAGCTGCAGCAGGAGTCCAAGCTCCAGGCGCTGCAATCGCGCATCCGCCCGCATTTCCTGTTCAACAGCCTGAACAGCGTCGCCTCGCTGACGCGCAGCGATCCGCCCAAGGCCGAGGCGGTGCTGCACGACCTCGCGGACCTGTTCCGCGTGCTGCTTGCTGACGCGCGCAAGCTCGTGCCCGTGACCGCCGAGCGCGAAATCTCGCGCCAGTACCTGGAGGTCGAGAAAATCCGTCTCGGCGACCGGCTGCAGGTGAAATGGAACGTCAGCAACATTCCTCGCGCCGCGCTGATGCCGGCGCTGACGCTGCAACCGCTGCTCGAGAACGCGATCTACCACGGCATCGAGCCCAGATTCGCCGGCGGCACGATCAAGATCGAGATGTGGGCCGAGGGCGAGACGCTCAATATCATGATCAGCAACCCGCTGCCGGACGTGCGCAAGGAGAGCCACGGTAAGGGCAACAAGATCGCGCAGGACAACATCCGTCAGCGTCTGACAACCCAGTTCGGTCACGCCGCCAGCATGCAGGTCATCCAGGAAGGCGGTCAGTACCACGTCAAGCTCAAAATGCCGATCATCAAGGGATGAGCATGGAACTCGCCGCCAAAAGCCGTTCGTGGTTCGAGCGCCTGAAGGCGCATGTGCTGGGCGTCGAGCAAAGCCTGGAGCGTCTGGTGCCGGCGGCCGAAACGGCGCCGGGAGAGAAATCCGAATTCCTGCCGAACTTCTGCACCGGTGAGGTGGTGTTCAACGTCGTGGTGGTCGCGGAAATGCTCGCGATCGTGATCAATCTCATCATCCCGCGAAATTTCCTGTCGGCCACTATCCTGCAGGATCTGCTGCTCATCTCGCTGTTCATCCAGTGGGTGGCGCTCGCCGGCACCGCCGCGCTGTGTTACACGCGCAAATACCTCAATCGCCTGCCCAACCTGCGCGCGCTGGTGATGGCCTACCTGTTGCTGCTGCTCATCACCTTTCTCGTGAGCGAGTGCGCCGTGTGGCTGCTGTGGGCGCTCGGCCGCCTCCCGACCGCGCGCCCGGCGTGGTACGCGGATTTTCACATCATCAACCTCACCATCAGCGCCATCATCAACGGCCTGCTGCTGCGGCTGTTCCTGGCCAAGCACGAGCTCACGCAGCGCACCCTGGGCGAGGCGCGCGCCAAGCTCCAGGCGCTGCAATCGCGCATCCGTCCGCATTTCGTGTTCAACAGCATGAACATCATCGCCTCGCTGATCCGCAGCGCTCCGGAAAAGGCCGAGACCGCGATCGAGGACATGGCCGACCTGTTCCGCATGATGCTCTCCCAGGACGAGATGCTGGTTCCGGTCAAGAATGAAATCGACGTCGCGAAGAAATACCTCGCGCTCGAGGGACTGCGCCTCGACAACCGGCTCGTGGTCAACTGGGACATCGGCAAGTTCCCGCGCAAGAGCGTGATGCCGGTGCTGACGCTGCAACCGCTGCTCGAGAACGCGATCCGCTACGGCATCGAGGAACTGCCGGCCGGCGGTGTCGTGGACGTGCGGCTGTGGGAGGAAAACGATCATATCCATATCCGGGTGGCCAACCCGATCCCGAAAATCAGACCCAAGCAGACGAAATCGACACCGGGACAATCGCTGGGCAATATACGCCAGCGCTTCCAGAGTCATTACGGCGAACAGGCTTCGCTCACGAGCGCCGAGGACGATGGCCTGTTCACGGTCACGGTGGTGTTGCCAACGCGCGGAGACAATCCATGAGAGTACTGATCGTAGACGATGAAAAACTGGCGCGCGACCGTTTGCGCGAACTGCTGAACGACATCGGCGGCTACACCGTGGTCGGCGAAGCCATGAACGGTTCCGAGGCGGTCGAGAAATCCGCCGAGCTCAATCCCGACGTGCTGCTCATGGACATCCGCATGCCGGGCATGGACGGGCTCGAGGCGGCGATGCACCTCATGGGCATGGAAAATCCGCCGGCGGTGATCTTCACCACCGCCTACGACCAGCACGCGCTCGACGCCTTCGACGTCAACGCCGTGGATTACCTGCTCAAGCCGATCCGCAAGGACCGCCTGGCCAAGGCACTGACCAAGGCACACAAGCTCACCACGAAGCAGATCGCCGAAATCAAGCAAGCGCGCCCCGAACCGATGGTACGCACGCACATCAGCGTGCACCTGCGCGGCAACATCCGCCTGGTGCCGGTGCCGGAGATCCTCTACTTCCTCGCCGACAGCAAGTACGTAGTGGTGCGCACCACCGGCGAGGAACACCTGATCGAGGACTCGCTGGTGAACCTGGAGAAGGAATTCGGTGAGCGTTTCCTGCGCATTCACCGCAACGCGCTGGTGTCCACGGGTGCCATCAAGGGCATCGAGAAAAACCCGGCCGGCACCTGGCAGATCAGCCTCAAGGGATATGACAAGAAACTTGACGTCAGCCGACGCCACACGGCGCAAGTACGCCGCTGGGCGCGCAACCGGCCGATGAGCGCCTGATTCGATGGGGCGCGCGCTTCGCGCGCGATTCAAAGACTAATGGGGTTATCGCGCCATCCGGGCGGCTTTTTCTTTGGTGACTTTCTTTTGGCCGGGCAGAAGAAAGTCACCCAGGGTGCAGGGGCAGAACCACCCGCAATTAGTGTTGAGCTCGCGCGTGGAGCGCGCGAACCATTTAGAATATGCCAGGAAACAACCTTGAATCACCCTTGAGCAAGAATCTCAAATGAAAATCCTGCGATTAGGAACAAGAAAAAGCCAGCTCGCCCTGTGGCAGGCGCACTACGTGCGCGACGCGCTCACACGGCATCACCCGGACCTTCGCGTGGAGCTCGTCACCATGACCACCGAGGGCGACCGCATCCTCGACCGCAGCCTGGCGCAGGTCGGCGGCAAGGGATTGTTCATCAAGGAACTGGAACAGGGGCTGCTCGAAAACCGCATTGACATCGCGGTGCATTCGATGAAGGACGTGACCGCGACGCTGCCACACGGTCTGCATTTGTCGGTGGTGTGCGAACGCGAGGACCCGCGCGACGCCTTCATCTCGAATAATTGCGCGACGCTCGGCGCACTGCCCAGGGGGGCGCGCGTCGGCACCTCGAGCCTGCGCCGCCAGTGCCAGTTGCGCGAGGCCTATCCGCATTTTGAGATCGTCACGCTGCGCGGCAACGTCAACACGCGCCTCGCCAAACTCGACGCCGGCGAATTCGATGCCATCCTGCTCGCCGTGGCCGGCATCAAGCGGCTCGGCATGGAAGCGCGCATCCGCGAACGTCTCGATCCGTCCGTCAGTCTCCCGGCCGTGGGCCAGGGCGCGGTCTGCATCGAGTGTCGCGAGGACGATGCCGCGACCAACGAATTGCTCGCGCCGCTCAATCACCGCGAAACGCAGATCTGCGTGGCCGCGGAACGCTCGATGAACGCGCATCTCGAAGGCGGATGCCAAGTGCCCATCGGCGGTTACGCGGAGCTTCACGGAACCGATCTGCATCTGCGCGGGATGGTGGGCGAGCCCGACGGCAGCCGCCTGCTGCGCGCGGAGATCAGGGGACCCGCGACGCAGGCCGAACAACTGGGCGCGCAACTCGCGCAGCAGCTGCTCGCGCAGGGCGCGCGTCACATCCTCGACAAGGTTTATGCACGCGCCTGAATCCGCTTCCCGCGGACGCGCGCTGCAGGGCGTGCGCGTGCTCGTGACCCGTCCGCGCGACCAGGCCGAACACCTCGCGCATCTCATCGAACAACAGGGCGGCGAGGCGATCCGCTTCCCGGTGATCGAAATCGCGGAACCGAAGGACACCCAGGCGCTGCTCGCCATCATCGGCCGGCTGGATCAATTCGCGCTCGCGATCTTCATCAGCCCCAACGCCGTGAACCGGGCGATGAACCTGATTCTCGCGCGCGGCGGATTGCCGGCGGCGCTGCGCGTGGCCTGCGTCGGCCGCGGCAGCGCGCGCGAACTCAAGCATTACGGGATCGAAAATGTCATCGTGCCGCAGGGCCGTTTCGACAGCGAGGCGCTGCTGGAACTGCCCGAGCTGCGGCAGGTGAAGGGGAAACGCGTTGTCATCTTCCGCGGCGAGGGCGGACGCGAACTGCTCGGCGATACGCTCAAGACGCGCGGCGGCGAAATCGAATACGCCGAATGCTACCGGCGCACACGTCCGCGCGCCGACGTCATGCCGCTGCTGCGCCGCTGGGCGCGCGGCGAGATCGACATCGCCAGCGTCACCAGCGTCGACGGGCTGCACAACCTGTTCGACATGCTGGGCAAGGCCGGACAGCAGTGGCTGGTCCGGACCCCGATTGTCGTCGTCAGCGGGCGCATGGCCGAAGTCTGCCGCGAACTGGGCTTCAAAACCGAGCCGCACGTCGCCGCACAGGCGAGCGACGAGGCCATCCTGGAGGCCGTCAAGACGTGGCGGGAAACGCAAAAATCCCTATAATCACCAAACCGACCCCGGCTGTTACCCATGACTGACACGGACGCCAAGAAGACCCCCGACGACCCGTCCGCCGCCTCACGGCGCGGCAAGCCGTTGCTGAAGAAATCCGCCGACGAAGCCGGTCCCGGCCGCGTCCGCGGCGGTCTGGCGCTGATCCTCGCCAGCCTTGCGCTGATCGTGAGCGGCTATCTCTGGTACTCCGTACTGTACGAAAACGCCGAGCTGTTCTCGATGGACATCGTCGGCGCGCTCGACCGCGTCGAGTCCAACACCAACCAGACCCAGGAATCGCTCGCCAACGCCGAAAAGGACATCAAGACGCTGCACGAGACGCAGGACACGCTGCGCGCCTCGATCGAGAAGATCAACACCGACTTGGCGCGCAACCGTCTCGAATGGGCCCTCACCGAAACCGAGCAGCTGATGGTCATCGCCAACAACCGCCTGCAACTCGCGCGCGACACGCATTCCGCCCTGGCCGCGCTGCGCGCCGCTGATCATCAGCTGGAACTGCTGGCCAGCCCGAAGCTGCTGCCGGTGCGGCGCGAACTGGCGCGCGAGATCGGGCTGCTCGAGTCGCTCGAGAAACTGGACGTCAGCGGCATCACACTGCGCCTCGCGACCCTCGCCGACAGCGTGGACCGTCTGCCGCTCGCGACCGACATCCGGTCGCGCGAATTCGCCGCCGACAAGACGCAGGTCAAGCCCGGCGTCGCCCAGGTGGCGGCGGCCGACGGCGGCGGCTGGCGGCAAACGGCACGCGACCTGTGGCAGGACATCCTTTCGCTGGTGCGCGTCCGCAACGACCTGGCATCACAGCGGCCGCTGCTGCCGCCGGAGCAGCAATACTTCCTGCGCGAGAACCTGCGCCTCATGCTGTACGGCGCGCAGCAGGCGCTGCTGCAGGGGAGCATCCCCACGTATCAGCAGAACCTCAAGAGCGCGCAGCGCCTGCTGAAGGACTATTTCGACGCCGACTCGCAGATCGTGGTCTCGACGCAGGGTGAAATCGGCAAACTGCAGGAAATGAAGATCGTCAGCGATTTGCCGGACATCACCCGCTCGCTCGCCACGTTGCGCCGCCTGAGCGGCCGGAAGGCCGAGCCGTGAAGCTGCTGTTTTTCATCATCGCACTGCTGTTCGCCGCCGCGCTGATCACGCTCTACGCTCTCGACAATCCGGGTTACGTGCTCATCGCGCACGCGCCGTGGAGCATCGAGATGTCGCTCACGCTGTTCATCCCGCTGATGATCGTCGTCTCGTTTCTGTTCTATCTGACCTTGTACGTCATCATCCGTCTGTGGCGCATTCCGCGCGACGTCGGACGCTGGCGCACGCGCCGTCAGGCGCGACGGGCGCGCACCGCGCTGCTTCAGGGGCTGACCAACCTCGCGGAGGGCAACTGGGCCGAGGCGGAGGCACAGCTGCTCGCCGGCATGCGCCACGGCGACTCGCCGCTGCTGAATTACCTCGGCGCCGCCATGGCCTGCGAGGGCCAGGGCAACAACGAGAAACGCGACGAGTACCTGGCGCTGGCGCACAAGAACGCACCGCAACACGACCTCGCCATTGGCATGACACAGGCCTACCTGCAGCATCAGGCGAACCAGCTGGAACAGTCGCTCGCGACCCTGAACGAGCTGCGCGGCGACGCGCCGAAACACCGGCAGATCCTGAAACTGCTGGCGCAGGTGCACCTCGAATTGCGCGACTGGACCGGCCTGATCGAACTGCTTCCGGAACTGCGCCAGAGCTATGCGATGACCACGAAGGAAATCGACGCGCTCGAGCTGCAGGCGCACCGCGAACTGCTGAAGCTGTCGCTGCCCTCGGGCAAGCCGGGCGTGCTGGACAAGGCCTGGAACGCGGTGCCGAAAACGCTGCGGCGCAATCCCTCGATGATCGCGATCTACGCGCGCCAGCTCGTCCAGCAGGGAGAAATGGCGCAGGCCGAATCGGTGCTGCGCACCGCCATCGAGAACGGCTGGGATTCCTCGCTGGTCGAGCTGTACGGACAGGCGCCGGGAACGAACGCGGCCGAGCAGCTCGAAACCGCCGAAGGCTGGTTGTCATCGCATCGCGACGATCCGAAGCTGCTGCTGACGCTGGCACGCCTGGCGCTGCACGAGCGCCAGGACGCCAAGGCGCGCGGCTATTACGAACAGTGCCTGACGTTGCACGGCCCGTCCGAGGCCTATCACGAGCTGGGCAACCTGATGGAACGTCTCGGCGACAAGGACAAGGCGCTCAACTACTACAAGCGCGGCCTGGAGATGTACGCCAGCGAATTGCGCGCCGTGCCCGCGCGCGGTCTGGGCGCGACCATCTCGCGTTTCCGCGCGGCGCGTTAGACCGCACCGCGCTCAGCGTGGCGATGCGAGCGCCGCATTCCGCTCGCGGTAAATATCCATTGAGTAGGTGAAGTCTCCGACCCATTTGCCGGCGCGGTAGTCGATCCGCACAATGTCCGGCACAAAACCCTTCCGGTCGACGACCATGGGAAAATCGCTGGCCTCGGCGCCGCCGTCGATGTCGTCGAAACTGCACGCCTTCTGGTAACGCGCCGGCCTGAACCACACGTTCAGCATCGGGATGACGGGGACCGCGTTCGCGTTCGCCTCGTCGCGGAACCACACGCGCTTGGCGATCATGCAACCGAAGATCAGCTGCACCTCGACGAACAGGGGTTTGCCGCGCTTCGCCAGCGCGCGTTCGGCCGCGGCGCTCAGTTCCACGCGCACCGGTTTTCCGTACAACTGAATGGTGGCGTTCACTTTTGTTCCGGTTCGCCGGGTTTCTCGGAAGACTCCATCGCTTCACGCTCTTTCTCCGCGCCCTGCCGGAGCGTGTTTTCCACGGCACGCGCCTTGTCTTTCATCTGTACTTGAGAACCGAATACCGTGTCCTTCACGTCCCGCTTCGATTCTCCACAGGCAACCAACAGACCTAAACAACAGAGGCTTATCAAGGCTGTTCGCATCATTTCTCCTTCAATGCGGAATGTGGAGCGCGGAATCTGTTTTGATTAATTCCGCATTCCGCATTCGTCACTCCGCATTCAGACAGTGGTGTGAGCGTGCTCGAATGAATCATAGTACAGCCGGTCGTCCGGCAGGCCATGGGCTTTTACCGCCTTTTTGAGCGCTTCGATCATCGGCGGCGGACCGCTGGCATACACTTCATGCCGGCGGAGGTCGGGATGATCCGCGATCACGGCTTCGTGCACCCAGCCGCCGCGCCCGCTCCAGTTGTCTTCGGGCAGAGGCTCGGAAAGCACCGGCGTGTAGCGGAAATTCGCACGCTCGCGGGTCCAGGTCTGCGCCAGATCGTGGAGATAGAGATCGCGCCGCGCACGCGCGCCCCAGTACAGATGCAGCGGCCGCGTGACGCCGAGGGAAAAGGCGTGTTCGAGTATGCCCTTGATCGGCGCAAAACCGGTACCGCCCGCGACCAGGATCGCCGGACGGTCCGAATCCTCGCGCAGGAAAAACGTGCCGTACGGGCCCTGGAAACGCAGCAGATCCCGCTCCTTCATCTTGGTGAAAACCTGCCCGCTGAACAATCCGCCCGGAACATGCCGCACGTGCAGCTGCAGCAGTTCGTCCGCGTGCGGCGCGGTGGCGAGCGAGAAGCTGCGCCGCTGGTTGCCACTGAGCAGAATATCGATGTACTGGCCGGCGAGAAACTGCAACCGCTGGCCCTCGGCCAGCTTGAGCGACAACTGCATCACGTCGGGCGCGAGCTTGTCCAGCTTCATTACGCGGCACGGCATGATGCGTATCGGGATGCCCTCCGCGGCGCGTATCTCCCTGGCCTCGATCACCAGGTCCGACAGCGGCACCGCCTGACAGAAAAGCGCCGCACCGGCGCGCTTCTCGTCCTCGCTCATGGCCTTGGCTTCGTATTTTCCATAATCGACCGCGCCGGAGATGATCTTGCCTTTGCAGGTGCCGCAGTCGCCGTTGCGGCAACTGTAGGCCAGCGTCACGCCTTGGCGCAGGGCCGCGGCCAGAACGGTTTCATTTTCGTTGGCGATGAACTCGTGGCCGCTCGATTCGATACGTATCTTGTGTGTCATGCAAAATCTTGAACGCGTTCCGGGGCGGCGTGATGATGGGAGGCCTATTGTTCACCAAAATGCCGGCGAGGAAAACCACGAATATAAAAAGACTATACCGGCGGGTGGCACCGGCATCTGTATAGTTACGACGGGAATCCGATCAGCAGGATACGACCGGCTAGATCCAGGAGACGCCGTTGACGTTCTCGAGGATTTTCACCGCGCGGTCGACCTGCTGCCGCTTCAGCGCTTCGCGCGCCGCGGCGTTGCACTCGTCACGGGTGCCGCATTCCGCGCCGTCCACGCTGTAGACCAGGCGATTGGCGGTGCGCGCGTAGGCGGCGCCGTTCCATTCGAAGCGGCTGTAAGCGCCCTGGGTGGCGGAAAGGTCGGTATAGGATTCGATCACCGGATAGCCGCCCGCGGACTCGTGGACGCGGAAGGCCTTGTCGAAAACAAGCAGTGTGTTGGTGCCGCTGACGGATTTCTCGACCAGCCAGGCGCGGCAACCGCTGCCCTGGCACAGGTCGTTCGTCACCACGAACAGATCGCTCCGGTCGGTGCGGGCCACCCAGCGACGGGTGAACTCCGGCTGATGGCAGACCTCTAATTCCCCGGTCGCGGAAACCGCGCAACGACTGGCGATGTCCGCCGGAATTTCGCGATCCGCGAGCACCGGGTCGGAGGACTCGCCGGCGCCGGTCCAGACGAGGGCCGCGAAACCCGCGATCAGCGCCATCGATATTGTCAGGAGTTTATTCATGGTCTCAGCTTGCCTCATGCCTGATAAGAGGCATAATCCATGCCAGGAACACGGATTGTCAAAAACCCATTTTTTACAGCGGATTACCCCATGGACGGCAGGCAAGCCGGGCCCGGAACCCGCGGGTTTTCATGTTTATTTTACCGACGGCGTCACCCGGTGCGGGTACCGCGAACCCGCGTCCATCATGCATTTGACTTTCATCCCCCCGCTCCCTTAAATGCGGCCCATGCCTGAACAAGCCCTGCCTCGGAATTTCGGCGTGAAATGAACGGCCCGGTTCTGGTTGAAGTCAAAAACCTTACGCGGTTCTATGGCGCGCTGCAGGCGGTCAAGGACGTCAGCTTCACGATCCACCGGGGCGAAGTGCTCGGCTTTCTCGGCCCCAACGGCGCCGGCAAAACCACCACCATGCAGATCATCAGCGGCAATCTCGCGCCCTCGGACGGGAGCGTGACCATCGCCGGCCACGACCTGCTCGAGGATCCGCGCGCCGCCAAGAGCCAGATCGGTTACCTGCCGGAACAACCGCCGCTCTACCGCGAACTCACGGTGAACGAATACCTCGATTACTGCGCCGCGCTGAACCGCATTCCGCGCGCGCAACGCCGCCGCGCGCGCGACACGGCGAAGGAGCGCTGCGGCCTGCAGGACACCGGCCGGCGTCTCATCGGCAACCTGTCCAAGGGATTCCAGCAGCGCGTCGGCATCGCGCAGGCGATCATTCATCTGCCGCCGGTGGTGATTCTGGACGAGCCCACGGTCGGGCTCGATCCGATCCAGATCCGTGAAATCCGCGCGCTCATCCGCGAATTGGGGCGCGAGCACGGCGTGATCCTGTCCACGCACATCCTGCCCGAGGTCCAGACCACCTGCGACCACGTGCAGATCATCAACCAGGGCGAACTGGTGCTGAACGAAAGCATCGAGGGCCTGGAACATCATATGAAGTCCGCCTCGATCACCGTCGCGTTCCGTCACCCGCCCGCGGTCGAGACGCTGCAAAACCTTCCGGGCGTGAAAACGGTGCGGACGGGAAAAGACGGACGCATGCACGTCTTCCATGACGCCGGGCACAACCCGACCGACGATATTCTGCGCCTGGCGGTGGAAAACAACTGGGGCCTGTATGAAATCCGTCCCGGTCGGCTTTCGCTCGAACAGGTGTTTCTGGAGTTGACCTCGGCCGCGGGCGACGCCATCACCACGGAACCGCCGGCGATCACGGACAGGCTGGAGGCCCGGCCGTGATATTCACTATCGGTCTGCGCGAACTGAAATCGCTGTTTCTCTCGCCGCTCGCCTGGTCCATCCTCGCCGTGGTGCAGCTGATACTCGCGTACCTGTTCCTCGGCCGCATTGAAATCATCCAGATGTACCAGGCGCAGCTCATGGCGATGGACAGCGCGCCCGGCGTGACCGAAATCGTCCTGCCCGACCTGCTCGGCAACGCCGCGATCATTCTGCTGCTGGTGGTGCCGCTGCTGACCATGCGTCTCGTCGCCGAGGAGCGGCGCAACCGCACGCTGTCGCTGCTGTTCAGCTCGCCAGTGTCGATGACCGAGATCGTGCTCGGAAAATATCTCGGCATCGTGCTGTTCCTGCTGGTGCTGCTGGTGCTGATCGCGCTCATGCCGCTGTCGCTGCTCGCCGGGGCGCGGCTGGATTTCGGCCTGCTGGCCGCGGGTTTTCTGGGACTGGCGCTGCTGCTCGCGGGCTTCGCCGCCGTCGGGCTGTTCATGTCCACGCTGACGCAATACACCACCGTCGCGGCGATCAGCACCTTCGGCGCGCTGCTGCTGTTCTGGATTCTCGACTGGTCGGGACAGGGATTCGCCGGCGGCAACTGGCTCGCGTACCTCTCACTGTTCAATCATTACAAGCCGTTTCTCGACGGCATCTTCGACAGCGCCGACGCAGTTTACCACGGGCTGCTCATCGTCACCTTCCTCGTGCTCAGCATCCGTCGCCTGGATGCCGACCGGCTTGGAGGGTGACTAAATGGGCGGGACGAACGAGCGAAGCGAAACAGGGATACCTTGATGCGTCATAGCCCACGGACCAAATGGCAGCTCCGGCTCATGAACGTGAGCTTCGTGGTGCTGTTCCTGGTCGCCGTCGGACTGCTGCAATGGCTGGCGCGCGAATATCATCTGCAATTCGACTGGACCCAGGCGCGGCGCCACACGCTCGCGCCGGCCAGCATCGCAGTCGTCGAACGCCTCAAGGAGCCGCTCAAGATCACCGCCTTTGCCAGCCCGCGCGGCGAAACCCGGCGCGTGATCCAGGACATGGTGACGCGTTACCAGAAATACAAGCCGGACATCCGGATCGAGTTCGTCAATCCGGACACCGCTCCGGAACGGGTGCGCGCCGCCGGCGTGCAGTCCGACGGCGAACTGGTGCTGGAGTACGGCGAGGCCAGGGAAAATCTCCCGCCGTCGCAATTCAACGAGGAGAATTTCACCAACGCGCTCACCCGCCTCGGGCATCGCGGCGAACGCTGGGTGGTATTCCTGAGCGGTCACGGCGAGCGCAGTCCCGACCGGCAGGCGAACTTCGACCTCTCGACCTGGGCGTCGCAACTGCACAAGCGCGGCTTCAAGACCATGACACTTTCTCTCGGCGATCATCCGCAAATTCCGGCCAACACCACGGTGCTGGTGATCGCCGGCCCGCGCACGCGTCTGCTGCCGGGTGAAGTCAGGGAAGTCCAGAACTATCTCAATCGCGGCGGCAACCTGTTGTGGCTGCACGATCCGGGTCCGTTGTTCGGACTGGAACCGCTCGCGGAGTCGCTCGGCGTCGAGTTCCAGCCGGGTGTGATCGTGGACCCGCTGTCGGAAGCGATCACCGGCAACGCCGCGGCGATCGTGATCGCCAAATACGGCGCGCACCCGGTGGTGCGCAATTTCGGCGACAACACGGTGTTCCCGCAGGCCGGCGGCATCAGCCTGAGCGCGCCCGACGGCTGGCAGGGATCGGTGCTGATGGACACGCGCGCCTCGAGCTGGTCGGAAACCGGACCGCTCAACGGACCGATCCGGTTCGACAAGGGCAAGGACATCCGCGGTCCGCTCAATCTCGCGGTGGCGCTGACGCATCCGCTGGACAAGCGCGAGCAGCGCGTCATCGTCTTCGGCAACGGTGACTTCCTGGCGAACAGCTACATCGCCAACGCCGGCAATCTCGATCTCGGCATGAGCCTCGTCAACTGGCTGTCGCAGGACGATGCTTACGTCAACATTCCGGTCAGAACCGCACGCGACCGCACGCTGAACCTGTCGCGCAACGTCCAGATCGCCGTCGCCGCCGGATTCCTCGTGGTCCTGCCGCTGCTGATGGTCAGCAGCGGCATATATATCTGGCTGCGCCGACGCAAACGCTGAACGGAGGCAGGATGCCCGAAGCTGAAAAGACCGACAGACCCGAATCAGCCGCTGGCCGGGCTGCCTCCGGCCTCAGACAACGCTGGCTGCTCAACGCCGGCTTGCTGGCGCTGATCGCCGCGCTCGGCTGGATCGTGGCGCAACGGATCAGTCAGCAACAAGCGGCTCCGAGCCCGCCATTGACCGGCCTGTCGGTCACGACGGTGACGCATGTGCGCATCGAACGACCGGAACAGCCTGAAATCGTGCTGGAAAAAACCGGCGCGGCCTGGCGACTCACCGCGCCGGTACCGGTGCGCGCCAACAACCTGAACGTCGAAAACCTGCTGCGCGTGCTGTCGGCGCCGGCCGAGACGCGTTTTCCGGCCGTGCCCGCGCAACTGGCCCAGTACGGTCTCGAAAAACCGCAGGCGCGTGTGCGCCTGGAAAACGAGGAAATCGCTTTCGGCGCGCTGCATCCGCTCAAAAACCAGATCTACGTTCTGCACAATAACGAGGTGGCGCTGATCCCCGCTTATCTTCTCTCGGACGCGGCTGCTCCCTACACCCGGTTCATCGACAGCCGTCTGTTCGAAGACAACCGCAAGCTCGGCTCGCTCCATCTTCCCGGATTCAGCGTCAGTTTGAAAGACGGCGTCTGGCGGCGCCAGCCGGTAGACAGGAAACTGACTTCGGATCAAATCAACGATTTCACGTCGGAGTGGCAAAACGCCAGCGCGCTCAGCGTGGAAAAGTACTCCGGCAAGGAGGCGGTCGATCATGTCGATATCGTCGACACGCGCGACGGCAAGAGTGAAAAGATGCGCCTCGGCATCCTGGCTTACAAACCGGATTTCGTTCTCCACCGGCCGGATGAAAACCTGGAGTACCATTTCACGGAAGAGACCGGCAAGCGCCTGCTGAACCTGAGCGGCCAATAAAACATTCTTGATTCCTCATAGCCGCCGCCTTGCGGCGCGAACATATTCCGCGACTCGTCCATGCCTGAACTCCCCGAAGTCGAAACCACCCGCCGCGGCATCGAACCGCACCTGGTCGGCCGAACCGTCACGCGCCTCATCGTGCGTAATCCGCACCTGCGCTGGCGCGTGCCGGCAAAACTCGAAAAGGAACTGGCCGGACAAACCATCGAGTCCGTCACGCGGCGCGGGAAATACCTGCTGCTCGCCACCGCCGCGGGCACCGCGATCCTGCATCTCGGCATGTCCGGCAGCCTGCGTGTAGAGGCTTGCTCGCAAGCGGCGGACAAATACGATCACGTGGACATCGTGCTCGACAGCGGCGACTGTCTGCGCCTGCGCGATCCGCGCCGGTTCGGTTCACTGCTCTGGACCCGTGACGAGCCGCTGCACCACAAACTGCTCAAGGACCTCGGTCCGGAACCGTTGTCGCCGGATTTCAGCGGCGGCTATCTGCATCAAACACTTCGCGGCCGCCGCCGCAACATTCGCGACACGCTGCTCGACAGCCGTCTCGTCGCCGGCGTCGGCAACATTTACGCGAACGAGGCCCTGTTCGCGGCCGGCATCCGGCCGATGCGTCCGGCCGGGAAAATTTCCCTGGTTCAGTGCCTGCAACTGGTCAAGGCGATCCGCGAAACACTGCAGCGCGCGCTACGGGCCGGCGGCACCACCCTGCGCGACTTCCGCGACAGCGACGGGCGACCTGGGTATTTTCAGCAATCCCTCAAGGTCTACGGTCGTGATGGCGAACCCTGCCGGCGCTGCCACAGCCCCGTCCGGCTCAAACGCCTGGGACAGCGCAGCGCGTTTTATTGCCCGAAATGCCAGCTATGAGCTGGACTTAAGGTGCCGACGGATGTAACTTATCGAAGCCGTTGATCGTACATGGGTTTTGCTTCAGGAGCCTCAAACAAGCAACGGATTTTGTGCAAAAAAAGCCGGCTCACAGGGAGGAGTTTTCCTGAAGGGAAACTATATTTCTTAAGATGCAACCCGCCGTCAAAAATCAGAATCTCGAACAGCATTTCGAGGCCTACAGCGAGTGGCGCACGGCGCTCGCGTCGGGCGTCACCGAACTGAAGTCCTGGCTGCAAAGCCAGGAACTGAGCGACACCCAGGTCGACCAGCGGCTCGATCACGTGCTCTCGACGCTGCGCGACGACAAGCTGTACGTCGCCTTCGTGGCCGAGTTCTCGCGCGGCAAATCAGAACTGATCAACGCCATCTTCTTCGCCAACTTCGGGAGTCGCATCCTGCCGTCGAGCGCCGGCCGCACCACCATGTGCCCGACCGAAGTCCAGTACGAGCCGGGCAGCCAGCCTTCGCTGCGCCTGCTGCCGATCGAAACGCGCAAGAGCGGAACCACCATTGCTGAATTCCGCGGCTTTCCCGAGGAGTGGCAGACGCTGCCGCTGGACACCAAGTCGCCGGAAGCGATGATCCAGACGCTGCAACACATCACCGAGGTCAAGCACGTGGCGCGCGAGGAAGCCCAGTCCATGGGTTTCCACGTCGCCGAAGAGGAATCCCAGAACGGCATGCGCCTCGCCGAGGACGGACTGGTGGAAATTCCGATGTGGCGCCACGCGATCATCAACATTCCGCATCCGCTGCTGGAGCAGGGCCTGGTCATCCTCGACACGCCCGGCCTCAACGCACTCGGCGCCGAGCCGGAACTGACGCTCAACATGCTGCCTTCGGCGCACGCGGTACTGTTCATCCTCGCTGCCGACGCCGGCGTGACGAAATCGGACATCGACGTCTGGCACGACCACATTGGCGTGCGCAAGGACGGCGCCAACAAGGGCCGGCTGGTGGTGCTCAACAAGATCGACGGCCTGTGGGACGAACTGCGCAACGCCGAAGAGGTCAACCGCGAGATCGACCGGCAGATCCACGACACGGCCAAGCATCTTGCCATTCCCGAACATAATATATTTCCGGTGTCGGCACAGAAGGCGCTGCTCGGAAAAGTGAAGAAGGACGGCAAGGTGCTCGAGCGTTCGCGCATACTGGCGCTGGAACAGGCGCTGGGCAGCGAAATCGTCCCGGCCAAGCGCGAGATCGTGCGCGACAACATCAGCGGCGACATGGAAGACGTCATCAAGGCGATGCGCCTGATCATCACGCAACGCCTCAAGAACGTGTACGAACACATGGACGAGCTCGGCGGTCTGTCGGGCAAGAACATGGACGTCATCGAGCACATGATGAAGAAGGTGAAGGCGGACAAGGAAGTCTTCGAGAAAAGCCTGCAACGCTTCCAGGCGACGCGCAGCATCTTCTCGCAGCAGACCAACGTGTTGTACACGCACCTGAACCTGAAAAATCTGGATACCCAGATCGCGCACACCAAGAAGGATATGGAAACCAGCATGACCACGGCCGGGCTCAAGACGTGCATGGAGAACTTCTTCAAGC
>JACXTT010006317.1_pt1 | contig 16937 bp, 16 predicted proteins | sample 9270951 | NCBI WGS metagenome assembly JACXTT01 (sample SAMN15532306, study PRJNA645909) | rock metagenome | isolation source: weathered quartz diorite | place: Puerto Rico | collected 2017-06-21 | reverse complement strand
GGCCTTTCCGTTTCTGCGCACCATCGAGGAATTCGATTTCAGCTACCAGTCGACGCTGCGCCTGACGACGATCGGCTCGCTGCTCGCGCCCGACTTCGTCACCGAGGGACGCTCGGTCAACCCTGCGTCGTCAGCGCCGACCAAAACCGCCTCGGCGGGCGTGCTGCCGTCGGAGGACAAGGGCTTCATCGATACTCGCGGCGGATGGGGGTGGAGCGATCGCTGCTGGAAGAACATCGGCGCCAACCGTCTCGACGCCGCGCGCGCCGAGTGCGCAGAAGGGCTCAAGATGACCCGCGGCGGTGCCGGCGCGCGGCCGTCGCTGCTCTACAACCTCGGGCTCGTCGAGGAACGGAGCGGCAATCCCTCCGGGGCGCGCGCGCTCTACGAGGAGTCACTCTCGCTCAGGCCAAACGATGAAGTGGCAGCGGCGTTGTCTCGCGTCGGCGGCTCACCCCCAACGAAGCCTGTCCAGAAGTCGATTCGCTGTGGCGCCACCACCTGCTCGAAGGTGTGCTGCGCGACGTTCAAGGAGCACTGCGCGAACGACGCGAGCGAGTGCGACCGCGCCACGAACGGTGAAGGCACGATCCTCCTGTGCGGTGGGCCGGACGATTGCGAATCGGGCCAGGTGTGCTGCCGCATCTACACGGATCGCACGACGGCGCAGGAGTGCATCGCGCCGAGCAAATGCAGAGGCGTGTACCACCACCCGCGTTACGGGACGGACCTTCCGCTCACAATCGTCCAATGACGCGGCGACGTGCGATTGCCGCAAGCCTCGCGGCCGGTTTGGTGTTGGCGTGCGCCCCGCCCCGCCCCCGGTACGGATATTACGGCCCGCCGCCAGGTTGGTATCCGCCAGCGCAGCGCTACCCTCAGCAATATCCGCCGCCGCAGGCGCATCCGCCATCCGCATATCCGCCTCGGCCGTACCCAATGCCGTATTACCCGCCGCCCGCGCAGAATCCATCGCAGCCCCCGCCGCCGCCGCAGGTCCCGTTTCCGATACCGCCGCTGCCACAGGTCACCTGGCCGTTCCCTGGGTTCGGTGTTCCGACGGCTCCGCCGCCAGGCCCACCACCGCCGCCGAGTCAACCGCCGCCGCCGAGCCAGCCACCTCAGCCGCCACCGCCATCCGCGGCGGGATGCGCTTCGCTCAGCGCGACGTGGGATGCGCAAGCCAAGGTGAGCGATGCCGACGGGCCGAAGGGTCACTGCGAGAACAGCAGCGGCACGTTGAGGATTACGACCTCGGGCAGCACGGCGCGCGTCACGTGGTCGGGAGAGCGGAGCGCGACTGATAACAACGGCTCGTTCGATGCCGCGACGTGCACCGTGGCGCACGCATCGCCGGGCTACTCCGACGGCGAAGCCACCGTCTCGGTGCGCGTGACCTACTCGCTCGTCGTCGGCGCCGATGGTGCGCTCAATGGGACGGCGACTGTCGACCTCGATGGCGGTCTGCTCACCGGATCGTGCAGGCGGAACTACACCGTCAGCGGCTCCAAGAAGATGCAGTGAGAGGGCACCGACCTACTAGCGTAGGTCGTTCGGCTCGGCGTAGGCTCGATCGCCCACTGCGCCGCGGGGGCGATTGGAGGGACGCGGAATGAGCTGGTGTCCAACGTGCCGAAAGCCGGTCAACCCCGGTGACAACTTCTGCGCCTACTGTCGATCGCCGCTCCAAGCGGCGACGCCCGCGCCGCCATCTACCGCGCCCACGTCGTGGCCGCAGCAAACGGGCTACGCCGCGCCGCCGCCGAGCGCACCGGCGCAGCAGGGCTACCCTCAGCCGGTCCCTCAGCCGGGCTACCCGCAGCAGGGATGGCCGCCGCAGGGCTATCCGCAGGCGGGCGGCTATGCGCAGACGCCGCAACCGCCGCCGAGCGGGAACGTCATGCACGAGCTGGCGCAGGCGCAGCAGCAGCTCGCCTACGTGCGCCAGCAGCTCGGGCTGGCGCAGCAGGCGGTCGGCCTCCAACAGCACCTCGAACAGCTCCAGCGCCAGGCCGCCGCGTCGAATGGCGAGGTCGGAGCGCTACAGCAGAAGATCGCCACGCTCCGCGCCGAGCTGGCGTCCGTCGAGGACGCCCTGGACTTGCAATCGTTTGGGTTCTATCAGCCACACTACGGCTTCAAGTCGTCGGAGGAGTATGCCGCCCGGCTGGACCAGATCCGCACGCACCAGAAAAACATGGTGAAGAAGGACGAGGCGACGCACTGCGCGACCGAGTGGCGCGTGGCGGGCAGCCTCGCCGAAGGCAAAAAGCTCGTCGCCGAGTCCGCGAAGCTCATGCTGCGCGCGTTCAACGGCGAGTGCGACGCGGCGATCGCCACCGTCCGGTACGACAACATCACTAAGCTGGAGCAGCGAATCAAGAAGTCCTACGACGAGATCAACAAGCTCGGCGAGGCCAAGCAGATCAGCATCACCAAGCCGTTCTTCGATCTCAAGCTCTCCGAGCTGCGCCTCGTGCACGAGCACCGCGAGCTGCTCCAGCGCGAGAAGGAGGAGCAGAAGCGCATCAAGGAGCAGATGCGCGAGGAGGAGAAGGCGCAGAAGGAGATCGAGAAGGCACAGAAGGACGCCGAGACCGACGAGCAGCGCCGCCGCGACGCGCTGGAGAAGGCGCGCGCGGAGCTGGAGGACAAGCAGAAGGCGCTCACCGACGCGGCCGCGCTCAACAACGAGAAAGCGGCGGCGCAGCACGAGAAGCTCGCCGGGCTCGTCGCCAAGCTCGAAAACGAGCTGAAGGATGCGCTCGACCGCAAGGCGAAGGCCATCGCGCGCGCTCAGCTCACCAAGAGCGGCCACGTCTACGTGCTCAGCAACATCGGGAGCTTCGGCGAGACGGTCTACAAGATCGGCATGACGCGCCGGCTCGACCCGCAGGAGCGCGTCGACGAGCTGGGCGACGCATCGGTTCCGTTCACGTTCGACGTTCACGCGATGATCTACACCGAGAATGCGCCCGAGCTGGAAAACGCGCTCCACCGCGAGTTCGACGAACGCCGCGTCAACCGCGTGAACAACCGCAAGGAGTTCTTTCGCGTGTCGCTCGACGAGATTCGGCACGCCGTCGGCAAGCACCACGGCATCGTGACGTTCGTGACCTCGCCCGAGGCCGAAGAGTACCGCAAGACGCGGGCGATGGAGGAGTCGTCGCCGGCGACGGCGCGGACGGCGTGAGCGGGGAGCGACCATGACGACGTGGAGAGGTGTCGTTCGATCGATGGCCGCGGCCGAGCGCGCGCGGGAGAGGGAACGGCAGAGACAGCACCGCGCGTGGGTGAAGCAGCAGCACGCGGCCGCCAAGCGCGCGAGCATTGCGGAAGCCGCGCAGGTCGTCGCCCAGCATGAAGCCTTGCTCCGACAGCTCGTGACCGTACACGTTGGAGGCTCTGCGCCCTACGATTGGCAGGCGTTGGCCAATTCGCCCGCGCCCGCGCCACCGCCTTATGTCCCGCAGTTCGAGCAGGAGGCGCGGGTGCGGCTCGACGGCTACAAGCCTGGCATCCTCGATCGGCTGCTCGGGCGTGTCGAGAAGCGGCGCGCCGAACTGGCGTCGTGGGTCGAGCACGCGCGACAGCGCGACTATGGCGCCCATCAGGAGGCGACGGCGGCTCACCAGACGGCGGTCCAAGAATGGCAGTGGCAAACCGATCTGGCGCGCGAAATCCTCGGCGGCAAGCTGAGCGCCTACAAGGCGGCGATGGAGAATTTCTTCCCCGCCGGGATCGACGGAATGTCGGGCGAGGTCTCCTGCCGCACGGACGCCCCGTGGTTTTTCGAGGCGACGATCGAGGTGCGCGCCGATGACGATCTGCTGCCCGATGAAATCCCGACGCAGCAGAAGTCTGGCGCCTTGTCGTGGAAGAAGCTGCCGCCGGCCAAGTACAACGAGCTGTATCAAGACCACGTTTGCAGTTGCCTGCTGCGCGTCGCGTGGGAGCTGTTCGCGCTGTTGCCGATCTCGACGGCCGTCGTGCACGTCCAAAACGAGACCCTCAACACCGCGACCGGCAACGTGGAGCGCGCGGTGATCCTATCCGCGGCGCCTTCGCGCGAGGCGTTCACGCGGCTGAACCCTGAACGGCTCGACCCGTCGGACTCGATGGCGAACTTCCCGCACAACATGAGCTTCACCGCGCGCGCGGGCTTCAAGCCCGTCGAGCGGCTCGATCCATGGAGCTTCGCGCCTGCCGGGCAGCGCAACCTGTCGATGTGAAGGGAACGCGCGCGACGGGAGGGACTCACCGCCGCCCGCTCGAACAGGGGGCGACCGTCGCCGAGCGCCATTCGTCGACCGAAGGTGCGCGGACGCGCACGTCGAAGCGCGCCGCGCCCTCGTTGTTGCGAGGCTCCGTGTCGTTGATGCCAACGCGGAGCGCCCCCGTCGGGGCGATTGCTGACCCGCACGGTGCGACGATCATCCCCTGGTGGGCGCTTCCCGCGCCAATGAGCGCCATCCCGCATCCGTGGGGCGCGGAGTGGAAGGGCTCGTTGCTGAAGTTGTAGCCGCGCGGTCCACCACCGGGATAGCCGGCTGGCCCAAGCCAGTGGTCGTACCAACCGCCGATGCGATACTGACCCGTCGCGGAGATCGTGACGACATCCCCGATTCTGATCGGTCGAAGAGCGGGCACGGGGCCAATTCCGGTGCTCGCCGGGAGGTCAACGCGCGCAGCCTGAGGCCGACCGTCGTCGGTGGACACCACCAACTCAAGTTGCTGGAGTCCGGCTTGCGGATCTGAGCGTGAGATCAGGTGCGTTGGCGAGCGCGCTGCGTCGAGCAGCTCGGCGGCCGACGCTCGGACTTGGCCGAGCACGTCGTCGTTCTGGCCGAGATCCCGATCGACCACAGCGAACAGCAGGCCCTCTGGCGGGATCGCCGCGATCGGCACGACAAACTCGGTGCGGAAATTGTGGACGACGCCGGTCAGCCTTTCGAGCTCGTCCGACGTCAGCTCGGCGGCGTCGGATGACGATGGTCGCGAGAGGACAGGGTCGGCCTGCGGCCACGGCGTGCGGTCGGGGTCGGCTTCGCGGCGCTCTACCCAGTCTTCGGCTTCGACGCGCCATCGCAGGTGGCGATGCGGACCGATGGCATGAAGGACCTCAAGGAGATCGAAGCCGAGCCATGCGAAGCCGTCGTTGCCGAGGATGCGGACCGCAGCTGCCATGCCCTACGGTATCCCGACGGCGCGCGGGCTGGATCGGGTTCACGGGCACCCGGCGGCGCAGAAGATCATGGGTGCGATGTGGGACCACCGTGCTGGGGGTTGGCGATCGGCCAAGCGCCAGTTCATCGAGCGTCGCCGTGCGCGATGTCGTGCGCGACGTGCCGTGCCCGGTCGTTTACGCGGCGGTATTCGCCCGTGATCACCAACCTGGCGATGGCGCCCGACAGAATCTCGACGACCTCCCTGCGGAGCGTCGCTGCGCCCGGCGTGCCGTCGGCTTGCAGCTCGATATCGATGTCCCCGTTCCTGCGCGCGGGTTCCTTCTTCGGCCTGTCCATAGTCAGCACGAGGCTCGGACTGGGAACCCAAGGCAAGGCCGTCGTGGGCGATGGCGGACCGTGTCCCCCGCCCATGGCGCCTCCGCAGGATCTCGTCCCCGTGCGCGTCGAATTCCATTGTGAGTAACGGGCTGAGGAGGCGAAAATTGCGACCGGGTTGGCTTGCCGTCGATCGCGCGCGACACGAACGTGTTGGTTCCTCTTCGGCGCCACTCACACCGACGTGCCAAGGCCGCGAATTCGTTGGCAGAATACGATTTCACGTCGCGGTCGGACGCGGCTGAGCGACTCTTGGTGATGAGCACCGCCGTGGGGCGGCGGTGATCCGCCATGAACACTCGTGTTCCGACCTTGTCGCTCGTCATCGGTTCCGAGCGGTCGCTCGACGTCCGGCAGTTCGAAGTGTCCGAGCGCATCTCGAAGCTGTTCTCGGCGCGGATCGTCGCGGTGTCGCGCGACGACGCGCTCGATTTCGACGCGTTGGCCGGGCAGCCAGCGTTGTTCGAGATCCTCGGCGCAACCGGCGACATGCCGCGCCGGCGGCGGTGGGCGGGGATCTGCCGACAGGTCGAGCTGATCGAGGTGGAGGACGCCGGGTTGTCGACGTACGCGGTCGAGATCGTCCCGACGCTGTGGCTCACGACGCAGCGGATCAACCATCGGGTCTTCCAGCATCTATCCGACGTGGATGTCGCCGTCCGGGTGCTCGGCGACTGGAACATCACTCCGGAGTTGCGCCTTTCGGCGGCCTACAAGAAGCGCAAGTACCGCGTTCAATACGGCGAATCGGACTTCGACTTCGCGAGCCGGCTGCTCGAGGACGCCGGCGTGTCGTTCTTCTTCGAGGATCGCGATGACGGGTCCCAGCTGGTGCTGTGCGACGCGCCTCACGCGGCATCGCGGCGCGCGCCGCCGATCGCGTTCAAGGGTCGGCCGACCGACGTCGATCTGGAGCACGTCACCCGCGCCCGCCTGACGCGGCAGTTGCGCCCCGGCCGCCTGGTCCTGCGCGATCACGACTATCGGCGGCCCCCGACCCACCGCACCCTCGGCGAGGCCGCCACCGGCTCGTCCCCCGAGCAGCTGCTCGAGCGCTACCATTACGTTCCGGGCGCATTTCTCGTCGAAGCGGAAGGCGGCGAGCCAACGCCCCACGCCGACGACAAAGGCCGCTATCGCGTCGACTGGGACGAAGGCGGCCGCATCGCCGCGCGCTGGCTCGACGCCCATCGCGGCGACGCGCGAACGCTCGCGTTCGAGAGCAACGTCATCGATCTGGCGCCCGGCGCGGTCATCGCCATCGCGGAGCATCCGCGCGCCGAGGTGGCCGGCGCGGATCAGCTCGTCACCACGGTGAGCATCGCGGGCGAAGTGGGCGTCGGCTGCACGGTCCAGTGCGAAGCGCGCCCCGCGGATCGACCGTATCGTCCGGCGCTCGCCACGCCGAAGCCGCGGGTGATGGGCCACGAGAGCGCGACCGTCGTCGGCCCGCCAGGCGAGGAGATCCACACCGACGAGTTCGGGCGCGTGCGCGTGCAGTTTCACTGGGATCGGGACGGCAGGATGGACGACAACAGCTCGTGCTGGATCCACGTGAGCCAGCCGTGGTCGGGCGCGGGCTTCGGCGGCGTGAACCTGCCGCGCGTCGGTCAGGAGGTGTTGGTCAGCTTCCTCTGCGGCGATCCCGATCGGCCCGTCATCGTGGGCCGGGTTTACAACAACCTGCAAAAAATCCCCTACGAGCTGCCCGAGAACAAGACCCAGAGCGCTTGGAAGAGCAACTCGACCAACGCCACCGGCGGCTACAACGAGATCATGTTCGAGGACAAAGCCGGCGACGAGCTCGTCCGCATCCAAGCCGAGCGCGACCTGGACATGCTGGTCAAACACGACGAAAGCGTCACCGTACGGAACGATCTCACGAAGCTGGTCGGCGCGAACGAACGCGAAGAAACAGGCCAAAACCGTACCAGCGCCGTCGGCGTGAATTGGACCTCACAGATCGGCATGGTCCAGCGCGTAATCGCCGGCGAGATGATCCGCGAGGCGGTTCCGCAGCGCGGCGGCTCCGACGGGAAATGCGCCTCGATCACCATTACGGACAGGAAAATCGTTCTCGACACGGGCGCTGGCGCGACCATTACGCTCGACGTCGACAAGATCATTCTCGACGCCCACGACTACATCGACCTGCGCGGAAGAAAGAAGGGCATCGACTTGTCCGCGCCCGCCGGCTCGATCAAGCAAAATACCGGGACTTCGTTCGTAGTCGACACGACCACCATCAGCATGGTTGGTTCGACGGTGACGATCGCCGGCGACAAGCTGGGCCTGGGCGGCAACAGCTCGGCGGAGCTCACCTCGAGCGGGCCGACGACGGTGAGCGGAACCCCAGTTCAGCTCAACGGTCCCGGGCTGTTCGCCAGCAGGATCACCGAGACGACAATCGGCTCGGCCCCGTTCTGCCCCGACACGATCGCGACGGGCGCGGCCTTGGTCGTCATCGGCGGAGCGTCGTTTCCCCTGCCCGTGACGAGAGACGGCGATGATCTCAAGATTGGAAAGAACATAACATTGAAGAAAGGCGGCGAAACCTACCCGGATTTCCAGAATCGAGTCTTGCGCGATCTCGGCATCTTGGCTTCGACGCCGAGCGGCCGGCAGCGCCTGGAGAACATCGAAAACAATCCCGGCGGGCACAAGGTGACCATCGAGGAGTACACGAAGGCCGACGCCGAGTCGAAGGATTCGAATGGCAATCCGCTGGGCCCGGACAACTCGTTTGCGGCTCCCGGTGTTGCTCAAGGTGATCCGGGCGCGCTCCATTACGATGCCGACGGAAAGCCGTTCCCGGGCCCAGGCGTGGACTCGCAGGTTCATTACAACCCCGATATCAAGGGTGGCCCCAAGGGGTTCCCCGACGAACCCGCCGACGGCACCCTCTTCCACGAATTGGGTCACGCCGAGCACGACGTCTATGGCACGAACCGTCAATTCGAGTCGCTCGAGAAAGACCCTGCGCTGAACGGCTATGAGAATCGGGAAGAGTGGCAAAATATCGACGGGGGCGTCAACGAACCGGGCGGAACTCAGGTGCCCGGCGTGCCCAAGAGCCCGAGCGAGAATGACTACCTGCGCGACAGGCACTATCCCGCCGTGAGAACCGACCACGGCGACGGGTGGAAGCGCGCGGATGACGGAACGCCCATCCAATGACGGAGGACGACATGTCGAACTCGAAGATCGAGCGATTCGCGCCCTGCCGGTTGGCTTGGTCGCTAGACGCGGCCACCGGCGCTTCAAACGGCGCAAATATCCACACGCTACGTTACGAGATCGAGGCGTTGGAAGATCTTTATGTCGCCGACCGCCTTTGGGACAACGATGTCGACGGGCGTCGGATCCGCGATCCGTTCGGGGTTTACCGCTTCGTTCACGACGGAAACCTCCGCCTCGTTCTTGCGCCGGCGCCGCGGCCGCCGAATATCCATATCCGAAAGCATTATATACCTCTGTATTCGGGAGTCGCTGCGGGCGAGACGCGGAAGAACGAGATCAGCATCCGGCTCCCCGTGGACGAGTACTCGGCTCTGGCACGCGACGTGGGATCGGCGACCGTCATCGAGCACGTCGCCGCGGTCACGCTGGTGGTCGGCTATCGCACTCGCGCGTCGCTGCCAAGCCGTCCGATTCCCCCACTGAACGAGACGGCGGATGAGGCGGGGTACATCGTCCACGCGCCGCAGCTGCTCATTTCGGCGATGGCGGTAGCTCCCGTCCCGGTGAAAAGGCGTACCGGCTACATCGCGCGTTTTCCGCTTCCCGGCGAACCGGGTCCGGGGCCGATCCCGCTCGAGCTGTTGCGATGAACCGTAGGGCTGTCTGCGTCGTCATCGCGATCATCGCGGCCGTGGGCGCGCAGTGCAAACGCGCGTCTTCGCAGCGACGCTGCAACGCGTCGATCGACTGCGATGACGGCCAGACGTGTTTGTTTCCGGATGCCGGATGCGGCGATTCGGCCGGCCGATGTGGCGAGCCGCGCCGCATGTTGTGCGCGGATCCGAACGTCGCGTGTGGCTGCGACGGCCGGAGCGTCGTCACGTGCCCGGCCGCCGAGCGCCCGTGGTCGCACGCGGGTCCATGCGCCGGCCAATCGCCGACCAGCGTCGCGTCGACAACCGGCTCAGCGCGGCCCATCGAGGAGCTCGTCGGCAAGCCGTGCAAGACCAAGGCCGACTGTGCCGGCTCCCAACCTGGATGGCTGGCTTGTGCGATCGTGGAGCCGGGGTGCGATAGCCCGCGCCGCGAGTGCCGGTACACGGGTCAATGCCATCATGCCGTTATGGCGTGCGGCTGCAACGGGAAGGACATCGATATTTGCCCGTCGACGACGGAGCCGTACAGCAAACTGGGTCGCTGCGGCCAGAGCTCGGCGCCTGATGCGAAGGCGAGCTCGAGCGCGCGCGGCGCCGCGCCGTGATCGCGCGTCGCGTCTGCCTAGGGGACTTTCAGCCGCTCGAGCGCTGCGGCACGTCCAGGTCCGTGCCGACGCGGAGGCGATCGAGGTAGGCCTTGTAGGCGTACCACCGATCGCGCTTCCGGCCGGTCGTCTCGGCGAGAATGCCGGCGGCCACGAGCGTGTCGATTGCTTTTCCTGCGGTGGGCTTGCTCGTTTCGAGGAGCTTCATCGCCGAGGCCACGCTGACGAGCGGGCGGCGGGGCAGCAGCTCGAAGAGGCGGACGGCGGCGAGCGACGATCCGCCGCGTTGGAGCGCGCGCGCGCGGTCGGCGGTGGTGAGCGCGAAGAGGTCCCGCGCCGATGCGACCGCTTCATCGGCGATGGTGGCGACGCCCTCGAGGAAGAAGGCCGTCCATCCCTCCCAATCGCCCGTGCTGCGTACGGCGTTCAGGAGGCCGTTGTAGTCGGCGCGACGGCGCTTCAAGAAGAGGCTCAGGTAGAGGAGCGGCTTGGCGAGGAGCTTCCAGTGCTCGAGGAGCAGCGTGACGAGGAGCCGCCCGATGCTGCCGTTGCCGTCGAGGTACGGGTGGATCGTCTCGAACTGCACGTGGATCAACCCGGCCCGCACGAGCGGCGGCAGCGTGTCTTCGGCGTGCATGTACTTCTCGAGCGCCTCCGGTAGCGCGTGCGCCGGGGGCGGTACGTAGAAGGCGTCATTGCGGTCCCTGAACGGTATCATCGCCGCGATGATTCGCGTTCAAGGCCTCGACCACGTCACCATCACCGTCGCCGACGTGGCGCGAAGCGTGCAGTTCTACACCGAGGTGTTGGGCCTCGCGCGCGGCCCCGAGTGGCCGGGGGAGATCACCATGGTCGGCGCGGGCGGCACGTGGATCGCGATCGCCCACTGGGCCGCCGGTGCCCGCGCGACGAAGCAGGCGGCGATCACCGTCGACCACTTCGCCTTCCGCGTCGACGCGGACGCGTACGCCCGCGCCAAGAAGGAGCTGGCGGATCGCGTCGACCACGAATCCGACCATGGCATCTGCCAGTCGCTCTACCTTCGCGACCCCGACGGTCACCTCGTGGAGCTCGCGTGCTACGAGCTGCGCGGCGCCGCGGACAAGATGCCGGGCGCTTGAGGGTCTACGAGGCCTGCGCTCTCCTCCCAACCTCCCCCGCTGCGCGGGAGAGGAGGGAAGCGCCTTGCCCTTCCAACCCCGGCCTCCCGACCTCGACGCCGACCGCGACCCCGACCCCCACTTCGACCGCGCCATGTGAGGGTGCGATAGAGGGGTCAAGCCGAGGCGGGAGAAGCCAGGTCGCGGAGCAGTTCGGCGAGGCCGTTCTTGTCGACCCGCTTCTCGGCGAGATCGATCATCGCCTGGTGCAAGCGACCGTCGCGATCGCTGATCGCGACGCCGTTCAGGTCGAGGAAGACGAGCGCCGCGGCGAGCCCCGTTCGTTTGTTGCCGTCGACGAACGGCTGGTTTTGCGCGATATGGAACGCGTACGCGGCGGCCATCGCGAAGAGATTCCCGTGGACGAACTGGGCATCGAACGTCGCGCGCGGCATGGCGACCGCCGAGTCGAGCGCACCGGGATCGCGCACGCCGCCCCCGCCTCCATAGCGAGCGAGCTGTTCCTCGTGGAGCAGTAGAACGTCCTCCACGGTGAGGAAGTCGGGGTCGTCGCTCACTTGGCGAGCTTGCGGAAGGTCGCGTCGTGGGCGTCCATCACCTTCTTCGCCGAGGCGAGCACCCGCTTTCGCCGCTGGCGGACGGGCTCGATGATGAGGCGCTGGCCGTCGGTGGTCATGTCGAGCTCGGTGTCACGGTCGATGTCGAGCAGCTCGAGGATGGGCTTCTCGATCACGACACCCAGGCTGTTTCCGATGGCAGAGAGCTTCTTGCGCATGACCAACCTTCTCGCTGATGTTCTTACTTATGTATAACGTAGCCGGCGCTCCGGAGCAAATCCGTCGACACGACGGACGGCTATTTGAACAGGGCCTGTGGGATGCGGCCGATCGCCTCTTGGGTGCAGTCGGCGTAGTAGACGTGGCTCGCGTCGACGGCGATGGCGCAGGGCGCGGACGTGATGGGGAAGGAGACGGTGACGCCGGACGTTCGCATCACCAGGGCGTTGTTGGTCGCCCAGACGATGTGATTGGCGATCGCCGTGAGCAGGCACAGGGCGCCGGGCTTGGAACCTGCCACGGGGAACACGTTTATCTCCGGCGGCGCCGCGTAGTCGACGTTGCCCTGCGCGATCCAGTAGACGAATTGGCTCTCGCTGGCGATGGCGCAGGGAAACTGGTTGGGGATCGTCGTCGCCTGGTGACCGGGCTTCGCCAGCGCGACGACGGAGTTGTTGTAGGCGAACGCCAAGAAATTGGCGCCGTCGCTGGTGAGCAGCGATTCCGGCGTGGCTGGCGCGTAGATGGACGAGAGGACTGAAAAGTCGGGGCTGCCTTGAACGAGCGCGTAGTTCGTGTCCATGTTCACGAAGTACACCGCGCTCGCGTCGGCGGAGAGGACGCAGGGCGTCGGCGATTGCACGATGCCGCCGCTGGGCACGAACGGCGGCTCGGTCGTCGCGACCGAGAGGTTGCCGCCGCTCGTGCGCCAGTAGACGTGGTTGTTCGCGACCGCGAAGTCGCAGATCTGGCCGCTGCCGTTGACGAGCTGGGCCTTGGACCCGGATGCGAGCGCCGTTCGGAAGATCCGCTTGGTCGCGGCGTCGAGCCAGTAGACGTTGCTCGCGTCGACCACCAAGCGCGACGGTTTGCCCGCGCCGCAGGCGAGGATCTGCGCTCCCGGCGGCGCGGTCATTTCGCAGTTCGGGCTCGCGCCTCCGCCGCCGCCGCTGCCGCCGGGCCCGCTCGACGAGGGCGGGCCGTCCATCACGCTCGTGGTGCTCGACGTGGTGGCGGTCGAGCCGCCTGCGCCTCCCCGGGCGGCGAAATCGCTCGCGCCGAGGAGCTGACCGCAGCCGACCACCGTGGTCGCCGCCGCTGCTGCTACGACCCACCAAGCGCGCATCCGCCGATGATAGCGTGGCTCGACGCGTTGCTCCGTCACTTACTCCTTGCGCGCGCCTTCCTTCGCGGGTAATACTGAACCATATGGTTCAGTGTTCTCCGAGGCTCGACGTGGGGTTCGCGGCGATCGCCGACGCGACGCGGCGCGGGGTGCTCGAGCGGCTCGGGCGCGGGGACGCGTCGATCAGCGATCTGGCGGCGCGGTTCGACATGACGCTCACGGGCATGAAGAAGCACGTGCGCGTGCTGGAGGACGCGGGGCTCGTGACGAGCGCGAAAGTCGGCCGGGTGCGGACCTGCCGGCTCGGACCGCGCCGGCTCGAGGACGAGATCGCGTGGATGTTCGATTACCGGAGGATGCTCGAGGCGCGCCTCGACAGCCTCGGCGAGTTCCTGGCGCGCAGCAAAGGAGACGAGCGATGACCGCCAAGAAGAGCACCAGGACCGCGACCGTGACGACCCCGGTGGAGCGCGAGATCCACGTCGAGCGGATCTTCGACGCCCCGCGCGAGCGCGTGTGGCGCGCCATGACCGAAGCCGAGCAGCTCGCCCAATGGTGGGGGCGCGGCAACAAGCTGGTGGTGGAGCGGCTCGAGCTCGAGCGCGGCGGCCACTGGCGCTTCGTCGAGCACAGCCCCCACGGCGTTCACGGCTTCGAGGGCCGCTTCCGCGAGGTGAAGGCGCCCGAGCGCATCGCCATGACCTTCGAATGGGACGGCATGCCCGGCCACGTGGTCATCAACACCATGACGCTCCACGACCTCGGCGACGGCCGCACCAGGCTCGTCGCCACCTCGCTGTTCTACACGAACGAGGAGCGCGACGGCATGATCAAGTCCGGCATGGAGCAGGGCATGAACCAGAGCTACCAAGCGCTCGACGCCGTGCTCGCCGCGTCGTGAAAAATTTGCAGCTGGCCGCGCTTGGACAGGGCCGCGGCGCTCGGCCATCATGGGGGTGATGACCGCGACCCTGGCGCAGCCGATCCTCGCGACGAGCGGCGCGGGGTACGCGGCGATGCCGGAGCCGGCGGAGTTCGTCGCGCTGCTCGCGCCGGCGGGCAACGCGCGCTCGCTGAAGGGCGTGCGCCGGCTTCACGCGCTCATCGGCTCGATGCGCGCGGGCGCCGAGGTCTACGACAACGAGCGATCGGTCGCGCGCCTCGGCCAGTGGCTGCGCGGCGGCGGCGGCGTGCCGCTCAGCCCGTACGCGCCCACCGGCGCGCCGGCCGAGGTGCAGCGCCTGTGGCTCCTGCTCGCGGCGATCGAGGCGTTCCCGGCGATCCGCGCGCGCATGTGCGAGCTGGTGCGGAGCGTCGTCGGCCAGGAGACGGCGCGCGGCTTGTTCGCCAACATGGGCATCCCCGGCGATCGCGGCCTCCTCGCCGAGACGATCGATCGCCTGGCGATGCGCCTCCTGCCGCAGCCGCTCGACGCGCACGACCTCGTGACCGGCTTCGTGGCGCGGCTCTTCCCGCACAAGGACGACCCCGACTGGCTCGCCGACGTGCCGAGCCAGCTCGCCGAGCGGCTGGTGCGCGCGCTGCGCTGGCCGATCGACGAGGCGTGGAGCGCGCCGCCCGAGGACAGCCCCGCCGGCGGGGTGGCGATCGGTCGCGTGTCGATGCTGCCGCGCTCGCGCCGCAACAGCATCTGGCTGCCGCTGCGGGCGGCGGTGCTCGACGCGGTGCTCTTGCTCGCCTCGCGCGTGTCGGCCGCGGGGCTCAGCGACGCCATCCGCGCGCGTAGCCCGGCCGGCAAGCTGCGCGACTCGCCGTTCTTCCGCCTGCCGCGCAGCATCGACGCGCTGCTCGCCACCGGCCGCGATCGCCACGACGAGCTCGACGCGCTCACCGGCGAGTGCCGCGAGCTCGTGGGCCGCTGCCGCGACGCCTCCAAGGCGGTGCTCGAGCGGCTCGAGCAGGCGGGCGTGAGCGTCGACGTGGTGTACCGGCTCGAGCTCATCGAGCGGAGCCTCGCGCGCATCGAGCTGCTGCTCGGCCTGTGCGTGCCGCTGCCCGACGAGGAGCTCGGGCGGCGCGCCACCGTCGCGTTGGTGGTGCTCTTGCGCGAGCGCCGGCGCGATCTCAGCCTGATCGACATCGTGCGCACCAACACGCGCCTGCTCGCGCGCAAGGTGATCGAGCGCGCGGGCAGCTCGGGCGAGCACTACATCACCGTCAGCAAGCGCGAGTACCTGATCATGCTGGCGAGCGCCGCGGGCGGCGGCGTGCTCACCGCCGGCACCACCGCGCTCAAGTTCTTCATCGGCTGGCTGCACCGCCCGCCGCTGCAGGAGGGCCTGCTCGCCAGCGCCAACTACGCCGGCAGCTTCATGATGATGCAGCTCCTCGGCTTCACCCTGGCGACCAAGCAGCCGAGCATGACCGCCGCGGCGCTCGCCGGCGCGATGAAGGCGAGCGATCCCGAGACGCGCGGCGGATCGGAGGCGCTCGTGACCACCGTGGCGCGGCTCGTCCGCTCGCAGCTCGCCGCGGCGCTCGGCAACGTGCTGATGGTGGTGCCGTCGGCGGTCGCGCTGAACGCGTGGTGGAGGTGGCGCACCGGCCACCACCTGCTCCACGAGGACTACGCCCACAAGACGCTGGCCTCGCTCCATCCGACGCACAGCGGCGCGCTCGGCTTCGCCGCGCTCACCGGCGTCATCCTGTGGCTGTCGAGCCTGTGCGCCGGCTGGCTCGAGAACTGGGCGGTCTACCGCCGCCTGCCCGAGGCGATCGCCGAGCACCGCGCGCGCCGCTGGATCGGCGAGGGCGCGTGCCGCTGGGCCTCGCGGCTGTTCGCGCGCAACATCGGCGGCGTGGGCGGCAACGTCAGCGTCGGCGTGATGCTGGCGCTGACGCCGGTGATCGGCCAGTTCAGCGGGCTGCCGCTCGACGTGCGCCACGTGACCTTGTCGACCGGCTCGGTGACGATGGCGGTGTGCTCGCTCGGCGCCGGCGCGCTCCGGACGAGCGCGCTCCACGCGGCGGCGCTCGGCATCGTCGGCGTGCTCGCGCTCAACCTGACGGTGAGCTTCACGCTGGCGATCCTCTTGGCGATGGGCGCGCGCGGCGTGTCGTTCAAGAACGGCGCGCGTCTCTTGGCGGCGATCGCCGGCGGCTTCTTCCGCCGGCCGCTGCGCTTCTTCCTGCCGGTCGGCGAGGACGCCGCGACACCGCGGCCGCACGCCTGATCACTGCCACTTGACCGAGACGGTCCCGACCTCGGTGCACGGCTGCCAGCAGTTGTTGCCGGTGCTCATCTCCGAGTAGCCGTAGGTCAGCATGCCGGAGGCGAGCGTGCCCTTGATCGTGTGCGTCAGCTTCCAGCTGCACTTGTCGGGGCCGATCACCGTGTTGCTGCCGACGAGCGACACCACGCCGTTCGTCACCGAGCCGGTCATCATCACCCCCGCGAGCGTGGCCGACACCATGCCGCCGGCGCACGGGTACTGGATGGTGCCGGTGGAGCCCTTGGTGATGGGGAAGTCCTGGCAGTTCGGGTTCGACGGGGTCGAGCCGAGCACGAGCAGGCTCGGCTTGCAGTCGCCCATCACGCAGTCCTGATCGACGACGCCGTTGCAGTTGTCGTCGATGCCGTTGCACACCTCGGGCTGCGGCGGCACGTCCTCGACGCACACGAGCTTGCCGCCCTGGCAGTGGAGCGTGCCGGCCGCGCAGATGCTCGGCAGGCCGGTGCTGCACGGCCCGCCGCCGCCGGGATCGCCGTTGTCGATCGCGCCGTCGCAGTCGTCGTCGATGGCGTTGCACTGCTCGGGCAGCGGCCCTTGCTTCGGCTGGCACACGTCTTTGCCGCCGCTGCAGTGGATCACGCCGGGCGCGCACGGGCCGGGCAGGCCCGTCATGCACGCGAGGCCGTCGTCGGGGCAGCTGCCGCCGCTGCCGCCC